>Ga0156282_1192_pt1 | contig 17095 bp, 10 predicted proteins | sample RifCSPlowO2_12_FD_107931 | JGI IMG/M metagenome (GOLD analysis project Ga0156282, IMG submission 107931) | Betaproteobacteria bacterium RIFCSPLOWO2_12_FULL_62_13b
GCTGGAGAAAGTGGCGCTCGAGGACGAGTACTTTGTGAAGCGCAAGCTCTATCCGAACGTCGACTACTATTCCGGTATTGTGCAGAAGGCGCTCGGCATTCCGGTGTCGATGTTCACCGGCATTTTTGCGCTCGCTCGCACCGTGGGTTGGATCGCGCAGTGGCAGGAAATGATCACCGACCCCGAGTACAAGATCGGCCGTCCGCGCCAGTTGTTCAATGGCGCCTCGCGCCGGGACGTAGCGCCGATCGCGAAGCGCGTGTAACCATCTCGATCTTGAGCTAGCCAGGGCGGGGACAAGCAGGCCAGGCAAGGGCGCAACCCCGCCCTTTCACGAGCGTATCAAGACCGTTAGAGCCGTCCGATCCACTCGAGGGTGCGGTGCAGGCTTACGAGCCGGTCCGGGCCGGTGGGCATGACCGAGAGGATCATCTCGTCTGCTCCTGAGACGGCGAGGAACGCGTCCACTTTCTTCGCGCACGCGACATCGTCGCCGTGGATTACCACGGCTTCCACCATCCGAGACGACCACTTACCTTCGCGCGCCTCGGGCAGGCCGGCCGCGACGAACATCTCCTGATAGTTGCGGAGTTTTGGATAGTATGAAAGCGACTCCTGCACGCCGCGCTCAAGCGCGGCACTTTCAGTCGTGAGCCCGAGAAAAGCGTGCGCAACGAGCCGCGGGCGTTTGCGCCCGGCCTTCGCCGCGCCCCGATCCATGGCGGCCAGCGCGACATTACGGATGTATTCCGCAGGACAGAGCCAGGTAACCGCGCCGTCCGCAATCTCGCCCGCCAGCTCGAACGATCCCGCGCGCAGCGCCGAGGCGATCACCGGAACGTCCGCGCCGTACGCGAGCTTGCCATGCACCTTGTAGCGGGTACCGTCGAAATCCACCTGCTCGCCCTGGAGCAGGCCCTTCGTGATGGTGACGAACTCGCGCAGGTGCTCGAGGGGCTTGATGTACGGTATCCCGAACCGGGTCTCGATCGCGGGCGCGTGGCTTGGACCGACGCCGAGCGTAAACCTGCCGGGCGCGATCTGCGCGATGTCCGCTGCCTGCTGCGCCACCACAACAGGATGGCGCGGAAAGGTGGGAACGATCGCCGTGCCCATGCGGATGCGCCGGGTCACCGGTGCCGCTGCGGCGAATACCGTCATCGCGTCCGGCCCCGCACCGGTGGTGAGCCAGACCGCGGGGACTCCCGCGCCCTCGGCGTGACGAATCGCCGCGAGCATTGCGGCCGAGGTCTGCCCCGCGAATGCAGCGCCGACATTCTCCCTTGCCATGCTTTTAGCCTCCTCAAACGCTGAACGGACGGGCAAAGATTCCCGTGCCGCTGCAAGTCGGATTAAGTTCCCGAGCCCGTTCCCTCGATCGGGACCGTGAAGCGACGTTGATTTTGAAGTAGAATTTTGGCGGAGAGAGAGGGATTCGAACCCTCGATACGGGGTTTGCCCGTATAACGCCTTAGCAGGGCGCCCCCTTCGGCCGCTCGGGCATCTCTCCGGGGCTCGTTACACTCGCACTCGACATGCCCTTACTGGGGGCATCTCTTCGCGCCCATCCTGCGATAAGCGCGAAGAAAGAAGTCTAACAGCTTTCGGCTGGCTAAAGAGGCTAGGCGGGCTGGTCCAGCCCGAACGCGCGGTGCAGGGCCCGCACCGCGAGCTCCATGTACTTCTCGTCCACCACCACGGCGATCTTGATCTCGGAGGTGGAAATCATCTGGATGTTGATGCCTTCCTCGGCCAGGGTGCGGAACATCCTGGAGGCGATACCGGCGTGGGTGCGCATGCCCACGCCGACCATCGACACCTTGCACACCCGGTTGTCGCCGCGGATGTCGCTTGCCTTGATAGGGTCCTTCACCTGGCGGTTGAGAACGTCGATCGCCTTCTTGTAGTCGTTCCTGTGCACCGTGAACGACAGGTCGGTCATGCCGTCCACGCCCGCGTTCTGGATGATCATGTCCACGTCGATGTTCGCCTCGCCGATCGGGCCCAGAATCGCGTAAGCGATGCCCGGGCGATCGGGCACGCCGACGACCGTGATTTTCGCCTCGTCCCGGTTGGACGCGACGCCGGAAATGATTGCCTGTTCCATCTTCTCTTCTTCCTCGAATGTAATCAGCGTGCCCGAGCCCGCTTCCTCGGCGAGCGCTAGCGCGGGGTCGGTGAGGCTGGAGAGCACTCTCAGCGGGACGCGGTACTTGCCGGCGAATTCCACCGAGCGGATCTGCAGCACCTTGGAGCCGAGGCTCGCCAGCTCCAGCATTTCCTCGAACGTTACGGTCGCCAGGCGCCGGGCCTCGGGCACCACGCGCGGGTCGGCCGTGTAGACGCCGTCGACATCTGTATAGATGAGGCATTCGTCGGCCTTCAGCGCGGCGGCCAATGCCACCGCCGTGGTATCCGAACCGCCGCGTCCCAGGGTGGTGATGTTGCCGGCGGGGTCCAGGCCCTGGAAGCCCGCCACGACCACCACGGTGCCTCGATCCAGGTCGCTGCGTATGCGCTCGTCCTCGATGCTCACGATGCGCGCCTTGGTGTAGGCATCGTCGGTATGGATGCATACCTGGGCGCCCGTGTAGCTCTTTGCCTTGAGACCGAGCTGCATCAACGCCATGGCGAGCAGGCCTATGGTCACCTGCTCCCCGGTGGAGGCTACGACGTCCAGCTCGCGGGGATCTGGCTCCGCCTGAATGTCGCGCGCAAGGCCGATCAGCCTGTTGGTTTCTCCACTCATTGCCGAAACCACGACAATGAGCCGGTGTCCTGCGGCGTGCCATTTGGTCACGCGTTGCGCGACTGCCTTGATTCTTTCGGGGCTGCCGACCGAGGTGCCGCCGTACTTCTGAACGATTAATGCCATGCGCTTCTTTCGAAAATCGTTGAATTTTATAGCAAAGGTTCGGGCGGAAAAATGGGGTCAGGTCCACATTTCCCCGCAACAGCCATACCGGCTTCGGCGACGAAAGGAAATGTGGACCTGACCCCATTTTTCCATTTTTCCGCGCCTCGCCGGGCGCGGCTGGCACACCCCGTGCTCTGCGTTTCAATGTCAATGACATAACACCAGGGAGGCTTCGATGAAATGGCTGGACGTGCTGAATCCCCGGCAGATCCGTCAGCGGCTGGGGTTGAACCAGGAGCAGTTCTGGACGCGCATCGGCGTGACGCAGAGCGGCGGTTCAAGATACGAAGGCGGGCGTACCATGCCGAAACCGGTGCGCGAGCTGCTGCGGCTGGTGCATGTCGAGCGGCTCGACCTGTCGAGAGTGAAAAAGGAGGATTTCGAAATCATCGATCACCTGAAATCGCATCATCCGGAGCTCTATCAGAACCTGCGCCGCGCCGTGCGTTCCAGGCGCAAGCAGCCCGAGGATGCACCGAACTGACTTTGCTGGGCGGGGAGAGCGGGCGGACCTTCGGGTCCGCCCTTTTTTTTGCGGCAAGGCTGCCCGCTCTGCGCCGGCCACTCTAAGACACCTTGATGGCGTCCAGCGCATTCTCGATCGCGCCGCACAGCGTTTTCAGCACCTTGATCCTGGCAAAGTACTTGTTGTTCGCTTCGATCAAAGTCCACGGCGCGATCGAGGTGCTTGTGCGGTCCACCATGTCGCACACCGCCAGCTCGTAGTCGTCCCATTTGCGGCGGTTGCGCCAGTCCTCCTCGGTGATCTTGAAGCGCTTGAAGGCGATCTTCTCGCGCCCCTTGAAGCGCTTGTACTGCTCCTGCCTGCTGATGGCGAGCCAGAACTTCACCACCACGATGTTGTGGCCCACGAGCTGCTGCTCGAAGTCGTTTATCTCGACGTAGGCGCGCATCCAGTCGGCCTCGGTGCAGAAGTTTTCGACGCGCTCGACGAGCACCCGGCCGTACCAGGAGCGGTCGAAAATGGCGAAGCGGCCGCGGCGCGGAATGTGCCGCCAGAACCTCCAGAGGTAGGGCTGTGCGCGTTCCTCCTCGGTCGGCGCGGCGACCGGGATGTTATGGTAGTGCCGCGCGTCGATCGCGCCCGTGACGCGGCGTACCGCCCCGCCCTTGCCGGCGGCGTCGTTGCCCTCGAAGACCGCGACCACGGCGATCTTCTTGAATTTCGGGTGGCGGGCGAGCGTGGATAGCCGGCCCTGCCACTTGTCCAGCTGCTTGTCGAACGCCTCCTTCGTCATGTCCTGGTCGAGCTGCAGCGAGCGCAGCACCGTCAGCTTGTCTGCCGGCGGCAACAGCGGCGGGTTCCTGTCCGGCAGGCGCTTCGCCGGCTTCTCATCCAGGCGTTCGCGCATCGCCGCGAGCAGCGATTTGCCGACCATCAGCGCCCGGTAGCGCGGGTCCATGCCGGGCACCACGATCCAGGGCGCCTCGCCCGTGGAGGTGCGGCGCAGGAACGGCTCGCAGACCGCGTTGAACTTGTCGTACATCTTGAACAGCTCCCAGTCCTTCTTGGTGACCCGCCAACTGGTCTCCGGGTCCTTCTCGAGGTCCTTGAGGCGTTTCTTCTGCTGCTTCTTGGACAAATGGAACCAGAACTTGAGCAGCAGCACGCGCTCGTCGCACAGCATCTGCTCGAAACGCAGGATTTCTCCGGTCGCCTGGTCGAGCTGGCTGTCGTTGATGTTGCCCAGCACGCGGTCGACGATCGGCTGGGTGTGCCAGGCGCCGAAAAAGACGCCGATCTTTCCTTTCGGCGGCAGCGCGCGCCAGTAGCGCCAGATGCGCGGGCGCTCGTTCTCCTCGTCGGAGGGATCGGAAAAACCGTAGGTGAGGATGTGGCGGGGATCCATCCACTCGTTGAGCAGGTTCACCATCTCGCCCTTGCCCGCCCCTTCCACCCCGGCAATGAGCATGAGCACCGGGAAGCGGCCGTTTTCCTTCAGGTCGTACTGGGCGTTGAGCAGCGCCTCGCGCAGCTTCGGCACCTCGCGTTTGTAGGCCACTTTGTCGATCTTGTGATTGAGATTGGCGGAATCGAACATGGCGTCACCTCATGCGGATGTCAGACGTTCAATTGCCCTTGCGGGCCGCTCTTGGTTGTTTTGCGCGCTGGGCGGGCTTCGTCTGGCTCGCGGGCGCGGCAGCGGAGCCCTGCTCGCTGTGGCGCGCGAGCGCCGCCAGCAGACGGGTCTGCGCATCGACGCGCTTTGCGCGCGCGGCCGGCATGCGGCGATAGCCGCCCTCGGAATCCATGTCCCAGGCCTCCACGTTGCGGCCCCAGTACGCCTGCAGGCCTTCGCGGATGACGCGGCGCTTCAGGCGCGGATCGAGCACGGGAAAGCAGACTTCCACTCGGCGGAAGAAATTGCGCGGCATCCAGTCGGCGCTGGAGAGATAGACGTCCTGGATGCCGTCGTTGTAGAAATAGAAGATGCGCGTGTGCTCGAGGAACCGTCCCAGCACCGAGCGCACGCGGATGCGCTCCGACAGGCCGGGAACGCCCGGGCGCAGCGCGCACGTGCCGCGCACCACCAGGTCGATGCTGACGCCCGCCTGGGATGCGTCGTAGAGCGCGGCGATGATCTCGGGCTCGAGCAGCGCGTTCATCTTCGCCATGATGTGCGCCTTGCGGCCCGCCCGGGCGTTGTGGACCTCGTTGCGGATCGCCTGCTTCACGCGCTGGTGCAGGGTGAACGGCGACTGCCACAGGCGCTTCAGCGTGACGGGTTTGCCCAGTCCGGTCAGCTGCAGAAACAGGTGATGGACATCCGAGCAGATGTCCTCGTTGCAGGTGAACAGGCCGAAGTCCGTATAGAGGCGGGCGGTGCGCGAATGGTAGTTTCCGGTGGACAGGTGCGCGTAGCTGCGCAGCTCGCCGCCTTCCCTGCGCACCACCAGCGCCATCTTGGCATGCGACTTGTGCCCCACGACGCCGTACACGACGTGCGCGCCGACCTCCTCCAGCCGCTGCGCCCAGTTGATGTTGGCCTCCTCGTCGAAGCGGGCCAGCAGCTCCAGCACCACCGTGACGGCCTTGCCGTTTCGCGCCGCGGTGATGAGCAGCTCCATCATCTCGGACTGCCGCCCGGTGCGATAGACCGTCTGCTTGATGGCCACCACATCGGGATCGCCGGCCGCGCGCTCGATGAATTCCAGGACGGGAGCGAAGGACTGGAAAGGATGATGCAGAAGAATGTCGCCCGCGCGTATCGCCGCGAACAGGTCCGAGGAGCGCTGCAGGGCCGAGGGCACGCCGCCCCGGAAAGGCGCGAACTTGAGATCGGGCCGGTCCACCAGGTCGATCACTTCCACCAGCCGCCCCATGTTGACGGGGCCGTTCACGGTATAGACGTCCTCCTCGCCGAGCTCGAACTGCTGCCGCAGCGACTGGGCGACCCGCGGCGGGCAGAGCTCCGTCAGCTCCAGGCGCACCCCGTCGCCGAAGTTCCGGTGGCTGAGCTCGCCCAGGAGAATCGCGCGCAGGCTCTTCAGCTCTTCCAGCTCCTCCTTGTCGATGTAGAGGTCGCTGTTGCGGGTCACCTGGAACTGGTAGCAGCCCAGCACCGTCATGCCGGGGAACAGCTCCTCGACATGCGCATGCACGACCGAGGACAGCAGCACGAAGCCGTACCTGCAATTGGCGATCTCGCGCGGCATCGGTATCACGCGGGGCAGCACCCGCGGCATCTGCACGATCGCCGCCCCGCCCTCGCGTCCGAACCCGTCGCGGCCCGAGAGCTCCACCGCGAACGTGAGGCTCTTGTTCAGCAGCCGGGGAAAGGGGTGCGCCGGATCCAGGCAGATGGGCGTGAGCACCGGTATCACCTGGCGGAAGAAATAGTCGCGCACCCAGTCGCGCTGCGGCGGCGTCCAGTGGCTGCGCCGCAGGAAGCGGATATCCTCCTTCCAGAGCTTCGGCAGAAGGTCGTCGCTGAGCAGCTGGTACTGGCGCGCGACCAGTTCGTGCGCGCGCCGCGACACCTCGTGGAGCACTTCCAGCAGCGGCGTCCCGTCGGGCGCCGCCGGCGCGGTCGCGAGGATGCCTTCCTTGATGCCCGCGACCCGGATCTCGAAGAACTCGTCCAGGTTGGAGTCGACGATGCACAGGAACCGCAGCCGCTCCAGCAGCGGCTGCCGGCTGTCCTCGGCGAGCGCCAGCACCCGGCGGTTGAACTCGAGCTGAGCGAGCTCCCGGTTGAGGAACAGCGCGATATGTTCGGCGGGCTTGTTCATGGCCGGATCAATTCTCGAGCGCCTGCATTTCCGCGTCGGCGTAGCGCAGGCGCTCCGCGAGCGCGCTCGCGAGGCCCCCCAGCAGGTTCAGCGCGAGCGCCCTGTGCCGCTCGGCGAAGGCTTCGAAGCGCCGCCGGGACAGCACGAACAGGTCGCAATCGGTGAAGGCGATGGCATCGGCCGAGCGCAGCTGCCGATCCAGAAAGGCCATCTCGCCGAAAAAGTTGCCGCGCCCGAACGTGGCGAGGTGGTGTCCGCCGGCTTGCGCATAAGGCAGCACGATGCGCACCTCGCCGCGCCGGATTAGGTAGAGCTCGTCGCCGTCGTCGCCCTGCGCGAAGATTTTCGTCCCGGCCTTGCAGGAACGCTGTTCCATGCAGGTTTCGAGCGCGGCCAGCGTTTCTTCCTTGCGGCCGCGGAACAGCACGATGTCGCGCAGCTCCAGCAGCGCCTCGTCGGGACGCTCCAGCTGCTCCCCGGCGAGAATCCGGTCCTCGACCCACTCCAGCGCGTCGTCCAGCTCGGCGAATATCCTGGCGTGATGCTCCTCCTCATCGAGCCCCGCCTGGTTCAGGTAGCGGCGCATGTCCTGGCCGCTCGGCACCTTGCTCGGCAGGTCGCTGAAAATGAGGTAGGCGTTGCGCTCGGCGAGCGTTTCCTCGATCTGCTGCAGCATATGGGCCGCCGTGACGTCGACCGACTGCACGCGTCGCATGTCGAGGATCAGGTAGGTGCTGGTCTTGAGGTCCTGCTCCAGCGCCTTGTAGAGCTGGTCCGTCGTGCCGAAAAAAAGACTGCCCTGCAGCTCGAATATGGCGGTGCGATCGCCGCGCCTGTCGAGCACTGCCATTTCCTGGGGCAGGCGCATGCGTCTGGAGAAGAGGCGATTTCCGTAGGCCTTGCGGCGCACGATCGAACCTCCGATCTGCTCGCGCACGAACAGCGCGATCGCCAGCGCGATGCCGGTGCCCGAAGCCGCTATGAGATTGACGGTGATCGCCACCACCACCACGGCGACGATCACGGCGAAATCGAGCAGCGTGGAGCGCGAGCCCAGCAGGCGCAGGCTCTGCCGGTCGAACATCTTCACGCCGATGGCGATCAGGATTCCGGCCAGCGCCGCGATCGGCAGCCACCCGATCGCCCCCGCCAGCAAGGCGAACGCCAGGAGCGAAAGCACGCCTTCGGCGATGCCCGAGATGCGCGTGCGACCGCCGCTCGACAGGTTCACCAGCGTCGCGCCCATGGTCCCGGCGCCCGGCACGCCGCCCGCCAGCGACGACACGAGATTGCCCACGCCCTGGCCGACCAGCTCCCGGTTGGAATCGTGGCGCGAGCGGGTGAGCGCATCCAGCACCACGCAGGTCTTCAGCGTGTCGATGGACAGCAGCACGGCGAGCGTCACGGCCGGCATGAACAGCTGGAACAGCGTGCCGGGGCCCAAAGCGCCCATGGCCTTCCACTGCTGAACGAGGGCATCTCCCAGGCCTTCCCCGGAAGCGTGCAGCGGTCCGATCACCAGGGCGTTGCCTTCCAGGGAGAGCAACGCCGGGTCAAACAGGCCCAGCCCCAGGTAAACCAGGGTGCCGGACGCGAGGCCCAGGATGGCGGCCGGGACCACCTTGGTGAATCTGTCCGCCAAGCCCATGACGGCGATGGTGACGATGCCGACGAGCATCGCCTGCCAGGCCCAGAGCGAGGGCGAGGCGAGGCTCGCCCAGAAATCGGTGCCGCCCGGAACACCCAGCAGCTTCGGAACCTGGCTCACCACGATGATCAGGCCCACCCCGCTCAGGTAACCGCTCACCACCGGGTAGGGCATGTATTTGATCAGCTGCCCGAGACGCACGGCGCCGAACAGGACCTGCAGGCCCCCGCACAACAGGCCCGTGAGCGCGAGCATGAGCAGCACGGCTTCCGCCGCCGTACCCCCCTGGGTAAGCTGCAGGGCGAAAGCCGACAGCACCGCCGCTGCCGGAGCGCAGGGCGCGGTGATGAGCCGCGGGGCTCCGCCCAGGGCCGAGGCGACCAGTCCGAGGGCCGTGGCGCCCAGAATCCCGGCCAGAGCACCCTGGGCGGCGTAATCGGCCCCCAGCGGCGCGAATATGGTCACGCCGAAGGCGATCGCAGACGGCAGCGCAACCAGCATGGCTGCCAGCCCTCCCCAGAGTTCCCCCGTCAGCTGCTTTGTTTTATCGGTTTTCACGGTAGGCCGCCGAACATGGCCCGGCAGCCTTCGGAGTATCACACGGCCGGGAAGGCGGATTTGATTTATGTTGGAATAATACAGCGAAGGCGCCCGACTTCGGCACGAACGCCCTGCGCGTCCCTGCCAAAATCGGGCAGATCTATTGACCTCGATTCTTAGCCACGACCGTCAGCAGGCCCGCGTCGACCGCCGCCAGCGCGGTCATGTTGACCAGCCGCCGCACCGTGGCGGTCGGGGTGAGGATGTGCACCGGCCGGGCCGCTCCGAGCAGGATGGGGCCGATGGTGATGCCCTCTCCGCCGGTGATCTTGAGCAGGTTGAAGGAGATGTTGGCCGCGTCGAGGTTCGGCATGATCAGCAGGTTCGCCTCGCCCTTCAGCCTGGAATCGGGGAAGGCGCGGTTGCGGATATCCTCGGACAGCGCCGCGTCGCCGTGCATTTCGCCTTCCACTTCGAGATCCGGCGCGAGCGTCTCGATCAGGGCGCGCGCCCGGCTCATCTTGAGCGCCGAGGCCGAATCGTCGGTGCCGAAATTGGAATGCGACAGCAGCGCCGCTTTCGGCACCAGCCCGAAGCGCTGGATTTCCTTGGCGGCCATGATGGTGATTTCGGCCAGCTGCTCCACCGTCGGATCCTCGTTCACGTAGGTGTCGCAGATGAACAGCGTCCGCTTGGGCAGGAGCAGCGCGTTCATGGCGGCAAAGATGGTCGCCCCGCTCTCCAGCCCGATGACGTCGCGCACGTGCTTCAGGTGATCCTTGTGCCGCCCGTACACGCCGCACAGCATGGCATCGGCATCGCCGCGGTGCAGCAGCATCGCGCTGATCAGCGTGGTGGACTGCCATACGTGCGCCCGCGCATCGTCGGGGGACACGCCGCGCCGGCTCATGATGCCGCGGTATTCGCGCCAGACTTCGCCGTAGCGCGCATCGCTTTCCGGGTTCACGACTTCAAAATCCCGCCCCGCGTGCAGGCGCAGGCCGCATTTCTGGATGCGTTTTTCCAGCACTTCGGGCCGGCCGACCAGGATGGGCCTGGCGAGGCCCTCGTCCACCACCACCTGCACGGCGCGCAACACCACCTCGTCCTCGCCTTCGGCGTAGATGACGCGGCGCGGGTTGGTCCGCGCAGAGGCGAACACCGGCTTCATGATGAGCCCGGAGTGATAGACGAAGTTCATCAGCTGCTGCCGGTAGGCGTCGAAGTCCGCAATGGGCCGCGTCGCCACCCCGCTCTCCATGGCGGCTTTCGCCACGGCCGGCGCGATGCGGATGATGAGCCGCGGATCGAACGGTTTGGGAATGATGTACTCGGGCCCGAAGCTCAGGTCCTGGCCCTCGTACGCCAGCGCCACCACGTCCGACTGCTCGGCCTGCGCGAGCTCCGCGATGGCCTTGACGCAGGCGAGCTTCATTTCCATGGTGATCTGCGTCGCCCCGACATCGAGCGCGCCGCGGAACATGAACGGAAAACACAGCACGTTGTTCACCTGGTTCGGGTAGTCGGAGCGGCCGGTCGCGATGATGGTGTCCGGGCGGACCGCCTTGGCCAGTTCGGGCCGGATTTCCGGCTCCGGGTTGGCAAGCGCCAGGATGAGCGGTTTCGCCGCCATCTTCTTCACCATGTTCTGGGTGAGCGCGCCCGCCTTGGAAAGACCGAGGAAGATGTCCGTGCCCGCCATGAGGTCCTCCAGATCGCGCGCTTTGGTGCGGCGGGCATAGCGGCGCTTGTTCGGCTCCATGTTGGGCTCGCGGCCCTCGTAGATCACCCCCTTGCTGTCCGTGACCCAGATCGCCTCCTTGGGCATGCCCAGGTAGACCAGCAGGTCGAGGCACGCGATCGCCGCGGCGCCCGCCCCCGAGCACACCAGCTTCACCCCGTCCAACTTCTTGCCGACCACCTGCAACCCGTTGAGGATCGCCGCGGCCGAAATGATCGCGGTGCCGTGCTGGTCATCGTGGAAGACGGGGATCTTCAGCCGCTCGCGCAGCTTCTGCTCGACGTAGAAGCATTCGGGCGCCTTGATGTCTTCGAGGTTGATGCCGCCCAGGGTGGGCTCGAGCGCAGCGATCACCTCGACGAGCTTCTCCGGGTCGTTCTCGTTCAGCTCGATGTCGAACACGTCGATGCCGGCAAATTTCTTGAACAGGCATCCCTTGCCTTCCATCACGGGCTTGCCGGCCAGCGGCCCGATGTTCCCGAGGCCCAGCACCGCCGTGCCGTTGGTCACCACGCCGACGAGGTTGCCGCGCGAAGTGAGCTCGGCGGCTTTCGACGGGTCGGCGACGATCGCCTCGCAGGCATACGCCACGCCGGGCGAATACGCGAGCGCGAGGTCGCGCTGGTTGATCAGACCCTTGGTGGGGACCACCGAGATCTTTCCGGGGGTCGGCAGGCGGTGATAATCCAGCGCCGCCGCCTTCAACTGTTCTTCCACGGTCATCTCCTATGACGTCGCAACACTCGCCGCCGGGCCGGGTGGCCCCACGCCGGGTTTCAAATGGTCTCCTGCACCATTCGGATGGCACCGCACGGACATTCGGCCGCACAGATGCCGCAGCCCTTGCAGTATTCGTAATTGAAGCGAAAACCCTCGCCCGGGCCAAGCTTGGTCACGGCATTGTCCGGGCACATGCCGTAACAGTTGTCGCATTCGAGGCAGTTGCCGCAGGACAGGCAGCGGCGCGCCTCGAACAGCGCGTTGCCCTCGTCCAGGCCGCCCAGCACTTCGTCGAACGTGGACTGGCGGCGAATGATACCGAGAATGGCAGCGCGAGGTCGACGTCCTGGCCGAGCGCGAGCACCAGCGAGTCCGCCTCGATGGTCTCGAATTCGCCGGTCGGCTGCGGAAAGCCCCGGGCGTCCAGTTCCATCTTCTCCACGGTGAACCCGGCTTCACCCGCGTCCTTGATGGTTGAGAGCCACTTGACCATTACGCCCTCTTCCAGGGCTTCCTGCAACTCGAAATCGTGGGCCGGCATTTTCTCGCGCGTGCGCCGGTACACGATGATCGATTCTTCGGCACCGAGGCGCTTCGCGGTGCGCGCCACGTCGAGCGCCGTGTTGCCGCCGCCCAGCTCGTGGAAGCTGCGCGTGGAGTTGATCAGGATGTACCCGGAGGGCGCCAGACCGCTGAACACATCGACGTGGTGCAGCAGCGTTGGGTCCTGGATGATCAACGCCTGCGGACGCATCACCGGCTCGCGCAGCCGTATCGGCTTGTCATCGATCCTGCAGAAGGCCACCACCGGCGCCCCCATGCGTTCCGAACCGAAGCTGGGGAAGGCCTGCGCGTGGCGTCCGTCAAGAAAGGCGGCAACGGAAAGGATCTCGGCTCCCGATACCACTCCTTGGCCGCCGCGGCCGTGTATGCGCACCTGGAACACGCGTCATACTCCCCGGCCGTGCGTTCGGAAGTCGGCATTGCATCGCTTCATACCCGGCGAAGTATCCGCGCTGGGGGCGCAAAGCTCATTGACGCAGATCAAAGGCCTTGCGCAAGCGATTGAAATCGCTGGAGGTGTTCTGCCGGCTTTATTGCGGTGCGGGAAAAAGCGGCCCTCTCAGGCGAGCGATCCGGCGTGAGTCCGAGCGCCCAGTTCGCGCGACACCGCGCCCTGCTGCTCCGCCTCGGACAGCACTCACAGGGGACGGCACTGGATCAGGTTCAAGTACAGCTTGCCGTCGCTTGCGAACGTACCGGTGAACTCGACGTCGAACGGGTACTCGTAGACGCGCTCCAGAGTGCAGAGCATCCGGCGCATGGTGTCCACGAAATCGGTCTTGGTGAGCAGGCGCTCGAATGTGACCAGCCAACCGGCGCTGTCCCGGTCGGCAAAAAGAGCGAGCGGCAAGGTCGGCTCCTCGAGCTGCAACTCCTGGATGGGCACAGTGGCCCAGCTGTTGTGGGCAATGTCGAGCAGATCCACGTCGCGCTGGGTGAAACGGCGGCGGTCTTCCTGGTCGGCATGGGGAACGAGCAGCGGGCGGTCGAGCGACACCACCCGCGGATAATCGCCCTCCACCCGGTCCACCGCGCGCGTGCCCAGTCCCACCACCAGCCGCAGCATGCCGGCCTTCGGATCGATGTCATGCCGCCAGACGAAGGTGTTGTAGGAAACGGCCACGCCGGCGAAGGCCGGAAAGAAGAAATTGCCGTGGTAGGCGCCCGAGACCCGCTGCACCAGCAGCGCCATCTGTTCCTCCTGGCGTGCCAGGCCGCGTTGCAGGCGATACTGAAGCGCCTCCTCGCTCAACGTGCTCGCGTAGACCTGCTTCACCGCCTCGATGAACTGGACCAGGCGCTCCTCGGGGGAGCCCTGGTTCACGCAGAAGAAACTGTCGTACTTGCCGGCAAAGGCATTGCCGAACCCGTCCTCCAGCAGGCTGGAGGAGCGCACGATGATCGGGTACTGGCCGAAGTGTTCCAGCATCTTCTGGAACTCGCGCTGGATCTCGGCCGGAAACGTCCCCTGCAGCAGCAGCTCGCGCAGCTGCGCCGCGCCGCTCAGATAGCCGGTTTCGCTCCGCTGCCACATGAACAGCTGCCACCAGCCATTGTGGACGATGTACGAATGGAACAGATCCGAGCCGATGAAGAAGGAGTCGTGGGGCTCCAGGCGCTCGCTCCACGCCCCGTCCTTTTCGGATCGCAGAATCGCGCGGGCGAGCAGCATGCCGACCGACTTGCCGCCGATGAAGCCGGTCCCGATCAGGCGTTCCTGGATGGCAAGCAGGTCGTCCAGGCTGAAATGGCGGCGCGCCAAGGCGAGTATCCGCTCGTCGCGGCCGATCAGCAGCCGGCACAGCTGCTCCACCATCGCCTGGCGCTCCGGGTCTCGCGGCCCGCAGGCCGCCAGGTCGGCAGCCCGTATGAACAGCCTTTCCCAGGCGTCCAGATGGCGCTCCGCGCTCCCGAGCCGGCGGCTGAAGAGCCTGGTCGCCTCGCAGCTCACGGTGATCGGCGTCAGCTGCCCGCCGGCCTGGCGGTGCGGCAGGAACATGGTGGGCGACGAACGCTGCCAGACCTTGAGCGGGTGCACATAGAGAACGCCGCCCTCGTTGTAGAGGTCGATCAGGAGCTGCGTGGTGGCGCGAACGCGGTCGATGGTGGCAAAGGAATGCCGGTCCCTCTCCAGGGCGAAGTAGGCCACGGTGTGAAGATCGAACAGGTACGGACAGGTGACCCGGAAGAAATTGCCCACCATCCCGTCGGTGGCCCAGGCATCGAGCAGGTCCGACAGGCAATCGAAGACGTAGAAGACCTCCGTGCCTTCCTGGCTGATGATGGTGTGCAGGCGCACGGTGAAGGATTCGAAACCTCGGAAAGCATCCAGGTTGTGCACGGCGCTCACGGCGGCGGCGTCCACCACGGGAGGGCTCGGCGCGAAACGGATATAGACGACACGGCGCTTGGACGCGAGCGCACCGGCAACGAACGGTGCGACGAACGCGCGATAGTCGTCGATGCTGTCGACCCGCCACACCACGTTGTCGCCGATCCTCAAGCCCCCCAGGATCGAGTCCAGGCCGGCGAGCCCGGTGCTCACCACGCGTTCGGGACGGTAGGCGCGGAGTCCTTCAGCCATGGCGAGGAGATGATTGTTCTGAGGACAGGGACCGCCCCATTATCGGGCGGAGACACCTATGTCTAAATTCTTGTCAGATGCTCTCTTATCCAGTTAGCTATGTAGGGCAAGACCGCTGGCTCTTCATAATAGACGCAATGTCCAAACCCATCGTATACCTTCATATCTTTAGGGCCTGGGGCTTGATCAAAGATTTTCGCAGACTGGGTCACGGGAATAACCTTCTCCTCCGTTCCAGTTACGACAAGAAGCGGGCAAGACAAACTGTGTATTACGTTCTTGAGTGTGTATTCTTTTCTTTTTTGTGCCCAATCCGCTTCATCAGCCACGTTCATATTGCTCACGCAATGGAATTTTGCCGATAAGGGGAACTCAAACTCATCCATACCGAAAAATCCGCTGAGCGAGACACAGGCCCTTATTCTTTTCTCTAAGGCAGCGGCTCTTGGTGCGATAAATCCCCCGAAGCTCATCCCCCAAATGCCTATGCGACGAGCATCCACGTCGTTTCTGTCAAGAAGATAGTCCACGACAGCGCCTATGGGTTTTTCGAAATCCGGGCTCATTTTCATACCCCGAAACCGCGTATCGCCTTGGCCCGGCAAGTCGACAGCCAGCGTAAATATTCCCTGGTCCAATAAAGAGTTGGATAGGATGTGCAGTTCGATCTCCTTGGATGCGTCAACACCGCGTACCAGAATTACGCATGGCGCTTTTTTGATGCCCCTTAGGCGACGAAAATATCCGTTCAGATGCGTGTTCGAGAAGGGAATCTTCACTTCCTCGATAGGGTAAGCAAAATGCGTTTTTGCTTTAGCATAAGCTCCGACCATCGCTGAATGTGCCTTTTCCTTCTCATCGGTCGGGTTGAATATGAACAATTCCCCAATGTGATAATAAACGGCAGCTTTCATGTAATGAAAAATTCTGGCCCATTCTACTTTGTCGGGTTCGGCCAGTTTTTCGTATTTCACGGCAAGTTTTGCAAATTCTGAGCACCAGTCCCCTAATTCTTTAATGTTGCTGTAAGTCTCTCTTAGTTCGCATTCCTCGGCACCTAGCCCCAGCAGTCGCTTAACGTTGTGCGTTCCTTCGTGCAAAACGGCGATTTCGTCTTCTTTTTTTAGCACTTTGAAATCAGACATCATTAAATACTCCCTTAACAACCATTGAGCATTTCAGCAAGACACCAATCGCCAAATACCTCAATCTGGGGACAGTCGAGAAAGCCCCTTGATCGTGATTATGTCCAGGTCCGAATTCCAACAATGCTTCCCTGGTTGATGGCGTGTGCCATCGAAAAAGGACTGACTCGTCGTGTAGTCCCGCAGGCACGTGTCTATTGGCCCGCGCACGCAACGTTATATAGGATACTCGTTAGGGCGCAGGCGTCGGACGTATGCCGATGGTCTTGAAGACCTTTGCCGCGTTCGCTCCATCGGCCTTGAGGAACTTGCTGAATTCCTCGGGAGAGCCACCTATGGCCTCCAGGGTTGCCTTGCGGAAAAACTGCTGCACACTCGGCGCCTGCATGGCCTTGGCGAACTCATTGTTCATCCGGTCGATGATCGGTTTTGGCGTCATCGCCGGAGCAAATAGCCCGAAATAACTTAGTATTCCCGGGCTGACTCCCTCCTCGGCAAGACTAGGTACATCAGGCAGCAACGGCGATCGTCGGTCGCCTGTTATGGCGATCCCTTTGATCTTACCTGCTTTGATGTGAGGTAAACTTGCCCCGACCGCCAGTTGCGTTATATGTATTTCCCCTGCAAGGATCGCCGGAATGGTCTGGGTTCCGCCCTTGTACGGCACCGCAGTGATGTTGACCCCCATTTGGTTATTGATCCACCGAACATGGATGTCGGGACTTGTGGCATGACCCCACGTTCCCCAGTTGATCGAACCGGGTTTGGCCTTGGAAACAGCGATCATTTCCTTGAATGAATTAAAGGGCGCGTTCGCGTTCGCGATAAACATACTGCTGATCCAGGCGAGGTGGATGATCGGAGCAAAGTCAGTGACGGGATTGTACGGAAGGTTCGAGAACACGAGTTCGGTGTACGAGTTGGTATTCATGCAAAGCGTGTATCCGTCCGGCGGGGCCTTGGCGCAGGCTAAATTGCCTAT
>Ga0156282_1124_pt1 | contig 15770 bp, 12 predicted proteins | sample RifCSPlowO2_12_FD_107931 | JGI IMG/M metagenome (GOLD analysis project Ga0156282, IMG submission 107931) | Betaproteobacteria bacterium RIFCSPLOWO2_12_FULL_62_13b
CACGTAGTCGTACAGGCAGTTGTGGAAGTAGAAATATTCCATGTGCTTGAATTCGGTCTTGGCCGCGGAAAACATTTCCTGGCACAGCTTGACGTGGTCGTCCATCGAGCCGCCGATGTCGAAAAACAGCAGCACCTTGACCTTGTTGTGGCGCTCGGGCCGCATCAGGATGTCCAGCATGCCGGCCTTTTTTGCGGTGGAACTGATGGTCTCGTCCAGGTCGAGCTCTTCGGGCGCGCCGTCGCGGGCGAAGCGGCGAAGGCGTCTCAGCGCGATCTTGATGTTGCGCGTTCCGAGCTCCACTTGGTCGTCCAGGTTCTGGTATTCGCGCTTGTCCCACACCTTGACCGCCGAGCGGTTGCGCGAGCCCTCCTGGCCGATGCGCACGCCCTCGGGGTTGTATCCGTAGGCGCCAAAAGGCGAGGTGCCGGCGGTGCCGATCCATTTGCTGCCGCCCTGGTGCCTGCCTTTTTGTTCTTCCAGGCGTTTTTTGAGCGTTTCCATGAGCTTTTCCCAGCCGCCCATGGCCTCGATCTTGGCTTTTTCCTCCGGGCTCAGGTTGAGTTCGGCCATCTTTCGTAGCCATTCGAGCGGAATGTCCGCCTCCACACCCATGATCGCCTCGACGCCATTGAAATACTCGCCGAAGGCGCGGTCGAACTTGTCGAAATTCGCCTCGTCTTTGACCAGACAGGTCCTCGAGAAATAGTAGAAATTATCGATCGAAGAGCCGACCACGCCCTTTTGCATGCCCTCGATCAGCATGAGGTATTCCTTGGTCGTGACCGGGACCTTGGCGTCTTTGAGCTTGAGGAAGAAATCGATCAGCATGATTAGTCCGGCGCTAGCCGCGATTCTCTGTTGCGGTCATCGATTCTGCCGCGACATGAATATCAGCCGCTCGAACAGATGCACGTCCTGTTCGTTCTTGAGCAGCGCGCCGTGCAGCGGCGGGATGATGGTCTTCCTGTCCTTGCTGCGCAGAGCTTCGGGCGGAATGTCGTCGGCGAGCAAGAGCTTCAGCCAGTCGAGCAGTTCGGAAGTCGAAGGCTTTTTCTTCAGCCCCGGCACCTCGCGCACCTCGAAAAACACCTCCAGCGCTTCGCGCAGCAGATGCTTCTTGATGTCGGGGAAGTGCACGTCGACGATCTTCTCCATCGTTTCCTTGTCGGGGAAGCGGATGTAATGGAAGAAACAGCGCCGCAGGAACGCGTCGGGGAGCTCTTTTTCATTGTTGGAAGTGATGAACACGATCGGCCGGTGCTTGGCTTTGACCAGTTCATGCGTCTCGTAGACGTAGAATTCCATGCGGTCGAGTTCGCGCAACAGGTCGTTGGGGAACTCGATGTCGGCTTTGTCGACTTCGTCGATCAGCAGCACCACGGGTTCGTCGGCGTTGAATGCCTCCCATAAGGTGCCCTTGACGATATAGTTGTTGATGTCGTGCACGCGCTGGTCGCCCAACTGGGAATCCCGGAGACGGGACACGGCGTCGTACTCGTACAAGCCCTGCTGCGCCTTGGTGGTGGATTTGATGTGCCACTCGAAAATCGGCAGCTTGAGCGCCTTGGCCACTTCCTCCGCAAGCATGGTCTTGCCGGTTCCGGGCTCGCCCTTGATCAGCAGCGGCCGCTGCAGCGTGACGGCGGCATTGACGGCGAGGGTGAGGTCGTCGGTCGAGATGTAGTTGGCGGAACCGTGGAAACGCATGACAATATCCTGAAATGAAAGATGCATTATACGACGGTTGCCGGTGCTTGCGCGCGCGCCGGATTGAACCTGGGAGCGTTGAGCAAAGAAGCGATAGACGAGAAGGGTGGGAGTTCCCAAAGCGAGCCGATCTGTTTGGTTCCGGCCAGACCGGTTCGGAGATCGGAGAAACAGGAGCGGACCGGCGAGTCGTACTCCCCGTTTCTCACGCCTCACGGGTCTTGGCTTTGTATTCGCACAAATCCTCGATCAGGCACTGCGGGCACTCAGGCTTTCTTGCCTTGCACACATAGCGTCCGTGGAGGATCAGCCAGTGGTGGGCGTACCGGCGGAACTCCGGCGGCACGAACTTCATCAGCTTGCGCTCGACCTCAAGCGGATTCCTGCCCGGAGCGATGCCGGTGCGGTTGGAGAGGCGAAAAATATGCGTGTCCACGGCGATGGTCGGATGACCGAAGGCGATGTTCAGCACCACGCTGGCGGTCTTGCGTCCGACCCCGGGCAATTGTTCCAGCGCCTCGCGCTCCTGCGGCACCTTGCCCGCATGCCGGTGCTGCAGCAGCTCGCAGGTGGTGAGAATGTTTTTCGCCTTGGTGCGGTACAGGCCTATGCGCTTTATGTGGGCGATCAGGCCGTCCGTGCCGAGGGCGAGCATTGCTTTCGGGGTGCGCGCCACCCGGTACAGGCTGCGCGTGGCCAGATTTACGCTCTTGTCGGTCGCCTGGGCCGACAGGATCACGGCGACGAGGAGTTCGAACGGCGTGCGGTATTCGAGCTCGCCGCGCGGCGCGGGATTGGCTTTTCTGAAGCGCCCGAAGATTTCCCGTCGTTTTGCCGGATTCATCGTTTCGTCGCCGCGGCGTGGCGCGCTTCGACGGCTGCGATCTCGGCCCGGACCTGCGACGGGAGCTCGTCGGTGTTCCGCGGCGCGATGCCGGCCTTTCTCGCTTTGGCGCGCTCGATCGCGGCAAGGATAATCGCTTTCTTGGCCTCCGGCATCGGCTGCAGCCGCTTTTCGTGAGCTTTGCGCGCAAGGCGTTCGGCGCGCTCGGCCAGGTCTCGTTCAAGGCGCAAGCGACGCAAGCGAAAGCGTGCGCGCGCCGCATCGGCCATGTCCTGGGTCCAGGGCGCCTGCGCCTCGGGCAGGGGCAGCATGTCGATACAATCCACCGGGCAGGGCGGCACGCACAAATCGCAGCCGGTGCACAGCCCGGCGATCACCGTATGCATCAGCTTGGCTGCGCCGACGATGGCATCAACCGGACAGGCCTGGATGCACAGGGCGCAGCCGATGCAGTATGCCTCGTCGATGACTGCGAGCGTGCGTGGTCGCGCCGCGCCGTTGGCCGGGTTGAGCGGCTTGGCGCTTTGCTGAAGCAGCCGAGCGAGCTTGTCGATGCCGGCTGCGCCGCCGGGCGGGCACTGGTTGATATCGGCCTCGCCCGCCGCGATGGCTTCGGCATACGGCATGCAAGCGCTATATCCGCATTTGGCGCACTGGGTCTGCGGCAGCAGGGCATCGATTTGCTCGGCGAGCATGCGCTCGGTCATGGCGCGGCCGCAGACATGGCGCGCAGAATTTCGCCGATCAGTTCCGGGCCGCGATAGATGAAGCCGGTGTAGATCTGCACCAGGCTCGCGCCGGCGCGAAGCTTGGCGCGCGCATCGTCGGCGCTCATCACGCCGCCCACGCCGATGATTGGCAGCTTGCCGTCGAGCAGTCGCGCGAGCTTGCGGATGATTTCGGTCGAGGCAGCGCCGAGCGGCGCTCCGGACAGCCCGCCGCTTTCCTCGGCGTGCCGCAGGCCGGCTACCGCTGCGCGCGATACCGTTGTATTGGTGGCGATGACGCCGTCCAGTTTGTGCTTGAGCAGGCATCTGGTAATCGAGCCGAGTTGCGCGTCGTCCAGGTCCGGCGCGATCTTGAGCAAGAGGGGCACATAGCGCCCGTGCGCGTCCGCCAGTCGCATTTGCTCGGTTTTCAGTTTTCCGGCGAGCGCGCCGAGCTCGTCCGCGCTCTGCAAACGGCGCAGGTCCTTGGTATTGGGCGAGGAAACGTTCACCGTCACATAACTTGCGTGCGCGTAGACCTTCGCCAGACAGAACTCGTAGTCGTCGGCGGCGCGCTCGATCGGCGTGTCGAAATTCTTGCCGATATTGATGCCGAGCACGCCGCGGTAACGCGCCCGCGCGACGTTGGCGAGCAAACGCTCGACGCCATGGTTATTGAAGCCGAGGCGGTTGATCAATGCCTGCGCTTCGGGCAGGCGAAACATGCGCGGTTTCGGATTGCCCGGCTGCGGTCGCGGCGTGACCGTGCCGATCTCGATGAAGCCGAAGCCCATGGCCGCAAGTGCGTCGATGTACTCGCCGTTCTTGTCCAGGCCGGCGGCCAGGCCGAGCGCGTTGGGGAACTCCAGGCCCATGAGTTTGACGCTGCGCGCCGGACCGGCATCGGCCAGGAGCGAAGCCATGCCGACGCGCTCGATCAGCTTGAGCGAGGCGAGGGCAAGCGCATGCGCCGCTTCGGGATCCATCCCGAACAGAACCGGGCGTGCCAGGGAATACAGCATGGGGCGATTTTACAGGCAGAAGGGGAGGCTTGAGGAGCGAGATGCTTTATGCGGTGTCTTGAGTACTGTCGCATATTACCAACGGACTTGCGCGCTGCGCGCGCCAACCGTGCTTTTGGTACGGATGAAAAGCGCATCCGCACCAAAAGCACGGTTATGGATAAAAGCAACCGCAGCTTGGGTTTGCTTTTATACAAGATCGTCGATCCGCGCGGACGGGCCGCCGTCCGCGCAAGTTCGATCGCCGTAGCCCGATGTATTTTGCTGCGTATGCGGATGTCGGCGTGCGACCATTGCGCGCTCCGCGCGCCAACCCTGTTTTCCGGACGGATGAAAAGCACATCCGTCCGGAAAACAGGGTTAGGGATAAAAGCAACCACGGCTTGGCGTTGCTATTTTCGGAACAAGCGCAACTCTGCAACAACGGGGGGCGCGATTTATGTTGCTGCGTATAAAATCCCCGGGCGGAACGATATCTAATCGAGGTCTTTGTCGCCGAGGCCGCGCCACTCGCCGTCGATCAATCCCTCGATTGGCCGGAAATTGGCTTTGTAGGCCATTTTCCGGCTATTTCTGATCCAGTAGCCGAGATAGAGGTAGGGCAGTCCGAGGCTGCGGCATTGCTCGATCTGCCACAATACGTTGTAGGTGCCGAAGCTGGCGGCGACGCCGGGCTCGAAGAAGGTGTAGACCGAGGATACCCCGTCTTCGAGGATGTCGACGATGGACACCATCATGAGCTTGCCCGCATCGCGAAACTCGATCAGGCGCGTGTTGGCGCGGCTTTGCAGCAGGAAATGCGAATACTGGTCGCGGCTGTCCTGGTCCATGCCGCCGCCGGAATGGCGCTGGGCCTGGTAGCGCAGGTAGAGCGCATAGTGCTCGTTGCGAAAACGCAGGCTTTGCGAGATGGCGTCGAGCGCGGCGTGGCGCTTGCGCGCGCGGCGTTGCGCGCGCGTAGGCTCGAACTGCGCTACCGGGATGCGCACTGGCACGCAGGCGCGGCAGGCGTCGCAGTAGGGGCGGTAGGTAAAGATGCCGCTGCGGCGAAAGCCGGCCTTCACCAGCCCGCCGTAGACCTCATTGGAGATCAGGTGGCTGGGGGTGGCAACCTGGGAGCGCGCCAGCTTCGCCGGCAGATAGCTGCAGGGATAAGGGGCAGTCACGTAGAACTGCAGTACCGAGTGCGGCAGATCGTTAAGCAGCGACATCGTTGTCCGTCTCCGGGGCGTCCCACTTCGTTGGCGTCACGGCATAGTCTACCAATTCCCGCAGTCTTAGTGAAAAATTGCTGCGCGGGATCGGGCGCGCCCCCAGACTGGCGAGGTGCCGCGTATGCAGTTGGCAATCGATCATGCCGTAGCGCTGGCGCTCAAGACGCCGCACTAGATGCACCATGGCCATCTTGGATGCGTCGCGCACCCGGGTAAACATGGACTCGCCGTAGAACATGCGGCCTATGGCCACGCCGTACAAGCCGCCCGCCAGTTCGCCTTCGATCCAGGTTTCCACAGAGTGGGCGTAGCCCTGCTCGTGCAAGCGCTGATAGGCGGCGCGAATGTCATCGGTGATCCAGGTGCCCGAATCACCCGCACCCGGGCCGGCGTGATCAGCGCCCCTGGCAGCGCAGCCCTGCATGACCGCTTCGAAAGCGCTGTCGAAACGAATTTCGTAGTGGCGGTTGCGCAGCGTCTTGGCAAGCGAACGCGAGACCTTCAATGCGGTCGGAATGAGCACCATGCGCGGGTCGGGGCTCCACCAGAGAATGGGCTCGCCGTCGGAATACCAGGGGAAAATACCCTGGCGGTAGGCGGCGAGCAGGCGCTCGGGGGACAGATCTGCGCCTGCGGCGAGCAGGCCGTTGGGGTGTTTCAGTGCGCTTGCCAGCGGCGGGAACGGATCATCGCGTTCAAGCCAGGGAATCATGGATGCAGTGCAAAGTTAAATGTATGGTTCGATACGCGGACGCTGATTCTTATTGCATGCGGCACGCTAGCACAAGGTGGTTCAGTGCGTCCATGACGCCCGAGTGGATACAAATCAAGCAAAAAACTTCATAATGCGCGAAATGATCGCAGGGTGCGCAGGGGCACCCTACGATCCGGCTAATTCAAACGTTGAGGGAGGGTAAATAATGGAAAACCTGAAATCAGGGGCTGACGTACTGTTCATCCTGCTCGGCGGGATCATGGTGCTCGCCATGCACTCCGGCTTTGCGTTTCTTGAATTGGGCACGGTGCGCTGGAAGAACCAAGTCAATGCACTGGTAAAAATCCTCGCCGATTTTGCCGTGTCCACCATCGCCTATTTTTTCATCGGTTACGGCATCGCCTACGGCGTGGGTTTTCTCACCGGGGCGGAGCAGCTGGCGCAGAAGAACGGCTACGAATTGGTGAGATTCTTCTTCCTGCTGACTTTCGCCGGGGCCGTCCCTGCCATCGTCTCGGGCGGCATTGCCGAGCGCGCCCGGTTCTACCCGCAGCTCGCGGCCTCTTTCCTGCTGGTGGGGTTCATCTACCCGTTTTTCGAAGGTATCGCCTGGAACCAGCATTATGGGATACAGGCCTGGCTCAAGGCTTCGTTCGGCGAGGAGTTCCACGATTTCGCCGGCTCCATAGTCGTGCATGCGGTTGGCGGCTGGATCGGCTTGGTGGCGGTGCTGTTCCTGGGCGCGCGTAGCGGCCGCTACAGCAAGGACGGCAAGGGCATGACCGCGCACCCGCCCTCCAGCATTCCGTTCCTCGCGCTCGGCGCCTGGATACTCTCGGTCGGCTGGTTTGGCTTCAACGTCATGTCGGCGCAGACGCTGGACAAGGTGAGCGGCCTGGTGGCGATCAATTCGCTCATGGCGATGGCCGGAGGCACGCTCGCAGCGTTGATTGCCGGACGCAACGACCCGGGCTTCGTCCATAACGGCCCGCTCGCCGGGTTGGTTGCCGTGTGTGCCGGGTCGGATGTGATGCATCCGGCCGCCTCGCTGGTAGTGGGGGCGGTGGCCGGCTTCATTTTCGTCAATATGTTCACCTTGACGCAGAACCGCTGGAAAATAGATGATGTGCTCGGCGTATGGCCCCTTCACGGGCTGTGCGGCGCCTGGGGCGGTATTGCCGCGGGTATCTTCGGCGCCAAGGCGCTGGGCGGTATGGGCGGCGTGACGTTCATGTCGCAACTGGCGGGAACGGCGCTGGGCATCGTGGTTGCGCTGGTCGGCGGGGCCCTGGTCTATGGCGTGCTCAGGGCGACGGTTGGCCTGCGGCTCGATGCGGAAGATGAATTCAATGGCGCCGACCTTTCGATCCACAAGATCAACGCGACGCCGGAGATCTAACGCGGGGCTTGCGCGGAAGCGTCATTTCAGGGGCAATATGGCGCCGCAGTGGCAGCCGTAGCGTCCCTGCTTTCGGTCCTCGTAGAAATGCCTGAGCGTGGTTGAGATGGTGCGAAAGGCGATTTCTTTCCACGGAATTTCGGCCTCCCCGAACAGGGCGACCTCCAGGCTTTCCGTGCCCGGAGCGAAGTCGAGATCGAGCAGGCGCGCGCGGTAGAAAATGTGCACCTGGTTGACGTGCGGCACCGACAGCATGCTGAACAGATCGCCGATTTCGACGCGCGCGCTGGCTTCCTCCAGCGTCTCGCGCAGCGCCGCCTCGCTGGTGGTTTCGCCGTTTTCCATGAAGCCAGCGGGCGGGGTCCAGCAGCCGCGGCGCGGTTCAATGGCGCGCTTGCACAGCAGGATTTTGCTTTCCCACTCCGGGATGCAGCCGATCACAATTTTCGGATTGGAATAGTGGATCGTGTTGCAGGCTTCGCACACGTGGCGCGGCAAGGTATCGCCGGCGGGCACTTTGAGTGCGACGGGCCTGCCACAACTGTAACAGAAATTCATCGGGGCGAGTGCAGGTAAGGGAAAAGGTATGCACGATATGATACCAGCCGCCGGTCGTGGTAGACAGTCGACGGCGCAAAGCCGGCAACTGAAGGCCGGCAGAATCCAGTCGAGGCTCGAATAATCGCCGCCTGCCGCCTGATGCCGGCTAGTCGACCAGCGCCGCAAGGTCGGTAAGCCGCGCGATGATGTAATCGGGTGTCACGTCCAGTGCATCGAGCGGAGCGCCGGCGCGGTTGATCCAATAGGTGCGAAAGCCGAAGGACTTGGCGCCGCAGGCGTCCCAACAGTTGGACGAGACGAAACCGATGGCTTCCATCGGCACGCGCAGCCGGTCGACCGCGAGCTGATACACGCGCGCATCGGGTTTGAATATTCTTACCTCGGCGACGCTCAGCACTGCGTCCAGCATTGAGTCGAGGCCGCTGTTGGCGATGAGCGGATCGAGCATGTCCGGCGAGCCGTTGGACAAAATGGCCAGCTTGCGCCCGCGCAGCGACTCGAGCGCCGGCATCGCGTCCGGGTAGAGGCTGAGGTGCAGATACTGTTGCATCAATTCGGCCCTCTGCGCATCACCCAGGGCCACCCCGAGCAGTGCGCAGGCATAGCCCAGCCCGGCCTCGGTGACGCGGCTGAAATCGAGGTAACGTCGCATCAGGCTGCGCTGCCAAGTGTATTCAAGCTGCTTCGCGCGCCATAGCTGACTTAGCGCCGCACCCTTGCCCGGCCAGAAGCGCTCGCACAGGGCGATCACTGAATGTACATCGAAGAGCGTGCCGTAGGCGTCGAAAACGAGGGCGAGCGGTTTCAAGATGGTTCCCGCGCAATGTGGATACTCCGGCATTTTGCGCCAGTTCCGCCTATCTGGGCAAAACGCCGGCGACCGTTCCCGCGGCACGCTCGAGCAGCGCAGTGCTTGGTGCTATGCGTGCGTCGGGAAGGCGGGAATCGAGACGGGAGTGGAATCGGGTTCCAATCTGTAAAACTTTGTCAAATAGATGCTGCAGGGTCTTGTAAGTACGAGGGAATAATGTAGATTGCAAGCTGTCAACGCAAACACGGGCGTAGGTTTCGGTCGATACGCTCGCTTATGGACATGACAAATATACTGAAAAATAGCGGATTGCGCTTGCGTGCCGAGCGCTGTTTCGCCGTCCTCACAGCACCCCTGCGTCGGAATTGAGCAAACCTATGAATAGGGTCTCGAGCCGGGAGTTGCAGCCGCCCGCCTTTACGCCGATCCAGGGAGATCCGGCGCCGCCCGACGTGGTGCGCTACCTGCGCACGCTCAACCGCTACAAGTGGGGCATACTCATGGTGGTGATTGCCGTGGGCATGCTGGCGGCGATGTACGCCTCGAGCCTGCGGCCGGTCTATCGCGCGACCGCGACCGTCATGGTCGAAATGGGCAAGCCGAAAGTCGTGTCGAACCAGGACTTGTACGAAGCCTTCGGTGGCACGACACGCGACTATTTCCTGACGCAGTTCGAAATCATCAAGTCGCGCGAGCTCGCCGAAAGGCTGGTGCGCGTGATGCAACTGAGCAAGCACCCGGAATACGATCCGCGCCAGCAGGCGAAGCCCTGGTATGCGGCATGGGTGCCCGCGCAGTTCCTACCGGCTGCCGCGCCCGGCCCGGCGCCGAGCGAGGAAGGTCTCGAGGAAAGCGTGGTGGCGCAGGTGATGGGGCAGATCAGCCTTCAGCCGGTGAGGAACACTCAGTTGGTGAAGCTCTCCTTCGATTCGCACGATCCGGTGCTCGCGGAGCGCGTGCCGAACACGCTGGCGATGATTTACATCATAGCGGACCTGGAGGCGCGCGGAGATACGACGCGGCGCTCGATGTTGTTTCTCAAAGATCAGGCAGTGGAGTTGAAGCAGAAGCTCAACGAATCGGAGCGCGCGCTGCAGGACTTCCGCGAGCGGGAAAGAATCGTCGTTGCGAAGGGCGTCGCGGTTTCCGGGGCGATCCGGCAGCTTGAGGAGATTGAGTCCGCGTTGGACGATGCGCGCAAGAAACGCCTGGATGCGGAGGCGCGCTTCAACCAGGTGAACGCTGCGCGGCAGGGCCAGCCGGGCGCGGCGCTGGAGTCGTTGCCCCTGGTGCAGAACAATTCGGTCATGGCGCGGTTCAAGGAGGCCGAGGCCGAGGCGGAGAGAAGGGTCAGCGAGGCCTCCAAGCGCTATGGACCCGAGCACCCGAGGATGGTTTCGGCGCAGTCGGACCTTAAGGCGGTGCGGGACAACTTGCGGCGACAGGTCGGCACGGTGGTCGACGGCGTATTGAAGGATTACGAGGTTGCCAAGGCGAACGAGGCATCGCTTGAGCGCGCTCTTTCGCGGGCGAAGATAGAGAGTCAAGAATACAACCGCAAGGAGTTCACGCTCGCCAGGCTGGAGCGCGAGGTGGCATCCAACCGCCAGCTCTACGATTTGTTCACGCAGCGCGCCAAGGAGACGAACACCGGCGACGTGCCCTCGGCAATCGCGCGCGTGATCGATGTCGCGAAGTTGCCCAAGGCTCCTTCCGGACCGAACAAACGCAACATCGTCTTGATCGCGATGCTGGTGGCGCTGGCGGTCGCGGTGTCGATCGCGCTGCTGCTGGAACAACTCGACGTAACGGTAAAGACGAGCCACGAGGTGGAGTCCAAGCTCGAGGTCAAGGCGGTCGGGGTGCTGCCGCGGATGCGGCTGGCGCCGGGCGTGCCGATCGAGCGCCTGTTCATCGATGAAAACCAAGGCCCGTTTGCCGAGGGTATCCGCAGCATTCGCAGCGACCTGCTGCTTGCGGGAATCGATTCGCCGCAAAAGGTGGTGCTGCTGACCTCTTCGCTTCCCGAAGAGGGCAAGACCACGGTCGCGTGCAATCTCGCGTTCGCGTTCTCGCAGATCAAGAAGACGCTCTTCGTGGAAGCGGACATGCGGCGGCCGAAAATCGCCCGCGTTCTCGGCGCGGATGCGCAGCGGGCGGGCTTGTCGGAACTCGTGGCGGGCAGCGCGCTGCTCGACGAGTGTGTTTATCCGGCCGATAACTCTAACCTCTGGGTGCTGCAGTCGGGCCGGGTGCCGCTCAACCCCCTCGAGCTGATCTCGTCGCACCGTTTCGCCGAAGTAATGGCAGCGCTGAAGAAAGCTTTCGACGTGATCATCATCGACAGCCCGCCGCTGCAGGTTGTCAGCGACGCGCTGGTGCTGTCGCAATACGCCACCTCGATCCTCTACGTGGTGAAGGCCGACAGCACGCCGTACCCGCTGGCGCGCCATGGCCTGACTCAAATGAAACGCGTCAACGAACCGGCGCTTGTCGGCCTTGGCGCGGTGCTCAACCAGCTCGACATCGATAAGGCGAACAAGTACTACGGCGAGTACAGAGGCTACGGCGGACGCTACTACCGCAAGTACGGCTATACGAGCAGTGCCATCGGGAGTACGGAGCCGACGCCGGCCGTCATCACCGGAAATAAGGCGACGTGAAGACCCGGCGAGGCGGGCAACGGCCGTCTGGAGTAATATTCGCCTGAGTTCCACGATCCGGATTGCGGACGCAGGATTTCTTCTATTCAGGCAAGCATGACGTTGGTCCTTGCCGCTACGCCGGGGCTGAGCATTGACATGAGCCAGACCAACCAACAGCCGCAGGGCGCCGCCCCGGTCAAAGCTAAGCCACGCAAGGACTGGGAATTGTTCTGGCGAATAATCGCCGGCCTGATGATAGTTGTCATCGCTTGGATCATTTGGGTGTTGTATCAGATCACGCCGAGGTCGGTGGTAACCCCGCTGGTGTACGAGTCCCAGGTCAAGCGCGGCGGCACCCAACAGTCCGAAACCGGCGCGGCAGCCGCTTCCCCGCAGCTGGCTCCGGCCAAGTCAGCCGGTCAGCAGGCAGTGGGCGTGCCGCCCTTACCTCAGCCGACGTCCGATGCGACGGCAGCCGCATTGCTAATGGACCAGGCGCAGGCCGCGCTGCGCTCGGGCGCCCATCAGTCCTCAGCCGATGTGCAGGCTGCGGCTTTGGAACAGAGGATTGTGCCGATCCGGGGAGAAAGGCTCAAGCTCTCAACCGAGATCACCACGCCGCTGGTCGAAAAAAAATCGGTTCCGAAACAGCAGAAAGCCCGACCCGACGGCGTGCCCCCGGTTCCAGCCACGACGGCCGGGAAAATCCGGCCTTAGGCGCCATGGATCGCGCGAGCGCGGGCGAGGGCGAGTTTCCTGTTTGAGAGCCGCGGCGCGCCGAGGGCATGGGCGCATTCAAGAATGACGCGTCAGGCGAGGGCATCCTCTGTCTCTTGCGTCCCGCAAAGCAAATTCCCCGCCGCGCCCGGATGGACCGGCTGTTGCTGGTTCGTTCCGAAACGCGCTCCTAATTTCCGACTCTGGTAATCAACTTGCTTCCACGCATTCCGGCGCGCGTCAGCCTCGTACTTGTCGGGCTCATGTTCCTGCTGCCGTTCCTGAATCCGTACCACTATTTTCCGCTGACGAATTTCTATACGGAATGGCTGGCGCTGGCGTTGGGGCTGGCCGCATTGCTGCCGCTGTCGGCGAAAGGTTTCTGGGACGAGGTTGAAATCCCGACGCTGGTGTTGTGGTTGCTTGGCTTTGCGGCCCTGCTGCCGTTGCAGCTTGTCTGGCTCGACATTGCCTACCCGGAATTGTCGATGCTGGGCGCGCTTTACGTGATCTGGGCGGCATGGCTGGTCTGGCTGGGACGGGTGCTGGCGAAATCCTGCGGCATGGAGGAATTGGTCGTCTGGCTCGCGGCGATGCTGGTGTTGGGCGGATTGCTCAACTCGGCTGCTGCGCTGGTGCAGTTCTACCGCATCGACTCGTGGTCGGGGTCCATGGTCGCCAGTCTGGGGCCGTTCCAGCGGGGAGCCTTTGGCAATTTGGGGCAAAATAACCATTTCGCCAACTATGTCACCCTCGCGCTGATTTCCGCGCTCTACCTGCAAATTAAAGGACGGCTGAACGGGTTTGCCGCCGCAGCCTGCGCCGGAATATTTCTCTACGCGCTGTCGCTTTCCGGCTCGCGTGCCACTTGGCTCTATCTGCTTTCTGCGCTGGCGCTGGGCCTGTGGTTTCGCCGGCGCACGGGTGAGCCGGCGCTGCGCCGCGCCGTTTTAGTGATCGCCGTCCTGTTGCCCTTGTTCGGATTGTTGCAATACGCCCTGGCTCAGTACGGCCTGGCCAGCAGGCCATTTTTCGCCGCGGGCGCCGCCGTTGCGCCAATAACCCCGATCGATCGCTTTGTGAACGAACTGGCGCGCGGCGTATTGCCGGAGGCGGGCGGTTCGGCACTGGGCACCCGCATCTACATGTGGCATCAGGCGCTGCTGATGCTGTTGCGGGAGCCCGTGCTCGGCATCGGCTTCGGCCAGTATGCCGGCGTGTTCTTCGAGCAGGCCGCCGAACTGTCGCGTTACCACATTCCCAATTACGATCGCAATTCGCACAACGCCCTGATGCAACTGCTGGCCGAAACGGGACTCGTCGGGTCGGGGCTGGTGTGTGCGGGGCTCGCCGGGTGGCTGCTCGGCTTGCGCCAGCGCATTTCCGCGGCCGCCGAGGACTGGTGGATATTGTGCCTGCTGTCGGTTCTATTCCTTCACAGCATGATCGAGTATCCCTTGTGGCATGCCAACTTCCTCGGCGTGACGGCGCTCCTGCTAGGCATGAGCAGCCAACACTGCATCCGCCTGCGCCTGACGGCGCTGTCGCGCTTCGCGTTTCCCGCAATGCTGGCGGCCGGATTCTTCACTCTGGGCAGCGTGCTGCAGGCTTACCGCGATCTGGAACTGCTGATGTATCCGCGCGTCCTGCCCAAAACTCGGGAGGAGATGGTCGAGCGCAACGAGGCATTGCTGAAACTGCATCGCGATACACTGCTTGCGCCCTATGTCGAAATGACCTACGCCGGCATCATCGTTGCCGACCGCAACAATCTTCAGGACAAGCTGGCGTTGAACCGGCGCGTGCTGCGCCTGCTGCCGGCACCGGAGTTGGCCTACCGTCAGGTGCTGCTGTTGGGCCTGAATGGCGAACGCGCGGCCGCGCTGACGCAACTTGATCGGGCTGTGGCGGTGTTTCCCTATCGGCTGAAGGAGTTCGTGCCTGTTGTGGAAAAGGTGGAACAACAGGAACCGGTTGCACTGGGTGAAATAGCCGCGATGGCCAGGGAAAAGCTCAGGCAGGTTGACAGAAACGGAGGGTAAGTGCAGGATTTGTCTATAAAAGACAAGTTAAGGTTCGCGCGTGATTCAAATCTGTTCAACGCAAAGGTCGCGAAGCAATACTTTCCGTTTCCATTCTTTTCCCCGAGTGCTTTAATTATTCTGTTTCCGGCTTGTCCGGTTTAGGATGAATACATGGCCAGGCCAGAGAAAGTTCGCATCGGCAATCTGCTCGTTCAGGAAAAGCTGATTTCCCAAGAGCAGCTGAGTCTAGCCCTCGAGCAACAAAAGCGCAGCGGGCGCAAGCTCGGCCGAGTGCTGATCGAGAACGGCTTCGCCACGGAGGAGGGCATCTCCGAGACTCTGGCCAAGCAACTCAAGATCCCCTACCTCAACCTCAAGTACTACAACATCAACCTCCAGGTGGCGCGCATGCTGCCCGAGATGCAGGCACGCCGGTTTCGCGCCCTGTTGCTGGAGGACAAGGGCAACGCCTACCTAGTGGCGATGGCGGACCCCACCGACCTGTTCGCTTTCGACGAAATCGTGCGCCTGCTCAAGCGCGACATCGAGCTGGTCCTGGTCAACGAGAACCAAGTGCTCGAGACCATAGACCGCATCTACCGGCGTACCGAGAAGATGACCGATCTCGCGCGCGAACTGGGTGCCGACGTGGGCGAGGCCGTGGACTTCGGCGCACTCAATGCCGAGCCGGGCGCGGAGGATGCGCCGGTCGTCAAACTGCTGCAGACCATGTTCGAGGATGCGACCCAGGTGAACGCGTCCGACGTCCATATCGAGCCGCAGGAGCGGCTGCTGCAGATCCGTTTTCGCATCGACGGCATGCTGCAGTTGCAGACCGAGTCGGACATCAAAATCGCCCCCGCCCTGGTGCAGCGGGTGAAGCTCATGTCGGGCCTGGACATCTCCGAAAAGCGCCTGCCGCAGGACGGCCGCTTCAACGTGCGCCTGCGCGACACGCGCATCGACGTGCGCATATCGACCATGCCGACGCAATACGGCGAATCGGTGGCGATGCGCCTGCTCAACCGCAGCACCGGAGTGCAGGGCCTGGAAGGCCTGGGCATGCCGCCGCTACTGCTTGCTCGCCTGCAGCAGATCATCCGCCGCAGCACCGGCATGGTGCTGGTGACCGGGCCGACCGGAAGCGGCAAGACCACCACGCTGTATGCCGCGCTCAACGAAGTAAACACGATCGACAAGAAAATCATCACCGTGGAGGATCCGATCGAATACCGCCTGGCCGGCCTCAACCAGGTGCAGGTCAACGAAAAAATAGACCTCAGCTTCGGGCGCGTGTTGCGCTCGGCCCTGCGCCAGGACCCGGACATCATCCTGGTGGGCGAAATGCGCGATCCGGAGACGGCGCAGATCGGCCTGCGCGCCGCGCTCACCGGCCACATG
>Ga0156282_1090_pt1 | contig 15040 bp, 11 predicted proteins | sample RifCSPlowO2_12_FD_107931 | JGI IMG/M metagenome (GOLD analysis project Ga0156282, IMG submission 107931) | Betaproteobacteria bacterium RIFCSPLOWO2_12_FULL_62_13b
GCCCCTCATACGGAAGGTGATTGTCGGCTCCTGCACCGGGCTCGGTACTCGCCCCACCAATCAAGTAAGTCGGATCGTCCCGAAACGCCGAAAGGAACTTTTCCTTTTGCTCTTTCGTTCCGGCCATGGCGATGCCGCGCGAGAGCTTCCAGCACTGGGTCAGTATCTTGCTGCAGCAGATATCGACGTACGACATCTCGTCTATGAGAACGAGCCAGGTGCGAAGATCGTATCCCGGCCCGCCGTATTCTTCGGGCAGCCCGACCGTGCGCAGGCCCAGCTCGTCCGCCTTCCTGACCATTTCCCACGGGAAGTCCTGAAGAAGGTTCTGCGACCGATCCAGCTTCTCCGCGATGGGCCGGATTTCGTTTTCGGCAAATTTTCTTGCCGCGTCCTGGAGCGCTCTTTGCTCCTCGGTCAAATCCAAGTCAAACATGTCCGCGTCCTTTCCCGATCGGCGAGGCGCAAATCACTCCGCCTTGATGCCCGTGCGGCTGATGAGATCGCCGTACACTTTCAGCTCCGACCGGATCAACTGCGCGAGCGCCTCGGGCGTGCTCGAGGTGGGCTCGAAACCGAGGCGGCGGAAACGCTCCTGGACGTCTTGCTGCCGCAGCGCGCCCACGACCGCCGCGTTCAACCGCTGTATCACCGCGGGCGGCGTGCCGCGCGGCGCGGTGATTGCGTTCCAGAAATCGGCCTCGAATCCCGCCGGGCCGCCGGACTCTTCGACGGTGGGGACGTCCGGATGGCTCGACAAGCGGGTCCTCGAGCCCACGGCGAGCAGCTTCACGCGGCCCGCTTTGAGCGTGGGAATCAAGGAGCCGATCGTTCCCAGGGCGAGCGCTACATCGCCCGTTCCGACAGCGTTGTAGACCGCCGCCGCCTCTTTGTACGGCACGTGCACTATGTCCATGCCAGTCAGGTGAGCGAGCAGCGCCGCGCTCATGTGCGGCGGGCTGCCTATGTAGGGCGAGCTGTAGTTCAGCTTCCCGGGGTTGGCGCGGGCCGCGGCCACCAGGTCCTTGATGCTCTGGTATGGCGCCCCGGCAGCGACCGCTATGAACAGCTGCGCGCGATACAGCATCGATATGGGCGCAAAGTCCTGCTCCGGGTCATAGGGCACTTTCTTGAAAAGCTTCGGCGCCACGGCAAGATGCGGCTGACCGGACATGAGGATGGTGTAGCCGTCGGGGGACGATTTCTTTGCCGCCTCGAAAGCGATGAAGCCGTTGGCGCCCGGCCGCCCCTCGACGATGACGGGGTGGTTCCACGCTTTCCCCATCGCATCGGCCAGCACGCGAATCGCCACGTCGGGCGCAAGTCCCGTGGGGTAGGGCGTGATGATGCGCACCAGCTTGGCCGGAAATTCCTGCGGCCAGGCGGCGCCCGGTGCCACGACGATGAGCGCAAACAGGATACTCGGAATTGTGCGGACCACGATGCTGCCCTCCTTCCTTAACTGAATGCGTCCAAGAAGAATCCTTCCTCGCGCTTTCTATTATCTGCGCATTCCACGGCACGGCCAGCGATAAGACGCGGTCAGTGTCTGCCTCGCGACAATTCCGTTTCGTGAAACGCTCATGTCACCAGCACGATTTTTCCCAGCTGTTCCCGGCGCTCCAGGATGCGGTGCGCTTCGGCGGCCTCGCTCAAAGGCAGCACGTGGCTGATCACCGGGTCGAGGCGGCCCTCTCCCGCCAGGGCGACAACGAGCGCCTGCTCCTGGCGGGTGGCGCCTCGTGTGCCCAGCACGTTGAGATGACGCCGATAGAGCATTTCCACGTCGACCATGCAATAACGGCCTCCGTGCTGGCCCGCCGAAACCAGTGTGCCGTCCATCCTCAGGCACTGCATGCACAAGGGGAGCATTGCGCCTCCCACATTCTCGAGCGCCAGGTCGACGCCGGGCCCGTCCGTGATCTCCATGATCCGTGCCGGGACGTCTTCGTCGCGGTGATTCAGCACGTGCGTCGCTCCGAGCTCCAGCAGCGGCGCCACTTTCTTCGCCGAGCCGGTGATGGCGATGATTTTTCCAGCGCCCGCCAACCTCGCGATCTGGATCGCCGCCGTGCCCATGCCGCCGCTCGCCGCGGTGATGAGCACCCGCTCGCCCGGCCGCAGTTGTCCCCGATGAATGGCCATGTGCCAGACGGTGGAGTAGGACCACAGCAGGCACGCCAGTTTTTCGAACGGGACCGAGCCGGGCGCGTGCAGCAGCTCCGACTCCTTGCGGGCGACGTACTGAGCGTAAGCGCCGAAGCGCTGGTGACCAGGCAGCCCGACATCGACGCACAGGTTGTCCAAACCGCGCCGGCAATACTCGCAGGCGCCGCAGGCCGGGCAAGTCATGGCGATCACCCGGTCGCCCGCGCGGAAACGCCGCACCTGCGCGCCTGCGGCCGCGACCTCACCCGCGGCATCGCGTCCCAGCTGGAAGGGAATCGGAAGAGGAGCGCGGCCCGGGGGCGGGGTGAGCAGTCCCTGGCGATAGCGCAGGTCCCAGCGGGTGACCGAAGTCGCCCGCACCCTCACCAGCACTTCGTCGGGCCCGATTTCCGGCAAGGCCACCTCGACGTACCGCAGCACGCAGGGCTCGCCGTACTCGAACAGCCGCACGGCCATCATGCTGCGGGGTAACATCGCGGCGCCTTCCCCGCCACCGAGGCGCGGTCAGCCGGACGCGCGCAGCGCCCGGGTGGCTATTTCGTCCACCTGCAGCGTGGCCGGGTCGATGACCACCTTGTAGGTCTCGCGCGCGGCCTGCAGGGACACGAGCTCGTTTTCGACGTCCTCTCTCACCATCTGTGGATCGCGCTCCGCGGGATTGCCCACGCCGCCGCCGCCGCTCGACAGTTTCTCGACGATGTCCCCGTGCCTGATGGTCTCCATGCGATGCGGCTTCACGCGGATTTTCTCGGCGCCGCGCAGCAGGTAGGTGCGCGACTTCGGCGAGGGCTCGCCTCCCAGCGCGCCGAATCCCTGCACCTCGTCTCCGTCGGAGCTGCCGGTAGCCACGCCCGAGTCGCTTCCCTCGTTCATGGACACCCAGTGAATCCCCGGACCGCCGCGCCAGCGCCCCGCGCCGGTAAAGTCGGGCAGGAATTCGTATTTCTCCATGCGCCAGGGCAGGCGGATCTCCATTTCCTCCATGTTGCCGCGCCTCACCGCCCCGAGCGCCGTGAGGCAGCTCACGCCCTGGTAGCCGTCAAAACCCGTCACCGCGCCGCTCGAGCCGTCGTAGTCGAACGAGGTGCGCACGTATTTCTCGTTGGTGCGATTGTTCACGCCGAAGACGTAGTCGCCGCGATGTTTGCCCCAGGCTGCGACGGCGCGCTCGGGCCTCGCCTTGGAAAGGGCCTCGAGCACGGCTTCCATCACCTGAATGCCCACGTTGACCGGCGAGGCGCCCACGGTGGCGGGATACTGCGCGTTGACGACGGTTCCCGGCGTAGCGACGATCTTGATCGGGCGCATCGTGCCTTCGTTGTGGTACTCCGCGAGCGCCGGATCGAAGATGAGGATCACCGCCGCCATCGCGTCGCCGTAGGTGGCCGCATAGATGCTGTTGACGAACCCCTTGCGTTGGGCGTCGCTTTTCGAGAGATCGATGGTCATCTCGTCGCCCTTGATGGTCACCTCGGCGCGCACCCAGACCGGCACGTCGAGCTCGGTGCCGTCGTCATCGGTGGCGGCCTCGCCGTAATAGGTGCCGTCGGGAATCTTGCGGATCTCTTCGCGGACCGCGCGCTCGGTGCGGTCGATCATCTGGTTGACGCAATCGAGCACCACGTCGCGGCCGTAATCGTCCAGCAGCGCCATGACGCGCTGTTCGCAGCGCTTGGTGGACGCGAGCATGGCGTAGTTGTCGATGCGCGTGCCCTTGGGGAAGCGCACGTTGTTCCAGATGAGCTCGAGCACGTCGGTGCGCTCCCGGCCCCTGGAGATCACCTTGGTCGGCGGGATGCAGATCCCCTCGGCATGGATGTCGTAGCCGTTGGGGAAATAGCCGCCGGGGAAGGACCCGCCCGTGTCCTGCTGGTGCGCCCGGACCATGGTGAAGAACAGCAGCTCCTTCCTGTAGAAGATCGGCCGGAAGAAGGCCCAGTCGGGCAGGTGGCAGCAGTGCCCGCCGTGGTAGGGATCGTTGACCAGGAAAACGTCCCCCGGGTAGATGTCGCCGCCGAACTTCTCCACCAGCGCTTTCACGGCGAAGCCGGTTCCGAGGAACTGCGTCGGCAGCCCCTCGGGCACGGCGATGGTGTCGCCCCTGGCGCTCCACAGGCCCACCGAAACGTCGTGCAACTGGCTGATGAGGTAGTTCTGCGCCGTGCGGTCCATCACGTGGCGCATCTCGCGACAGATGGTCTGCATCGAGTGCCACACCGTGGCGACGGTGGTCGGGTCCGCCTTTTTCGCTTTGCGGGTGGTTTTCGTCGCCTTGTTCATCGCCTTGTTCATCGCTCTTCTCCTTCGCCTCACACGCGCGGCGCGGCCTTTTTCTGCCGCGTCAGGACATAGTTCTTGTAGGGATCCACGCGGCAGCGGAAGCCCTTGGGCACCACCACCGTCATCGTGGATTCCTCGACGATCGCCGGCCCTGTGAGCATGTGCCCGGCGCGTATCTTGTCGCCGTCGTAGACCGGCGTATCGACATCCTTGCCGTCGAAACGGCATTTGCGCCGGCGCTTGAGCGCGGCCTGCGGATTGCTGCCCGCCTTTTCGATTTCACGCAGCCGGAAAGGCGCCCTGGGCGCGGTGGCTTTCAGCCGCAGCGAAAGAATTTCGACCGGCTGCCACGGCATGGCAAAGGTGAACAGCTCCTCGTGTCTGCGGCTGAAGCGGGCCACGGTCCCATCCAACCGGGCGCGTTTTATCTTGCCGGGGGGAACTTCCGTCTCCACCTCGTGGAACTGCCCGACGTAGCGCATGTCCGCGGTGCGCTTGAGGGTCAGGTTCTTCTCCGATATCCCGGCGGCGCGGAAAGAGTCGCGCGCCTCCTTTTCCATCTGCTCGAACAGGCGGTTCATTTCGTCCAGGTCGACGCTCGTGCCGCGCGCCACGAAGGCGCGCACGAAGTCCTCGCCCGGATCCATGGCGAACATGCCGAACGCGCTGAACAGGGCGGCCACCGAGGGGATCAACACGGTCGGCATGCCGAGCATGTCGGCGATGAAGCCGGCATGCGTCGGCCCGCCGCCGCCGCCTGCCACCAGCACGCATTCGCGCACGTCGTGGCCGCGCTTGGTCGAGACCTCGGAAATCTTGTCGGCCATGCCGGCGTTCACGCTCTTGAAAATCGCTTCGGCGGCCTGTATCGGGTCGATGTGCATCGCCTCGGTGATCGGGCCCATGGCTTTCCTCGCCAGGCCCGGATCGAGCTTGATTTCCCCGCCCAGGAAATAATCGTGCGGGATGTAACCCAGCAGCACGTCGGCGTCGGTCACCGTCGGGAGGCTCCCGCGCCCGTAGCAGGCCGGCCCGGGGTCGGCCCCGGCGCTTTGCGGGCCCACTTTCAAAAGTCCCAGGGAGTCGATGCCGGCGATGCTGCCGCCGCCCGCACCCAGCGTTTCCAGGTCCACCATCTTGATGGCGATGCGCTGGTCGCCGTCCCAGCTTTCGGTCGTGGTCGGTATTTCGCCGTCCTTGATGAGGCTCACGTCGAAGCTCGTTCCTCCCATGTCGACCGCGAGCAGGTTGTTCTTGCCGAGGAGCTTCCCCAGGTAAACCGCAGCCGATGGCGCCGCCGCGGGACCGGAATCGAGCAGGTGCACCGCCCGGTGGATGCATTTGTCCACCGGCTGAACCAGGCCGTTGGCGAGCATCATCAGCATCGCGCCCTTGAAGCCCGCCTGCTCGAGCCTCGCCTTCAGCGTGTTCAGGTAGCTCGCGACCATGGGCCCGACGTAGGCGCCCACGACCGTGGTGTTGAAGCGCTCGAACTCGCCCCACATGGGGAGCGTTTCGTGCGAGGTGGTGACGTACATGTCGGGCGCGACTTCCCTCGCGATCGCTGCGGCGCGGCGCTCGTGCTGCGGGTTCTTGTACGAATGCAGGAAGCACACGGCCAGCGCCTCGACGCCCGCCTGCTTGAGCGTGCCGACCGCCTCGACCACCTCGCGTTCGTTCAGCGGCGTGACGATCTCGCCGGTGTAGGTGACGCGCTCCTCGATGCCCAGCCGCCTCGAACGCGGCACGAGCGGCCGGTTGGGCGGGATGAACACGTTGTACAGGGACGTGTCGACCGGCTTCATGCCGCGCCGCATTTCGAGGATGTCGCGGAAGTTCCTGGTGGTGATCATCCCGGTCTTGGCGCCCCGGCCGGTGATCAGGGTGTTGGTGGCGAGGGTCGTGCCGTGAATCAGGATGTCCACCGTGGCGAGGAATCCCCGCAGGTCGAGCCGGTAGTGGCGTGCGGCTTTTCCCAGCACATCCATGAACCCGTCCGAAGGATCCCGGGGGGTCGTCGCAGCCTTGAACTTGGTGAGCTCGCCCTTCTCGTCGAGCACCAGGCAATCGGTGAAGGTTCCCCCCACGTCGATCGCCACCCGCTTCTTGGCTTGCTTCGTTCTCATGTTCGCTCCCTTGCGCACCGGTTCGAAGCATCATGATCCGGCGGCCGGAACAAAAAAATAGAAAACGCCTTATATTCGCCATTCACCAAATGAATATCAGACTGTGGAACTGAAGGACGTCGATCTGAACCTGCTGGTGACGTTCCAGCAGCTGTTCCAGGAGCGGCGCGTCTCGGCCGCGGCCGCGTCGCTGGGACTGTCGCAACCGGCAGTGAGCAACGCGCTGAAGCGATTGCGCCTGCTGCTCGGGGACGAGCTGTTCGTGCGTTCGTCGCGCGGCATGATCCCGACGCCCTTTGCCGAGCGGCTGGCCGGGCCGACGGCGCAGGTGCTCGACACGGTTTACCACCTGCTCAACCGCCAGACCTCGTTCGAGGCGCAGACGAGCACGCGCAACTTCACCGTCGCGCTGGCCGACATCGGGGAAGTGCATTTCCTGCCGCCGCTCATGGAGGTGCTGGGGCGCACCGCGCCCCGGGTGACGATCGGCACGGTGCCCAATACGGCCCCCACGCTGCGCGAAGACATGGCAGCGGGCAAGGTGGACCTCGCGGTGGGGTCGCTTTTGGGCCTGAAGGCGGATTTTTTCCAGCGCCGGCTATTCCGCGAGCGCTACGTGTGCATGTTCCGCCCGGGGCACCCGCTGGACAAGGCGAAGGTCAGCGCAGCGGAGTTTGCCGCCGCCGAGCATGTGGTGGTCATGGCCCCCGGAACAGGCCACCAGAAGATGAACGAGATCCTGGACCGCGCCGGCGCGCGCGGCAAGATAGCGCTGCGCGTGCCGCGGCTCGTGGCAGTCGCCGACATCGTGTGCACGCGCGACCTGCTCGCCACCGTCCCGGAGGAGTTCGCGCAGCGCGGCGCGGCGTTCTTCGGGCTGAAGTACGTGGCTCACCCCATGAAGCTGCCCGAGATCGAGATCAACCTCTACTGGCACGCGAGCTATCACCGTGACGCCGCCAACCAGTGGCTGCGCGCCTTGTTCATCGAGACCTTCGCCGTCTGATCGCTCAGCGCGGCGAGGGTTTTCGGCCTACGCCGTGGCGTGCGACCTCAACGACTCCGCCGGCTCGCCGAGAAACACCCCGTCGGCCTGCAGGCGCCGCTGCAGAGCACGCACATCGACATCGCGCGGAGCGACGCCCGCTTTGAGCGCCAGGTCGGCCGCAGTCCCGGCGGCCTGGCCCATCGCGAAGCACGGGCCCGAGACGCGCGCAGACGATTGGCCGTCGTGGGTCATCGAAGCGCAACGTCCCGCCATGAACAGGTTGTCCACCGCGCGCGGCACGATCATTCGATAGGGCAACTGGTTGTAGCCGCGCGATTCAGGGATCTTGGGAAATTTGAGCGCCACATTTCCGGACACGTGCGCTTCCACCGGCCAGCCGTTCACGCCGATCGAGTCGGGGAAGCTTGCGCATTCCAGGATGTCGCTCTCCGAGAGCATGTACTCGCCCACCACCCGGCGCGTCTCGCGGATGCCGATCTGCGGCGCGATCTCGACGATATAGGCGTTCTCGAATCCAGGCGTCACGCTCTTGATGAATTCGAACACGTCCCAGCACTGGCGGCGGCCTTCGATCTCGCCGTAGCTCATCTGCTCGACGTCGATGCCGCTCACCGCCGAGCCGTCGGGATTCTTGATCTGGGTGACGTTGGCGCGCCATTCGATCGGGTTCTTCTGCGGGCGCACGATGGCGCCCCGGCGGGGGAACTTCCTGCCCTTCGCTATGGCCTCGTCCATCAGCTTGGGGATGGCGTCCCAGGCACGCCCCGCCTTGACCGGGTCGACCCCGATGATGCGGAACATGGTCGAGGGGTAGAGCATGTTGCCCGCGCCGTCGCCCAGTTCGAAGGGGGCCCCTGCCCAGGCGGCGAGATCGCCGTCGCCGGAGCATTCGATGAACAGGCGGCCGCGTATCGCTTGGCGTCCGGACTTGCTCTCCACGATCAGCGTGTCGATCTCGCGCTCGGCGCGCTTGCTCATGCCGACGCCGAAGGCGTGAAACAGCACTTTCACCCCTGAAGATGTCAGCAGCCCGTCCGCGGCGATCTTGTAGGCGGAGATGTCGTAGGCCTGCGCCGTGATCTTGTTGGCGAGCGACAGGTGAGGCGCGTTCAGCCCGTCCATTTTCTGAAGCCGATCGAGGATTTCGTCGGCCAGGCCGTGTATGACCTGCTTGTGCTCGCCGTGAATGTTGGCGTGCAGACCGCAAAAGGTGGACAGGCCCGCCGCGGTGCCCGCCCCGCCCAGAAAGCCGTAACGTTCGATCAGGATGGTGGAACGGCCGGTGCGCCCGGCCGCCGCGGCCGCCGCGATGCCGGCCGGCCCGCCGCCCAGCACCACGACATCGTATTCGCCCAGGACAGGCGTCCTGCGGCTCGGCTCGAGGATTTCAGAGGGTCCATGGTTCATGGGCATGCCTTCGGTGTCCGGTCACTTGTACAGGCCCTGCTCCCTGAAGAAGGTCTCGAGATTATCGCGGTTCTCGAGCACCACCTTCTGGTACCTGGGGGTATCCATGTACAGGGGCTGAACGGTCATGGTACGCATTCTTTCCACGAACTGCGGTTCCTTCGATATCCTGGCGACGACGGCGTCGAGCTTGTTGACCACATCCGCCGCGAGCGCTTTCGGTCCGAACAGCCCCAGTGCCGATACGTAGGGCAGCGGGTAGCCCAACTCGAGCACGGTGGGCACGTTGGGCAGGAAGTCCACCCGGCTCGGTGTGGACACCGCCAGAACGCGGATCTTGCCGGCTTCCACCGAGGGCCTCATGGCCGAGTAGTCGATCGCCGCCACCTCGACGTGGCCGCCGAGCAGCGCCGGCAAGGTCTTCGCATCGCCGCCGAACGCCGCGTCCTCGAGCTTCACGCCTTCCTTTTTGCCCATCAGCACCATGATCATGGAGGGCAGCGTCTGCCGGCCGGGCGTGCCGATCAGCAGGCCGTTCTTCCTGCGCGCGAGCTCCACCACGTCCTTCATGCTTTTCAGCGGCGAATCGGCCCTCACCGCGAACGACATGGCGGTGCCGGCAACCGAAGAGATCGCCTTCAGGTCCGTGGTCGAATACGGAGAGCTGTACTGGAAGCGGAACACTTCCGGGCTCGCGGCGGCGGTCGGAAAGAAGCCCAGCGTGTAGCCGTCCGGGGCCGCGCTCGCCACGACGTTCCCTCCGATGGTCGCGCCGGCGCCGGGCCTGTTGACCGGCACCACGGGGCGTCCGAGATGGCGGGTCATGCCGTCGGCGAGCGCCCGGGCCACGATGTCGGTCACCCCGCCCGCGGGATACGGAATCACCAGGCTGATGGGCTTTTCCGGGTACTCCGCGCGCGCCTGGAGCGGCCATCCGTTCAGCGTGAAGGCGACCACCAGGCCGCCCAGGACGACCGCGAATCTGTGTCCAATGGTTCTCATGGGTTGCTCCTTGTGTCAAACCGCCTGCAGGCGGCGCTCGCGCTCCTCCGCCGTCCGGTAGCGGGGTTCGCGCATCAGCCGGCCGTAACCCTGGATGGGTTCGCCGACGCCGGCCATCTTGAAGCACATCCAGTACGCCGCCTGGTTGGACGTCACCACCGGCTTGCCCAGATCCTGCTCCAACGCTTCGATCACGTCCAGGGCGTCGATGCCGGTGCAGCTGATGAACACTCCGTCCGAGTCCGGCGTATCGACGGCTTTCGCCATACGGTACAGAACGCTCGGTGGAAGGTGCGCGAGGATGTTGTTGTCCACCAGGTCCATCCCTTCGCACTTGAGCACCTTGAAGCCGTTATCTTCGAGAAATCTCTTCTCGATGTCGTTCACCGGGTTCGGATAGGGCGTGCACATCGAAAGCTTCTTGATGCCCAGCTGCCTGAAGGCCGCCATCATCGCCGTGGACGTCGTGGTGCACGGAATGCCCGTGGCGGCTTCCATTTCCTTCACCAGGCGCTCGTCGTGTCCCTTGCCCTTCATGAAGCTGCCCGCGGTGCAGATCCAGCCGATCACGTCGGGATGGCTGCCCGCGACGATCTTCGCCGTTTCGACCACCTTCTCGTCCAGGTGCATCATCGCCTCGGCGCTCTCGTCCTTGTGCCGCGGCACCGCGGCCGCGCCCACCGCCACGCCCTTGGGAGCGAGCTTGTGGAAGTCCCCGATGTGATGGAAACCGGCGCCGGGATAAATGATGCCGATTCTTGCTCTCCAACCTTGGTTCGAATACCACAACGGATGTTTTCCAAGGTCTGCTCTTCGCAGTTCCATACTGGTCGCTCCTCTATCAGCTCAAACGATGAAACTTTCTGGGGAAAGCCTGCCCGGGCCTGCACCGGCAGACGCTCACCAGATCCGGCGCCCGCCCTTCAGATTTACGGCGGAGCCCCACTTGTCCTTCACCTTGGCGACCCACTCGTCGCTCGTTCTGATGTCCTCGGGAAATTCATTGATCCACTCGTAAGGCTTGCAGGCGTCGATCACCCCTCTGGAGCTGAAGTAGGCGTTGGTGGGTTTGCGGATCATCGTGTCCAGTGGAGTGCTCCACGCCCTTCTAACGATATCGATGTCGTTTTCCGGATCAGTCCTGGTCGACAGCGCCCACATCACGTCTTCGATGTTGCTGGGGTCGATGTCTTCATCGACTACCACGACGTATCTTCCATGATACGCGGCGGGGCGGTTCTGTGAAGTGAGAAAGCCCGTCTGCCTGGCGTGGCCGGGATATCGCTGCTTGATGGACACGACGACGAACTGCTGCAGGCCAACCTCGCTCATCCAGACCCCTCTGACGTCGGGAACATTGCTTTTCACCAGCGCGTTCCACAGCAGAGCGCTGTTCTTGACGACCTGGAACAGGCTGCCGTCAGAAGGAGGCCGCATCGGGGGAGCCCCGAGGATGATGGGGTCATTGCGGAAATAAATGCGCTCCACCTCCACGATTGGAGCTTCGCGCTCCTTGCTGGCGTAATAGCCGGTCCATTCGCCAAAGGGCCCCTCGACCTTTGTCTTGTCTGGCGGAACCCAGCCCACCACCACGATCTCGCTGTCGGCCGGTATGGGCAGACCGGTGATCTCCTCCTTGATCACCTTGACGGGTTCTCCCTGGACTGCCCCGATGAAGTTGTATTCGCAACCCGGCGGCAACTCCATGCCGGCGACGCGGTTGACGACGGGATGGTGGCCGAAGGACATGGCCACCGGACAGGGTTTGCCCATGGCGTGATATTTTTCGTAATGGATCCGCCCGTGCTTGCCGGGAGACATGTACAGGGCGGTCATCTTCGCATCATGCACCATGATCCGATAGGTGCCGAGATTCACTTCGCCGCTGTCCGGATCCTGCGTGATGATGGCGTCTCCCGTGCCGATATACCTCCCTCCGTCCGATTCGTGCCACCTCGGCACGGGCAGCTCGAACAGATTGACGTCGTTGCCCGAGCGGACGTTCTCCAGTATCGGCCCGCTTTTCGTCTCCTGGCGCGGAAACTGGTGCATGGTCCGTTCCCAGGCGGAAAGCTTTTCGCGCATGGTCTTCACCATTTCCATGCCCGAGTCCGTTTCCGGCAGGTTCAAGGCGAGTTGCAGGCGTCGCAGGTTGGTGACCGAGCAGGTGAGAACCCGGTGTCCTTTCGGGTAACCCTTGATGTTGTCGAAAAGCAGCGCGCAGCACGGTTCGCTCCGGGAATGCAGGGCTGAAATCGTTCCGATCTCGATATTCCAGTCGGCACCATTGATGCGCTTCAATTGCTCTCTTGCGTCCACTCTTGACAACCAGGCTCTCAAGTCATCTGCCATTTCACTCTCCTCTCAGTGCAAATCGGAGTGCGTGCCGCCCTGCCGATGTCGCCGTTTCGGTGCGCGCTACTGCGGTCGGATTCCCGCAGTCTTGACGATTTTTTTCCACTTGTCGATTTCCGAGCGGATGAAGTCGTCGAACTGCTCGGGAGTCGTTCCGGACGGCTCCATGCCCGCCTTCGCCATGCGACCCGCCACCTCCGACGATTGCAGCGCCTTGTTCATGTCGGCGCTCATCCTGTGCACCAGCTGGCGCGGCGTGGCACTGGGCGCGATCACGCCGGATACGCTCATGACGGCGTAACCGGGGAGAGTTTCCGCGACGGCAGGAATATCCGGAGCCGCAGGCGAACGATTGGGACTTGTGACCGCGATCGGCTTGACCTTGCCCTGCTTGATGTTTCCCATCGAGCCGTGAATAGTGTCGAACTGAAGCGAAACGCGCCCCGCCATCACGTCCGGATACGCCGGACCGCTTCCCTTGTACGGGACATGGACGATGTTGATGTCTGCGACGCTCTTGAACAATTCGCCCGCAAAATGCATCGCGGTGCCAACGCCCGGGGAGGCATAGTTGAGCTTGCCGGGATTCTTCTTGGCGAGCGCTATCACCTCCCTGACGCTGTTTGCTTCGAGCGAGTTGGTCGCCACGAGGACAAGCCGCGAGACCGCTGTCATGGTAACGCCCGAAAGATCCTTCACCGTATCGAACGGCATGTCCGTACGCATGGCCGGGTTCAATACGTGCGACGTGATGACCATGCCGATGGTGTAACCATCGGGCGGCGACTTGGCAACGGCATCGGTCCCCAGGATTCCGCTGGCGCCGGGCTTGTATTCGACCAGGACCGACTGGCTCCACATTTCGGTCAGTTTCTGGGATAGCAGTCTTGCTATGACGTCGACACCCCCGCCGGGAGGGAAAGGCACGATGAGCCGCACGGGTTTGACGGGAAAGCTCTGCGCGTGCGCTGCAGCGGGCAGGAGCAATCCGGCGACGGCAGCGGTAAACGCGATGGCACTGATGAACTGACGCACCTGTTTCCTCCTTTCGTGTCTTAATGCCGGAGATTCGGATGACAAAAAGGGTCCAACCGCCAATCAGTTCATGAATATGAACTGGTTCTGCAAACTAAACTAACGCAGGCGTTTTGCAGTGTCAACCGGCCTTGCGGCACCGGCCTTGCGGCGCAGGCCTAAAAGCCCGCGTGCAGTTCGCGTTCGAGCGCGCTCCTGGCTGTGAGCAGCTCGCGCAGGCAGCTCGCCTCGACGCTGGCGTTGAAGCGAATAGCAGGAATGACGACGTTTATCGCCCCGATCGGGTAAGCGTCCGGGCGACGCACGGCAGCGGCGATCGCTACGACGCCCGGTATGTGCTCGCCATGGGAATAGGCGACGCCTTCCCTGACGACCTTCGCCAGATGGCGGCGCAACTCGCTGAGGGACTTCACTGTCGTCTCGGTTCGCTGCTCGAAGCGGACCCGTGAAAGATACCGCTCGCGCTCTTTTTCGGGCAACGCCGCGAGCACCGCCTTCCCGGCGGAGGAGGCATACAGAAGGAACCGCGACCCGGTCAGCATGCGATAGGTCAGGGTCTGGGGAGAATCGACGCCGCATACCCGCTCCATATGGTCCTTACGGTACAAGTTGAACGATGACGATTCGTGCGTGGCCGCAGTGAGCTTCTCCAGAATGGGACGTGCGAGGGCGACGATGTTGAACCCTTCGTGCCCCTGGCGGAGCAACGCGAAAAAGCCCGGTCCGAGCTCGTAGGTGTTGGGGCCCGGCGAGAATACCAGGTAGCCTCGGCCCGTGAGGTTGCGCAGCAGTTGGCTCAGGCTGCTTTTCGGGATGCCGAGCGCCATGACGAGCTGGGTGTGCGACATGGCTCTTGCCCTGCGGCTCAGCACTTCGAGCACGTCCAGGACGCGGTCCGCCGATTTCACCGATACCGTTGGTGCCTTCATGGATGGCTTGCGTCCTCTTCAGCGACGGGAGGCCGCAGTTGCGCGATTTCAAATGACCGCAACTGCGCTGAGGTTCGAGCGCGCATCGTTCGTTATTATGAACAAGTTCGAGAATATAAACTGGGGGCGGGGTACGGTCAACGCAGGTGCGAGGCGGGATTCCTCGGCACAGGATTTTCCGGATCCGGACGCCGGCGGGGACGGGGCGCGGAGCCCTGTCCCCGGAGCCGCCGGAGCGCGTCTCGCGAGCGTGCTAAGCTAGGCTCGCGATGCAGCCAATACGCGTATGGCCCGCCAAGCCTCGGGCGTGATCAGCCGATGAACGCAAACGCTCAGGCGGTCGCCGCGCGCGACGGAAGAGCGCGGGAAGCGGGCAGGGCGCGCGCGGCGACGGCGGGGGGCGATCCGCTCTGGTACAAGGACGCGCTCGTCTACGAGCTGCACGTCAAGACGTTTTTCGATTCCAACGGCGACGGCATCGGCGACTTCGCGGGGCTCACCAGCAGGCTCGACTACGTGCAGGACCTCGGCGTCACCGCGATCTGGCTGCTGCCGTTTTATCCGTCGCCGTTCCGCGACGACGGTTACGACGTCTCCGATTACCACAACGTGCATCCGTCGTATGGCACGCGCAACGACTTCCGCCAGTTCGTGCGCGAAGCGCACAAGCGCGGCTTGCGCGTGATCACGGAGCTCGTCGTCAACCACACGTCCGATCAGCATCCGTG
>Ga0156282_1076_pt2 | contig 14480 bp, 14 predicted proteins | sample RifCSPlowO2_12_FD_107931 | JGI IMG/M metagenome (GOLD analysis project Ga0156282, IMG submission 107931) | Betaproteobacteria bacterium RIFCSPLOWO2_12_FULL_62_13b
CTCGGCTTCGAGATTCAGGGTGAGGCTCCGCTTGTTGGTGCTCAGCCAGTTGTGCAGAACGCTCCGCCCGGGCCCCGGCACGTCCTGATAGTAGGGAGGGAGCCGCCGGAGAGGGCTTCCCCCCGGCGGCTCGACCATCAGGACATCGGCCCCCAGGTCGGCCAGGACCTTCCCGGAGAAGGCGACAGCCACGTTGTCGCCCACCTCCAAGACCTTCAGTCCGTTCAACAGCCTAAGTCCCATTCGTCACGCTCCCCGGCCGCGCCCAAGCGATCTGCTCTATAGCGGGAATATGTCACGCCTTCGAGCCCTCCGTCGCGTCCCTCTCAGCCTCCGACTTGACCGCCTGGACCGTTTCGGATTAAGCCTCCATTGGTCTTGAACCGCGGTTTGCGGAGAATTGTCAGGGAGGTGGCCCTGGACCTGGGAGTCTTTCTCCGCCCAAACGGAGAGGACACTATAAAGGTGTCGATAGACTGCCCTCTTTGACCGTTCGTCCCGCCTCCCCCCAATCCAGCATCGGAATCATGCTTATTGGCTGATCGGGTGGCGGAGGCCGGCGTCGAAAACATGTTGCCTTACTTGCCATTGACAGAAATAAAGCGCTTACACAATCCTTCGAACCGTGATAGAATGTCAAGCACAAAATAAAGCGCTTTCATAAGGCCTGTCGAATATGAATGAAAACCAGGGGTTAAGGAAGAAGCGAGCGCGGCAGGGCAGAGCCTCGGTCAAACTCGCCGACGTGGCACGCCTCGCCGGCGTGTCAACTGGCTCCGTCTCGCGGGCGCTCAATGAGCCCCACAAAGTTTCCCCCGAGCTGAGAGCTGCCGTGCTCAAAGCGGTCGCCGAACTGGATTGGGTACCTCACGGGGCGGGAAGGGCGCTGGCTTCGCTTCGCACCCGAACCATAGGAGCGATCATCCCCACTCTCGCGAATCCCAACTTCGCCCATGAGATGAATGCCGTCCAAAGACGCCTCATGGAGGCTGGCTATATTCTCCTCATCGGTTGTTCGGAGTACGACCCCGCGCAGGCGTTTGTGCAAACACGGACGATGATCGAACGGGGCATCGATGGTCTGATCTTGGTGGGAGAGAACTACCCAGACCAACTCTGGAGATTATTGACCAAGCAGCACATACCCTACGTGATCACGTACGGCTTCAATAGCACCAGCGAGCACCCATGCGTCGGCTTCGACAACTACCGGGCGTTCGTGCGGCTCACGAATTTCGTGCTAGATCAGGGGCATCGTCGCATCGCGATGATCGCTCAGAAGACTGAAAACAACGACCGCGCCGAGGCGCGTCTGCGGGGAACCCTCGACACGCTTCAAGCGAAAGGAATCACGCTTCAGGAGGGCCATCTCGTTGAGAAGGAGTGGAGTGTGGCCGAAGGCCGGGTCGGACTACGCGAAGTCCTGGGGGTCGCGCCGACTCCCACTGCGGTGATCTGCGCCAACGATTTCCTTGCCGTCGGCGCCGTGCTTGAGTGCCACGCGGTGGGTCTCGATGTGCCGAAGGATATCTCGGTAGTGGGCTGCGACGATGCGGAGATCTCGACTCATCTCTCGCCGGCACTAACGACGATGCGGGTGCCCACAGAAAAGCTGGGACACCTCACCGCCGATCATCTTTTGGCGAAGGTGAATGGGAGGCCTACTCCTCACTCGGTCGAGTTGGATGTGGAATTGATCATACGGGCATCCGCCGGGGCCCCTCCAAGACCTTAACGCTGCTAGGCCACACTGACGGCATTCGACGAGGGGCGGCGCGCGCCAGTCGGGCTGGTGTCATGGTGGCTGTAATGGAGGTCATTGAAGCTGCCTTCCTCGCAGCTCGGATCGACCAACCTTCGCGCGTTGATATTCGGGGATTCGAAAACCCAACGATTTGAACCTCTGCCATATCTGTCCCTGCGTTCCCTCGTCGCACTGACCCCTCGACTTCCCCTCAGACGGCTCGGCGGCACCAAAGTACGGAATCCCTCGTCTCGATCAAGAGACGGACACGTCGGTCTGTATGGACTCATCAGGCTTCGCCTAATATGACTCTCAAGACCGAAGCCCACACCCAAAGAGTTGGCGAAGATCACAAAAAGAAACCCGCGTGATTCAGAATCACGCGGGCCAGGACGGTGTGACCGGGCTGGTGGGCGAAGGAGATTTCGAGCCTCCGACCCCCTGCTTGTAAGGCAGGTGCTCTCCCCCTGAGCTATTCGCCCGGCTTTGTTAATTATCGCCGCTTCCCGGCCCGAGTCAACAGTAATCAAGGCGAATCTGCCGAGGAATGTGTCCGCGACAGGCTAGAAAGGACCCAACTCCAGCCAAGATGAAAACAAAAACCCCTCGGTAACTCAGCGAGTTACCGAGGGTCCTGATTAGTCTCAGGGCTTAGTCCACGGTGGACTATAGTATCATGGGCTGATAAGAGATCGAACCTCTCGGAGCATCCGGACAATACTCCCCGTCAGGGACAGCAGGAATAGTCGAACGCCGTTCTTGAGCCAAGTATCGACTGTTTTAAGTTCGCGCCCATCATAGACTACCATCCCGACCGGTATGCCACGCGTTCGCGCGCTTTCCAACACTGTTTCGGCCGCATGACATACCGTCTCGTGAGTGACTTGTCCCGGCACTCCGAGCGAAGCCGCCAGGTCCACCGTGCCAATGAGGACTGCAGTGAGCCCCTCGACTGCTAGGATTCGATCGATACTCCGTACACCCTCCCGGTCTTCGATTATTGGGATCACCGCAGTCTGATCTAAAACGTTAGCGCTGTACGTTGCCCACGTTGTCCCGCCGTACTCTGCGCCCCGGACGCTTGGGCATAACCCGCGGATCCCTTCCGGGGGAAAGCGAGTGGCCCGAACCGCCGCTAAGGCAGCTTCCTCGGTTTCCACGTGGGGAACCACCACTCCACAGGCGCCGAGATCCAGGACCCCCATGATGGCCTCAGGAGCGTTCCGCGGCACCCGGACGAGAGCCGGGAGACGCACCGCATCTGCTGCCCGCACCAGGCCCTCGACCGTTTCAATAGAAGCGGGCGCGTGCTCCTGGTCGATCATGAGGCAATCAAATCCCGCGTGGCCCACCATCTCCACAAGGTGAGGCGACGGAATCAACAGGGTCGCACCGAGGATGCACTCCCCACGCGAGAGCCGCGCTGGGAGAGAGGATTTTAGAGTCATGGCTACCTCGCAAGCTCGACCGCACCCTTGTGGGGTATAGGTCAGGTTTTCAGTGCCCCCTGGGTCAGCCCGGCCACGAACTGCCGTTGCATGGTAAAGAAGATGACCATCACAGGGACCACGGAGAGGACCGCACCCGCCATGATAATTCCGTACTGTGTGAAGAAGAAGCCACTGAGGCTCGCCACACCGACTGGCAGGACCTGCATCTCGGGGCTCGTTACCATGATCAGAGGGAAGAAATACTGGTTCCACGTGTGAACAAAAACGAAGATCCCCACCGCGCCCACGATCGGCCGCGCCACAGGAAGCACGACCCGCCAAAAGAGCCCAAACTCAGAACAGCCGTCGATCCGGGCAGCTTCCAGGAGTTCAGAGGGAATCGAGACCATGTACTGTCGGACGAGGAAGATGCCGAGCGGATTGGCGGAGAACGGCAGAATGAGCGCCCAGTAACTATTGACAAGGTGGAGGTGGACCATCAGCGAGAAGACCGGAATGATCGTGACGAACTGCGGAATGCCAGCAGTCACGACGATGCTGAAGAAGATCACCCGGGATCCGACAAACTTGTACTTGGCCAGCGCAAAACCGCCGAGGGTGCAAAAGACGAGCGCCAACCCCGTGGTCCCCAACCCCACGATAAGGCTGTTGAGGAACCAGCGCGCGAAAGAGGTCTCCGTCAGGAGCGCCTGGTAGTTCCCCAGGGTGAGGTCCCGAGGAACCAAAGCCAAGTGCGTGGTCAGGATTTCGCTCTGAGGCTTAAAAGAGGCGGCCACGGTCCAGTACAGGGGGCCGACGGACACGAGGGCCGCTGCGATCACGACCCCATGTACCCAAAGGCAGGTGAAGCGCGTGGGTCGTACCATGGAGGCTACTCTTCGTCTCGCATGAAGTATCTCATCTGCGCCAAGGCCAACAGGAAGATGAGAATGGTCAGCACAACAGCGATTGCGGCGCCGCTCCCCAGCTTGAAGAAGCGGAAGGAGGTCAGATACAGGTACATCACCACGGTAAGGGTGGAGTTACTTGGCCCTCCGCTCGTGAGAATCCATGGCTCTTCGAAGAGTTGAAGAGCCCAGATCGAGGACGTCACAACCACAAACCCCAGGATCGGCCGGAGCAGGGGCAGCGTGACCCTCAGGATCGTTTGCCGCTCGGTGGCCCCTTCGATCCGGGCCGCCTCCAAGAGTTCGCCTGGGATGCTCTGGAGGCCAGCCAGGATCATGAGGGTGTAATAGCCCGTCGCTCGCCAAACCCTCAGGATTATGATGGCCCAGAGGGCAAGGCGATAATCCCCTAGCCAGTCGAGCGCCCAACTGCCCCCCAGGGCGCGCCCGGCTTGGTTAAGAAAGCCGAAGTCTCTGTCATAGATGAGCTGGAAGATGAGGGCAACGATCGCCAAGGCCACGGTGATCGGCGCCAGGATGGCGGCTTGGAAAAGCCGCCGACAGCGGAGAAGGGTGCTGTTGAGCAGGAGTGCCAAGCTGGTTGCCAAGACGACCAAGGCCCCCTCGTAGACTACCCAGGCGAACACCGTGTTCCACACAGCCACGGTAAAGTCCGCGCTCTCGGCGAGCGCCAGGTAATTTCCGATCCCAATGAACCGGGGGGGACTCATTCCATCCCATTTGGTCAGACTGTAGTAGACCGAACTCAGGATCGGCCAGACCCAAAAGACACCGAACATGATGAAGAACGGTGCCAGAAAGAGGTATGGGGCCAACCGCCGATGTGGGGTCATCGTTCTCTTCCGCACCGCAGAGGGGGCCCTGGCTGGCGGGCCAGGTCATCACTCTCCTGGGGGCCGCCAGCCAAGGGGTGCAAGTCAGCGTCCGAGTTCCTTAATCAACCGCTTCTCGGCGTCATCCCAAGCTTGCTCGGGTGACTTCTGCCCCTGAATCATGGCGTCGAGGTCGTCCCCGATGATCTTCTGCGCTTCGAGCAAGTCGTAGTAATAGATCCGCGATACGCGTCGCGGCGCAATGGCGACTTTATAGACGTTCTGTCCGCCGAAGTACGGGTCCGGCTGATTCACGACCGGCGATTCCAGGGCCGGCCTGAACGCCGGGACGAGATTCCCGTATTGCCACAAGAGACGCTGCCCCTCGACCGTGGTATTTAAGAACTGGATGAACTTCCAGGCGAGGTCCTGATTCTTCGTCCCCTTTGGAATCACCCAGACGTTCCCGCCTGAGGTGCCGGTCAGCGGCGGGGCGTCCTTCGCCCACAGCGGGAATGGCATGACACGCATCTTCCCGGCCAACTCGGGGTTCTGGGCTTTCAGCATGGGAATGGATCCCGTGATCTGCTGCGACGCGGACAGCTTCCCCTCGCGGAGGGCGATCCACTGGGCCGGCGTATTCACCGGTCCCATGAGGGCGATGCCGTACTTGTGGACGAGGTCATCGTAGGCCCGGAACGCCTTGCGGGCGATCTCATTGTTGCGGATCACCTTCCCGTCCGGCGTGAAGATGTTCCCGCCCATCGATTGGAGGTGCATCAGCCAGAACCCCCCGGCGGCCCAAAAGCTCGTCCAGATCATCCCGGTCTGGATGCCATCCTTCTTGAGTTGCTGGCCGACGCGGAGGAAATCGTCCCAGGTGACGATCTTGGCGGGATCGATCCCGTGCTGGCGCAAGAGGTCGTCCCGATACCAGACAAAACCTATGTAGGAGCCGTCCGGGATCCCGTAGACCCGGTTCTGATACGTCCCTTCACCCCAGATCGTCGAGTCGAAGTCTTTCTCGTAAAGCTTGGCTAGATCGGTCAAATCCACCAGCTTCTCAGATGCCGCGTACTTTGTGAATGCCCGGCGGATGACCACACTCACGTCCGGCAGGCCGCTGCCCGACGCCAAGGACACCAGAAGCTTGTCCATGAGGTCCCACGGCCCCATCTTGACGACCTCGATCTCAACATTCGGGTACTTCTTTTCGAACTCGGGCTTCAGGGCATTGACAACCAGGGTGTTCTGATCGTAGGTCCACACCGTCAGCTTGTCCTTGGCATATGCGATCCCTAGATCGAACCCGAGGAGAAGGATCGCAACCACAATTCGGATGGTCCGGCGGCTTAATGCTGCTTGCATGGCTACCCCTCCCTCAGCGAAAGAGTTGAATGCCATCTGGACGTTCGCGTGGCAAATCTCGAACCCGGGATCTTTGCCTCCCCCGATTTCCCCCAGGGGACGCGCCCGCCCAGCCCCTCAGTGATCTGGGGGAAGCGGTTCATACACATTCAGGGACTTGTTACTGATCTGGGATAGGAACTTCCCCCAACCCTTCGCTTTATTGAAGGCCTCGCTGTAGTAGGCCTGGACACCTTCCAGCTCATAGAGCGTCATGTACTTTGGGGTGCCCTCGACGGACCGGTATCGTCGTCCGGACAGGAAACCGGCCACTTTGAGGATCTCCGGGAGGTGGACCTGATCGTACCACTGGTTCCACTCCGTCTCTAGCGCTGGCGCGATGTCGACTCGGACCACCAGCAGGGGATGCGTCGTCATTACATATCCTCCTTTTAAAGCCGATCTTGGTTACCCGGCCAGCCCGCTGTACAGGTCCGGCCGGCGGTCCTTCAGGATGTCTACGTGATACGTTCGTGTGCCGAAGCGCTTGTTTCGGGCCTCCGCCAGCGACGCGTCGGCGAAGATGGTTTGGGGAAGTTCCGAGTCCGCCTCCGCGAGTACATCCCCGGATGGATCCACGATCTGACTACGGCCGATGAAACGCTCCCCCCGCTCCTCCCCGACACGATTCGCAGCTACCACGTACACGCGATTCTCGCAGGCCCGGGTGCGGACAATGAAGTCCGGGTAGATGCTTCCCTTCGGGGCCGGCCAATTCGTCGGGAGCGCGATAAGATCGGCGCCTTGCAGCGTGAGGAGTCGCGCTGCCTCGGGGAACCGGAGGTCATAGCAGATCAGCACGCCCATTCGGACTTCGCCGACAGCGACCGTCCGGAAGTCCTCCGTCCCTGGTGTGGCAAACCGATCGAAGCCAAGGCACGGGAGGTGGGTCTTGCGGTAACGGCCGACCAAGCCCTGGGGACCAGCCACGACCGCCGTGTTGAAGAGGGTCGCCTCCACGGCTTCGATCAGGCCCACGATCGCAACGACTCCAAGTTCCGCAGTGAGCGCCCCGAGCTGGGCTGTGAAGGGGCCGGGAACCGGCTCGGCAAGTCCCTGCGGCTCCGTGGGCTCATCGAAGCAGTAGCCGGTGAGGGCACACTCAGGGAGGACGATATACTCTGCCCCATGACCAGCCGCTTCTTGGATGAGACCCACAATCCGTTCTGCGTTGCCGGTCTTGTCTCCGATCACCGGCGCGAATTGCACCGCGGCAACTTTCATGTGAGACCCCCTATTGGGCCGTCAGGACCCGTTCGCGCAGTCCGGCGCCCCACTGCGCGTCGAAGGTCTTAAAGATCGGCTGGACGCTCGCCCGGAATGCCTCGACGTCGGAGGCCACGAATGTCACCCCGGCAGCTCGCATTTTCTCGGACATCTCCCGCTCCCGGTCCACGACCAGCTTGTTTTTATAATCGTCCGCCTCGATCGCCGCTTCTTCGATCACCTTCCTGTCGGCAGGGGAGAGGCTCTGGAAGAACTTCTCGGACACCGTGAAGATGTGCCAGTCGACCATATGCTGCGTGAGGTTGACGAACTTCGCCACCTCATACCACTTCCAGCCGAAGATTGAATCGAGCTGATTCTCGGCCCCCTCCACGATACGAGTCTGCAGGGCGCTGTAGACCTCCGCTATCGTAATCCCGACTGGGTTAGCCCCCATGGCCTTAAAGGTTTCCAAGTAAATGGGCGCCTGAGGAGCCCGAATCTTGACGCCGCGCAGGTCGGCCGGCTTGGTGATCGCCTTATCTCGGGTGATCAAGTGGCGCACACCGAGGTAGGATCCCATGTCCAGGATCCGGATGCCGGTCTTTGCCAAAAACCCTTTAGCGATCTCCTGGCCAATGGGCCCTCGCAGCACCCCGACGCCGCGGGTCATATCCTTCCATGTATAGGGCGCGACGAGGAGTTGGAGTTGCGGATCAAACACTGCGGCGGTCCCGGCGTTACTCGTCGACATCTGAACCCCGCCGGCGCGCTGCGCTTCCAGCAGGGCCTTCTCGTCCCCTAACTGCGAGGCGGGGAAGACCTGGACTTCGATTCGGTTCTCGGTCCGCCGCGCGACGAGCTCCGCGAACCGCAACAGGCCTTGATGGTGAACGGATGTCGCCGGCGTCGAGTGACCCAACTTGATCACGATCTTGCCCTCGGCCGCCTCGGTCCGCAGTGACCACGAGGCAAGAGCGAGCACGACTCCCATGAGTCCAAACAGCGGATTCCCGAGTCCCTGCCTTCTTCTCATCACTTCGCTCCGCATGATCGTTCCTCCGAGGCACCGCGCGGTGCCATGTCGATTGGGGTTACCCGGCTCCCATCAAGAGCTTGGGCAAAAACAGGGAGACCGCTGGGACATAGGTCACCAGCACTAGAGCCACCAGCAGGATCATCAAGAACGGTCCGAGCTCTCGGCTGAATTCCGTCACGGAGATCCCGGCAATTGCCGATGTCACGTAGATCTGGACGCCGACCGGGGGTGTGAGGGTTCCAATCATCATGTTTAGCGTAAACACAACCCCGAAGTGAACCGGATTGATCCCGGCTCGGGCCAACACCGGGATGAGAATCGGAACTAGGATGATCGCGATCGCGGTGCCTTCCATGAAGCATCCGAGGATCAGGAGGAACACGTTGACAACGACCAACAGTAACCAGGGCTTTCCGATCCACCCGATTAACTGCTCGGCCATGCGCTGCGGAATCTGCTGCCACGCCACCATCCAGGCGAATGGGGAGGCAGCGGCGATGATGAACATCACCGTGGCAGTACTCAGTACCGCCCTGTGCAGGATCAGCGGCAGGTCGCCCCACCGTAGCTCTCGGAACACGAACATCCCGACGAGCCAGGCATACACGGCCGCGGTCGCCCCGGCTTCGGTTGGGGTGAAGATTCCCAGCAGGATCCCCCCAACGATGATTAGGGGCATGACGAGCGCAGGCCACGCTTCCCAGAGCCTGACCAGGAACTCTCGGACAGTGGCGCGCGGTTCTTTTCGGTAGCCCCGACGCTTTGCGAGCAGATAGGTGCAGCCCATGAGCAAGAGGCCGATTAGAACGCCGGGCACTACCCCTGCGACGAACAGGCGGCCGATCGACACATCTGCCAAGCTTCCGTAAACGACGAATAGGATGCTTGGGGGAATGATCGGGCCCATGGTCGCCGCCGACGCCGTGACCACGGCAGCAAAGCGCGCGGGATAGCCCGCTCTGATCATGGCCGGGATGAGGACCGCCCCCGTGGCGGCCGCATCCGCCGTCCCTGACCCAGAGATTCCCGCCATGAACATATTGCTTATGATGGTGACGTGGGCGAGGCCGCCCTGGATGTGGCCGACCAAAGCCCGAGAAAGGGCTACAAGACGAGTCGTGATTCCACCAGCGTTCATCAGTGAACCGGCAAGGATGAAAAATGGGATTGCTTGTAACGGAAAGAAATCGATGCCTGCCACCATCCGCTGGAGCAATATCTGGGGGCTGATCACGCCAGTGGCGAACTGCACGATGAGTGCGCTGATAGCGATGGCAAAGGCGATGGGCGTGTTCAGTAGGAGGAAGAGACAAAAGCTTCCTACGAGGAGGAGGGTCATCGCTCGACCCCTGGAGATGCCTTTGTGCCCACCATTAGTGCTTCCTGAGGAGTTGGAGGAGCATGCCGAGTGCACTAACCGGCACCGTTGCATAAATATACGTCCAGGGAAAGGCGAGGACCGGGGTTCGGATGATGTATCCGTCCACCGCCATGGCCGTGCCGTAATATACGAAGAGGGTGAGCGTCACCATCAGGCACAGCCTAACCACGCGATCGGCCCAGCGCGCGAGGTCGGGTGGTAGGACCCGGACTAGGACATCGACGCCAAGGTGCGCTTGGTGGCCGAGGGCCGTCATTGCCCCCAGAAAGACCAACCACACGAACGCTATTCTCGCGAGCTCTTCCGCCCAGTCCAGCGAAGCATTGAACAGGTAGCGCAACGCCACCTGCACGAACACCACCAGCACCATCAGGACTAGGAGGCCATTCTCCACAACGATTTCGATTTGGGATGCGCTCTTGCGAAGACGGTCCCATCGGGAGGTCTGAAGGGATTGTACAGTGGGCTCGCGGGTCGACATGGACGATTCCTCATTCTCGAGGTTAGGAAGCATTTAGCCCCGCGTCGATGTAGACAATCTCGCCAGTCATCATGTTGGACTCCTCGCTTGCCAGAAAGACGACCAGCGGTCCGATCTCGTGGGGCTGCCCGATCCGCCGCAACGGGATCTTCGCGAGCAATTCCTCGCGAAGGGTGGGATTACTGAGGATCGGCGCCCCCATCTCAGTATCGAACTGCCCCGGGGCGATCGCATTGACGTAGACCCCATGGGGAGCCCACTCGATGGCGAGCGCCCGGGTCAGGTTCATGACCCCGGCCTTGCTCGCACAGTACGCGGCCATTCCCGCGCGGCCACCGGCGCCGGCGACCGAGGACACATTGATAATCTTGCCCCTCCGGGCGCGGACCATATGCCTGCCGGCAGCCACGGCGCTAAAGTACGTTCCGGTGAGATTGACGTCGATCACCTGCCTCCACTCTGTTGCCGTGGCTTCCAGGGTCGGTTTCCGGAGGATCGCGCCCGCGTTGTTGACCAGGATGTCGAGCCGGCCGTAGCGGGCCACAACGCCGTCGATGAGGGCGTTCACGCTCGATTCCTCGGCGACGTCCGTGGGAACCGCCCAGGCCTCCTGACCCAGTTGCTTCACGGCTTGGACGACCTCCTGTAGGGCTGCCGCGGTACGACCAGCGACAGTCACTGTTGCACCCTCGGTTGCCAAGGCGACTGCCATGGCACGGCCGAGCCCCCGCCCTCCGCCAGTCACGATTGCCACCTTTTGATCTAGACGTCCCATGCTATGTCCCCTTGTGGGCCTCCGCGACTTCCGCGAGGTGCAGTGGATGGAATCATTCGGTCACGGGCGGGTAGATCCGCTCGTAAACGTTGCGCGCGAAATTGGAGATGTGGGGGGTGAACTGGTAGAACCCCCGGACCTTTTGGAACCCCTCACTGTGCAGGACGCCAGGCTCCGCGATCTCGTACAGAGTAAAGAAGCGCGGGGCACCTTCAATAGCTCGATACCGTCGCGCACTGATGAATCCGGGGAGGGCTAGGAGCTCCGGGACGTGAATCCCACTGTACCATTCGTTGAACGCCTGCTCGTGCTCGGGTGCGATGTCTACCCGGATGGTGAACAGATACCGATCATTCATGAGTGGCTTCCTTCCTCTGGCTGGTTCGCCCTCCACCTTCCGTGTTCTGCAGGCCGGACGAAATCCCGTATCGTTGCTCTAGCGATTCGACTTGAGGGAACCCGATGAGACTCTGAAAGTCCGCGTGGGTGACGCGTTCGATCTGCAGGTCATGAGTGCTTCCCTTCGTTAGGACTTCTTGAGCAATCCGTTGCAAGGTGGCCGTTACGGCGTAAAGCGCCACCAACGGAAAATTGGCGATCTTGCAGCGGAGGCCAGGGAGGTCCGCAGGGGTAATCTGGTCCTCCAGCCACCCGAGGAGATTCAGGCAAAGGGGACGTGGGCTCGACGCGGCGAATCGACGCAACGCCTCGACGTTGGGGAAGCTTCGGGAGATGGGTGTGATAAGGTCGGCGCCGGCCTCGGCGTATGCGACAGCCCGGCGGCAGGCCTCGTCCCCCTGTGCGTCGGTACGGGCGACGACGACGAATTCCGGAGAGCGTCGGGCCTCCACGGCGGCCCGCACCTTGGCCGCGGCCTCGCCGAGCGGCAGCACCTCCACGTGGTCCACCGCGGCTGGGCAGCGCTTAGGGAAGACCTGATCTTCCAGTACCACCCCCGCGCACCCGGCCGCCTCGAACTCCCGCACCGTTCGAACCACGTTGACCGCGTTGCCGTACCCATTGTCGATGTCCGCCAACACGGGCACGTCCACTGCTGCGATAATGTTCCTGACGACGGCGAGATTCTCCGTCATCGTGTACAACTCGGCGTCCGGGAGACCGAGGTGGCTCGCGGCGATGCCCAGCCCGGTGGTGTAGATGAGCTCGAACCCTGCGCGGGCGATCACCTTCGCACTCAGGGCGTCGTAGGCCCCAAGTGAGAGGATGTGGCCATCGCGCAGCAATAGTGTCCGCAGGCGACACGCAGCGTCCGGTACAGAAGGATTCGGCGTGCTTTTCATGGGTGTGTTGCTCCTCATGGGGCCCCCGGCTACCCTCGCCGGCTTTAGCCGCGGGGAGGCCGGGCGATCCTCCCTAAGGCGTTATTCGGAGCTCAGGACTCGTCGCCGCATTCTTTGTCAACTCTCCGCCACGCGGGATGGTGGCTCATCAGCTCAGCTTGCCATGAAGTTAGGCCGCGTAGAAGAAATCACGTCCCTTCAGAACGCGCTCCACCGCGTCCAACCGAGCCAAGGATTCCTGCGGGGTCAGGTTCAGGATCATTCCAATCAGGCTGTCGACCACGAGCATTGCGCCTACGTAGGAATTGGCGAACGTGATCGAGGCGGCTCGCGCAACCAGCGCAATTTCGGCAATCTGAGCAATTGGGGACAATTGGGAATCAGTGATCGCAATTGTCGCAGCGCCCTGCTTCCTGGCGTATCGAAGGCCTTCTACTGTCCACTTTGTGTACCGGGGGTAGGAAATCGCCAAGACCACATCCTTTTTCGATACCGACAGCAAGGCCTCGAAAAGAGCGGGGCCACCATCCGTCTGGATCCGGATGTTGGGGAGAATTAGTCCTAGGTAGAACCCGAGCAATTGAGCTGTCCCGGAGGAGGCGCGAAGTCCCACAACATACTTGGTATGGGCTGCGGTGATTGCTTTAGCTGCTTCCTTCAGAACCTGAGGGTTGAGTAGCTTGCGCGACTCCCGAATATTTGTCAGGGCCATCTCAGAAATCCGATCCAGGATGGCTTCTGACTTTTCGGGAATCCCGCCTGCCCTCTGCATCCGCTCTTTTGGCGCCAAGTTTCGGCGAAGAAGGGCTTGGAGGTCCTCCTGGAGTTCCGGAAACCCCCGGTATTGGAGCCTCTTCGCGAAACGGATCACCGAGGACTCACTCGTTCCGGAGCGTCGTGCGAGTTGCGCGGCGGTGAGGAATACAGCCTCATCGAAGTGGCTGAGAAGAAAGCGGGCCAGACCCTTTTGACTGGGGGGAAGGGCCTCCAGTTTTGCCTGGAGGGTTTCCATGACATTGCCGGCTCGAAGCCGGTCATTGCCCTTAACGGAGCTCATGGCGGCTATGGCGGAAAAGTTTCACTGATGGCGGATTTCTACCACGCACGGAAGAAAGGTGTCAAGGGATTTGTGACGGCAGGTCGCCATCTGCAGCATGTGATAGTCGAGCTGTCCTCCGAGCACTCGGGCTGTGCCTCATGCGCCACTCGCTATGCCGCGCACCGAGGGTGTCCATCGCCGTCTGCGGCTTCTTCGGTCTCGGCGCAGGAGGGATGGTGGATCCGTCGCCTCCTAATCGGCTAGCACCCGAGCAACGCCCTCCAGCCTTTAATTGCCCCCTTCGTGATCTGCCCAAGAATGTGCTCACGACCGGCTGCAAACTAGCCAAGACCACCCACCTCCAGCCAACATGGAAAGAAAAAACCCCTCGGTAAGTTAGAGAATTACCGAGGGGTTCTGATTCACCTCAGGGCCTGTAAGGCAGGTGCTCTCCCCCTGAGCTATTCGCCCTTCAATAGAGGATGCCTGGTGGTCAGGCGCCGCTAGTTTAGCCCAGGGGCCTTGCCTGTCAAGGCGAAAGTCCGCAAAGAAAAGCATTCCGGAGGAATATGCGAAGTCTGAATGCAGCGTCTGACGAATAGAAGACCTCTATCTGCGTTCATTTGCGTTCATGTGCGGTTGCGTGGTCCTGGTTGTCGGTGAAGGCGTCGCGGAGGAGCTTGCTCTGGCGGTCGAAGGCCTTGCGGGGATCCCGGGGTGCGTCCTTCATCAGGGTGATCTCTTGGGTGAGGAGGCGGGCCAGGTGCATGGTGTGGGTCTCGGCCCTGCGGGCCTCGCGGCGGTAGAGAGGATGGTCGCGGTTGATATAGATAACGGTTCCCTCGCTGAAGCATTCCGGCCCGTCCTCGCCGAAGTGGTCCAGGCAGCAGGAGACCCCCTCGTGCCCGACCCGGAGCCGCTTCACGACGGCATCCG
>Ga0156282_1144_pt2 | contig 14308 bp, 11 predicted proteins | sample RifCSPlowO2_12_FD_107931 | JGI IMG/M metagenome (GOLD analysis project Ga0156282, IMG submission 107931) | Betaproteobacteria bacterium RIFCSPLOWO2_12_FULL_62_13b
GCGCCGCCAGGGAGTAAGTCAGTTCCCGGCTGAGCGCATGCGTGAGGGCGTCGAGGAGGCCTCGTCCGCGAAGGGCAGCTTTGGTGAAGAAGGCGCTCACGCCGAGGGCACCCAACTTGTCCAGCCGGTCCGCATCCTGCACGACGCGGCACGCGGCGTTACAGGGAAATGCATCGTTGTATAGCGCACGCAGGGCTTCCAGCACGGAATCGATGTCGCCACGCTGCAGGCCGGATGCGCTCAGCATCTGCTCGGCAATGGCCGCCGCATGTTCCTCTTCCGGCACGTCATCCTTGTGGTAGGACCCCTCATGGAATTTGCCCGCATCGTGATAGAGCGCGACCAGGGACGGCAGGAACGGATCGACTTGCTCCATGAGTGCGATTTTGTAAGCGATAGCCGCGGTTCGCCGCGCATGTTCCAGAAGAAATTCCGAGGGTGCTTGCTTTGCCTGATCGTTATAGAGCGCCTCGGCTTCGGCCAGCATTTTTTCGATGCGGGCGTGTAGTCCGGGAATACGCGCCTCCAGCATTTTTCGCACGTCATTCATCGCCATATCCAGAATGTGCAAGTCCCAAGCTGGGCCTGGTCGGTCTTGGCCTGGCGCCAACGACTCCAAATCTTACACTGCACCGAGGTCAGAACCGGACCCGGAAAACCGACCGTCCGGGATCGCAGGGAGGCTATGGCGCTTCTATCCCGACTCTTCCACTCAACCATTCGCGCCATTTTGATCTACCGCAATGAAATTACCCAAAGGCACGGGCAACATGCTCGGGACCGAACCAAAAGGCAGAGAAAATCGTGGAAGCTGTAGCCCCAATTAAGGAAATTACGGACCTCATAAAAGAGAACGGTGGAGCATCGTTCCAATTCTGCTATCAATGCGGAATTTGCGATGTTGTTTGTCCCTGGAACAGGGTCAGGCGCTTCAGCATGCGCAAGATAGTCCGGCAGGCTACGTTCGGTCTGACTGAAATAGAGCAGGAAGACATATGGCGTTGTACCACCTGCGGAACCTGCCCGCAGCGCTGCCCCAGGGGAGTCAACCAGATCGAGCTCGGAATGTCCCTGCGCAGGATTGCCACGGAATACGGGGCATTTCCTGATTCCGTCACCCCGATCATCGCCGTGAGCGACGGCCTCATGGCCGAAGGCAACCCCTTCAACATGGAGCGGGCAAAGCGGGCGGATTGGGCGAAAGATCTGCCGGTGAAAACCTTCACCGAGGGGATGGAGATCCTGTATGCCCCCGGCTGCTATCTGAGCTACGACCCGCGCATGAAAAAGGTGGCCGCGGCCACGGCCCGGATCCTCGACAAGGCCGGGGTGGATTTCGGGATCCTGGGTTCGAAGGAAAGCTGTTGCGGAGAAAGCATCCGCAAGACGGGCAACGAGCAGGCTTTCAAGAAGCTTGCCCGGGAAAACATCAAGAACTGGATCGATCACGGGGTGAAGAAAATACTCGTTTCCTCCCCTCACTGCTACCACACCTACAAGAACGAGTACCCGGCGGAATTCAACGTCCACTTCGAGATCGTGCATATCTCGCAGTTCCTGCAGGAGCTGATCAATGACGGCCGGCTGAAGCCCGCCAGGGAGTATGAAAAGAAAATCACCTGGCACGATCCCTGTTACCTCGGCCGGCATAACGGGATATTTGACGCACCCAGGAACGTCCTGAAGCAGATACCTGGCACGGAACTGACCGAGATGGAGGAGCGTCGGGAAAACAGTTTCTGTTGCGGAGGAGGTGGAGGCAGGATCTGGATGGAAACGCCCAAGGGCGAGCGATTCTCCGATCTCAGACTGAAACAGGCCGTCGATGTCGGGGCTGAAGTGCTGGTGACCGCCTGTCCGTATTGCATCACCAATTTCACGGACAGCAGCCTGGGCCTGAGCAACGGTCACGCGATAGAGATCAAGGACATCACTGAAGTCGTCCAGGAAGTCCTCTGAGCAGTCCTGGAAATACGCGACATGTTTGCCGCCACAGCAGCGTCGTGCCGGCATCTCATAAGGTAGACAAAATTGAACAGCATGCCAGTTGAAGAACTGACATTTGACAGTTCCCGACCCGACACCCTTGGCGATGCGCTGGTTGTCGGCGCGGGGATCAGCGGTATTCAGGCCGCCCTCGATCTTGCGGGAGCCGGCTTCAGGGTTTACCTGGTCGATAAATCGCCCGCGATCGGCGGCAAGATGTCCCAGCTCGACAAGACATTTCCGTCCAATGACTGCTCCATGTGCATTGAATCGCCCAAGTTCATTGAATGCAGCAGACATCCCAATGTAAAGATACTGACCAATACCGAAGTGGTCCGTGTCGAAGGGGAAGCGGGAGACTTCACCGTAACCCTGAATAGGAAGCCCAGATACGTCAACGAGGACGTATGTACGGGTTGCACCACGTGTTTCCAGTACTGCCCGGTCGAGAAGCCTGATCCGTACAATCAAAACCTGTCGTTGACCAAAGCGGTCCATATTCATTTTTCCCAGGCAGTGCCGCTCGTCAGTTACATAGACCCCGAAACCTGCCTTTATCTTCAGGAGGAAAAATGCAGGATTTGCGAGGGAGTCTGCAAGCACAACGCCATTGACCTTGAACAAAGGCCGACGAAGCTGGAAGTAAAGGTCGGCGCGGTCGTTCTTTCTCCGGGCTATGAGGTTTTCGACCCCGCGGTGAGGGGGGACTACGGCTACGGCAGGATAAAGAACGTCGTCACCAGCCTCGAATTCGAGCGCATTCTGTCTGCCACCGGGCCTTACGAAGGCGAGATCAGGCGTCCTTCCGACGGAAAGCATCCGCACAGGATCGCCTGGATTCAGTGTGTCGGTTCGAGGCAGGTCATCCCCGGCGGCAACACCCATTGTTCAGCCGTCTGCTGCGCATATACCCAGAAGCAGGTGATCCTGGCGAAAGACCATTACGCCGAGATCGAGGCAACGGTGTTCCACAACGATATCCGCGCCTTCGGCAAGGATTTCGAACGCTACTACCAGAGAGCGGCAAACCTCCCCGGCGTCCGATTTATCAGAAGCTACGTGTCCATCGGCAAGGAGATCCCGGAGAGCAGGAACGTCACGATACGGTACGCCACCGACGGCGATGGAGTGAAAGAAGAGGAATTCGATCTGGTGGTTCTGTCCGTGGGCTTGAGTCCTCCCAGGGACGCGGCCGACCTGGCGAACAAGTTCGGCATCGAGCTCAATCCCCGCGGCTTCTGCAAGACCAACCCGCTGAATCCTATCGAGACTTCCCGCCCGGGAGTCTTTGTAAGCGGAGCGTTCCAGGGTCCTGCCGATATCCCGGAATCGGTCGTGTCCGCCAGCGGGGCCGCCGCCCTTTGTGGGCAGCTGCTTGCCTACCAGCGCGGAAAGCTGAGCAGAGAACGGCAATATCCGCCTGAACGGGATGTTTCGGCAGAGGATCCCAAGGTCGGGGTGTTCGTATGCCATTGCGGCGCGAACATCGGCAGGGTGGTCAACGTTCCGTCCGTAGTCGAATACGCAAAGACGCTGGATAACGTCGTTCATGCGCAGGAAAGCCTGTTTGCATGCTCCACGGACAACGCCCAGCAGATAGCCGACACCATCCGCGATAAGGGGCTCAACCGGGTGGTGATCGCGGCCTGCACACCGAGGACTCACGAACCGCTGTTCCGGGACACGGTGCGTGAAGGAGGAATCAACCAGTATTTCTTCGACATGGCGAATATCCGGGAGCACTGCGCCTGGGTGCACTCCCGGGAAAAGGATGAGGCCACGCAAAAGGCCAAGGAAATCGTGCGGATGTCAGTAGCGCGCAGCGCCCTGTTGCAGCCTTTGCAGGAAATCGATCTGCCGATGAACAAGGCGGTCCTGGTCATAGGAGGAGGCCTGGCCGGGATGACCAGCGCCCTCAACATGGCCGAGCAGGGGTTCGAGGTCTACCTGGTGGAAAAGGATACCGAGCTGGGAGGCATGGCTCGCAGGCTTCATTACACTCTTGAAGGCGTCGATGTCCAGGCGTATCTGGGCGACCTCACCCGCAAGGTTTACCGGCATCCTTCAGTACACGTCGCTACCGGTTCGACCATCGAAGAGGTTTCCGGGTATGTGGGCAATTTCACCACCAGGGTGCGAACCGAAGGACGGTTCAAAGAGATCCGCCACGGGGCAGTCATCATCGCCACCGGCGCCGAAGAACACAAGCCGGCCGAATACCTTTACGGGGAAGACGACCGGGTATTGACCCTGCTCGGGCTGGAAGGGCGAATCGCGAGGAAAGAAGAAACGGTGATGAGCGCCCGGAGCGTGGTGATGATCCAGTGCGTGGGCTGCAGAACGGCGGAGAGAAATTACTGCAGCCGGGTGTGTTGCAGCCAGGCCATCAAGAACGCCCTGAAACTGAAACAGGCCAACCCGGAGATGGAGATCACCATCATCTTCAGGGACATGAGAACTTACGGTTTCAAGGAGGATTATTACCGCGAGGCCGCAGGCAAGGGCGTCAGGTTCATTCGCTATGCGCCGGACGACAAGCCCCTGGTCGAGGCGGCCGAGGAGGGAGGCCGGAAACTTCTGAGGGTCACCGTTACCGACCCGATCCTGGGGCAGAAGCTCGCCCTGGATGCCGATTTGCTGGCACTTGCTGCCGCAGTCGTTCCTTCATCCACGAGTCAGGAGCTGTCGAAGCTGTTCAAGGTGCCGTTGAATCCGGACGGTTTCTTTCAGGAAGCTCATGTAAAGCTCCGGCCGGTGGATTTCGCCGCGGATGGCGTTTTCCTGTGCGGGACTGCGCACTATCCAAAGCATATCTCTGAAACGATCAGCCAGGCTTACGGAGCCGCCGGCCGCGCCATCAGTCTGCTGTCGAAAGATTCGGTTACGGCCACCGGCGCCATCTGCGACGTGAACGAGAGCGCCTGCGTGGCGTGCGGGGCATGCATTTCAGCCTGCGCGTATGACGCCATTGAATTTCAGGACACTGCGTGGGGCAAAAAGGCGGCGGTGAATCCCATCCTTTGCAAGGGAGATGGCCTGTGCAACACCAAGTGCCCGACGGGGGCCATCTATCTGAATCACTATACCAATGAAGAAATCCTCCGCCAGATCGATGCGGCTTGAATGGATCGAATAGTGGAACCGCAGGCCCTTGAGAGAAACCGGATGAATTGCTTGACGGAGATGACCGCCATGGGAGTTGCCTGAGAATGGTTGCAGCACACGAGTTCAGACCACGGATCCTGGGATTTCTATGCAACTGGTGCAGTTATGCCGGTGCAGACCTGTGCGGGGTGTCCCGCTACCAATACCCGCCCAGCATAAAAATAATCAGGGTGATGTGCTCCGGCAGGGTCGACCTTGAATTCGTCCTGCGGGCCTTCGCCAACGGCAACGACGGTGTGTTCATGGGCGGTTGCTGGCTCGGAGAATGCCATTACGTCACCGAGGGAAATTACGACGCCTTGAGCATGATGCATCTGGCCAAGAAATTGCTGGCACACGTAGGTGTGAATCCGGACAGGTTGCGGCTTGAATGGGTATCCGCCTCCCAGGGCATCCGTTTTGCCGAAATCGTCACCGATTTCACCGCCAGGCTTAAAGAGCTCGGCCCGCTCGGCAGCGGCGAAGGCATGGACCAGAACGCATTGAAGCTCAAGCTGGAAGCCATCAGGAAACTGCTCCCGTACATCAAGCTGGTGGAACGGGAGAAGCTCAGAGTCCGTTTCGAAAGCAAGGCCGAGTACGAAAAGTTTTTCGCCAGTGACGAGCTGAACTCGTTGTTCAACGAATTGCTCGATGACAAGCTGGCCATCAGCCAGATCATGGTGCTCCTGCAGCAGCAAGCCCTTTCCACCGGGGAAATCGCAGACGCACTCGGCATGACGCCCTCTGAAGTGTCCAAGCACCTCAACAGTTCGGCGAGGCAAAGGCTGATCAGATTCGACGAGGAACAGAAGCGTTATGCGCTCGCCTGATGGACGATGAGCCGAGAACGGTGGCCAATATGAGAAAAGCGGTATGAGCGAAATCTCCTTACGGATTGACGGCCAGGATGTCACGGCAAGCGAAGGCATGACCGTCCTGGAGGCGGCTCGAAGTGCTGGCATATCGATTCCCACGGTTTGCCATCACGAGAAACTGGAGCCCTTCGGCGGCTGCCGGCTTTGCACGGTGGAGGCCGAAGCCGGTGGCAGGACGAACCTGGTTGCCGCGTGCGTCTACCCGGTCCGCAAAGACCTGGTGGTGCGAACCCGGTCCGAACATATAGATCGGATTCGCAAGATGCTGACGGAGCAGCTGCTCGCGCATGCGCCGGAGTCCGAAGTATTGCAGAGCCTGGCCCGCGAATATCAGGCAGACAAAGAGCGTTTTTCAGCAGACGCCTCGTTCTGCATCCTGTGCGGCCTGTGCGTAAGGTACTGCGCCGAGATCAAGCAGAAAAACGCCGTCGGCTTCGTGGACCGGGGCCCGAACCGGGAGATCAGCTTTGTCCCGGAGATCGCCGGCAAGGAGTGCTGGAACTGCAAGGAGTGTTTCCCGCTCTGCCCGACTTCGGCATTGCAGGCCGCGTTCGTCCTGATGAGATCGCTTATATCGCCATCTTCTTTCAAGTACGAGCCAAAGAGACAGGCCGGGCCGGAATCGGTTTCCGAGCGAAATGAGAATAACAGTGCACCTGCCGCGAGCGACAATGTCGGGACATTGTTCAAAGTTATAGCGAAGGGATAAGGAAAATGAGGTACGCAGAAACGGGCTTCGACCTGGAAATCGATCTATCCCGGGGCAGCATCGACAAGGTCGCCACAGACCGGGATTTTGCCGAGCTTTACTTCGGGGGGCAGGGCGCTGCCGCCAAGTTGCTGTGGGACAGGGTTCCGCCCGGAACAGATCCTTTTTCTGCCGACAACCTGTTGATCTTCAGCACCGGTCTTCTGCATGGCACGCCTGTCCCCTCCGCCAACCGGACTTGCGTGAACACCTTCTCGCCGCAGACGAACCTGATGTCGCATTCGTTGTTCGGGGGCTTTTTCGGACCGGAACTGAAATATGCCGGTTACGACAGGATCATCATACGCGGCAAGGCTCCGGATCTCGTCTATCTGTACATCAACAATGACAAGGTGGAAATCCGTGATGCGACCCATCTCAGGGGGAAAGGCACCACGGAAACCGGCGACCTGCTCAAGAAGGAGCTGAACGATCAGAAAGTCCAGGTGGCCGCCATCGGCCTGGCCGGCGAGAACAGGGTCTTCATGGCTTCCATCGACCACAATCACGCCAGTGCGGCACGCGGGGTCGGCGTCATCATGGGAGATAAACGGCTGAAGGCAATTGCCGTGCGAGGAACGAAGGACCTCAATATCGCGAAGCCGGCCGAGCTGTTCGACATAAGCCAGAAAATGAACAGGAAAATCGCCGAGAGCTCGGGATGCGGGGACTGGATGGCGGTCGACGAAGACGACAGTTTCCACCACAACCATTTCGCCTGGGGCAACGCGCGTACGCGTAGAAAGAATTACTGGAGCAAAGAGCTCCAGGAGAGATGGACGAAGTGGAAATACGAGCACATGGACCGGCAGACAGGCTGCTACAACTGTCCCAAGAAATGCCGCAATGTGATCAACTGGCCGGGGCGGCAACGGTTCGGGTACAAGTGCTTCGGAAAGGATACCTATCACATGGCGGCCTTTCTGGAGCTGGACTTCACTTACGACATCCTTGGAGTTGCCCAGGAATACGGGGTGGATTCCTACGCGACACCGCAGGTGATGGCCTTCGCTCTCGAGCTGCTCGAAGCCGGCATATTGACCGACAAGGACTTCCCGGGGATGCCGTCCGATTCCAGGGGCAGGTTTTTCTACCTGCTGGAGAAGATCGTCCGCCGGGAAGGGATCGGAGATGTCCTGGCCGACGGCGTGTCCCATGCGGCCATCCGGATCGGCAAGGGCGCGCAAGCCTACGACCACAACACCACCAAGAAATTCGAGCAGCTGCCCATCAAGCTTGGCAAGTTGAACCCTGCGTACTTCCTCATGATCGCCACGGGCGAAAAGATGAGCATCACCCAGATCGAAGGATCCTTTCCCCAGGACCCCCTTCCCACCAGGGAGCAGAGGGAAGAGTTCGTCAGCAAATGGGAAGCGGTACCGGATGAGAAGTTCAAGAAGTACTTCCTGGAATGGGAAAAACGCAACGATATTCCGGACCAGGCCACCTGCGACATCGTCGAGTGGAACGAGGCGATGCATTACATCGATGACTCCACTGGAATCTGCGGGTTCGTGTCGTCGTTCAGGGGCCAGTTCGGCGGAGATATCGCCTATCACATGAACAATCTTCCCCGGATCATCTCGCTGGCGGCCGGCTTCGAGATGAACAAGGAAAAGTTGTGGAAGACTTCCCAGAGAATCCGGACGCTTGTCAGGGCGGTGAATGCAAGAAGAGGCCTGCGCAGAAAGGACGAACGGCCGCCCGAGGACCACTGGGCGGTAAGGGACGAAAAGTACGAACAGGAGTTGCTGACCAAGTATTACGAATTCAAGGGATGGAACAGCGAGGGGATTCCCACCCGGCAGACGCTCGAAAGGCTGGATCTGGGTTATGTGGCCGACGATCTGGAACAAAGAGGGATTTTGACGGCTGATGAAAATGCTTCCGCCAGGAAACCTTCGGCGGAAGCAGCAACAATCTAGCGTGAACGGGAGAATTGCCGTGAAGCCCGGCCTGACAAAGACTGTCAAGGAAATCAAAGTCGATATCGATAAGTGCACGGGGTGCCGTGCCTGCGAGATGGCCTGCTCGGCCTATCACGCAACGCCCAGGTACAGCAGCATCAATCCGTCGAAGGCCCGCATCAGGGTCGTTGCCAATGAGATCACGGATGAGTATGTGCCGATACGGGCTGGCGATTACACCCCTTCCGAATGCAACGGCAGGCATGTTTATACGATCGGCGGCAAGGAATACAGCGAGTGCAGCTTCTGCGGAGCTTCCTGCCCGTCCAGGGATTACTTCGTGGAACCCGACTCCGGCCTGCCGCTGAAATGCGACATGTGCGAGAGCGTACCGCCGCTGGCAGAACCGATGTGCGTTCAGGTGTGCGGGACCGACGCCCTGACCTACGTGGAGCGGGAAGTGGAAAGGGAAGCGAAAGAGCAGGAAAAGCGCGGGGAGATCGAGATAGGACTGGAATCGCTGGTCAAGAAACATGGAGTGCAGGCGGTCATTGATAGCATTGCCCAAATATCCAAAGGGCTGAAATCTTGAACGGCGATTCTCCCGGCCGCAATTGCCTGCCCCGCACTACACGATCATCGTGGGAGACGCGGTTTTCACGAACCGGTGCCTGCCGGTGAACAGCAGATAGCGCTTGTTCACGGCGCGCCCGATCATGGTGATCCCGATGCGGCCTGCGATCTCGTGGGCCATCATGGTGAGGCCCGAACGCGACACCAGGAACGGGATCTGCATCTGGGCCGCCTTGATCACCATTTCGGAGGTCAGCCGGCCGGTGGTGTAGAAAATCTTGTCCGAGCCGTCCACTCGATCGAGCCACATCCGGCCGGCGATGGCGTCCACCGTGTTGTGCCTGCCTACGTCCTCGACGAAGTACAGAATCTCCGACTGGCCGCCGGCTTGAGCTCTGGCAAGGGCGCCGCCGTGCACGGCGCCGGCAGCCTTGTAGGTCGTTTCCTGCCGCCGTACCGCGTCGAGAAGGCTGTAGAGCGTTTCCTCGGCGAGCGAGACGTCATCGCGCAGGCGGATGGAATCGATTTCCTCCATCAGGTCGCCGAACAACGTTCCCTGGCCGCAACCCGTTGTCACGGTGCGCCTGCCCATTCGTTGCTTCGTCGGCCTGTCCATGCGGCGAGTGCGCGTCGTGACGGCAACGGCATGGGTTTCCCAATCCACCTGCACGGCCACGATGTCCTCGATCCGCTGCACCAACCGCTGGTTGCGCAGATAGCCCAGGGCGAGCGCCTCGGGCGCCTGGCCCAGCGTCATGAGCGTGACGATTTCACGCTTGTCCAGGTACAGTGTCAGCGGATGCTCGCCCGCGATCGGCGTGGCAAGCGCCTCGCCCCGCTCGTTGATCGCCTCGACCTCGAAGGTGAGGGGGCGGGAGGCGCATGTAATCCGGGGAGGTCGGTGGGCGTTCATGATTGCTCGGATGTTACCGCAGTGGGCGTGACGGATTGGCGGTCAAGGTGCCGTATCGGACGAGCTTGCCTGCTCCCCGCAGTTTGTAACCCGCCAGGCCGGCAGTCGCGTTGCGAAAGGCGGCGCCTGCCATGAGCTTGCGCAGGGTCATGACCGGCTTGGTCTTCAGCCGCGCAAGCCGGCAGACGAGCAGATATTCCTCGGATGCGATGGGTACGAACCAAAGGCCATGGCGGGCGGCGGCGGCTTCGATCCCGAAACCGGCATCGGCCATGCCGCTCGCGACGGTGGCCGCCACCGCCAGGTGCGTGTATTCCTCGACCGCGTAGCCGCGGACCTGGCGCGGCCGCACACCGGCCTCGCCCAGCAACCGGTCAAGCAGCGCGCGGGTGCCCGAGCCTTCCTGCCGGTTCACGAACCGGACAGTGGCTCGCGCGAGATCCGTCAGAGAGCCGATTCGCTTCGGGTTCCCGCGTTTCACCATCAATCCCTGGCGGCGGGTTGCGAAGCGCAGGACGGTATCCCGGCGCGGGTCGAGCCATAGTCGCAGGTCCAGGTCGGGATGGCCCGCAACGAGGTGAAACCCGGCCAGCTCGCATTCGCCCCGGGAATAGGCCGCAAGGCTTTCGCTGCTTCCGCGGACATGAACATCGAGCGCGAGCCCGGCCTCGAGCGCGAGATCGCGCAGTTGCAGCAGCGCGAGATCATGGCTGGCAACGATGCGCAGCGCCGGTTCGGCCTGCCGCAGCGACCCGGCGAACTGGCGATCCAGCTCCGCTGTCAGGCGGGCCAAGGTCGGTTCGAGGCGCCGGCGGATGCGCATTTCCGCCTCCAGCAACTGCTCGCCCAGCGGCGCGAGCTTCGCCCCGCGGCCCCGCTCCAGCACGACCACCGGGCGGCCGAGCAACTTCTCCCAGCGGCTGAGCGTACCCCATGCGTGCCGGTAGGACAGGCGTGCCGCCTTCGCGGCGCCGGCGATGGAGCCATGGGCGCGTATCCCCGCCAGCAACGCGAGCAGCAGGCGGTCGGCCCCGCTCTGCGCATCAGGGGGCGACAGCCAGCTCAGGTCGAAACGCACAAATGACATATGCAAAACTTAGCATAGTTAGACCACGGTCTGCTCTTGGGATAATTCATCGGCAATTGGAGCAATATATGCGAACAGGTACATATACGGCCGGCGGTTGCCGTTCCGGCGGGCAGTGGAAACGATAGCGCTGGCGCTGGGGCGGGCGGCAGAGCTGATCGTCGGGTTCGATCCCCGGCTGGTGCACATCGTGGGGCTCAGCTTCCGGGTGAGCCTTTCTGCGGTGGTGGTTGCCTCTCTGGTGGGACTGCCGCTCGGCGCGGCCATTGCCGTGGTGCGCTTTCCCGGGCGGCAGACCGTCATTGTCGTGCTCAACGCGCTGCTCGGATTGCCGTCGGTGGTGGTCGGGTTGCTGGTGTATTTGCTGCTGTCGCGTGCCGGGCCGCTGGGACCCATGGGAATCCTCTTCACGCCCGCGGCCATGATCGTCGCACAGGCTATTCTGGTGACGCCGATCATCGCGGCATTCGCGCGACAGGCGATCGAGGATGCCTGGCGGGAATACGAGGAACAGCTGCGCTCGCTCGGCGCGGGACCGGTGCAGGCGGCATCGACTCTGCTGTGGGACTGCCGGTTTTCCCTGCTCACCACGGTCCTGGGCGGATTCGGGCGTGCCGTCGCCGAGGTCGGGGCGGTGATGATCGTGGGCGGCAATATCGACGGAGTGACGCGCGTCATGACCACGGCGATCCTGCTGGAGACCAGCAAGGGCGACCTGCCGCTCGCGCTGGGGCTGGGAATCGTCCTGATCAGCCTCGTCCTCGCGCTGAATGCGGCGGCGCATCTGATCAAGGACGCCGCACAGCGTCGCTATGGGTGAGGGTGCCGTGAACGCGCCCGCTTCGCTGTTGCCGCTGCGGATCGAAGACGTGTGCTTCGAGGCGGGCGGCCATCGAATCATCGAAGGCGTTTCGCTCGAAATGGGGGCTGGAGCCCGCACCGTGATTCTGGGGCCGAACGGCGCCGGGAAGAGCGTGCTGCTGCGCATCTGCCACGGACTGCTTGCGCCGACTTCCGGGCGCGTGACGTGGAATGTGTCGCAGCCTGCCGGCGGCAGGCGCCGGCAGGCCATGGTGTTTCAGCGGCCGGTCATGCTGCGCCGCTCGGCGCTCGCCAATGTCGCCTATGGGCTGAAGCTGGCCGGCATGGAAAGGCACGAGCGCCAGGCCCGCGCGCAGCGCGCGCTCGATGACCTGGGTCTCGCGCACCTCGCGGGCCGCTCGGCGCGGGTGCTCTCGGGCGGGGAGCAGCAGCGGCTTGCGCTCGCACGGGCCTGGGCGCTGGAGCCGGAGGTGCTGTTTCTCGACGAGCCGACCGCCAACCTCGACCCGGGGGCGACGGGCGAGGTCGAAGCGGCGATCGCCAACATCGGCGCCACCGGCACCAAGATCATCATGGTCACCCATGATCTCGGCGCGGCCAAACGGCTGGCCGACGAGATTGTCTTCCTTCACAACGGTCGTGTGCTCGAGCGTACCGACGCCCGGCGGTTTTTCAATGGGCCGGCCTCGCGCGAGGCTGCCGCTTTCGTCCAGGGAGAACTGCTGTGAATGCCACTCGAGGCCTGCTGCTCGTCTTGGCGTTGATTGCCGCGCTTGCCGCATCGTCGCCGGCTGGCGCACAGGAGAAATTCATCACGGTCGCCTCGACGACTTCCACCGAGCAGTCGGGCCTGTTCGGGCACTTGCTGCCGGTCTACACGAAGAAGACAGGCGTCCAGGTCCGCGTGGTGGCGCTGGGAACGGGTCAGGCGCTCGACGTGGGAAGGCGCGGCGATGCCGATCTCGTGTTCGTGCACGACAAGCCTGCCGAGGAGAACTTCGTTGCCGAAGGTTTCGGGGTCGCGCGCCGGGAGGTGATGTACAACGATTTCGTGCTCATCGGGCCGAAGAGCGATCCGGCCAGGGTTGCGGGCGGAAAGGACATCGTTGCCGCGTTCAGAAAGATCCAGGCCGCACAGGCGCCGTTCGTGTCGCGCGGCGACAACAGCGGCACGCATGCCGCCGAGCTGCGGCTCTGGAAGGACGCGGGCATCGACCTTGCGCGCGCGCGCGGCCCCTGGTACCGGGAGACCGGATCGGGTATGGGCCCCGCGCTCAATACGGCTTCCGCGTTGAATGCCTACGTTCTTGCCGATCGCGGGACCTGGCTGTCCTTCAGGAATCGCGGTGATCTGGCGGTCGTCGTGGAAGGCGATACGCGGTTGTTCAACCAGTACGGCGTGATGCTCGTCAACCCGGCCAGGCATCCGCACGTCAAGAAGGACCTCGGCCAGGCATTCATCGATTGGATCGTCTCGGAGGAAGGCCAGCGCGTGATCGCCGACTACAGGATCGGCGGCGAGCAGCTCTTCTATCCCAATGCGAGGCGCCGATGATCGCGCCGTTCCGGGTAGAGAGGATTATTGTTCGTAGTGCAATAAGCGATACCATAACTCCTGGAGAGGGCGTTAGCTTCCCGTGGGAGGGAATGCCCGGCGCCGTCAGCGCGGCAATACCAATGCCTGTTCCATGGCTTCCGAACACCATGAAATAAGGGAGTAGATTATGAAAATCACCAAAATCGAATGCAGTCCGCTCAAGTACCCGTTAAGGCATGCCTGCCAGGGGGAAACACCGGTACAGAAGAAACGCAAAATGGGTTTCGGGGAAGTGCCCAGGCTAGTCCCAATCGTCATTGTTCAGCTTCACACCGATGAGGGAATCATCGGAATAGGGGAATCGGGAGGAATCACCAGTCTTTCTTATATGCCGGATACGGTGCCTTCAATAATTGAGGTCATTACCGAATATTTCTCACCATTTATCCTGGGAGAGAACCCCTTCAACATTGACAAAATTGTCAGTGCCATGGAAAAAAACTCAAGGGGGAACTACCTGGCAAAAGCGGCAATTGACATGGCCCTGCACGATATTGTGGGAAAGGCTTTGAAGATTCCGGTGTACCAGTACCTTGGTGGGCTTACCGCTGAGAAAATCCCTGTGCACTGGGTAATTTCTGCCGGAAGCCGCGATGAGATAGTGCCGGAGGCGCTGGGTGCGATTAAGGCGGGCTACCGCGCTCTCAAACTGA
>Ga0156282_1277_pt1 | contig 14084 bp, 10 predicted proteins | sample RifCSPlowO2_12_FD_107931 | JGI IMG/M metagenome (GOLD analysis project Ga0156282, IMG submission 107931) | Betaproteobacteria bacterium RIFCSPLOWO2_12_FULL_62_13b
TCCGCTGCACGGTATTGACGGTACCGGTCGTTTGTTTGGCGCTCATCAGCGGCGCCGTGTTTGCACAGGCCTACCCGTCAAAGCCGATCCGGCTCATGGTGCCTTTCCCGCCCGGCGGGCCCGCCGATGTTTTGAGCCGCGTGGTTGCGAGGAAGCTCTCCGAGGGGCTCGGGCAGCAGATGCTCGTCGAAAACCGGCCCGGGGCCGGGGGCACCACTGCAATGGAGGCGGTGTCCAAGTCGGCGCCCGACGGCTACACGATCGGGTTGGGCAGCAACTCCACGTTTGCGATTGCGCCGAGCCTTTATCGCAGACTGGGCTATGACCCGTTCAAATCGTTCGCTCCGGTCAGCCTGATTGCCCGGTCCACGAGCGTGATCGTGATCAATGCCGCGGTGCCGGCGAATTCACTGCAAGAATTCATCGCGCTGGCAAAGAAGCAAGCGGGGCAGCTCAACTTCGGCTCGAACGGCAACGGCACGATCCCGCACCTGGCCAGCCTGCTGTTCCAGTCGATGACAGGCACGAAATTCGTGCACGTGCCCTACAAGGGCGTGGCCCCGATGACCAAGGACCTCATCGCGGGACAGGTCCAGGTGGGGTTCATCATTTCGGCCGGCCTGGACAAGCACGTCCAGGCCGGAAAATTGAAGGCGCTGGCGGTCGCCGGCCCCAAGCGGTTGCCGCAGCTTCCCGATGTGCCGACCACGGCCGAGGCCGGGTTGTCGGGGTTCGAAACCTACACCTGGTTCGGCATGGCGGTGCCGCAGGGAACACCGGGCCCAGTCATTCAGCGCATCAATACGGAGCTGCATCGCAGCCTCGTCGACAAGGATGTCCAAAAGGTGCTGGTCAGTCAGGGCTTCGAGGCGGAGGCCACCACCCCGGAACAGTTCGGCCAGTACATCACCGCGGAGGCCGAGAAATGGTCGCCGATCGTGAAGGCCTCCGGAATGAAGGTCGATTAGGCAAACCTGGCGCGTTCCTCAATCCACCAGCGGGACCTTGGCAGCCTTGATGATTTTGGCGTAACGCGCTACGTCGGCGCGGTACCGGGCCGCGAATTCGTCGGGGGTGGTGCCGGCGGCTTCGGCACCCCTGCCGGGCAGGCGCGCCGCGACGTCCGGCATCTTCAGCGCGCGGGCGGTGTCTGCGCTCACCTTCATCAAGATATTGCGGGGCGTTCCCGCGGGTGCGAAAAACCCCACCCAGCCGTTGTAGGTCGCGTCGCGATACCCTACCTCTGTCACGGTGGGTACGTCGGGAAAGGCCGCGCCGCGTGCCGCACCCGAGACGGCCAGCGCCCGCAGCCTCCCGGCTTTCACGTGCCCCACCACCGTGGTCGGGGGCGAGAAGCCCATCTGCGCCTCGTTCGCCAGCATGGCGGGAATGGTCTGCGCATCGCCCTTGTACGTCACCATCACGATGTTGATGCCTGCAGCCGCCTTCAGCATCTCGCCGACTATGTGGGGCGCAACGCCCAGGCCGGTGTGGGCGTAGTTGAGCTTGCCCGGTTGCGCTTTAGCCAGCGCGATCAGTTCCTTCAGGGTGGCGGGCATGGCTGGATTCGCCACCAGGACGAGATAGGTCGAGGTGATCTGGCTGACGGCGGCGAAGTCCTTGAACGGATCTAACGGGAGCTTCCGGAACAAGCTCGGTGCCACGGCGTGGCCGGTGGTGGTGATCAGCAGCGTGTAGCCGTCGGGCGGCGCCTTGGCGACGAGATCCGCGCCGCCCCCGGGCGGGAACGGCACAATGATGCGGACGGGCTTGGCGGGGTAGGTCTGGGCGAGGCTGCTGCCGGCGGCGAAGGCGAGCAGCAGGGCTGCTGCGGCGAGTCGGATGATACGTTTCATCGTTTGACCTCCTGGAAAGTCCGCGATGCGGAAAGTCGCTGCAGCTGTCTTGCCATCCGGCATGCAAGACGGTTGAGTGACAGATTGACTGAAAACCATGGGAAAGTCCATCCCATCGGTGAGGGGGGCGCCAATGGTATTCCTTGATCTAGATTAAGTTCCGGGTCTTCCGCGCAAGCTAACTTGCAACGCAAGAGGAGGGCCGCAGCATGAACGCCAGAACGAGACACACCATCCGCTTGGACATCAACGGCGAGCGCCGAGTGATGCAGGTCGATCCATGGCGCACGCTGCTCGATGTGCTGGTCGAGGATTTCAGGCTCGCCAAGACCAAGGAGGGGTGCAGCATCGGGGAATGCGGAGCCTGCACCGTTTCAATGGACGGGAAGCTGGTCTGCTCGTGCCTGGTGCAGGCCGTGGACGCCGACGGCAGGGCCATCGTCACCATGGAGAAACTGACCGCCGGCGAGTCCGGGTTCAGCTCCCTGCGGGAATCCTTCATCCATCCCGACGAGGGCGCAAGGCGTGCCAGGCACACGGCCGATGCCGTCGCCCCGGGCACGAAGGCGAGCAGCGAGATTTTCACTTTCTGCCACCTGTGCGCCGGTCACTGCAGCATGAAGGCGATCGTCGAGGACGGCAGGGTGGTCGACCTGGAACCGGACATGGAAAGCGGCCTGTACGCCGAGCAGTGCGCGCTGAACAAGGGACGTTTCACCATTCCGGAAGTGCTCGGGCACAAGGATCGCCTCCTCTATCCCATGAAGAGGGCCGGAGCACGGGGCGCCGGCCAGTGGCAGCGCATCTCCTGGGACGAAGCGCTGGACACCATTGCGGCGAAATTCAACGAGGCGAAAAAGAATTTCGGTCCCGAGTCGGTCGCTTTCGGGCTGGGCGAGCCCAAAGGCATGGAATTCGCCTTCGCCCAAAGGCTGGCGAGCGCGTTCGGAACGCCCAGCGTGGTGACGCCGGCTTGGTGCTGCGGCACGGCCAAGGCCATGGCCGGCGCTTTTACCTACGGTACACGGGTGGTGTGCGACGACGACCATCTGCCGGCGCTGTTCGTCGCGTGGGGCGCCAACATCAACCACACCACGGGTGGCTTCAGAAGGGAAACCGTCGAAAGGCTCCTCGAAGCCGGCGGCAAGCTGATCGTGGTGGATCCTCAAAAAACGGACGCCGCAAGGCTCGCCGACCTGTGGATCAGGCTGCGACCGGGCAGCGACGGCGCGGTGGCTGCCGGGGTGCTGAAGGTCATCATCGAAGAGAAGCTCTACGACCGGGACACCGTCGAGCGCTGGACGGTCGGCTTCGACAGGCTGAGGGAACACGTTTCGACCTTCTCTCTGGATGAGGTCGAAAAACTCAGCTGGGTCCCCCGCGCCCAGATCGTGCAGTTCGCCAGAATGTACGGCACGACCAAGCCTGCCGCCATGCAGACCGGGAATGCTCCGGATCAGCTGGTGAACAGCTTCCAGACCACGCGCGCTCTTTCCATCATGCGCGCCATCTGCGGCAACATCAACGTCCCGGGCGGTGACGTGACCCTGACCCGCTCGCCGTTCACCCGGCCGGGGAGTTTCTTCCTGCTGAGCAAATACCCGCGGAAGAGCGAAAAGATCCTCGGCGACAAATTCAAGTTCACGCAGCGCTCGGCCTTGATTCCTTCGCATGTCCTGACCAAGGCGATCCTCGAGGAGGACCCCTACCCCGTCAAGGCGGCCATGTTCATACTCACCAATCCGCTGGTGAGCTGGCCCAACTCGAGGGAAACCTACCGGGCGCTGATGAAACTGGACTTCATCGTGGTCCCGGAGCTTTTCATGACGCCCACGGCGGCGCTCGCGGATATCGTGCTGCCGGTGGCCTGGTGCATGGAACACGAGGAACTGGGGTATTGGCCCGGGTGGTACGAGGAAATCCGCTGCCACCCCAAGCTGGTCGATGCGCCGGGCGAATGCTGGGCCGATACGAAAATCATCAACGAGCTCGCCAAGCGGCTCGGCCTCGCCGGGGACTTCTGGCACGACGACGATGAAGCACTGGATCTGATGCTGAAACCGAGCGGCATGAGCTACCAGGAGTTCAAGCAGAAGAGGACGCTGCGGCCCACCAAGGAATACCGCCGGCACGAGTACGGCACGCCCTCGAGCAAGATCGAGATCTACTCCGAGCGCCTGGAGAAGATGGGCTATGCGCCGATGCCGACCTGGGACGAGCTCAAGCTGCAAGCCGAGCTCGCCGAGGACTACCCGCTGCTGCTCACCAACGCCAAGGAAGAAGCGTTCATGTTGAGCGGTTTCAAGGGCGTCGCTTCGCTGCGCACCATCCGGCCCGACCCGATCGTGGAGCTGCATCCGCAAACGGCGCAAGACCTCGGGCTCGTCGAGGGCAAGTGGGTCGTCATCGAGACCAAGGAGGGCAGAATCAAGCAGCGCCTCTCGCTCAATCGCAGCCTCGACCCGCGCGTGGTCGTCGCGACCTTCGGATGGTGGTACCCCGAGCAGGCCGACGCCGGTTACGGCTGGACCGGGAGCAACCTCAACATGCTGACCCCGAGCGGACCGGATTACGATCCGTCGACCGGAGGCATCACCTTGCGCGGCATACCCTGCCGGGTTTGCGGCGCCTGACGGGCGGAACGGCAATGGTCAAGGGAGAGCCTGTCGAATTCTCCATCCCCGAGCGCCTGAACCTCGGCTCGTATTTCCTGGACGGGAATCTCGCCGCGGGCAGAGGCGACAAGCCCGCGCTCTGCTGCGAGGGCAGGACCTACAGCTTTCGCGACCTGTGGCGCCTGACCAACAAGGTCGGAAACGTCCTCAAGGAACTCGGCGTGGAGCCCGAGAACCGGGTGTTGCTGATACTGGAAGACTCTCCCGAGTGGGCGGCCGCCTGGCTCGCCACGATGAAGCTGGGAGCCGTGGGCACGCACGCCTACACCTATTTGTGGCCGCACGATTATGAATACCTGCTGAATCTGGTGAGGCCGAAGGTTGTGGTCGTGGACAGCGTGACACTGGACAAGGTGCGAGAAGCCGCCAGGAACAGCAGGTATCCCCACGCCCTGCTGGTGGCAGGGGGCAGCGCCGATGGCCTCCGGCCGCGGGAATTCAGCCTTCGCGCGATGCTGGAGTCCGCCGCCGACGAGCTCGACGTCGAGCCCACGCACCGGGACGATCTCGCCTTCTGGAACTTCTCCGGCGGCACCACGGGCAAGCCGAAGGGCGTTCCGCACATGCACCGTGACGGCGCCATTTGTTACGAAGCGTGGAATCACGTTTTCACCTACGGGCCGCACGACGTCGTTCTGAAAATTCCGAAACTGTTCTTTCACTACGCCCGCGACGTGGGATTCCTGTTCCCGTTACGAAGCGGCGCCTCGGTCGTCCTGTTCCGGCAGAGGTCCACCGCCGCGCTGATATTCGAGCTGATCCGCAAACACCGGCCCACGGTGCTGATCAACGTCCCCACCATGATGCGCTCGATGATCCAGACCCCCGCGAGCCAGCGTGCCGACCTCGGCTGCCTTCGTTACTGCATATCCTCGGGCGAAATGCTCTCGGCACAGCTGCACGAGGAGTGGCTCGCCACCTTCGGAACCGAGGTGATCAACCGCTACGGCTCGGCCGAGACCGGCATGGGCATGCTCGACAACCGCCCGGGCGTGGCGGTGCCCGGCAGCTCGGGCACCGTCACCCCGACCGTGGAGATCAAGCTCGTGGATGGCGACGGTCGCGAAGTTCCGAGAGGACAGCCCGGTACGTTGCTGGCGCGGTGTGCCTCTGCTGGCCGGTACTATGTACGCGAGCACGAGAAATCGAAGACGGTATTTCTGGGAAACGGATGGGTCAACACCGGCGACGTTTTCACGCAGGACGGGAACGGCTACTTCTGGCATGTGGGGCGCGCGAACGACATGGTGAAAGTGAGCGGCGTATGGGTCTCGCCGCTGGAAATCGAAGAGGGCCTCCAGCAGTGCCCCAGCGTCAAGGAGTGCGCGGTGCTGGGAATGCAGGACAATGACGGCCTCGTGAAGATCAAGGCGTTCGTGGTGCTGGCCCCGGCCGCGAAAGCGTCGGCAGCCATGCAGGAAGAGCTGCAGCGATTCTGCAGGGAAAGGATGGCCCCGCACAAGATTCCGCGAGCCATCGAGTTCGTGCACGAGTTGCCCAAGACCGGCTCGGACAAGATCGATCGGCGCCGGCTGCGTGAGCGAGCCCTTTGACGACGGGCCATTCGGCGTCCATTATTCGATAGCATGGCAGCAATGACCGGGAGAGGATAACCGCATGGACTGGAGACCGATTCTTCCGAGGCTGGTCGCGCTGCTCGTGTGCCTGGTCGGCATCGCGCCCGCGGCGGCTGCCGACAAGCTCAAGGTCGTGGCCCTGGAAGGCATACAGCTCTTTCCGGTGCAGATCATGCAGACCAAGGGCATTGCCGCCAAGCACGGAATCGAGATCGACCTGCAGCGGGTGGCCTCGCCCACGGCGAGCTACACCGTCATGCAGACGGGCGATTTCCACATCGGCTTCGGCGGCTGGCTCAGCATCGCGGTGCTGCGGGACAAGGGCTTCAAGCTCAGCAACGTGTACTCCATGGTCGGCTACACCGTGGAGACCATGGTCAAGGCGGACTCGCCGCTCAAGAGCATTGCCGAGCTGAAAGGCAAGCGCATCGGCCTGTTCGGCGGAGCGAATGCGGCGACCACCTGGCTGTTCAGGGTTTTGGCGGTGAAATTCTTCGGTTTCGACCCGACCAAGGACGCCAAGGTCCATTTCGGCGCGCCGCCGCTGCTGATCGGCATGCTCGACCGGGGCGAGCTGGACGGGGTGCTCATCCTGGACCCGTTCATCACGCAGCTGCTGGAGACGGGCAAGTACCGCTCGATCGGCAACCCCGGAAACATCTGGCGCGACAAGACCGGGCAGCAGCCCATGCTCGTCTCGGTGACCGTGAATGAGCCCTGGGCCAGGGCGAATCCCGAAGTGGTCAAGCGGTTCGTGGCCGCGTACAAGGAGGCGCTCGTCTACCTCAAGACCCGGCCCGAGGCCTGGCCGGAGATCGCCAAGGCGATGAGAGTGAAGACCGAGAAGGGCGCCAAGCTCCTGCACGAGCGCACGTCCGAAGCCTTGATCACCCGCTGGGACAAGAAGTTCATCGACGAGCAGTATGCCTACGCGGCCGAGCTGTACAAGGTCTTCGGCCCGCAAAGCGAAATCCCGGCGAAAATCCCCGAGGGCACGTTCGACATGTCGTACGCACCGCGATAATCAACCAAAGGAGGAGAACCCATGAACTGGAAACGCGCTTTCCTGCTCCTGATTGCACTGCCGGCCGCCGGCGCCGCGGTCGCGGCCGACAAGGTGAAGGTCGTGGCGCTGGAAGGCAGCCAGCTCTTTCCGGTGCAGATCATGCAGACCAAGGGCATTGCCGCCAAGCACGGGATCGAAATCGACCTGCAGAGGGTGGCCTCGCCGACGGCGAGCTACACCGTCATGCAGTCGGGTGATTTCCACATCGGTTTCGGCGGCTGGCTCAGCGTCGCGGTGCTGCGGGCGAAGGGATTCAAGCTCAGCAACGTGTATTCCATGGTGTCGTACACGAACGATGTGATCGTCAAGGCCGACTCGCCCTTGAAGGCCATGTCCGAGCTGAAGGGCAAGCGCATCGGCCTGTTCGGGGGCGCAAACGCGGCAACCACCTGGCTGTTCAGGGTGGTATCGGTGAAATACTTCGGTTTCGATCCGACCAAGGAGGCCAAGATCCATTTCGGCGCGCCGCCGCTGCTGATCGGCATGCTCGAGCGGGGCGAGCTGGACGCGGTCCTGATTCTCGATCCCTTCATTACGCAGCTGCTGGAAAGCGGCAAATTCAAGTCGATCGCGAATCTCGGCAAGATATGGCGGGAGAAGTCCGGCCAGGAGCCGATGCTGGTGGCGGTCACCGTGAACGAGCCGTGGGCCAAGGCCAACCCGGACGTGACCAGGCGCTTCGTGGCCGCGTTCAGGGAAGCGCTGGTTTATCTGAAGACCAAGCCCGAGGTGTGGCCGGAGATCGCCAAGGCGATGCGGGTGAAGACCGAAGCGGGCACGAAGCTTCTGCGCGAGCGTACGACCGCTGCGTTGATCACGCGGTGGGACAAGAAATTCATCGACGACCAATACGCGTACGCGCAGGCGTTGTACAACACGTTCGGCCCGCAGAGCGACATTCCGGCGAACATCCCCGAGGGCACGTTCGACATGTCTTACGCTCCGTAAGGGAATCAAGCATACTTTATGGCCGAAGCACAACCCAAGGAGGAGAACCCATGAGCTGGATACGCGCTTTTCTGATCCTGGTGGCACTGCCGGCGCTCGCCGGCGCCGCCGCTGCGGCCGACAAGGTGAAGGTCGTGGCCCTGCAGGGCACGCAGCTCTTCCCCGTGAAGATCATGCAGTCCAAAGGCATCGCGGCCAAGCACGGCATAGAGATGGACCTCTCGGTGGTGGCTTCTCCGCAGGCGTCCTACACGGCGATGCAAACGGGCGAGGTGCCGATCGGGTTCACCGGCTGGATCGTCATCGCATCGCTGCGCGAGAAAGGATTCAAGCTCACCAACGTATACTCCATGATCTCCTACACCAACGAGATCATTGTGAAGAACGATTCGCCGCTCAAGAGCATCGCCGACCTCAAGGGCAAGCGGGTCGGATTGTTCGGCGGGCCGAACTCCGCCACCACCTGGCTGTACCGCCTGGTCGTGCAGAAGTTCTACGGGTTCGATGCGCTGAAGGACTCCAAGATCCATTTCGGCGCCCCGCCGCTGCTGATGGGCATGATGGACCGGGGCGACCTGGATGCGCTGCTGCTGCTCGACCCGTTCATCACCCGGCTGCTGGAAACCGGCAAGTACCGGTCGATCGCCGCGCTTGGCAAGCTCTGGCGCGAAAAGACGGGCCAGAGCCCGATGCTGGTCTCGGTCACGGTGGACGAAACCTGGGCCAAGGCGAATCCGGACGTGGTCAAGCGGTTCGTCGCCGCGTTCAAGGAGGCGCTCATCTATCTCAGGGACACGCCCGAGGCCTGGACCGAGCTGGCCAAGGGAATGGGGATAAAGACCGACCGCGGCGTGAAAAACATGTATGAGCGCACCGTCGACAACTTCATCATCCGCTGGGACAAGAAGCTGATCGAGGAGCAGTACGCGTACGCGGCGGAGCTGTACAAGATCCTCGGCAGGCAGGCGGACTTTCCCGAGCGGGTCCCGGAAGGAACGTTCGACCTGTCCTATGCGCCCTGAGAAAACCCTGAGAAGGTCCCATGCAGCAAGGAGGTGAGCGGGTGGCAATCGTGACGGAGCGCGCGTTTCCGCTTCAACAACCGTCGAAGCTGCGGTGGCTGCGCATTCCCGAGGCGTACAGCATCAGGATCGCTTCCCTGGTGGTGCTCGCCATCGTGTGGCAGCTCGCCTCGCTTGCGTTTACCGAGAGGTATGTTCCAGGCCCGGTGTCGACGTTTTCGGCGCTGTGGGACCTCGCGACCAGCGGCCAGTTGATGAAGCATTTCGAGGTGACGATGATCCGCATGCTGGTGAGCTTCGCGCTCGCCATGGTGGTCGGCATGGCGATCGGAACGGTCATGGGGCTGTACCGGCGGGCCGAGCAATCGCTCGACCTCATCGTGATGGTCGGCCTCACCATACCGGGCCTGTGCTACATCATCGTCGCGTTCATGTGGCTGGGCCTGAACGACCGCGCCGCGGTGCTCGCCATCGCCTGGACCACGTTTCCGGCCATCGCCATCAACATCTGGCAGGGCGTGAAGGCGATCGACCAGCGCTTGATCGACATGGCCCGGGTATTCGGCGCCTCGGGCTGGCGGCGCACGGTGCGGGTCGTTATCCCCCAGGTGCTGCCCTACCTGATGGCGGCGGCCCGGTTCGGGCTGGGCATCATATGGAAGGTCACGGTTCTGGTGGAGCTGCTGGGGAGGTCCGACGGGATCGGCTACATGCTCAACTACTCGTTCCAGATGTTCAACATGGCCGATGTGTTCGCCTGGACCATCTTCTTCACTATCGTAATGCTGGCGATCGAGCTGACGATATTGAAGCCGATCGAGCGCCGCATGTTCCTGTGGCGGCCGGAGATCAGGGCATAGGGAGGGCCGTATGGCCGATATCGCAGTGCAGGGCCTGAGCAAGGTCTACCAGAGCCGCGCTCACCCCGACGGGCTGCTCGCTCTGGACAACGTCGATCTTGCCGTGGCGGACCACGAGTTCGTCTGCCTGCTGGGACCTTCCGGGTGCGGCAAGACCACGGTCCTCAACGTGCTGAGCGGGCTGGAGCAGAAATATGCGGGCGAGGTCAGCGTCGCCGGACGCCTTGTCTCCCGAAGAAACGGGCATTCATTCCGCGTCGGTTACGTCTTCCAGGAGCCGCGCCTTCTGCCCTGGCTCACCGTACGCGGGAATATCGAGTTCGCGCTCGAGTCGGAGAGTATCCCCGGGAGCGAGTGGCGCAAGCGCACCGACAACTGGCTCAACCGGGTCGGCCTCGCCGATTTTGCCGAATCTCACCCCCACGAGCTCTCGGGCGGGATGCAGCAGCGCACCGCGATCGCGCGCGCTTTCGCGGTGGACCCGGAGATGCTGCTCATGGACGAGCCCTTCAGCGGGCTGGACGAGCTGACGGCGCGCACCATGCGGGAGCTGCTGCTCGCGCTCTGGCTGGAGACGAGAAAGACGGTGATCTTCGTCACCCACAACTGCTTCGAAGCGTGCTTTCTCGCCGACCGGATTGTCGTGTTCAGCTCGCGCCCGGGCAAAATCCGCAAAGAGGTCACGGTCGAGCTCGCGCGTCCCAGGAACTACGAGGACTCGCGGTTGTTCGAGCTCAGCGTATCGGTGACCCATTACGTCACAGGCAAACAGGCCGCCTGAAGAGCGCGCAATCAAGGAGAACGGGATGCCGCGCCTGCCGGAAATCACCGAGCGAAACGACCAGAACCAGGCTGCCTTCGACTACCTGCAGAAGACCCGCGGCGCGGTTCGCGGCGGTTTCGCGGCCATGCTCGCGAGCCCGGACATCGCCCAGCGCATCGCCCACGTGGGTACCTACGTCCGCTTCGAATCGCCGCTGCCGCCCCACCTCCGCGAATTGGCTGCGGTCGCGGTGTCTGCCGAGCTGGAAAATCCGGCCGAGTACGTCGTCCACGCCCGCCAATGCCGGCAGCTCGGCATCGGCGAGGCCCTGCTTGCGGCCGTTATTGGCCGCGCTCCGGTGGCAGGCGCGAGCGCCGACGAGATGCTGGCCATCGACTGCGCGCGCGAGCTCACGCGAGATCACAAGCTGAGCGATGCCACGTTCGCGGCCGCGCGTGCGCGTCTCGGGGACCGGGGCGTCGTTGATCTGATTGCCGCGATCGGCTATTACGCGATGCTCGCGGTTTGCCACGTGGCGCTGGGTATCCAGCCGGGGAAATAGAAGATTTGCCCGTCGCCGCTCCGCAGCAAACCGTGACCCAGAAAATCCTCACCGACCTCACTGTCTCCGAAGCCTACATCACGCTGCTCGCCGAGCGCGGCATCGATTATCTGTTCGCCAACGCGGGCTCGGACTTCGGGCCCATCATCGAGGCGCTGACCAAGGCGCAGGCGACGGGCGCGCCGCATCCCACGCCGATCACCTGCCCGCACGAGAACACCGCGCTGCACATGGCGATCGGGCATTACCTGGTGTCAGGGCGTGCCCAGGCGGTAATGGTACACACCAACGTGGGAACCGCGAACGGCCTGTTAGGCCTGATGAACGCGGCGCGCGGTGGCGTGCCCATGCTGTTCTCGGCCGGGCGCACGCCGACCAACGAAGACGGCTTCGCGGGCCATCGCGACATGGACATCAACTGGATGCAGGAAATGTACGACCAGGCCGGGATGCTTCGCGAAAACGTCAAATGGGATTACGAGCTGCGCAACGGCGAGCAGCTGGAGACGGTGGTGGATCGCGCGCTGTCCATTGCGCGCTCCGAGCCGGTGGGCCCGGTGTACCTCACGCTGCAGCGCGAGGTGATCGCGCGCCGCATGGAGCGCTTCACCTACCGCGCGCCCGCCAGACTCCAGCCGGCATCGCCGCCCGCGCCGGACCCGGTGACACTTGAGCGCGTCGCCGCGCTGCTCGCGAGCGCGCAGGCGCCCCTGATCATTGCCGCCTCGGCGGGACGCGCGCTCGACGTCATGGCGCCGCCCGCCCGCCTCGCCGAACGCTACGCGTTGCCCGTCATCCAGTACCGCAACCGCTTCGTCTCGCTGCCAACCCACCACGCCATGAACCTGGGGTTCGACCCCGGCCCAATGCTCGCCGAGGCGGACGCGATCCTGGTGCTCGATGCCGTCGTGCCGTGGCTGCCGCATCAACATGGATTGCGCGGGGACGCGACGGTGATCAATATGGCCCCGGACCCGCTCTACAGCTACATTCCGATTCGCGGCCATCAGAGCGACATCGCGTTGACCTCGGCCATCGGGCTCGGGCTCAAGCAGCTGGAGGACGCCATGATCGGCCCCGCCAAGGGCAACGCCGCTCGAATCGAAGCGCGCCGCGCGGCGTTGGGCGAACGCCGGGCGCGCATGCTAGACGAGCGCGCCCGCCTGCTCGAGGCGAAGAAGCGCCAGGCGCCGATCCATCCCGCCTGGCTCAGCCACTGCATCGATCAAGTGAAGAGCGACGACACGGTGGTGGTCACAGAAGCCGGTTTGATGCAGGAGTATCTCGCCACCACCAAGCCGGCGACACTGCTCAACGCAACTGCCGCCTCGGGACTCGGGGCCGGTATAGGTACGGCGCTCGGCGCCAAGCTCGCCGCACCCGACAAGCTGGTGATCGGCGCCTATGGCGACGGTGCTTACATGTTCGGCAATCCCATTGCCTCGCACTTCGTGTCAGCTGAATCTGACCTGCCGGTGCTGCACGTCGTGTTCAACAATAACGTCTGGCAGGCGGTTCGCAACTCCACCAACCGGGTGATGCCGAACGGCTATGCCCAGAGGTCGAACCGGCCGCCGCTCACCTATCTCGATACCGCGAACAACTACGAGAAGGCGGTCACGGTGGCCGGCGGCCATGGCGAGAAGGTGAGCGCCCCGGACGAATTGATGCCGGCGCTGGAGCGCGCGCTGAGGGCGGTGATCGTCGAGAGGCGCCAGTCGCTGCTCAACGTCGTGTGCAGCTGATCGAGAGGGTCCTTAGGACGACGGTGCAGCGCTCGGGCGAACGCCCAGGCTCCTCAAAACCCGGCCCGCATTGGCGCGGTCGGCCTTGACGAATGCGGCGAATTCGGCCGCGGAATTCAACACCGGCTCCATGGTGCGCTCGCTATAGAACTTCTGCGCCAGCGGCGTACGCGCCGCTTTGGCGAACTGCTCGTTCAGCCGGTCGACGATTGGCTTTGGCGTCCTGCCCGGCGCAAACAGGCCGAAATAGCTGGGCAACGCGGGATCCCCGCCTTCCTCGGCGAGGGTCGGCAAATCCGGCATGAATCGGGTGCGCCGGTCGCCCAGCGTCACCAGAGGCTTGATCAAGCCCGCCTTGATCTGGGGCATCGCGGTACCGAACCCCATGTACGTGATGTGGACTTCGCCGGCATACACGGCTCGAAAGGCTGCGATGCCCGCGCCCTTGTAGGGAACTGCCGTGATGTTCACGCCGGCCTGTTTGGCGACCCACCGCAAGTAGACGTCGGGCAGGCTTCCCGCGCCCCAGGTTCCCCAGTTGAGCGCGCGGGGATTCGCCTTGGCATAGGCAGTCATTTCCTTGTAGGTGTTGAACGGCGCCTTGCTGTTTGCCACCAGCAGATTGTTGGTGAAGGCCAGATTGGTGACCGGCGCGAAATCGTTTTCGGCATCGTAGGGAAGCTTCGCGAACAGGTGCGGGTTGTACGACAGGCTGTCGGGCACCGTGATGCATACCGTATGGCCGTCCGGCGCGGCCTTGGCGCAGGTCTCCATGCCGATGATCGAACTGGCGCCGGGGCGATCGTCGACGATCACCGGCTGGCCGGTGGACTCGCTGATCTGCGCGCCCAGCACCCGCGCGAGCAGGTCGACGACGCCGCCCGGCGCAAACGGGACGACGACATGGATCGGTTTGCTCGGAAAGCTCTGCGCCAGTGCCAACTGGAAGCACGCGGCGCTCATCAGCGCAACGGTAATGCGGGCGGCAACGACCGGCTTCATTTCGGCTG
>Ga0156282_1131_pt1 | contig 13765 bp, 12 predicted proteins | sample RifCSPlowO2_12_FD_107931 | JGI IMG/M metagenome (GOLD analysis project Ga0156282, IMG submission 107931) | Betaproteobacteria bacterium RIFCSPLOWO2_12_FULL_62_13b
CACCAAAGGGGTGGTAGGCGACGTTGTGGGAGTGACCGCTGGCGTGACGTCCACGCACGATCCCAGTCTGGCGCCTCCGGGCTATCACACGGGGTATGTGGGAATAGTGGCCCCGTTCGAGCTGGCTGATGGCGGGGCGGGGCGGTGGCCCGACATCGCCCGCGAGACCGCCGACAAGGTGATGGAGAAGCTCAGGGAATACGCCCCGAACATGACCAAGGACAACGTTCTGGGCAGTTTCCCCTACACTCCGAAAGACATCGAAGAGTACCTGCCGGATCTGGTGAGCGGGGATATCTGCCAGGGCAAAATGTGCCCGGAGCAGATCGGATATAACAGGCCCTGGGCAGGCATGTCGGATTACCGCACTTTCATAGACAAGCTCTATCTGTGCGGTGCGGCTGCAGCCCATGGAGGACATGCCACCGGCGCGCCGGGTTACAACGCCGCGAATACGATCGCGGAAGACCTCGGTGTCGCCAAATGGTGGCCGCCGTTCGAGCCGCGGAAGGTCGTATCGTTCTGATGGCTCGCAAAGGCTCGCCCCGATCCACGGGCTCCGCCCGGCCGGTAGCGCCGCCCCGACACTATCGAGCCGATTCACGATAGCGCGCGCCGGGCCAGCCTCAGGACTCCTTGGCTGCGTCAGGGCGCACGGAGAAGTAAACACACTTGCCAACCGAGGTCCCCATATAGCGGTCCATCAGAGCTTTCCGGGTATCGAAGGATTTCACTTCGACCCTGCAATTCACCACCTCCGTGACCGGATTGGCCACGAGCTCGATGGTTGGCAGCTCGTCAGACAGCTCGTAGAACTCGAGAATGAGCGTCTTCAGTATTTCTTCCGCAGCCTCCAGCGGAATCTGCTTCGGATGCATACATGCCCCTTTGTGCTCGCTTACTAGCGCTTGCAGTTGATGGAAGCTTCGATAACGCACTCTCGACAGCAGCCGCGAGAGCGGCGATATCAAACGGCTTAGGCAAGGTTTCCGTTACGCCTAGAGCGCGCGCTGCCACGAGTTGGTAGGCCGCGGGCCCTTCGCTATGCGCTCGTCCCGACATTCCGGACATTGCGATGATCGACAGCCCCTGATATTCGCGCCACAGTTCCTGTATCAATTCCAGGCCGTCTGTTCCCGGCATGAAGATGTCCGTGACTACGACGTCGGCCAGGCGTTTCTTTTGAGCTTGTAAGGCCCCTGCGGCGTCGTTCGCTACAAAGACGGCATGACCGAAGAGACCTTCCAGCGCGCAGCGAATCGCCTGACACAGGTCACCATCGTCATCAACCACGAGAATCGTCGCCATTGCAGCCCCCTTATCAAAAAGCTGCACGCTGGAGCAGCTTATCGCAGTCCTATTACGTCCCCGTTACCGCGATGTTCCATGATTATTATTTTTTCCCTCAGGAGCAAGAAAAGCAGCTTTTGCCAGCTTGCCCCGTTACCAAACCTGCAAATGATTGTCATGCATCGTGCCGGGACAGCAAACGAAAAGCCTTGTCCAAATCGCGCGGTGTGACGGGCTTGGTGAGATGAACGTCAAATCCCGCCTTGATGGAATCCGCGCGGTCCTCGTCTCGACCGTATCCCGACAACGCGGCCAGGACCGCAGTCTTCCCTCGCCCGGTTTTGCGCAGCCTTCGCGCCAACTCGAGCCCGTCCATCCCGGGCAATCCAATATCGACGAAGGCAATGTCGGGCTGAAATGACTCGAAAGCCGTCAGCCCCTCCTCCCCGTTCGCTGCGGTGATGACCTCGTGCCCCTTCAGCTCCAACAGCAAGCGCAGGCTCTCCCGCACATCCTCTTGATCATCGACCACGAGAACGCGGGCCTGTGCCCTGTCGAGCGCTTCAGGGGCATCTTCCTCCGGTGTCGTGGACGAAGCGATGCGTGGCAGTGCAACGATGAAACTGGCGCCCTTCCCCGGCCCGTCGCTGTGCCCTTGGAAGCGACCCCCATGGCCGAGGGCCAGCTGGCGAACCAGGGCGAGCCCCAATCCGAGCCCTCCATGCGGCCGATCAATGGATTGCTTGCCTTGAACGAACGGCTCCCACAATCTGGTCAGGAGCCCGGGCTCTATGCCTTGACCGTCGTCCTGGACGGAGAGCTCGGCCCACTCTCCAGCTTCGGCGACTCGGACCTTGATCGTCTTTCCGCCGTATCTGACCGCGTTCTGAATGAGATTGCAGGCCATTTGCTCGACCCTTGCCGCGTCCGCGTTTACCCAGACCGACGTTCCGGAAACATCGAACACGACGGGGCGACCGGAGGTGTTGAGCGATGCCAGATCGATGTTTTGCACCAACGCCAGCAGGTCGAGTGGCCTGCATTGCAGGGCCAGTTTGCCATGCGTTATCCGGGCCAGATCCAGCATGTCGTCGACCAGCCGCCGCAGGTGCGCCGCCTGCCGGTTGATGATGCCCAGCGACGCAGCGGCTATTGCGTTTTGCGCTCCCAGTCGCTTGAGGATCTCGGCGCTCAAGGTGACGGAAGCAAGCGGGCTGCGCAGTTCGTGCGCCAGAATGGCGATAAAGTCGTCCTTGGCACGATTGGCGTCTTCGGCGACCATACGCATGCGCGACTCTTCCAGCCACTGCTGCCAAGCCGCCTGCTCCCCCACTGCGCGTCGGTAGCTGAAGAACGCAGCAACGAGAAGAAGGGCAGTGGCGCCCAGGCAGACGAGCACGTACGGGACCATCCTGCTCTTCCATTCGGTCCACACGTACGTTTTCGACAAGACGTAATTCACGTAGACCGGGTACCGGCCCACGCGGTTGTAGGCGAATATGCGCTTCGAACCGTCCATGAGCTTGGCAGGACCGGAAAAGCTTCCTGCTTCGGGCTCCCTCTGTATCGCCTGCATCAGTCCCGACCTGGCCGACAACGTCCTCCCGTTTTCAATCGGCGGCACGTGCGCCAGAATCACTCCATCGGCCCGCACCATCGCGACGTAATCCTCGGTTGTCTCCAACAGCCCTGCATAGATCGATTCGAAATACTTGGGGCTTACGGAAACCAGCGTCACGCCCTCGAATGCTCCGCTGGAATTCAACCTGCGCTTGCCTATCAGGAAGCGCCGCTGTTGGCTTGTCGGATCCACCGACGGTTGGTCGATTGCCATTTCATCCACGTTTTCCAGCGATCGCAAATAGTCGCGGCCGAGCGCCGCGCTGTCGTAAATCCCGCCTTTGCTCGATATTGCCTGCCCGCTGCGGTCAAGCAATAGGATGTTGGTATCCTCCTCACTTTGCCCGAGCTGGCGAAGCATGGAGGCCAGCAACGGCGATTGAACGATGTCTTGCCAGCGCAAGTGCTCCAGGTGACCATTGATGATGTCGACCAGATGCTCATGCGAGCGGAACGTGCGCAACGCATGCTCGCTGAGCGCGTCTGCGGTCTTTTGCGCACGAAGGAATGCCTCGTTTTCGGCATGGCGGTAATTGGCGTAGGCGGCCACGAGGATCAAAGCGAGCGGCACGACGAACGCGGCCATGAACAGGAACCATACATGGCGCGATCGCGACAGCTGCGCAATCGCCCGGGCATGACCTTCATCAAGATCGAGCGTCGCGCTTGCTGTTCTACGAGCCCGAGGCGCTTTGTGCGCACCCGCATTCTCGCGCTGACCGGGTACGTGCCCGGCTGCAAGCGAAGCGGGTGTGTGCGCGTTCATCGTTGAAGGCAATTACGCTTCGCGGATCCGCGCCAGGGCAGAGAGAAATAGACCGATTTCCCGACCGAGACACCCATACAGCGCTCTGCAAACGCTTGTCGAATCGAGGCCGAGCTCACTTCGACCCTGCAATTGACTACGCCTGAGACAGGACATGGTATGAGATCAACCGCTTGCAGCTCGGCAGGTCGCTGGGCGAAAGACAGGATCAGCGCCTTGAGTCGCTCTGCGTCTTCGTGGGAGATCCGTCTTTCGTCCATGTGCACTCCTCTGCTGTCGCGCCGGAAAGCGACGTGCATTGCGCCCTGGACCGTGCTTGCTCTGCTCGGGGAGCGGCAATTGTTGAAGCGCGGCACTTACCGCCTCATGACAGACAGATTACAAATCTGTAATGCAAGGAAAAAGCAGGCGGCGAAGGCCGACGATTGCGGCCGGCGCCGCGTGAATGGCATAGTCATATCCCCGCGTGGCCCCATGAACGTCAGGATCTTGACATGACCAGCCCGGCCCCGAAACCGTCCTCGATCACCGCATTCCTCGTTTCGGAAGTGAGAAAACTGGCCGGCCACGCCCTGCCCGACGACGTCCTGGAAATGGCGAGGCACTGCCTGCTTGACTGGTTCGGCATCGCGATCGGCGGCGCGCGCGAACCGCTCGTGCTGAAGCTGCTCGAGGAAGCGCGCGAGCAGGGCGGCCATGCGCAATCTACGGTCATCTGGCACGGCGAGCGCACATCCGCCGCCCTCGCCGCGCTCGTCAACGGCTCCGCCGCCGATGCGCTCGATTTTTCCGACGCCCACCTCGCCATGCGGGGCCACACCACGCCCGCTGTGGTAGCCACCTCGCTCGTCCTGGCGGAATCGCGCGGCGCCTCGGGGAGGGAGTTCCTCGCGGCCATCGTCGCGGGGGTCGAGATGGAGTGCCGCGTTGGTTTGCTGGTCGCGCCGCCTTATCTTCGCTGGGGCTTTCATCCCACCGGCAACCTCGCCCCCTTCGGCGCCACGGCCGCAGCCGCTCAACTCCTCGGCCTCGAGCCGGACCGCTGGGCGCATGCGCTCGGCATCGCGGCCACGCAGGCGGCCGGATTGCTCGCCTCGGGCGGCACGATGAGCAAACCCTTTCATTCGGGCAAGGCGGCGACCAACGGACTGCTGGCCGCCCGGCTGGCGCACCGCGATTTCATCGCCCGGCCCGACGCCATCGAGGCCCCCGAAGGATTTGTCGACACGCACGCCACCGGGCGGCACGAGGATCTGCTGTACGGCTCGGCCGGCCGCTATCTCATCCTCGACACCATTTTCAAGTCGCACGCGGCCTGCCAGCTCACCCACAGCAGCATCGAGAACATGCTGGCGCTGCAACACGACCACGCATTCAAGCCCGAGGACGTGGTTCGCATCGAACTGGAGGTCCCGACGCGCCATTTGGGCGTGTGCAACATCCAGGAACCCAGGACGGGGCTGGAGGGCAAGTTCAGCCTGCGCGCCACGGCTGCCATGGCGCTCCTGGGCGACGACACGCGCGACATCGCCGCCTACGACGCCGAACGCATGAAGAGCGCGGAACTGATGGCGCTGCGCGACCGCGTGCACGTATCGCCGCGCGACGACCTCGAAGGCGGCACGTCGAACGCAACCATCGAGCTGAAGGACGGCCGGCGCCTTTCTGCCAGCACCGACACGTACAAGCCGCTGGGCAACCTCGAGCTGCAGCTCGACATCGTCTCGCGGAAGTTCTTCTCCCTGGTCGCCCCGGTGCTCGGTGAGAAGCGGGCCGCGCGGCTGCGCGAGGCTATACTCGAAACCGATCGACTGCCTTCGGTTCAGCCGCTGATCGAGCTTTCGAACAGGGACGCGTGAGTTTGAAACCCAGGAGCAAAAGATGAAGCACAACGATGTGCCGCTGGTCGTCGACTTTCACGTGCACATGCTCGAGGAGCAGGTGTTCAAGCTCGCCGCGCCGAACAGCGTGTCCACCGGCTTCGGCAGGATACCGGCGTCGCAGTCGCGGCCCGGGGCGGGCGAGCGCCTGCGCCGCATGTTCGATCCGAAGATGCAGGTCGAAGACATGGACGCGCGCGGCATCGACATGAACGTGGTGAGCTCGAGCACGGTGATTCAGGGCACCAGTTGGGCAGAGCCGCGCGTCGATCTGGGTCTTTGCCGGCGTTGCAATGATGTGACGGCCGAGTGGGTGGCGCGCTACCCCGGACGGTTCATCGGCAGCATCGTCCTGCCGCTGCAGGACGTGAAGCTCGCGCTCGGCGAGCTGGAACGCGGCGTGAACGAGCTGAAGTTCAAGGTGGCCAACATCTCATCGAGCTACCACGGCCAGTACATGGGGGCGCCGTGCTTCGAGCCCTTCTGGCAGGCCGTTCAAGACCACGACATCACGGTGTGGATCCACCCCGACGGGGTACGCGACCCCTGGTTCCAGGACTACGCCTTGTGGAACTCCGCGGGCCAGTCGATCGAGGAGGCGAAAGTCATGGCTTCGCTCATCTACGAGGGCGTCATGGCGCGCTATCCGGGCCTCAAGGTGATCGTGGCGCACGGGGGCGGCTATTTCCCCCACTACATGGGGCGCCTGGATCGCAACGCCGTCAATCGCCCGGACACGCTGAAGAACACGGCGGGGCGCAAGCCGAGCGATTTTCTGCGTTCGTTCTATTACGACAGCTGCGTGTACGACACCCGGGTGCTGCGCGCGCTGCTCGAGCGCGTGGGCGCGGACAGGCTGGTGCTCGGAAGCGACTACCCCGTGGGCGAGCACGATCCGGTCGGCTTCCTGCGCAACGCAGGTGTATCGGGCGAGGACCTGGCCAACATGGCGGGCGGCACCGCCGCGCGGCTGCTGGGACTCGCGTGATGGTCAACCCGGAGTGCTGGCGTACGGTGTGCCGCTAATCGCCTTTTGCGGGAAATTTCCTTACGCGCCGCACGAGCTGAACCAGCTCTACGCCGCTCACCACCTTGATGGCATGGTCCACGGCATAGGTACGCGCGTTGCTGCTGAGCTCGCCCGCGGTGACGTACAGCGCGTCATTCGCTTCCTGCTTCTTCATCGTTTTCAGCAATTCCCGCAGCGGCCCGATGCCACCCTGAGCCGCTTTCCAGCGCTTGCAGCTCGCCAGCGCGACGCGCCCGTCCTTGCGCAGCTCGAAATCGGCGCCGCCCCCGGCGGCCGGCGCGACGTCATAGCCGTCGCGGCGGAACGCCTCGGCCATGACGCTGGAAAATTCCTCCCACGACAGGGCGCGCACGCGCTCCAGCGTCTGCGCCACCCGGGTGGGGCTCGGCGTGCGCAGCTGCCGCCAGCTGGCATAAACCCCGATGATGATAAAAGGCAGCGCTGCGAAAAACGCGCCGTAATCGGGAAGCACAAACCGCGTCCCGAGGAAGACCGCCCCGGCGATGACCACGCTCATCCACCAGGGCGAATCTTTCAGGACATTGAAGAGGTTCTGTTTGGCCAAAGGTGCCACCTTTTTGGGATTCCGGCGGATTACGCTGGCTTCGCCGGCTCGTCCGCCCTACGATCGAATGCGCTCGCGTACGAGCTGTATGTGGCTGCGCAGCGCGTAGAGCTCGTCGGTATAGGCGAGCGGGACAACGATGCGTTCCGCCTTGGACTCCAGCCGGTCCAGCTCGCCGAGCAGCTCGGCGTGCGTGGCGGCGTGTTCGGCCAGCCGGTCCTCGATGTCGCGAAGGTGCCGGTACCAGCGGAAGATGCGGGAGCGGATGCGGAACGCGTAGAGTGGCGGCACGACCCGCGAGAGCGGAATCAGAATGGCGATGATCGACACCAGCGCCACCCACATGCGATCGATCAGGTTGGCGAGCCAGAAAGGCAGGTACTGCTGCAGCAGCGGCGGCCCGCTTTTGTAGAAGCGTGCGGCTTCCTTGGCGATCGGCAGCTCGGTGTTCTCGGCCGAAGGGAACTCGCCCGCCCTGGCGAACCAGCCGGTGCCGCCGTGGATTCTCGACGCCGCCTGCACCAACAGCTGCATGAGCGCCGGATGCGTGCCCTCGCGCGCCACCAGCATGGCGGTGGGCGCGATGAGCGTCACATCGCGCGGTGGGAGGTCGCGGGCCACGTCGACCACGCCGCGCGGCATGACCACGCGGTTGAGGAACGGGAACTGGCGCGCATAGGCTTCGGCGTGCACGAATTCGAACAGCGCAACGCGCGGCGTGCGCAGCAGCATCTGGATCATGGGCGACTCGGGCGCCGAGGCAAACACCAGCGCATCCAGCCGGCCGCCGAGGAAATCGGCCACGGCCGGGGTCTGCGCAAGACGGCTGATGCGCAGGCTCGAGGCCTCCACGCGGTTGGCATTCAGCAGCTTCGCCATCAAATTCGGGACGCCGCTCCCCGTGCCGCCCATGTTGACGCGCCAGCCGCGCAGTTGCGCGAGCCCGGTGAGCCGTGCACCGGGCAGGCGGCCCGCCGAAGACAGCCGGTAGAAAATCCATACCGGCTCGTGGAACAGGCTCCCCAGGGAGACGAGCGCTACCCGGTCATCGTCCTCCTCGTCGAGCGGGCTGATGGCCTCGCTCGATCCGCCGTCCACGAAGCCGAGGTCGACGTCCTGCGAAGCATCGCGTAACAGTTCCCGATTTTCAATCGAGCCCTGCGTCCCCCTGAGCACGACGTCGATGCCGTAGCGCGCGAGCTCGGTGCGGTAGCGCTTGCCGAATTCGGCGTAGTCGCTCTGCTCGGGCCCCGCCGCGAGCACCACGCGCCGCGGCGGCGTCGGATCGAGCACGTAATAGGCCGCCGCGAGCAGCGCCAGCGCGAGCAGCACGAACGGCCCCGCGGTGAGCGCCAGCTCGCGCAGCGAGATCAACGTTTCGCGAATGACGCGGCGCATAGGGACAGGCATGGAAAAGTCGACGGATTATAGGCTGCGCCTTGCAGTGACAGCCAACAGGACCATGGGGCCCGGCCAGGGTGCGGCGGGTGGACGGCGCATTCGAGGTGATCCATTGCCTTTTTCAGAACTTGTGGGAACGACCGCACTCCTACGGTCAGGCACGCCCGCGCCCCCCGGGCGTGACCAACGTCGCGCGCAGCCGCCGATTATGGACGTAAATACCGCCAGGATCGAAAGACTCGTCCGTGAACTGCTGATCGAGATCGGGGAGGACCCCGACCGCGAGGGGCTCGTAAAGCCACCCGGGAGGAGTTCTTCGCCCTCGTCGGCCATGCCACCGTGTGAGCGCACGAGCGATGACGACATCGACGGCGGCATAATGATGACGGTGGGCCAGGGAGCATAGGCGGGGTGCGACTCACTGGCGCAGCCTTTCGGGGGACGTCAAGGAGCTCGTGCGGCCATGATTACACTGAAGGTCAACGGCAAGGCGCATTCGCTGGACGTCGATCCCAGCACACCGCTCCTGTACGTGCTGCGCGATCAGCTGGGATTGAACGGAGCGAAGTACGGCTGCGGGCTGGGCCAATGCGGCGCGTGCACCGTGATGGTCGATGGCCGGCCGGTCTTTTCCTGCCTCAGCCCGGTGCTGCTGATGCAGAAACGCGAGATCCTCACCATCGAGGGCCTCGGCACGCCGGAGAAGCCCGGGCCGGTGCAACGCGCGTTCATCGAGGAACAGGCGGCGCAGTGCGGCTACTGCATCCCAGGGATGATGATGCGCGCGCAGGCGCTGCTCGAGCGCCATCCCTCGGCTTCGGACGCCGACATTCGCAAGCACATGGCGCCCAACCTGTGCCGCTGCGGCACGCACATGCGCATCCTGCGGGCGGTGAGGCGCGCCGCGGACGAAATGAAATCGGTGGCCGCGAAGGCTGAGGCAGAGGCCAAATGAGCGCCCTGCTCGAGGCCGAGGTCTCGCGGCGCGCTTTTCTTTCAGGGGGCGGCGCGCTCATCCTGGGCTTCACCATGTTTCCGCTTCTGGCACAGCAGCCGCAGGAGGGGCGGAACGTCGGCAAGCAGCCGAAGAAAGCGCCCAAGCTGCCGGGGAGCCTGGGGAACAACCCGATGCTCGATTCCTGGATACGCATCGATGCCGACGGCAGTGTCACGGTGATCACGGGCAAGGTGGAGCTCGGCCAGGGCATCAAGACCGCGCTGCTGCAGATCGCCGCCGAAGAGCTGGTGGTCGACCCGCAGCGCATGAAGATCGTCACCGCGGATACGGGCGGGACGCCCAACGAAGCCTACACCGCGGGAAGCCAGTCGATGTCGGACAGCGGGACGGCGCTGCTGCACGCCGCCGCGCAGGTGCGCGAAATCCTGGTGGGCCTGGCGGCGCAGCGCTTCAGCGTCCCGGCGGAAAGCCTCAGCGTCAAGGACGGCGTGGTCCACACGAAGGACGGCCGCAATGTGCGTTACGGCGAGCTGGTGTCGGGAGAAGTGCTCAAGGTGCGCGCGCAGCCGGAGTCGAGGCTGCGCGACCCGGCCACACACACGGTGATGGGAAAATCGCTGCGCCGCGTCGACATCCCGGCGAAAGTGACCGGCATGCCGATCTATGTGCAGGACCTGCGCCTGCCCGGCATGGTGCACGCGCGTGTCGTGCGCCCGCCCAGCTACCGCGCACGACTGAAAGCGGTGGAGACGGCGAAGGCGCAAAAGATGCCCGGCGTGCTGAAAATCGTGCGCAACGGCAGCTATCTCGCGGTGATCGCAGAGCGTGAATGGCAGGCGATCACTGCGATGCGCGCGCTGGCGCAGGCGGCGTCCTGGGAAGAGCGCCCGGAGCTGCCGCAGAAAGACCCGTACGCGGAGCTGCAGCGCCCGACCGCGCAACGGCGTGTGATACGCGACGCGCCTCCATTGAGCGGACTGGGCGTGCTCGAAGCCACTTACCGCCGCCCCTACCAGATGCACGCGGCGATCGGCCCGTCGTGCGCCGTGGGGCTCGCCAAGGATGACCTCGTCACCGTCTGGACGCACAGCCAGGGCGTCTATCCGCTGCGCAATGCCATTGCGGAGATGCTGCGTGTTCCGAACGAGCGGGTGCGCTGCATCCACATGGAAGGATCGGGTTGCTACGGGCACAACGGCGCGGACGACGCCGGGGCCGACGCGGCACTGCTCGCGGTCGCGTTTCCCGGACGGCCGGTGCGCGTGCAGTGGATGCGCGAGGATGAAAACCGCTGGGAGCCGTACGGGTCGGCCATGGTGGTGAATGCCAAAGCCCGCCTGGACGGCAGCGGCAACGTGGCGGGCTGGCAATACGCAGTCTGGAGCCATCCGCATTCCACGCGGCCAGGCCGGGCCGGAAACCTTGCGCCCGCGTGGCACTTGGACACACCGTTCGAGCTGCCGACGCCCAACCCGATCCCGCAGCCCGCCGGCGGCGGCGACCGCAACGCCATTCCGCTGTACAAGTTTCCGAACGTGCAGGTGATCCACCATTACGTGACCGAGATGCCGCTGCGCGTCTCAGCGCTGCGCGCGCTGGGCGGCTATCACAACGTGTTCGCCATCGAAAGCTTCATGGACGAGCTGGCGAGAACCGCCAAAGCCGATCCGGTGGAATTCAGGCTGCGCCAGATGGAGGATCAGCGTGCGCGCGACGTCATCCGCCTCGCCGCCGAACGCTTCGGCTGGTCGGCGTACCAGCGGCAGCCCGGCCGGGGACGCGGCTTCGCTTTTGCGCGCTACAAGAACCTCGCCGCTTATTGCGCCGTGGCCTGCGAGGTGGAGGTCGAGCGCCTGACCGGGCGGGTGCGGATGCTGCGTGCGGTGGCCTGCGTGGACAGCGGCGAATCGGTCAACCCGGACGGCTTGAGCAACCAGATCCAGGGCGGCATCATGCAGTCTATGAGCTGGACGCTGTTCGAGTCGGTCGATTTCAACGACACGCGCATCACCAGCCGCGACTGGGCGAGCTACCCCATCGTGCGCTTCTCGAGCCTCCCCGACAGCGTGGAGGTGCACATCATCAACCGGCCCGGCCAGCCGTTTCTCGGCACGGGTGAAGCTGCGCAGGGACCTGCGGGAGCGGCGCTCGCCAACGCGGTGGCCGATGCCACCGGGGTCCGGATTCGCGACCTGCCGCTCACCCCGGCGCGTGTGAACGCCGCGCTGGGCCCGTGAGCAGAAATTTCCTGAGGCAGCACGGGGATCTTCCTCCTGGCATGCGTCATTAGGCGCCCGGGGGTGATCGCCGAATCGGCACGAGACTCGGCTACGCTGCAGCATTGCAGCGCGCCAAGCGCTCTCCTGGATTTCGCATGCAGCTGAATCCGATCACCTGGGCGAAAAGGCTCGACCGCGCGATCTGGCAACTCCCCACGGAAAGCCTGCCGCCCGCGAAGCGCCGCTGGGTGCGCTTTGCCCGCGTGCTGTACGTGCTGGGCCGGGATCTCGCCTCGGGGCAGCTGACGCTGCGCTCGATGAGCCTGGTCTATACGACCATCCTGTCGCTCGTGCCGCTGCTCGCGCTCAGCTTTTCGGTGCTCAAGGCCTTCGGCGTCTACAACCAGCTGGAGCCTGTGCTCGCGAACTTCCTCGCTCCCTTGGGAGAACGGGGCGAAGAGCTCACGCGGCGCATCATGGGCTTCATAGACAACATCAACGTGGGCGTTCTCGGCGCGGTGGGACTCGCGCTGCTCATCTACACCGTTGTATCGCTCATACAGAAGATCGAGGAATCCTTCAATTTCATCTGGCACGTGTCGCAGGAAAGAAAGCTGAGCGAGCGGTTCAGCCGTTACCTGAGCGTGCTGCTGGTCGGGCCGCTGCTGCTGTTTTCGGCCATAGGGATCACCGCCACCGTCATGAACACGGAGTGGATGCGCCGCATCCTGGCGTTCGATCCGCTCGAGCAGGTGGTCGTGCTGCTGGGCAATCTCATGCCTTATCTGCTCGTGATCGGAGCATTCACCTTCATCTATGTTTTCATCCCGAACACCCGGGTCCGGCCGGGCGCGGCCTTCATCGGCGGCATTGCAGGCGGCGTGCTGTGGCAGTCGGCCGGCTGGGCGTTCGCAGTGTTCGTGGCTTCCTCGACCCAATACGCCGCCATCTATTCCGGTTTCGCGATCCTCGTGCTGTTCATGATCTGGCTCTACCTCAGCTGGCTCATCCTGCTGTTCGGCGCCAGCGTGGCTTTCTACGCTCAGAATCCGCAGTACCTTGTGCCGCTGGGCGGCGAGCCACAGCTGAGCAACCGCATGCGCGAGCGCCTCGCGCTGGCCATCATGTGCGTGGTGGCCGGTGCTTACCGCGAGGCGCGCCCGCCGCTCACCCTGCACGATCTCACGCGCCGGCTGGGCGTTCCGATGCACGCAGTGGCCACTGTGCTCGAAGCTCTGCGGCAGGGAAAGCTGCTCGCTGAAAATGCCGAGGAGCCGCCGGGCTTTCTACCGGCACGCGATCTCGGTGTTGTTTCCGTCCATGAACTGCTTGGCGTGGTGCGCGCTGCCGGAGAGGATCGTTACGTCAATCCGGGCGCGCTCCCCTTGCCCGCGGCGGTCCAGGAGGTGCTGGACCGCGTTGAGGCGGAAAGCGCGAGAACGCTCGGCCAAGTCAGCATTTCATCGCTCGCTGCCTCCCAAAGTCCCTAGCACCTGGCGTCGGAATCGCTCGGAAACTCATCCGGCGCGCTATCAGGCTGCCACGCGTCGCCGTGAAACTACACAAAAATCGATGCTTCGCCGCTATCGCTGCAGCCCGGCGGCACCTAACATCGAGCAGCGCTATGGCCTCCGAACCCACTGACAAAGAACGCTTCGTGTGCCCCTTGTGCGAAACGACGGAATACCGCTCCGTCTTGGACGGGCACGGTCCCGGGGGGTTCGAGCTTTTCCAGTGCGCGCACTGTTCGTTTTTCTTCCTCAACCCCGCGAATCACCAGGGACGACCAGGCCAGGAACTGGCGTAGCGACCGGCTTGCCGGCCCTTAGTGCTTCTTCACTGCGAGCGACGCGCCGCGGCATCCGGGGGAGGTTACTTGCGCGCCACCACTTGAGCCAGGACGATACGACCCTCTTCCAGGTTGCGGCTCTGGTTCTGAGCCATCACCTGAAAGTCCGGACCGAGCAGGAGATGGAATCCGAGCGGCGGTAAGCCGCGCTCCTGGATCCTTTTCGCCACGTTGGCGAACCAGACGC
>Ga0156282_1168_pt2 | contig 13411 bp, 14 predicted proteins | sample RifCSPlowO2_12_FD_107931 | JGI IMG/M metagenome (GOLD analysis project Ga0156282, IMG submission 107931) | Betaproteobacteria bacterium RIFCSPLOWO2_12_FULL_62_13b
TCATGTTTTCCGAGCGTTGGGAGACCTCTCCCAGGAAGTACGAAATCAGCGTCGAGCGCAACGTGCGGATCGCCATCCGGCACGGGACGGCGCTTTCGGCCGACGTCTTCAGACCTCAAGGTTCCGGGCGGTTTCCCGCGCTGCTGATGATCAGCCCCTACGATCGAGACCAGCAATCCTGGGAAATGGTGCCGCTCGGCTTTCCTGGCCGCGACCGCGGCTCGCTCGAAGTCGGCGATTTCAACTTCTATGTCCGCCGCGGCTATGCTTTCGTGATCGCCAACATGCGCGGCACCCACGGCTCCGACGGCGAATTCGGGAATCTCCATCCCGACGCGGACAGCATCCGCGACATCGCCGATGCGATAGGCTGGATCGCCGAGCAGCCATGGTGCGACGGCAACGTGGCGATGAACGGCGTGTCGTATTTCTCGGTCGTGCAGAAGCGTGCCGCGGCGCTGAAGCCCGCCGGGCTCAAGGCGATTTTCGCCATGTACGGCTGGTCCGACGGTTACCGCGATGCCTATTACCGGGGCGGCATCCTGGCGCACGGCTTCACCACCTACTGGCTCCAGGCCTACGCGAGGCACTATCGATTCGGCAACCGGCTGAAGAAGGAATGGGGCGAGCAGCGCTACAAGGACGCGATAGCGCGCGCGCTGGCGGACGACGAGCTCACCTCGGTGCCGGTGCTTGCCGCCGCGCTGCGCCAGCCCGACGCCGGCGTCAACCCGCTCATCAACGAAATTCTTCTGCACCCGCTGTACGACGAGTACTACCGCCAGCGCGAAGTTGATTTCTCCAATACGGTGGGCCTGCCGGGCTATTTCGGCGCGGACTGGGGCAATTTCGGCCTGCATCTGGCCGGCGACATGCGGGCCTGGCGGGAGTGGCGCGGGCCGAAGAAACTTACCGTGGGGCCGCCGGTCTATCTCGATCGCCCGCTCTACCAGTACGCCTACCAGTCGCTGCGCTGGTTCGACCACTGGTTGAAGGGCCGGGACACGGGAATCCTGGAGGAGCCGCGTGTGCGCGTCTTCATTGTTGGCGCGAACGAGTGGAAGTCCGCCGACCGCTGGCCGATGCCCGACACGCAATTCACGCCGTTCTATCTCCACGCGGGCGGCCTTTTATCCGAGCACGAGCTCTGGCCCAACGAGGGCAGCACCACCTACGAGGACTCGCCGTTCTCGCGCGGTTCGGCGAGATTCGCGACCCCCGCCATGGTGGAGAACACCGAAATCTGCGGGCCGATCGCGCTGAAGCTGTACGCATCGACCACCGATACGGAGGTCTTGTGGTTTGCGAGCCTCTGGCATGTGGACGCGCAGGGCAAGGAGTCGCTGCTGACGCGGGGATGGCTGCGCGGCTCCCAGCGCGAGCTCGATCAGGAGCGCTCCAAGCCCTGGCAGCCGGTCCATCGGCACCTCAGACGTGAACCGCTCGTGCCGGGCGAAGTCTACGAGTTCGATATCGAGCTGCGCCCGTACGGCATCCTGCTCAAGGCAGGCGAAAGGCTCGCGTTGAAGGTCAGCTCGGCCGATGCCGATCCGCCGGGCAACTTCCTGCATCAGATCGCGCTCGGCTCGGTCACGCGCGCCAGAGCCTCGCATGTGAGCCTGCATCACGATGCTGCGCGTCCCTCTTATCTGCTGTTGCCCATCACCCGCGGCAATGTCATAGGAACGTTCATTTCTGGAGGAACGCTGGTTTCGTGAAAGGATGAACCGAAGTGAATCCGCTCGGGGTGCGGGCCGGAGGCGAGGGCGGCACCACCCCGGCGCTTGCCGTGGTGATCAACGCGGTCGTGGACGCGCTCGCCGAATTCGGAGTAAAACACCTCGAAATGCCGGCGACGCCGCAGCGCATCTGGCGCGCCATCCAGCAATCGCGACGGCCCGGCGCTGCTGCGCCATCGCGGGCCTGACACCAGGAGAGACCATGAGCGGCCAACCCATCGATTTCGACAAGTTCCGCCTGCGCACTTTCGTGAAGAAGCTCATGGACATGGGGGAGGTGGCGGTTCACGAGGAGCCCGTGGCGCTGCCCGACCTGAGCGCCATCATCGAAGCCTCGCCCAAAGCGGTGCTCTTCAAGCAGGCAGGCCCGGAGAAGTGCGAAATGATCGCCGGCGTGCTGTCGAGCCGCCGGCGGCTGGCGGCGGCGTTCGGCGTCGGTGAAAAGGAGCTGATCCCGGAATTTGCGCGGCGGGCGCAGCAGCCCCAGCCGGTGATCGAAGTGTCTTCGGCGGAGGCTCCCGTGCACCAGGTGGTGATCGGCGAACAGGACATCGATCTGGCCAAGTTGCCCTTTCATCTGCAGCACGAGCTGGATGGTGCGCCGTACATCTCCTCGGCCATGGACTTCACCATCGATCCGGCGACCGGCAAACCCAATGTCGGCTGCCGCCGGCTGATGCTGCGCGGACGCCGCGAGATGCGCACCAACCTCACCCAGATGTCGGATCTGAAGCGCATCTACCTGGGCAGCCTGCAGCGCAGGCAGCCGCTGCCCTTGAGCTTCGTCATCGGCTCGCATCCCGCAGATTTCATCGCGGCCGCGCTCAAGATCCCCATGGACGAGCTCCAGTGCATCGGCGCGATGCGAGGCGCGCCGGTGCCCATGGTGAAGGGCCTCACCAACGGCATCCCCGTGCCGGCCGATGCCGAGATCGTGATCGAGGGCTACCTGGACGAGCGCGGCTATTCCGAGCTGGAAGGGCCGTACGGCGAGCTTTACGGTTATTACGGGCCCATGCACATCGACCCGGTCTTTCACGCGAGCGCCATCACCATGCGCAGCGACGCTCTGCACCATACCGTCCTGCACGGCGGGCGGTACATCAGCCGCAACGACGCCACGCAGATTTCGTGCATGTACACCGAGGCGGCGGTGCGCCGCACGCTCGGGCCCATGGGCATCGAGGTGACCGCGGTGCGCGCCATGCCGGGCGCCACGGGTCTGCACCATGTGCGTGTGGCGATCCGGCAGACCGCTCCCGGACAGGCGCGCGCGGCGATCGCCGCCCTGTTCAAGCTGCCGCTGCTGCGGCTGGTGTTCGCAGTCGATCACGACGTGGACCTGTGGTCGGAGGAAGACTGGGAATGGGCGATGTGCACCCGCTTCAAGGTCGATCGTGACCTCATCACCGAGGGCGGGCATTTCGCGCTGTCCATGGACCCTGTGATCGGCGAAGACGGCATGCAGACCAAGGGCGGCTTCGACATGACCGCGCCCTTCGGGGCGAAAGACCGGGTCGAGGACCGGCGCTCCGACGCCCCGCGCGTCAAGCCCGCCGCGACCGCTCAGTCGGTGCGGCAGTGCCTGGAAACGGGCCCCAAGTACTTCATCGAGATCATGGAAGCGCTCGGAACCCGCGACGGCCGCGAGGTCGTGATGGACCTGGAGAAGCTGCGCGAGGAGGGCGCGCTCAACCGCACGCCGAACGGGCAGTGGTGCCTGAAGGGCGTTCCGGGGTCGCAGCCGGCGACGGTGCCTCCCGAAGTGGCGCTAAACATTCATTAGACTGCGCGTTCAGTGCGCGCCCGCCGCAGCGACGAAGCCGTCGGCGGAGGCGGTGACGGCGCGCGCCATGCGCGAGAGCTCATCCCACAGACCGGACATGTCCTTGCGGAAAACGACATCCTGGTTGACGTTGACCACGTTCCAGAGCCTGCGGTCCACTTCCGCCCGCAGCTCGCCGGGGCGCCAGACGATATAGCCGACGTAGTAGCGCGCGTTGTTCGGCGTTTCCTCGATGACGCGGTCCACCACGTTGACCGTCATCGCGAGGTACATGTCGCGGGTAAGCCCGATCGCGCCGCGCCCGGGATCCTTGCCGCTGCGAACGACCGCAACCAGTGCTCCCCGCGACATCGGGCCGCCGAAGTACACCGGTTCGGACACCCTCTTGGACGGCTGGTGATCCGGAAAGAGGCTCGACAGGCTGCGCCGCGTCGGCCGGTTGATGATGACGCCGAGGTGGCGGTCGTTTTCAATGGGCACTGCAATCACCACGCTTTGCCGGTAATCGGCATCGCGCAGGTTCGGTGAGGCGACCAGCAGCACCGCTTCCGAATCCTTGTCGCGCTGCTGCGCGTGCGCCAGGGAGCCCAGCGCCGATGCCGCGCAGACCAGTGCCATAAAAATGTGCCGCAACTTCATGTTCGACTCCTCCTCCTGCGCGATGGGCCCTGTCGTTTCGATGCCGCCTGCGCCGGGTTGGTTCCCCGGGACCAGTGTGCCAGCTCTGCATGACGAAAACATGTGGCGATATGGTCGTTCACAAGGCCGACCGCCTGCATAAAAGCATAGCAGATCGTGGAGCCCACGAAACGGAAGCCGCGCCTTTGCAGATCCTTGCTCAGGGAATCCGACACGGCTGAGCGCGCGGGAACATCCTTCGAGCTGCGGCGGCGTGTCTGCACGGGGCGGCCGTCCACGAAGCGCCACAGATAGACGGCGAAGCTGCCGAACTCCCGCTGCACCTCGAGAAAGGCGCGGGCGTTGCCTACGGCAGACTCGATCTTCAGCCGGTTCCTGACGATGCCCGGGTCGCCGAGCAGCCGTTCGATATCGGGGGCGCTAAAGCGGGCTACTTTGGCCGGATCGAACCCGGCAAAGGCACGCCGATAGTGGGCGCGCTTGCGCAGTATGGTGAGCCATGAGAGGCCCGCCTGCGCGCCCTCCAGGATGAGAAACTCGAACAGCACGCGGTCATTGCAGACCGGGCGGCCCCACTCGCGGTCGTGATACCGGATGTACTCTTTGCTGCCCAGGCACCAGAGGCAGCGCGGCGTGTCCCCGGTGACGCTCATGCTGCGATGGCGGTCCACAGCCAGCGCGCCGCGACATAGGTCAGCCAGACCGCGCCCAGGCCCAGCATGAGCACGAGCGCGGTGATCCCGGCGACCCAGAGACGGCTCGCCGCAGCGGTCCGGGCCGGCTCGCGGAAATGGGCTTCCAGCAACTGGACGTTCTTCTGATTCGCCTTCCAGGCGGCGTCGAAAACGTCGCCGGCCAGCGGGACGATACCCACCACGCCTTCGACCGCGACGTTGAACGCCATGCGGTACAGCAGGGATTTCGGTGCGCCCAGCCGGGCTGCTTCGACCAGGATATAGCTCGAAAGGAGCACGCCCAGCAGGTCCCCGGCCACCGGCAACAACCCCAGCAACGCGTCGATCCCGATGCTGAAGCGCGTACCCGGAACGCGGATGGAGCTGTCCAGGAGCCAGGCGAGCTGCCGCAACAGCTCGCGGCGCGACTCGGGCGAGCGATTAGTGCCGCCGGGGCGGTCCATCCAGGCCGTTCCAACGCCTGCCGGGCCTCAGGAAAGATCCGCTGGCTTGCGCCGGGTACCGCAGGCGATGATCGTAAGACCAGCGATAACCAGGGCGTATCCGGCCGCGAGCGCGATGTTCCCCGGGACGCCAGCGAGCTCCGGAGCAAGCAGCCTGACGAGCGCGACCCCGAGGAAGCCGGTCAGTGTCCCGCCGATCCAGTACGCCCTTTTCTCCTTGATGATGCGGTTCATCGCAGAACCGTGACATAAATCGCAGCGATGATGGCCGAGGTGATCACGCCGCTGATGCTCGCCCCCATGGCCCAGGGCAGGATGATGGCGAACTTGTTGGCGTCCCGGGCTTCCTTCTGAGCGACCTTGGCCGTCGTCGGCAGGCAGGAAACCCCCGCGATGCCGATCACCGGATTATAGGTGCGGCCGCTTGCCCAGTAGACGATATAGCCGCCGATGATCCCGCCCACTCCGGAGATCAGCAGGGCCGTGATTCCAAGAATCAGGAGCAGGATCACCTTGGGGTTGAGGAGAGTGCTCGCCTCGGTCAGAACACCGAGGAGCAGCCCCAGGAAGAAGGTGGCGCCGTAAAGCACGGTGCCGCTGAGAAACTCCGTGAACTGGGTCACGCCCGATTCGCGGATGATCACTCCCAGAAAAAACGACATGAACAGCGGGGCTGCCACCGGGAAAAGCAGACAAAGCAGCGTGGAGGTGATGACGGCGAACGTCATCTTCTCGGCGCGGGTTACATTCGGCACCTGTCTGACATCCATCTTGATCCCCCGCAGCTCCTTGGGGATCAATAACCGGATCATGTAGGGGTAACCTGCGTACGCCAGGCTCAGATAGAGGTAGGCCACGATGGTGATCGGTACGAAAAGGTCCTTGGCGAGCAGCAGCGAGGCATAGAGGACCATGGGGGCGTCGGCGCTTCCCACCATGGCGATCGCCGCGGCTTCCTTGTATGTCAGCCCCATGGCCACGGCGATCGGAAAGGTCAGTAAAGTGCCCAGTTCCGCCATGAGGGCGATGAACATGCTGCGAAAAGGGGAAATCAGCATGTACCCGATATCCGAGATCGCCCCGATGCCCAGGAAGATCAGGCAGGCGATCAGCCCGTTGGCGAACGTAAACGTGAAGATGGGCTGAAGGAAGTTGATCTGCAGGGCGTCCATGAGCTGCGCAGGATCGCTCGCCATCGGGTCGATGAAGATCGTTCCTATGCGGGTCGCCGAGAGATAGAGAACGCCCGCATTGACCGAAGCCATCCCGAATCCCATCGGGATCATGATGAGCGGCTCGAGCGTCCCCTTGGCCCCCAGGTAGACGAACGCGATGCCGAGCGCGATCAGCACGATTCTCGCCACGGCGATCATGGGATCGGAGGCGACCATGGTCGCGATCCCCTGAAAGATGTAAAGAAAATCGATCTCCGGCATGGTCAGGCCTTCCGTTCCGGTGCGGCGCTCACCGGCTCAAGGGGCGCCTTGGCCGCCACCGGCGTTTTGGCCGCGTCTTCGCCTCGCAGCTGGGAGGCGGATCGCATACGGACCGCGGCAAAAATCAGCTTCATGACCCAGGCCACGAGGAACGACACGACCGCCGCCAGCGCGTAGACGAAAAGCATTATTTTGACTGCGCCCCAAACATCTTCCATTTACCGAGTCTCCCGCTGTGCGGCCGTTTTGCAATGCCCTCCCAGGATGCAAATACCCCGATCCCGAGGAGGGAACGGATCGGGGGGGCGTCTACTCGAGCACCAGCAACAGCTGATTGGCCTCGACTTTGGTACCTGCGGAGACCTTGATTTCGGTGACCTTGCCGTCGGCAGGCGCGTAGATCGGATTCTCCATTTTCATGGCCTCGAGAATCATCAGCTCGTCTTCAAGGCTCACCTGGTCTCCCACCTTCACCAGGATTTCCGAAATGGTCCCCGACATGGGGGCGGTGACTTCAACGCTCATGAAAATTTCTCCTTAGTTCTTGATGAGGCTCTCATCCCTTGATGATGCGGGGAAGAAGCAGTTGGTGGACCGGCGTGATCGATCGCGGGTTCTGGAAATTGGCCCCCGTGAAGGCCTGGATGTACTTGCGCAGCTCGGTCAACGACACGATCTCGTCCACGAAGCCTTTCCTGGCGCAGTAGACCGGGCGCGATTTGTCCTGGTAATCCTGGACCATCTTGTTCATCTTATCGAGGATGGGGCTGATATCGACCCCCGAATCGTCATCCTTCACCAGGCGGCGGGCATAGGAGGCGGCCGCAGCGGTTTCCCCATGCATTACGTTGATTTCGGTGAGCGGGGTGCCGAGCGTGAAGGCATTGTTGTTGTTGGCCTGCGGGCCGCACATGATGTAGTGCGCGGCCGCCTGGCCCTTGCGCAGCACGACGCACATCATGGCCAGATCGGTCTGCTCGATGGAGTAGATCAGCGACTGGCCCAGGGCGAGGAGCTCCGCTTCCTCGGCAAGATCGCCCACGTCGATGCCGGTGGTGTCCTGCAGCCAGACGATGGGCAGATTGTCGCGGCCGCACAGCGTGACGAACGCTCCCTGCTTGATGAGGCTCTGGCGGTAATGTTTCCCGCCGACGCCGGGATAGGCGCCCTTGGCGTAATCGGGATAATCCGGAAAGACGCCCTGCCGGTTGCCGATGAAGGCCACGGGAAAGCCGTCGATCTTGCCGATGCCGGTGAAAACCTCGCGGCCGTAGTCGGGCCGGTATTCCATGAACTCGCTCGCGTCGGTGAGGCGCGCCAGGACCTGCAGGGCGTCATAGGGCCGTTTCTGGTTCGCGGGCAGGATCCGGTTCAGATCCTCGACGGGAAACTTGGGATCGACGGGCTCGGCCACCCGGAACACGGCCGGATCATACGCCGGCATCATGCGCATGTAGTCCTTGATGCCGTCGAGCACGCCCTTCTCCGTCTCGTGCACTTCGCGGAAGTAGGCGGTCTTGTCGAAATGGGTCTCCACCCGGCCGGGATCCTTCGCGCGGAAATTCCGCGTGGCCTCGATGAGCGCCCGGGCCCCTTCGACATCGAAGTGGCCCTTGGGGTTCATGCCCCCAACGATCCCGGCGCCACCCACGGCGATGTTCGCGCCTTGGTGGGCGAGCAGGATGGTCGGGCTGATGCCCTGGTAGCCGCCACCGGCCGGGTTCGTTCCGTAGATGGCGTTGAGGATTGGTATTCCCAGGTGGTTCAAGTCGGCGTGGCGAAAGAACGGTGCGCCGCTGGAGCGGCGACCCGCGTAGACGCGTTCCTGCTCCATGAGCTTCACGCCGCTGCAGTTGGTGAGCCAGACCAGGGGTACGTTGAGGCGCTTGGCGAGGTCGGTGACCATGAGGATGTTTTCGGCCTGCCCGGCGATCCAGGCGCCGGCCATCACCTTGTTGTCGAAACCGATGATGACCGCCCACCTGCCTTCGATCTTGCCGAGGCCGTTGACCACGCCGGTGCAGCCTTCTTCGTTATCCTGCGGGTCGTAGAGAGAATGCAGCGGGCGCCAGGTCCCTTTGTCGACCAGGTACTCGAGGCGGTCGTAAATCGTCATTCCGCCCCGCTCGTGTATCTTGGCAGCGGGGATCCCCGCGTTTCTCGCCCTGTCGATCGCGCGCCGAATAATCGCTTCCTGTTCGCCGATGAGATCGACGTTTTCCCTGGAGCGCCGGACCTCGGCTTCGCTGAGCGGCTTGCCGATCTCGGGCATCTTCTCGAAGTAGGGACGCAGGGGCGTCTGCTTGCGTGGCATGGCGGCTTCCTTTAGCGGTTGGCGGCGTCTCCGAGGGAGATGCCGGCGATGATGGTCTTCTGGATGTTGCTGGTGCCTTCGACGACCCGCAGCGACTGGGCATCGCGAAGGAAGCGCTCCGCGGGATACTCGGTGGAAAAGCCGTAGCTGCCGAAGATCTTCATCGTCTCGCTGGCGGCACGCACGCAGGCTTCCGAGGCGAACAGCTTCGCCATCGACGTTTCGAGCTGGTTGGGCAGTCCCTGGTCCTTGAGCCACGCCGCCCGATAGACGAGCAGCCGGGCGGCCTCATGCTCGGCGACCATGTCGGCGATCTGGGCCTGGATCATCTGGTAGGAGCCGATTTTCTGGCCGAACTGGGTCCGCTCGTTGGCGTAGCCGATGGCGGCATCGATCGCGCCGCCGGCGATGCCCAGGGCACCCGCGGCGCAGCTGATGCGGGTGTTGTTGAGCTGCCACATGCAGATCTGGAAACCCATGCCGACCTCGCCCAGCACCGAGTCCTTGGGAATCCTCGCCTGGTTGAAGGCGATCTCGCCCGTCGGGGCGCAATGCAGCCCGAGCTTGGTCTCGATCGGCGCGGTCCTGATGCCCTCGTTTCCTTTCAGGTTGACGATGAAGCAGGTCATGCCCTTGTATTTCTTCGCCCTGTCGGTGAAGGCATAGACCAAGCCCCAGTCGCCGACATGGGCGTTGGAGATCCACATCTTCTGGCCGTTGAGCTCCCAGTGCTCGCCGCGATCGGTGGCCGTGGTGCGCATGCCGGCGACGTCGGACCCGGAGTTGGGCTCGGTGATGGCGAAGAAACCCATGGCCTCGGCGCTCACCCACTTGGGGATGAAACGTTCTTTCTGCTCCCTGGTGCCGAACTTGTTGACGGTGATGGCCGGACCGATGTTCTGCATGTTGAAGGGCAGGCGCCATGAGCCGCTCACCTTGGCGATCTGCTCGGCGAGGATGACCGACTCGAGAAACCCGAAGCCGTTGCCGCCGTATGCTTCGGGCAGGGCGCAGCCGAAGAAGCTCAGCTCGGCCATCTTCCTGACCAGCTCGGGGCGGAACCGGTGATTCGCCTCGTCTTCCTTCAGGGTGGGAAGGATTTCCTTGTGAGCGAAATCCTTCGCCATTTCCTGCATCATCCGTTGTTCTTCCGTCAATCCAAAGTGCATCCTTGGCTCCTGGGCAATCGTGTTTTCGTGCTTTCGAGGGATGGAGAAGGCTTGCTGCCGCGCGAAGCGGCTAATACAGAACGCATGCGGGGCCCCCCTGCTGCGGCACGCTCCAGCTCACGCTCCTGCAAAATGCAGCATGATAGCGACCGATAGCACTCAAATACCTGGATTGAACGGGAAAATCGGTTTTCGTTGACACAAATCAAACGCCCTGCCGCCCTCCGGAAGGTCAGTGGACGGCCGAAGCGGAAACATCCTTGGCGCTGCGGCTGAAGGCCTGAATCCCCGTCTGCGCCCGCCCCAGGATGAGGGCATGAATGTCGTGTGTGCCCTCGTAGGTATTCACGACCTCGAGGTTCACCATGTGGCGGACCACGCCAAACTCGTCCGAAATGCCGTTGGCGCCCAGCATGTCACGCGCCATGCGAGCGATGTCCAGCGCCTTACCGCAGGAGTTGCGCTTCAGTATCGAAGTGATTTCGGGGGTGTCGATGCCCTCGTCCTTCATGCGCCCGAATCGCAGGCAGGCCTGCAAACCCAGCGTGATTTCGGTCTGCATGTCGGCCAGCTTCTTCTGGATGAGCTGGTTTGCCGCGAGCGGCCGGCCGAACTGCTTGCGGTCCAGAACATACTGCCGCGCCCGGTGCCAGCAGTCTTCCGCGGCGCCGAGCGCGCCCCAGGCGATGCCGTAGCGGGCCGAATTGAGGCAGGTGAACGGACCCTTCAGCCCGTGCACCCCCGGGAGGAGGTTTTCCTCCGGAACGAACGCCTCGTCCATCAGCACTTCGCCCGTAATGGAGGCGCGCAGGCCCACCTTGCCGTGTATCGCCGGCGCCGACAGGCCTTTCGCGCCTTTTTCCAGGATGAACCCGCGTATCGTTCCATCCTCGGTCTTGGCCCAGACGATGAAGATATCGGCGATGGGCGAGTTGCTGATCCACATCTTCGAGCCGGTCAGGCGGTAGCCGCCGGGCACCTTCTTCGCGCGTGTGGTCATGCTCTGGGGGTCTGAACCATGGTCCGGCTCGGTGAGGCCGAAGCAGCCGACCAAGTCGCCTCTGCCCAGTCGGGGAAGGTATTTCTCTTTTTGCGCGTCGCTTCCGAACTCGTGGATGGGCAGCATCACCAGCGAGTGCTGCACGCTCAGCATCGAACGGTAGCCCGAGTCGATCCTTTCCACCTCCCGGGCAATCAGGCCGTAGCAGACATGGTTCAGCCCAGCGCCGCCATAGTCCGGAGGGAAGGTGATGCCGAGCAGGCCCAGTTCGCCCATTTCGCGGAACATGGCGGGGTCGGTCTTCTCCTGGCGGAAGGCTTCCAGGATGCGCGGTGCAAGCTTGTCCGTGCAGTACGCTTGCGTGGCATCCCGCACCATGCGTTCCTGCTCGCTCAACTGCTGATCCAGCAGCAGCGGATCGTTCCAGGCAAAGTGCGCTTTGGGGGTCTTGCTCCGGACCGAGGTATTCATTCGGGAAAACCTCCGAGGGCGGGAATGAAAGGGCGGCGGTATTTTACTTCCGCACGTCGTTGACTCGAGCGAGCGATTGGGGCAAGCTTCGGGCACCCCAAGAGGATGGAGGTCAGGATGTTTTACAAGATCCTGCTGGCTTATAACGGCTCGCGCGAGGGCAAGACCGCGCTCCTTTCGTGTGCTGAAATGGCCTCGTTCACCAAGGCGGAGACCCATCTCCTGGCCGTCGCCGGCATGCCTTCGAGCATGTTCCTCACCGAGGGATTTCTGCCCGAGGAGCTCATGGAAGACGAGAAAAAGCGCGCCCAGGAAGTGCTCGACGAGGGCGCGAAGCAGCTGAGGGAGCGCGGTTTTCAGGTCACCCCGCATCTCGCGGTGGGAGAGCCGGTCGAGGAAATATGCCGCCTCGCCGCGGAGCTCAAGGCCGATCTCATCATCGTCGGCCACGAGCAGAAAGCCTCCTGGGCGACTCGCTGGTGGCGCGGCTCGGTGGGCAAGAGTCTGCTCGACTGCGCGCCCTGCAGCGTATTGATCTCCCTGCGCAGGGATTGATCAGCGGCCTGGAATAGCTTTCGCCGGATTCCACATACGCGCTCACCTGCGCGCAATCCGCCGCCGCCGCTTTCGCTATATCATCCGGTTCCCCGGATGATCCGCCGCGCGCCTCCAGAGATTTCATGGACAAGTATCTGATGCAATCATGAAGATCGCAGTGCTTGGCGCGGGCGCCATCGGCGGCTACCTGGGTGTCAAGCTGGCGGCGGCGGGAGAGCAGGTCACTTTCATCGCTCGCGGCGCGAATTTGGCCGCCATACGCGAGCGAGGCATGAGGCTGATCCTCGAAGACGGAAGCGAGCTCGTGGCCGGCGCCGCTCGCGCCTGTGCGTCCATGAGCGAGGCCGGCCCGCAGGACGCCGTGTTGCTCACGCTCAAGGCGCACCAGGTGGCCGCGATAGCGCAGGACATCGGGCAGCTGTGCGATGAGCGCACCTCGATCGTCACCATGCAGAACGGCATTCCCTGGTGGTACTTCCACAAGCACGGCGGTGAGCTCGAAGGCACGCCGGTGAAATCGGTCGACCCGGACGGCACGATCGCGCGCCATATTGCGCCCGGGCGCATTATCGCAAGCGTCGTGTACCCGGCGGCCAACCTGGTTGCGCCGGGCGTAGTCCATGTGGTGGAGGGCAACCGCTTCAGCCTGGGCGAGCTGGACGGCTCGACCACCGAGCGCATCCAGGCGCTTGCGGCGAGCTTCATCAGCGCGGGCTTCAAGGCGCCGATCAGCCGGGACATCCGCGGCGAGATCTGGGTGAAGCTATGGGGCAATCTCAGCTTCAATCCCTTGAGCGCGCTGACGCAAGCAACCCTGCAGGACATCTGCCGCTACCCGCTTACGCGGGTCCTGGCGGCCGAAATGATGGGCGAGGCCGAATCCATCGCAAAGAAGCTCGGTGTGCAGTTCCGCGTCAGCATCGAGCGGCGCATCGAGGGGGCGGAAAAGGTCGGCGCACACAAGACTTCCATGCTGCAGGACATCGAGCAGGGGCGGCCCATCGAGCTCGAGGCACTGCTCGGCTCGGTGGTGGAGTTGGGTGCGTTGACGGGCACTCCCACGCCGCATCTCGGCGCCATATACGCCTGCGCTTCGTTGCTTGCGCATACGCTTCAGGCGCAGGGAGGCAAGCTGAAGGTGCAAAGCCCGAAGCATTGATC
>Ga0156282_1004_pt1 | contig 13261 bp, 10 predicted proteins | sample RifCSPlowO2_12_FD_107931 | JGI IMG/M metagenome (GOLD analysis project Ga0156282, IMG submission 107931) | Betaproteobacteria bacterium RIFCSPLOWO2_12_FULL_62_13b
TCATCCAGCCACTGCACGGCGTCTCCTTCGCGCGCCTGCGCCGGGGACGCTGCACCCCCGGCGAAAAGGACGACCGCGGCGGTCGCCGCAAGCGCTGCGGCGCGAAACCATCCCCGCTTCATCCCTTGACGCTTCCAGCGAGGAGCCCGCTGATGTAGTGCTTCTGCAACGCGAGGAAGAGCAGCAGGACCGGCAGCACGGTGAGCACCGAGCCCGCCATCATGAGCTCGTTGTCCTGGACGTGCTCGCGCGAGAGCGATGCGAGCGCGACAGGGAGCGTCTGCAGTTTGTCGTCGGCGAGCACGATCAGGGGCCACATGAAATCGTTCCAGCTGGCGAGAAACGTGAAGATCGCCAGCGACGCCAGCACCGGTCGCAGCAACGGCAGTATCACCGCCATGAAAATCCTGAATTCACCCGCGCCGTCGATGCGCGCCGCCTCGATGAGCTCGTCCGGGATCGTGCGTGCGTACTGCCGCACGAGGTAGATGCCGAATACGCTCGCCAGCGCGGGCACGATCACGCCCCCGTACGTATTGACCAGCCCCATGTTCTTCAGCATGAGAAACAGCGGCATCAACGCGAGCTGCCCCGGGATGAGCAGGCTCGAAGCGAGGCCCCGGAAAACCCGCTCGCGTCCCGCGAATTCGAGCTTGGCGAATGCGTAGCCCGCGAGCGTGTTGAACGCGAGCGAGCACAATGTCACCACCGTCGCCAGGAAAAGGCTGTTCCCCAGGCTGCGCAGGAGCCCCGCGCGCAGCAGCACTTCCTGATAGTGCGCCAGCGTGGGCGCCGACGGAAAGAGCGGGGGCGGCAGCGTGCTCGCCGTCCCGGCGGGCATGAGCGACACCGACGCCATCCACAGGAGCGGAAACAGGGCCGCAACGGTCAGGACCGCGAGCGCCCCATTGACGAACACCGCGGGAAACGCCCGCTTCATGGGGCGATCCAGCGCCGCGACGCGCGCATGAGCAGCGCCGTTACCGCGGCAATCAATCCGAAGAGCATCAACGCCACCGCCGACGCCGCGCCGAAGTTCCACCACTTGAAGCCTTCCTGGTACATGAAGTAGAGCACGCTCAACGTGCTGTGCAGCGGACCGCCCTGCGTCATCACGTAAGGCTCGGCGAACAGCTGGAAGTAGCCGGCGGTCGTGATGATGCCCACGAGCGCGAGCGTCGGACCGAGCAGCGGAAGCGTGATGTGGAAAGTCTGCCGGGCGGGCGATGCGCCGTCGATGCGCGCCGCTTCGTACAGTTCGGCCGGTATGGTCTGCAGGCTCGCCAGGAAGATGATCATGTTGTAGCCGAAGTTCTTCCATACCGCGAGCAGGATGATCGTCGGCATGGCCCAATGCGGGTCGCCGAGCCAGTCGACGGGTCCGACCCCGACCTGGCCGAGCGCGTAGTTGACCATTCCGTAGCGCGTATGGAAGAGATACCTCCAGACGACCGCTACCGCTACGAGGGTGGTCACCACCGGCGCGAACAGCGCGGTCCGGAAGAACGGCTTGAACAGCGCCAGGCGGGAATCGAGCAGGAGCGCCGCGCCGAGCGAAAGCGCGATCGAAAGCGGCACCCCGACAATGACGAAGTAGAAGGTGTTGCCCAGCGCCTGCCAGAAGAGCGGCGTCGAGAGCAGGCGCGCGTAATTTTCCAGACCGGTGAATCGCAGGTTTGCGATGTCGGCCATCGCGTAAATGTCGAAGTCCGTGACGCTGAGCGCGAACGCCGCGATGACGGGCACGAAGAAGAACACGCCGATGACGCAGAACGCCGGCGCAATGAAAATCCACGGTGCGACGCGCGATTTCACTGGATCCCTCATTCCACTCTCTTGCGCGCGAGCATCCAGCGCCGCTTCTCGAGTATGGCATCCACGCGGCGGTCGAGCGCGCGGGTCGCGTCATCGACGGACGCGCCGCCGCGCACGACTTGCTCGGCAGCTTCCTGCATGGCCGTCGCGATACGCTCCCATTCGGGAATGCGCGGCACGGGACGCACGCGTTCCAGCTGCTCGCGAAACGCCGCGGCGTACGGGTCGTTCGCCAGCTGCGGATCGCGCCACGGCGAACGGCGCGGCGGCAGGTTTCCGGTAAGAGCGTGGAAGCGCAGCTGAACGGCCGGCTCCGAGAGGTATTCGATCAGCCGCCAGGCGGCCTGCGCATTGCGGGATGAGCGGAAGATCACGAGGCTTGCGCCGCCCGCGATCGAGGCTCCCGGTCCGTCCGGTCCGGGGAGCGGCGCAGTCATCCAGTCACGCTGCCGGCCGGGAGGCAGGCGGCGTTTGAATTCCTCGATGTTCCAGGGTCCGGACACGTAGAAGGCGAAAAGCCCGCGCGCAAATTCGTCCCAGACGTTCGCGATCTGGGCGCCCCCGGCGGCCGGCGCCCAGCCGTTGCGGAACATCGACGCGTAGAACTGAAGTGCACGGCGAAATCCGGGCTCGGAGAACGCGCCGTGCCGGCCGTTGTCGCGCAGCAGCGGCTCATTCTGCTGAAGCGCGAGCGCGAGCAACGGCTCGGCTTCGTTGAGCGGCAGCAGAATCGCAAAGCGGTCCGGCGCCGCGTTGCGCTTCACCGCCGCGAGGGCCTGCTCCCATTCGGCCCAGGAGCGCGGCGGCGATTTGATGCCCGCCCGCTCGAGCAGATCGCGGCGGTAGAAAAGCAGCCGCGTATCGACGTACCACGGGATGCCCTCCAGCCGCGCTGCCACGACATTCGTATTCCAGATCCCCGGGTAGTAATCGGCCGCGACCACCACCGGGGACGAACGGGCGAGCGCATCGAGGTCGGTCAGCGCGTTGAGCGCCGAGAATTCGGCGATCCAGGTATTCCCGAGCTGACACAGATCGGGCAGCGCGCCGCCCGCGAACGCCGTCAGCAGCTTTTCATGTGCCACCGTCCAGGGCACCTGCTGGAGCTCGACGCGGATGTCGGGATGCCTGCGTTCGAACTCGGGCAGCAGCTTCTGCACCACTTCGCCCTCGCGTCCCATCACCCAGAACTTCAGCTTCACCGGTTCGGCGGCCGCGGCGGCGCACACCGCGCAGAGCGCCAGGACGGCGCTGAGCAACGAGCGCCGGAATCTGGATAGTGCCGAAGCTGCGGTGCGGCCGATCAAGGGGTGTTTATCTTGGCCTGTTTCTGCGCGTCGAGCCAGCCGCCGCCAAAGCCGGCCTGCAGGAGCCCGCGGCGGATATGCACGTTCTTCCGCATCACGCTCCAGACGAGCCCGCTGCGGTGATTCTCGATCATTGCCACTATCGGACCTTGATCGATGCCGAGGTAGTCGCTGGCCACCCAGCCCAAACCGGGCACGCGGCGGCCGTGCGCCAGGGGCACGTCGTAATCGAAGCTCGGGTTGAACGCGTCGTAGAAACCATACTTGCCGAAAATGTGCTCGCCGTAGCGTCGATACATCTCCTGCACCGCCGGAATCGCGATTTCCGGAGCGAAGGCAATCGATGCGGCAGCGGCGGTGGGCGCTATCGTGCCGTCATCGAGCGTATCGGCGCCGGCGCCGCGCTCGGAATACGCGCGGAATCGGCGCTTTTCGCCCGCGAATTCGAGTTCGGCCTCGGCCGCTCCGTCGCTGGCGGTCAATCCCCACACATTCTCACCATAGCCGATCCAGCGCATGGGATTCGCGATGGCATAAGCGCGCTGCGCATAAGTTGCACGGCGCGAATTCTCGAAGTAGTCGAATCCCGCCTTGCGCATCGCCGCATCGGCAATGCCGCGAAAGTCGACCCATACGTGCGAGTACTGGTGCCCGAACAATGGCCCGAATGCGAGGTGGGTCTGCCCGTACACGGTTGCCCAGTATCGGCTGTAGCCGCGCTCCCATTCCTCCCACGCCGCCGGGGCCACGGGATGCGTCGGCGATCCCAGGGCGAGGATATACACCAGCATCGCCTCGTTGTAGCCGCGCCAGTCGTATTCGAGAAACAGCTCTTCGGGAGTCCATCCGTGCGATATCGCCGGCATGCGCTCCTGCGCCCAGCGCCAGTCGACACGCCCGTAGATTTCTTCGGCGAGCCGGCGGATTTCGGCTTCGCCGGGATCCGAACCGTCGAAGTAAGACTGGGAAAACAGCACGCCGCCGAGAAGCAGCGCGGTGTCGACGGTCGAAAGCTCGACCGAGCCCGAGCGAAAGCCGGTTTTCATGTCGAGGAAGCGGTAGAAAAAGCCCTTGTATCCCGCCGTGCCGCTCGCCGCTTCCCCCTGTGGGGCATTGCGAAAGAAGCGCAGCGTGCGCAGGACCCGACCCCGGGCCTCGGAACGCGTCACGTAGCCGCGCTCGACGCCGACCGGGTAGGCGGTCAGCGCAAAGCCGACCGCCGCGATGCTGGCCGCCGAAGGACTCGGATGGCGATCCGGGACAAGGCCGGTTTCGGGATCCGCGTTGTCCCAGAAATAGCGGAATGTCCGTTCTGCGATGGAATCGAACAGCGGCGGCAGCGGCCGGACCGCCGGCAGCGACGTCACCGCCGCGTCCGGCATTGCGCGTGAAACCGGGCGGGCGAGGTCCAGGGTGGCGGCCACCGTCGCTGCAGCGAACAGCGCGATCAGCAGCAGAAACGGCGGTTGCCGTGCAAAAATAGCGAAGCGTTGTTGCCATAGTGCAGCGCGCGCGCTAGAGCGCACCTCCCTCGCTGATGTCATGCAGGACCCTTCCCTGTGTGCTTATTACCTGCGAATAGAATCGGGCGCTCGATTTGACCACGCGCCTCTGATTCTCGAAGTTCACATGGACGATGCCGAAGCGCTTGGAAAAACCGAGCGACCACTCGAGATTGTCGAGCAGCGACCAGACAAAGTAGCCGTGGATGTTGCACCCCGCGTCGATTGCCCGGCGCACCGCGAGCAGATGCTCGCGGAGGTAGGCGACGCGCAGGGGATCATTCAACTCGTCGCCGGGGGCGGCAGGCGGATCGTAGAACGCCGCACCGTTCTCGGTGATGTAGACGCGCGGATTGCCGTAGCGCTCCTTCACCCATGTCAGGACATCTGTCAGCCCTTGCGGGAACACTTCCCAGCCGGTTTCGGTATATGTCGATTGTTTCTGCCGGACGGAAGCCGCTTTGAGCGGCCAGACCCGGTCGTCAGAGCGGGTGACGCTGCGCGTGTAGTAATTGATTCCGACAAAATCGATCGGCTCGCGGATCAGCGTGAAATCCTCGTCGGGCCATGCAGGCCATGCGTCACCGAAGATTTCCGTCAATTCCGCCGGGTAGCGCCCGAAGAAGACCGGATCGAGGTACTGGCGATTCATGTACGCATCCGAGCGCGCCGTCGCCGCGAGGTCTTCAGCGCTCCGGGACGCGGCGTATTTCGGTTCCAGGTTTACCACCAGCCCGATCGCTTGCGCGCCTTCCGCGCGGCCGGCGCGCACCGCATTTCCATGCGCACGCAGCAGATTGTGGCTGGCGATGGGTGCCTCGAAGCGGTTCGCGTGCCCGGGGGCGAGCGCGCCATGGAGGTAGCCGCCATCGGTGACGACCCACGGCTCGTTCAATGTCGCCCACAGCTTCACGCGGTCGCCCAGCCGGCGAAACATGACACGCGCGTAGTCGGCGAACCAGCGGGCGATGTCCGGATTGAGCCATCCGCCGCGATCATCCAGCGCGGCCGGCAGATCCCAGTGATAGAGCGTCGCCATGGGCTCGATGCCGCGCTCGCGCAGCGCATCGACGAGCCGCTCGTAGAAGTCGAGCCCCGGACCATTGACGCGTCCGCTGCCTTCGGGCATCACGCGCGACCACGAAACGCTGAAACGATATGCCTTGAGGCCGAGGTCGCTCATCAGCGCCACGTCCTCGCGAAAACGCCGGTAGTGGTCGCACGCGGTATCGCCGGTGTCGCCGTCGACGATCTTCCCGGGCGTATGGGCGAAGCGCTGCCAGATGCTCGGTCCTGCGCCGTCCGCGAGCGGAGAACCTTCGATCTGGTATGCCGAGGTCGCGCCGCCCCAGAGGAAGCGGTCGGGAAATGGCCTGTCCTGGGTCAAACTGCGCGCCTCGACGGGAAACCGCTCAGAACCAACGCCTCGGAAGGCGCTCTACGAGGAGTTGACGACCTTTTCAAGCGTCGCCGGAAAAGCGTTCGATGAGTGACGTGCAGCTGGAACAGGTGTCCAAGGTGTACCCGAATGGCCATGTCGCCGTGCAGGATGCGACTTTTCGGATTGCCGACGGCCAGCTTTTCGTGCTCGTGGGCCCTTCGGGGTGCGGCAAGTCGACGCTGCTGCGCATGATTGCCGGGCTCGAATCGATCAGCAGCGGCACATTGACGATCGACGGTCGGGTCGTGAACGACCTTCCGCCCAAAGACCGCGACATTGCCATGGTTTTCCAGAACTACGCGCTCTATCCTCACATGAGCGTCGCCGAGAACATGGCGTTCGGCTTGAAACTGCGCGGACATGCCAAAGCCGATATCGCGCGAAAGGTCCGGGAAGCCGCGCAAATGCTGGGTCTCGGAACTGTCATGGATCGGCGCCCGGCGACGCTGTCTGGCGGACAACGCCAGCGCGTTGCGCTGGGACGCGCGATCGTGCGGGATCCGAAAGTTTTTCTGCTCGACGAGCCGTTGTCGAACCTCGACGCGAAGCTGCGCCTCGCGACTCGCACCGAAATCGCACGGCTGCAGCGGCGGCTCCGCGCGACGATGATCTACGTGACGCACGATCAGATCGAAGCAATGACCCTCGGCGAGCGTATCGCGGTCCTGAAAGAGGGCGAAATCCAGCAGGTCGGCGAGCCAATGGAAATCTACGCGCGACCGTGCAATGTGTTCGTCGCCGGTTTCCTGGGCAGTCCGGCCATGAATCTTGTGCCGGGCGTGCTCGAGAACGGGCATCTCGTAACCGGGCAAGGCGCAACATCGCTTCGCCTCGCCCAGGGTGCGGGACGCCGTGGCGGGCTCGAGTCCTATGAGGGTCGCCAAATCATCGTAGGTATGCGTCCCGAAGATTTGCGGCCGGTCACATCGCGGGACGACGACGCTCAGGAGACATTCGCCTTTTCGGCGCGCCTTGAGAATGCCGAGCCGGTGGGGAACGAGATATTTCTGTACCTGCGGTTCGGCGCGATCGATCTCGTGGCGCGCGTTGCTCCGACGCCGCTGGCGCGCGACGGGACCAGCGTCAGCATGAAATACGCTCCGGGGCGGCTGCATTTTTTCGATGCACAGTCCGGAGCGAGGATAGAAGCGACCTGAGCGGTGCGTGAGCGCGCCACGGGGATGAATGGGCTTGCGTACGGGGACCGACGCCGCCTGGGTTGCCACCAGCAGCGCGCGAAGCGAGGCGGGCATGTTCGTGGCCAGTGACAAGCCTGTGTTCATACGAATGCATAAGGGCGGTCGGCGCACATTAAACGACCGTCGCTGTTTGGCGACAAGGGGGGCTGCTCTTAAATCGGGGCTCGAAATCCCCTATGCCGAGTCACCGAATCGCTACATGTGAATCAAACGGATAACCAGACTCTGCGGCACCCACGCGTGCGGCCCGATCTGCGCAAGCCTCTTCTCGATCGTCGTGATCACGGCCGCCTCGTAGGCCCGGATGAAATCGACTCCGCTGCTCGCGCCGGGACCGCGCTGCGCGAGGACTTCGGCGGCCGAGGGCTTGTTCTGGTCCACCGCCTTGAAGAAGCTGACCGTCCGGGCGAGGTCGCGCCCGAGCGCCTCGGACAGGTCCTCGAGGAACGGATAGTGCCGGCTGTAGGTCATGGCGTTCGCAATGTAAAGATGGTTGATCGAGCCGTTCTTCCATTCAAAGGCGGCTTGCGCAGTTCTGAAAATCCTTTCCCGTGCGCGCAAGGCGGCGGGCGATGGCAACTCCTTGCGCTCGTGGCGCGCGTACAGCGTCGCAAGCTGGCCGTAGAGCACGATGGTGACGCGGGCATGCTGCGCCCCCTGGCGCGCATAGCGCTGTATCGCATTGTGCTCTCGAGGCATGGGGGCGAACTTCTCTTCAGCGAGTTGCATCATGGCCTTGTAGGTGATGACGCTGCACAGCGCCTCCTCGATGCCGCGCGGAAAGGTGAACTGTTCGTGACAATCCTCGTGGATGACGAGGTAGACAAGGCGCTCGAGCGGCGCGGCTAACATGGACGCGGTGACCGGGGTGTCGCGTTCAGCGACTGCTTCCGACACGCCGAACATTACGTCGACGCTCTCTTGCCCCGCGCGGCATTCCTCTTCGGTGGCCGGTTCAGACCACTCGATCGCCGGATCCTCGTACGAATACGGGAGGTAAAGGCGTGGTGCTCGGCCGCAGAACGGAAACCACTGTGTCTCTCTGGAAAAGCGGCGGAAGTTCGTGGTTTCTTCGAAGCCGATCCGGCGTTCGAACGCTCGGATCTCGCTGATGAGCGCCGCCACTTCGTGGTAGGAGCGCGGCTCCGCTGCTTCCGTGTCGCTGCCCGGCGGACTGGCACACCCCGCGAGCAGCAGCGCGACGAGCGCCACAAGAGCCGGCCAAGGAGCCGGTTTGGGTTCGAGGGCTTGCATTTACCGAAATGGCTTATTGCGTCAGCATGAGGCCCTCGATGGTACAAAATGCCGCGTGTCATGCACACTCGCATAACGAGGGGCCGGCAGATTCCTTGGACTGAACCCGCTTATGGCCTCACGAAGTTTCAATTATCCTCCAGGACTATGGCTCGCATCGACATTACTCTTCCAGAGCAGTTCGCATTTTCTACTGAAATTTCGTTGAATGAGGGCCACATCAACTACCGGGGCCATCTTGACAATATGTTGCTGCTCTCGGTTGTTTGCGAAGCTCGTCAACGTTTCTTCGAGTCGATAGGCCAGAGCGACTTGGAAAGCGGGGGTTTTGGCATCGTTATCGCTGATGCGGCTGTCCAGTACCGGAGCGAAGCCTTTCACGGCGAGACGATGCTTGTACAGATGACGGCAGGGGATTTCACCAGCAAAGGCTGCGACCTGCCATGGCGAATGACAGAAAAGGATTCTGGTAGAGAGGTAGCACGAGGCAAGATAGGCATCGTCTTCTTCGACTACGCAACGCGCAAAGCAGTTCTCGTCCCGGAGAGTTTCCGACAACGGTTCGCGATCGGCTCATGACTTCGATCGCTTTCGGTATATCGCACCGTTGGCAGTATCGCCGGCGCCAGTCCTTCGGATTCAAATGCTCGACAGGCGGTGTTGAGAGTGGGCCAGGAGCTACGGCATCACGCTTGTCTACTAAGGAATCCGCGCAAGCGCCGTATCGTGCTGCGGGGCACTTGATGCCAGAGTAGCCATGTACGTGAACGACGCGCGGCGTCATGGAAAGTCCTTGCCCTTTAATGTATAAAGGCACGAACAGCCCGGTGCAAAACGGCGTGCGGTCTTTTTTGGGGGAGAAATATGAATTACATCAGCAGTCGCACAGTTCTCTTCGCGAGTACCCTGCTGCTCGCTGCCACCTGTCAGGCTCAGGCTCAGGCTCCCGCGAAGCAGCAGGGAGCCTATCCCAACCGCCCGATCAAGCTGATGGTGCCGTACGCGCCGGGCGCCGGTGCCGACTTCACCGCGCGCACCGTGGGCCAGAAGCTCTCCGAGACGCTCGGGCAGCCTGTGGTCGTGGAAAATCGTCCAGGGGCCAACGGTATCATCGGAATCGACGCTGCGCTCAAGTCCCCACCCGATGGCTACACGCTGCTGCTGACCAGCCGCGATACGATGGCGATGAATCCAGCTCTGTACAAGAAGCTTCCGTACGATCCGATCAGCAGTTTCGAGCACGTCGGCATTGCGGCGTGGGGACCTTACGTGATCGTGGTGCATCCGAAAACGCCCGCGACCAACCTGAAAGAACTCGTCGAACTCGCCAAGGCGAAGCCGCGCACGCTCAGCTACGGCAGCTTCGGCACTGGAAGCTTTCCCCAGATCGGGTTCGAAGCGCTCAACGGGAAAATGGGCATCGACCTGCTGCACGTTCCATACAAGAGCGCGGGCCTGACGATCGCGGGCGCGCTCGCGGGCGAGGTGAACGTCACTGCCTCTTCGGCCGCCGGCCTCATCGGTCCCATACGGGCCGGAAAGCTACGGCCGATCGCGATCGGCTCGCAGCGCCGCTCGCCGCTGCTGCCGGACGTTCCCACTCTGGAGGAGTCCGGTGTCGCTGAAGAAATCCTGCCGCAGGTGTGGTTCGGGTTCGTACTGCAGGCCGGGGCGCCGAAGGCCATCGCCAACCGGTTGAGCAGCGAGATCCGTTCCATCGTGCACTCCAAGGAAACCGCGCCGCGCTTCATCGCGATGGGACTCGATCCATTCGGCAGCACCCCGGAGGAGATGGCAGAGAGCCTGAAGCGTGACCTGCCGCGTTTCCGGCAGGCTGCCAAGGCAATCGGGATTGAACCTAAGTAGGATCCACAACGCTGCGAGGCGTACTGTCGGAGGCTTACAAGGAAGCCTAAGCCGAGGCTTACGCTAAGGAGTTCAAGGAAGCCTTGACGGTTGATGGCCGAGCAAGAAAGACAGCAGGACAGCCCCGCTTCGGCGGGGCTTTTTTTGTTGGGGGGCGCCTCTTTCTTTGCGTGCCACTGTGCCGGTATACCGAGCCGGGCGAGATCTCTGTAGGTCTGAGCTCAGGCGCGCGCCCTTGGCGGCGCGTCGTGTCATGGACACAAATGAATCCCTCGAGATCCCGGCGGGGATCGGTGGCATGGCTCCCCGACCAGGGCTCGAACTGCGACATCGACCAGCCGTGCGACAAGACGACTTGAGGACCGTACATCCCCGCCCGGCACTTAAGTCGCGATGGAACAAGCTTAAGCAACTCTGCATGTATCATTAATTAGCGTCTCGTGTAACACAGCCAGTCCATGCAAAACCAAACAACAGAAGTCCTGATCGTCGGCGGCGGCCCTGTCGGCCTCGCGCTCGCCGGTGACCTGGGCTCGCGCGGCGTGCGATGCGTGCTGCTAGAGCAGACCGATGGTGTCATCGGCCAGCCCAAGATGGACGGCATCAATGTCCGTACCATGGAGTTCTGCCGCCGCTGGGGAATAAGCGACGAGGTGCGCAACTGCGGCTACCCCAAGGAGTTTCCGCAGGACATGGTCTACCTCACCTCCTTCAACAACGGCTTCGAGCTCGGGCGCGAGGAATTTGCCACGCCCTCGGGCGGCAGCGAGGAGCGTCGCAGCGGTACCAGCCCGGAAACGCGTTTCCGTTGCCCGCAGAATCTGTTCGATCCCATCCTGCAGCGCTTCGCGACCTCGTTCGATTGCGTCAGAGCGCATTACCGCTGCCGGCTGGTTGATTTTGCCGAACGCGGCGATCAAGTCCTGAGCGTAATAGAGCGGGTCGATACCGGAGAGCGCTTCGAAGTCACTTCGAGCTACCTCGTCGGTTGTGACGGCGCCTCGAGCGTAGTGCGAAAGCAGCTCGGCATCCCGATGCGCGGGCTCGGGGTTCTCACCTACACCACCAACATTCTTTTCCGTTGCGCGACGCTGCGTGAAACGAGCTCGGTGCGCCTGGGCTACCGGCATCTTCTCATCGGGCCGGAAGGAACCTGGGCGACCGTGGTAGCGATCAACGGACGCGACGAGTGGCGCCTCTCCATCATCGGCTCGAAGGAGAAAGTCGTCTTGAGCGAGGCGGACGTGCGAGCGGCGATCGAGCGCGTCATCGGCAAACCGGCCGAGTACGAGGTCATTTCAACGGTCCCCTGGGTACGGCGCGAGCTGGTTGCCGACGAGTGGCGCAAGGGACGGATCTTCCTCGCGGGCGATGCGGTGCACCTCACTTCGCCCACGGGAGGCTTCGGCATGAACCTCGGCATTGCCGACGCGGTGGATCTTTCGTGGAAGCTCGAGGCGAGCCTGCGAGGCTGGGGCGGCCCGCTCCTCCTCGAGAGCTACGAACCGGAGAGGAAGCCCGTTGCCGAGCGCGCGGTGCGCGAGTCGAGCGGCAATTTGCTGCGCACCTTGTCTCCGGGCCCGAATCCCTCCCTTCTTGATCCGAGCTACGAGGCGGCGCTGCTGCGTTACCAGGTGGGCCAGCGGTTCTCGGCTACGATGCTGCGCGAGTGGTACAAGCTGGGCATCGACCTCGGCTACGTGTACCGCGACTCGCCCATTGTGTTGGCCGAAGACGAGGATTTCGATGCCGTGCCGGCGGCGCCGGGAAGGCCGCTTGATCCGCCCGAGGGCTACCTGAACGACGGCACGCGAATTACGGCTTCGCTGCTGCGCGAGTGGCAACGGTTGAGCCTGCACCTGGCGCTCTCGAACGAGGTAAAGCCGGACTGGCAGGAGTTGCCCGCCCGCAAGGTGATGCTTTACCGCCAGTCCGCGCGGCCAGGCGCGCGTGCACCGCACGCCTGGCTGTCGGACGGCACATCGACCCTCGACTGGTTTGGTATCGGGTTCGTGCTGGTGGATACCGGAGCGGACGAGACAAGCCGTGAGGCATTTCTCGATGCTGCACACGCGAGCGGGGTGCCGTTCACCCTGAGGGGCGACCCGGCACTGGCCACGCTTTACGCCGCGCCATTGACCCTGGTCCGGCCGGACGGCCATGTCGCCTGGCGGGGGCGCCCAGCCGGCGCCGCGAGAGCGCGGGAAATCATGGACCGGGCACGGGGAATCGTGCCTTCCGGTGCCCGGCGGGGGTAGCCGGCGGCGGAATTGGTTCTATCTGTCTGGGGCGCCGATCTCGGCCGCGTCGGTTTCATGCCGCTTGAGCTGCCCGATCTTGAGCAAGTTTTCCAAAGTCATCGGCCGTTCCGATCAGAAAGATCTTCGGTTCTCTGGCGACGCGGATGACGAAGCGATCCTTCACCGCGAGCTTCTCTATGAAATCGGCTTTCGACATCACCACCGGGTTGATTTCGCGTCCGAGCCTTTCGCGCAGCGGGGCGAGCGCGCCCACCACGCGCGCAAACGGGAGCTTGGAGACCACCATCACGTCGACGTCGCTGGTCGAGGTTTCCTTGCCTTGCGCAATCGAGCCGAAAACGAAGGCGAGGTCCACCTTGGCCGCGAGCGGCGCGAGCGCATCACGCAACACGTCGGCCAGGCCGACGGTCTTGCGGAAGATCCCGGCAAGCTCGGGAAAAATCAGGTTGTCGCGATTGGCCCGGTAGCGCACTTGGTTTCCCAGCGGCTCCCGCAGCAGCAGCCCTGCTTATGGTCTAATTCTCGTCAAAGCCCGAGCAACCGAGCGGCGTTCTCCCCCAGGATCATTTTCTTCGCCGCGGCCGAAATCTTCGCCCGTTTCACGAAATCGACCGCG
>Ga0156282_1149_pt4 | contig 13232 bp, 12 predicted proteins | sample RifCSPlowO2_12_FD_107931 | JGI IMG/M metagenome (GOLD analysis project Ga0156282, IMG submission 107931) | Betaproteobacteria bacterium RIFCSPLOWO2_12_FULL_62_13b
GGAGCCTCCATTTTGGTGGTCGCGACGTCCCTGAACCCCGCGGCCGTGAACAGTTCGTCGATCAGGCCGAGCTTGCCCAGGCTCATCAGACCGCCCGGCTGGTAGGGATCGCGCGGGGGAACGCCTGCATGCTCCAGGGCCGTGGAGATAAGAGTCCTTATGCAGGGGTTCGCCTCGGGCGTCGAAAATACCATGGTGCACACCCCGCCCCCGGGTTTTAGCGCGCGGTACATCTCCCGTAGTCCCTGCAGCGGATCCGGGAAGAACATCAATCCCAGCCGGCACACTGCCGCGTCGAAGCTCGCCTCTTCGACCTCGAGCCGTTCGCCATCTGCCACCCGCGTTTCCACGTTGCGGTAACCGGCACGCCGAGCATTGGCCTTTGCGAACCGCAGGATGGCGGGCGAAAGATCGGTGGCCAGCACGAACCCCTGGGGCCCAACGCGTTCGGCGATGTCGAGCGTTTGATCGCCGGCGCCTGCGGCAACGTCAAGCACGTGAGAACCGCGTTTGACACCTGCCATGCCGAGCATCGCCTCCGTCGCGCTGCCCAGCCACTCCCGGATCTGGGCAGCGTGGTCGTTCCACCCTTGGGCGGCTTTCTCCCACTGGTTCAGGGTCGCCAGCTTGAACGCTTGCGCGTCAAATGCGTGTGTGGGGGTCATGAGCTTGTCTCCGTCATGTAAAGTTTTTCAATGAGCGAGGTCGAGAAAAGGTGTGTCGATCTCGCTGACGTAGAAGATGAGCACCCTCGTCGACTCGGTGGCGCTGCGGTTGTGTCCGGTCATCTTGACGTGCGGCGGCTCGACGAGCGCGTTGCCTGCTTTCACCAGGATCGGCTCGCGCCCGTCGAGCTCCAGGGTGAAGGTGCCCTCGAGGACGTAGACGGTCACCGGAAAACGATGGGTGTGGGTGACGGTGCGGTCGCCCGGCTTGAACGTCGCCGTGAGCACGCGAACCTCCTGCCTGGAACCTGCCGGCATCGCCTCGACGATCTGGCGCAAGGCCAGATCCGGCTTGGCAAGGCCGCCTGCATAGGCCCCGCTGGCAAGGCTGAACATTGTGGCTGCGATCGTCCTGCGAAGGCAAAGTGTCATGCGCATAGCCGTTCTCCTGAAGTGGTCGCTGCGTCAGCCGAGCTACGCTGATCCGATCTCGGCAATTGACATGTAAAGGCTATACGCTGCACCCTACCGGCGTAAGCCGCGGAATTGCATGACAGGGCCGCAGAAGCGCATAACTACGATGTTCGACTGGAACGACCTCCGATACTTCCTGGCAGTCGCCCGCCATCGCAGCACGCTGGCGGCGGGCCGGGCGCTCAAATTGAACCAGTCCACGGTGCAACGACGACTGACGGAATTGGAACGGCGAATTGGACGCCAGCTTGTGAGGCGCCAACCGACCGGCTACCGCCTCACGGAACTGGGCCAGGAGATGCTCCCCTATGCCGAACGCGTGGAGCAGGCAGTGCTTGCGTTCGAGCAGCATCTCGAAGCAGCCAGGCGGGACGTCGTCGGCGTCGTCCGTGTGACGTGCCCCGAACCTATCGTCTACCGCATTACCCAGTCTTCGCTGCTCGAGCGCTTTCAGGCCCGGTACCCGGGGCTGCGGGTGGAGTTCGTGATGAGCGACAAGCAGCTCGACCTCTCCAAGGGCGAGGCGGACGTCGCTTTGCGCTCAGGCGATACGGACGACGGCGAGCTCGTCGGACGCAAGATCGCGGACTCTATTTGGGCGGTTTACGCCAGCCGCAGGTACATCGAGCAACACGGCAAGCCGGAGCGCGTCGAAGACCTCAACCAGCATTTCGTCGTGGGCTTCGACGAGACGATGGCCAACCACCGGGCCGCGAAGTGGCTTCGCCTGGTGGCCCCGAACGCCAAGGTCATCGCACGCAACAACAGCGTCCTCGGGCTGGTCTATTCAGTGAAGTCAGGGATCGGCCTGGCGCCGCTTCCCACGGCCCTCGGCGACTCCGAAGACGACCTGGTGCGGGTGCTCGGCCCGATTCCCGAGCTCGCGCGCATCTGGCGTGTGCTCGCACATCCCGATGTGCGCCGCACGCCCCGGGTGTCGGCCTTCTTCGATTTCATCATCGAAGAAATTGATGCGCTCCGGCCGATACTCACTGGATAGGACGGCGGGGCTCCCGAAATCAGCTCCCGGCAAGGGCAGGAGCTTCGTACGCTCGCACGGCTGGCGCTTCCCGCGGCCACTTTTCTATCTCCACCAGCACGGACAGCGCGCTGGGCCCTTGCGCAAGCCGCGAGGTGCCGACATCGAGCGACAGCACATTGGGGTTGCCAGCGCGCTCCAGGCCATCGGCTGCCGGGTCGTACCACGCGCCGGTGGACATGACTGCGACGCCCGGCATGATGCCCGCGTCAAGCTGCACCCCGGCGAGGCAGGCTCCGCGGTCGTTGTAGACGCGCGCCACGTCGCCCTCGGCGAGGCCGCGCGCTCGAGCGTCGCCCGGATTCATGCGCAGCTTCTCGCGTCCGGCGACCTTGTTCGACTGCGCCACCGGACCCGGGTCCATCTGGCTGTGCAGCCGGTCGGGAGGCTGGATGGTGATGAGATGCAGCGGATGGCGCCGTGCCGCCCCGGCGCCCAGCCATTCCTCGGGTGCGAGCCAGGCGGGATGCGGCGGGCAGTCGTCGTAGCCGAACGAGGCGATGCGCTCGGAAAAAATCTCGATCTTCCCCGAGGGGGTCCGCAGCGGATGCGCGGCCGGGTCGGCGCGAAACTCTTCGAACAGCACAAAGCCGCGCCCCGGGGGCGGCAGTCGGATCCAGCCCTGCTCCCAGAACGCGTCGAACTCAGGCAGCTCCACGCCTTTCTTGGCGCAGCCTGAGCGCAGCGCACGCCAGATTTCGCGCAGCCATTCATTTTGGCTGCGGCCTTCGGTGTAGGCGTGCGCGTAGCCGCCGCGTTCTGACAGCTCGGAGAAGATGTCGAAATCGTTGCGACTCGATCCCACCGGGGCGATGGCGCGCTGCATCGCCAGCACATAGTTGTCGCGCGTCGATCCGCCTATGTCGTCCCGCTCGAGCGTGGTCGTGGCCGGCAGCACGATGTCGGCGCGGCGGGCGGTCGCCGTCCACCAGCTGTCGTGCACGACGATGGTTTCGGGCCTCGCCCAGGCGCGCGCGAGGCGGTTGAGGTCCTGATGATGGTGGAAGGGATTGCCTCCGGCCCAGTACACGAGACCGATGTCCGGATAGGTCTCGCGCTGGCCGTTGAACTCGAAAACGCCCCGGGGGTCTTCCAGCATGTCGGTGAGGCGGGCCACCGGAATCGCGCGTGCCGCGGGATTCCTGCCGGCCGGAAATTCCGGCGCGGGGAGATCGGCGCGCGGGTTGCCCACGCCATTCATCGAGCCATGGCCGAAGGCGAAGCCCCCGCCGGGCAGTCCGATCTGGCCCAGCATGGCGGCGAGCGCGATGGCCATCCAGTACGGCTGCTCGCCGTGCTGCGCGCGCTGCAGTGCCCAGGCGAGCGTAATGAGGCTGCGCGTGCCGGCGGCGCGGCGTGCGAGGCTGCGTATGGTGTCGGCATCGATGCCGCAAATCGGCGCCGCCCAGTCGGCGCTCCTGGGCGTGCCGTCCTCATCGCCCGCGAGGTAGCGGCGAAACGGCTCGAATCCGCTGCAGTGGCTGTCGAGAAAGGCCGCATCGTGCAGGGATTCGGCGAGCAGGGTGTGCGCCATCCCGAGCATCATGGCGGTATCGGTGTTGGGGCGTATTGGGAGCCACCGGGCGTCCAGAAAATCCGGCGCGTCGGCGCGCGTCGGACTGATGACGACGAATTCGATGCCTCGCGCCTTCGCTTCACGCAGCCACTTTTCCATGGAGTGCTCGCCCGCGCCCCCGGAGGCGATCTGGCCGTTCTTGAGTGCGAGCCCGCCAAAGGCGAGGATGAGGCGGGTATGGTCCGCGACGCTGCGCCAGTCCGTCACACGGCCCGCGACCGGCTCGTACGTGCCGATGACGTGCGGCAGGATGAACTGCGCCGCTCCCCAACTGTAATTGCCCACCTGGTCGGTGCAGCCGCCGCCGGCGAAAAGAAAACGGCGCACTTGAGTGCGCGCATGGTGAAAGCGCCCCGCCGAAGACCATCCGTAGGAGCCGCCGAATATCCCGGCCGGCCCGCGCTCGGCGCGCACGCGCTTCAACTCCTCCGCGACGAGCTTCAGCGCCTCGTTCCAGGACACTTCGACAAACGAGTCGCTGCCGCGCTGAGCGCGGTCGCGTTTCTCCAGCCATGTTTTGCGCACCGCCGGCCGAACGATACGGGTGGTCGAGTACACCATGGCGGGCATCGCCGCGAGCATCGGAGAGGGCGCGGGATCATGGACGAAAGGTTCGCAGCCCACGAAGCGCCCGTTCTCGACGACGGCGCTGTAGGCGCCCCAGTGGGACAATTGCTGAAAACGCTCCGTGGTCATGGCAGTGGATAGAATACCGCTCAATTTGCGCACCCGAGCTCCATGATGCCGGCGCCCTCCCCTTCACCCGTCGTGATCATCGGCGCCGGCATCATCGGCGCCTGCGCCGCGGCCTGGCTGAAGCGCGACGGCCAGGCGGTGACGCTGATCGACCACGACGAGCCGGGTGCCGGTGCCTCATCGGGCAACGGCGGCATACTCTCGGCCTCCTCCATCATTCCGGTCGGCATGCCCGGCGTGGCGGCCAACGTGCCGGGCTGGCTCATGGATCCCGAGGGACCGCTCGCGCTGCGCTGGAGCTATCTGCCGCAGATCATGCCGTGGCTGTGGCGGTTCCTGCGCTCGGCCACGGCCGAGAAAGTCGAGGCGCAGGCGAGCGCGCTGCGCAGCCTGCTCAAAGGATCGTTGGAGAGCTATGCGCCGATCGTGAGCGATGCCGGTGCACGGCACCTCGTGCACCATCGGGGCACCCTTTATGTGTACGCCAGTGAGGCGAGTTGGCGTAACGACATGCGCAACACCGACCTGCGGCGCAGGAACGGGGTGGAGATCGAGGACGTGATGGGTGAGGCGCTGCGCGAGCTCGAACCCGACCTCGGTCCCGGCTTCACCCATGCGCGCCTGGTGCGCGAGAACGGCCACGTTTCCGATCCGCGCGCGCTGGTGCAGGCGCTCGTCGCGCACGCCGTCTCGCGCGGCGCGCGCGTGCTGCGCGAGCGCGTCGTGGGTTTCGAGGACAATGGCTCCGGGGTGAGCGCAGTAGTAACCTCGCGCGGGCGCCACGCTGCAAGCCGCGTGGTCCTCGCCTGCGGCGCCTGGTCCCGCCCGCTCGCGAGGAAACTCGGCGATGCTGTTCCCCTGGACACCGAGCGCGGCTATCACATCAACGTTACGGACCCGGAAAAAGGCCCGCGTACGCCGACGATCTATGTCGATGGAAGTTTCAGCGCAACGGCGATGGATACGGGCCTGCGATTCACCGGAACGGTGGAGCTCGCGGGTCTGGATGCGCCGCCCGACTGGCGGCGTGCCGACGTGCTATTGCGCCAGGGCCGGCGGCTCTATCCCGGCTTGTGTCCGGACGATGATCCCAACCGCATCTCGCGCTGGCTGGGCTTTCGCCCGAGCATGCCCGACTCGCTTCCGGTCATCGGTGCGTCTTCGCGGTTTGCCAACGCGTTTTACGCCTTCGGCCACGGACATGTCGGGATGTGCGCCGGATCGACCACCGGGCGCATCGTTGCCGACTGGGTCGCGGGACGCACGCCCTGCGTGCCGATCGGGCCGTTCAGCCCCGCAAGGTTTTCCTGAAAGGACCACCGAATCAGAAGGTGCCCGGATAAGCGCCGCCATCGATCAGCAGATTCTGAGCGGTGATGTAACCGGCGTGCACTGAGCAGATGAACGCGCAGTAGGCGCCGATTTCCTCGACCCGTCCGTAGCGTCCGGCCGGATTGGAGTGGCCGCGTTCCTCCCAGAGCTCCTCGAAGGTCTTGCCGGTCTGCTGGACCATGCCGCGAATGTGCGCTTTCTGGGCGTCGGAATCGAACACGCCGGGCAGCAGGTTATTGATGGTGACGTTGTGGCGTACCGTCTGGCGCCCGAGTCCGGCGACGAATCCCACCAGGCCCGAGCGCGCGCCGTTGGAAAGACCCAGCTCGATCTGCGGCGTTTTCACCGAGCGCGAGCTGATGTTGACGATGCGCCCGAAGCGCCGGGCCATCATGCCGTCCACGACGGCCTGCATCATGAGGATGGGTCCGAACATCATCGCATCGCACGCCTCGATCCAGTTCTCCCGGGTCCAGCTCCGGAAGTCTCCCGGCGCCGGGCCGTCGGCATTGTTGATGAGGATGTCGGGCGCCGGGCAGGCGGCGAGCGCGGCGGCACGGCCCTCCGCTCGCGTGATGTCGGCAACGACGCAAGCCACCGGAATTCCGGCTTGCCCGGTCAGCTCGCCGGACGCACGGACCAGCGTGTCCCGGGTGCGGGCGGCAATGGTGACCGCGACTTTTTCATTTGCCAGACACAGCGCGATGGCCCGCCCGATGCCGCGGCTGCCGCCGAACACCAGCGCCTTCCTGCCCTGAATACCCAGGTCCATGTTTTTGTCCGTTGGGGTCGAAACGTGGACGCCAGTCTAATTGCTTGACGCAGCGGGTGCTTAAAACATAAAGTGCTTTTCCCGCCCGGCACCGGGGCTCGCTCGCGCGGCCCTGTAGATTGACCAGGAGACCACAGCATGGCCAAGATGCGCATCGAAGGGTCGTTCGTTGCAACCGTTACCCCGTTCAATGAGGAAGGCTCGATCGATTTCGGCGCCTTCCGCACGCTGCTCAAATTCCAGGAGGACCACGGCACGGTGGCCGTGCTGTTCATGGGATCGACCGGTGAGCCGACGCTGCTCTCGCCGGAAGAAAAGAAGCAGCTGGTGGTCGAGACTGCCAGGATGAAAACCGGGAAGATGAAGTTCTTCTACGGCTGCACCGGCAACACGCCCGAGCAGGTGATCGAGAACGTGAAGTGGGTGAAGGCGAATGGCGGCGACGGCGCCATCATCGCCGCGCCGCCCTACATCTGCGGCCCGGAAGACGATATCGAGCGCTTCTACATGGAGGTGGCCGACGCTACCGACCTGCCGCTGGGCATCTACAACAACCCGCCCCGCGTGAAGACCGATCTGCATTGGGATCACCTGCTGCGCATTTTCAAGCACCCCAACTACGTCATCCACAAGGAATCGACCACGCGCGTGGGACAGGTGGCCCAGGTCCTCGCGGCCCGGCCTGACGTGACCGTGATGTGTTGCGATTCGCCGAGCCTGGGGCTGGTCGTGCCGACCATGAGCCTGGGAGGCCATGGCACGGCCAACATGGGCGGCAACGTGATGCCGGCCGAGTTGGCGGTCATCTCCACGCCGTGGAAGAGCTACCAGGATGCGGAGAACTTCAAAAGCACGTATCTGCGCATGCTGCCTCTGCTGCACTTCAACTACTCGGCGATCAATCCGGTGGCGGTGAAGAGCCTGATGCGCGCACTGGGCCTGCCGGTGGGCGCCCTGAGAAAGCCGCTGCGGAATCTGGAAGGTGAGGCGCTCGCCAAAGGCGTGCGCACCGTGCAGGAGTTGGGCCTCGACAAGAAGTACGGCTACACCATCCAGGCGAGGCTCGCCAAAGTGGCTTGAAATTCCGCGGACGATTCCGCAGCCGAACCATAGGGAGTACTCATGAAGCGTATCGTGAAAAGCGTTGTCCTGTTGGCTGCGTTCGTCTTGGCGGCGGTGGCGAATGCGCAAAGCTACCCCAACAAGCCCGTGCAGCTCGTCGTTCCTTATCCGCCCGGCGGCACGGTCGACGTGGTCGCGCGCATCGTGGCCCAGGGACTCAGCTCGCAGCTGGGCCAGCAGTTCAGGGTCGAGAACAGGGCCGGCGCCAACGGCTTCATAGGCAGCGACTATGTCGCGAAGGCCGCGCCGGACGGCTACACGCTGCTCGTGCAGGCGTCCATTTTCGTCATCAATCCGCTGTTCCTGCCCAATGTTCCCTACGACACGCAAAAGGATTTCACGCCGCTTTCCAACCTGGGCTCGGTGCCGCTGCTGGTGGTGGCGAATCCGCAGGTGCCGGCCAGGAACCTGCGCGAATTCATTGCGCTCGCGAAGCAGGACATCAAGAAGTACACGTTCGCCACGTCAGGCCTCGGCTCCGCCGGGCATTTGTCGGAGGAGACCATCAAGCGGCAGGCCGGGATCCCGGATCTGCTGATCGTCCCGTACAAGGGCACCGGCCCCACGCTGATCGATCTCATCGCCGGACAGGTGAGCGTGATGATTGATCCGATGCCCTCGTCCTATCCCCATGTGAAGGCCGGGAAGCTCAAGCCGCTGGCCGTGACCAGCAAGAACCGCGTTTCATTCCTCCCCGATGTGCCGACGGTGGCGGAGTCGGGTCTGCCCGGCTTTGAAATGGTTTCCTGGTATGGCCTTTGGGGACCGGCGCGGCTGCCGAAGGACGTCACGGCAAAATTGGGCATCGAAGCCGGCAGGGCGGTGCGATCTCCGCTGGCGACCGAACGCCTGGGCGCTCAGGCCTTTGCTGCCGTCGGCTCGAGCCCCGAGCAGTTTGCGGCCTATATCAAGGAGGAGATTGCGCGCTACGCCAAGATAGTCAAGCAAGCCAATCTCAAGGCGGAGTAGGCGGGGATTGCGATTGCGGCGGTCGGCTCGCCGATCATTCGCCTCGGCCGACGTCCGCAGTCGCCACAGGCCTCAGCGGATCCGGCGCAGCGCCTCATCGAGGAATTGCGCGGTCCGATCGATGTTGTGGAGCTTGTCCAGGCCGAACAGGCCGATGCGGAAGCTCGCGAAATCGGCCGGTTCGTCGCATTGCAGCGGCACGCCGGCGGCGATCTGCAGGCCTTCCGCGGCGAATTTGCGGCCCGACTGGATGTCTGGATCGTCGGTGTAGCTGACCACGACGCCGGGGGCCTGGAAGCCCTCTGCCGCGACGCTTCTGAAACCGTTTGCGGTGAGCAACGCGCGCACCCTGTCTCCGAGCGCCTGCTGTGCGGCGCGGGCGTTGACGAAGCCGTCGTTCTCCGTCTCCCTCATGGCATCGCGGCAGCGGGCCAGGGCATCAGTGGGCATGGTGGCGTGGTAGGCGTGGCCGCCCTTCTCATAGGCCTCCATGATCTGCATCCATTTGCGCAGGTCGCACGCGAAGCTCGTGCTGCCGGTCGAATCGATCAGCCTTCGGGCGTGCTCGCCGAGCATCACGAGCGCACAGCAGGGCGATCCGCTCCAGCCCTTTTGCGGCGCGCTGATCAACACGTCCACGCCGCTCGCGGTCATATCGACCCAGATCGCGCCGGACGCAATGCAGTCGAGAACGAACAGGCCGCCGACGCCGTGCACCTCCTCGGCCAGGGCCCGAAGGTAGGCATCCGGCAGGATCATGCCCGAGGCAGTTTCGACGTGGGGGGCGAACACCACGTCGGGCCTCTGCTCCCGGATGGTCTTCACGACTTCCTCGATTGGCGCGGGCGCGAACGGCGCCTGCCGGTCCTCGCCCGAGCGGCGCGCCTTGAGGACCGTGGCCCGGGCGGGAATCCGCCCCATGTCGAGGATCTGGGTCCAGCGGTAGCTGAACCAGCCGTTGCGGATCACCAGGCACTTGCGGTCCGTGGCGAATTGGCGGGCCACCGCTTCCATGCCGAAGGTGCCGCTTCCGGGGACGACGATGGCCGCCTTTGCCCGATAGGCTCGTTTGAGCGTGCCGGAAATGTCGGTCATCACGCGCTGAAACGCCGCCGACATGTGATTGACCGCCCGGTCGGTATACACCACTGAATATTCGAGCAGCCCCTCGGGATCGACGTTTGGCAACAAGCTCGGCATGAGCGGCTCCGGCGGAGATGGGAAAGGTTTTGATTGTTGCACTATCGCGGCGGTTTGGGAGGAACCGATGGGCGATCCGGAGGTGTTGCTACTGAACCGGCCTACCAACGCGCATCAAGGTGCAGTGGGACGGGAACCGCGTGCTGAGCTTTTAGGGGCAGCTCAGCGCCGCTTCCTGCCCGACCCGCGTTCGTCGGCTGAGGGCTGTTGCGCGCGCTTCGATGCCTCGCGCAACCGCGCCTTCGCCTCCTCAACCTTGGCATCGATCGCCTGACACTGCGGGCCGGTGAATTTGGCTGCGAGCGCGTCGATGAACACCCGCGTTCGCGCCGGCATGAGCCGCCGGCCTGGAAACACGGCCCACGCGCTCACCGGCGGCATGCGCCAGTCGGGCAGCACCTGGACCAGCTCTCCGCGTTGCACATAGGGCAAGGCGAAATGGTCGTTGACGACGGTGATTCCGGCGCCCTCGATCGCCATGCGCATCAGCACCTCGGGCGAGTTGGCCGTCGTACGGCCGGGCGGAATCCCTTCCCACCGCTGCTCGCCGCGCGTCAGCACCCAGCGCATCGCCTCGCCGGTGCGCGTAAGGACGCGCAGCGCGTCGTGCTCCGTGAGCATCTCGGGTTCGGATGGCGTTCCGCGACGCGCGAGGTAGGCGGGCGCGGCATAGAGGCTGTTGCTGAACACGGCCAACCGGCGCGCGGCGAGCGAGGCATCGTCGCGCAAGTCCCCCATGCGGATGGCGACGTCGAAGTTCTCGCCGATCAGGTCGACGAAGCGTGCCGAGAGGTCCACCTCGAGCGTGATCGCAGGATACTTCAGCACGAACTCCGCCAGCAGCGGCGCGAGGACGATGTTCGCCAGGTCGCTCGGCATCGTGACGCGCAGTCGGCCGCTCGGCTCGATCTGGCGGTGCTGGGCGAGGGACGCCGCGGCCGCGACGTCCTCGACGACATGATGCGCGTGCTCGAGCACGGCGAGCCCGAAGTCGGTGACCGTCAGCTTGCGCGTCGTGCGGAGCAGGAGCCGCTCGCCGAGCTGTGCTTCAAGGGCAGCGACGCGCCGCGAGACCGTCGATTTCGGAAGCGCGAGGCGCTCGGCCGCGCGCGAGAAGCTCCCTTCGTCGGCGACACGTGCGTAGAGAAGAAGGTCGTTGGGCTCGAGCTTCATGATTGTTCCCCGAAAGGAACGATCTTATCCATTTGGACGCCTTCCGAACCACGCCAGCAACAATTATATTGACTCCACACCCACCCGAACCGATGGAGCCATGATGAACATCCTGCAGATCAATTCCAGCGCCCGCCGCGAAGCGTCCAATTCGACACGGCTTGCCGCGCGGCTGGTCCAGCGCCTGCGCGAGTCCGACCCGACGGCAAGACTGACGGTGCGCGATCTCAACGCCACCCCGCATCCGGTCCTCGACGAAGCCGCGCTTGGCGCGCTGTTCGCGCCGGCCGGCGAGCGCACGCCCGAGCAGGCTGCCCGTGTCGCGCTGGACGACGCATTGATTGCGGAGATCCAGGCCGCCGATAGCGTGGTACTGGGCGTGCCGATGTACAACTTCGGCGTGCCGGCGCCATTGAAGAACTGGATCGATGCGATTTCGCGCGCCGGCGTCACGTTTCGCTACACTGAGAAGGGACCCGAAGGCCTGCTCAAGGGCAAGAAGGTCTACGTGGTCCTTGCGCGCGGCGGCAAGTACCGCGACACGCCGGCCGACACGCAGGTGGCCTATCTGAAAATGGTGCTCACGTTCCTGGGCCTCACCGACCTGCACTTCATCTATGCCGAAGGCCTTGCGATGGGAGCCGACGCCGAGCACGAGGCGATCGCGTCAGCGCACGAGCAGATCGAGGACGCGGTGGCGGCGTAACGAACCAGCGTCCTCAGCGCGGAACGTTGCGAGTTTTGCTTCAAGGAGCATTGAATGACGACGACGCTTACACACACTGCGGCCGGGGGGGTCACGCGGCCACGCTCGATCGAGCGCTTGATCGCGGGCCAGCCGACATCGGATGGAGCAGGCGTAAAGCTCACGCGCGTACTCACGCAGACGTTGCAGCGCCGGCTCGATCCGTTCCTCCTGCTGGACGCTTTCGCCACCGACGATCCGCAGGACTACATCGGCGGATTCCCGGACCATCCGCATCGGGGCTTCGAGACCGTCACCTACATGATCGCCGGCCGGATGAGGCATCGGGACAGCGCGGGTCACGAGGGACTGCTGCAGAGCGGCGGCGTGCAGTGGATGACCGCCGGGCGCGGCGTGGTCCACTCCGAGCTGCCCGAGCAGGAAGCGGGCCGCATGGAGGGCTTCCAGCTCTGGCTCAACCTCGCCGCGAAGGACAAGATGCGCGCGCCGTGGTATCGCGACATCCAGAGTGACGAGATCCCGGAGCTCACGACAGCGGGCGGAGTGAACGTGCGGGTGATCGCCGGCCACAGCCACGGCATCGACGGGGCGATGCAACGCGAGGTGACCGAACCGCTGTATCTCGACCTTGCGATTCCGGCCGGCGCGAGCTTCGCGCAGCCGCTCGTGCCATCGCACAATGCGTTCGTATACGTGTATCGCGGCGAGTTGCAGATCGGCGGCATGCCAGTGCCCGTGCAGCGCATGGCAATCCTGCGTAACGAGCCGCAGAGCGATGGCGTCGTGCTGAGTGCGCCGGCCGATACGCGCGCGTTGCTGATAGCGGGCAAGCCGCTCGGGGAGCCGATCGCGCAGTACGGTCCCTTTGTGATGAACACGAAGGACGAGATCATCCAGGCGGTGGAAGACTACCAGTCCGGGCGGTTCAGCGCGCAGAGGTAGCTTGAGGAACGCCGGCATTCGCCTCGGCCGACGCCGGCAGTTGCTGTACGCCTATACGCTGTACCTGAGCACCGATGGGCCGATCTCGATCAACCCGAGCCTGTACGCGAAACTGCCCTATGATCCGGTGCGCGACTTCACCCCCTTGACACTGCTGGTGACCGCACGCCAGGTGCTGGCGGGCTGATTGCCGGCGAGATGCAGGTGATTTTCGTCGGCGAGCCGGGAGCGCTGCCCCATGTCAAAGCCAGGCGGCTGCGCGCGCCCGCACGGCCAGGAGCGGAAGCGCGGCAGCCTCGAAAGGACCGCTTTTCGTCCAGCGGAAGCACACGCGAACCCTATTGAATCAAATAGAGCCGCAACTCCGGCCTTACGTCGGCAATGGCAACGAAGTCCCTGTCATCCTGGAGCAGAGCCAGTTTGTGTTCGATGGCAATCTGCGCGATCAGGCAGTCGTTGCTGCTGCGCGGAGTCTTGCCAGCCCGCCGGCACGCCTGATACAGGCGGGCGGCTGCAACGTACGATTCCACGGAGTCCATGGGCGCGTAGCAGCAGAGGCCCGCAAA
>Ga0156282_1032_pt1 | contig 13120 bp, 16 predicted proteins | sample RifCSPlowO2_12_FD_107931 | JGI IMG/M metagenome (GOLD analysis project Ga0156282, IMG submission 107931) | Betaproteobacteria bacterium RIFCSPLOWO2_12_FULL_62_13b
AACGGCCTTACGGGTCAAAGGCGCTGATCAACGCCTGCAAGGAGAACCGCCACCTACCAGTCTTCTCCAAGCGGACCACGCTTCGCAAGCCGGTCTATGAGAAGGTCGCGAAGCGATGGAAGGAACTTGGATTGCCTGGACAAATACCGACGGTCCGGGCGTTCGAAGCAGAAAGCAAGGTCAGTTACCATGAGGTCGGTGGATTCGAACCTGGTCGCCAGCCCGGCGAAAAGAAAGACGGCGATACAAGAACCGAAATGTGATTCCGGAGGCCGGTTGAAGGGGGCTCACGCTCCCTACTTGCCGGTCTGCGATCGCATCTGCGCGAGTGCCTTCGTACGCCACATGTTCCAGGCGCGCCCGTAATTCTGCGGCGGAACCGAGGCGTGAACCTCGCGCTCGTCCATGCACACGATTTTTCCCCGGGGTCCCGCAATCGTCATGGCCTGGACCTGCAATTTGGCGCTGATCTCCAGATAGATACTGCGCCCCACGGCGCGCGGCAGGTTCTCGCCCACGACCACGGCACCGTGGCCGCGCATCAGTGCGGCAGGTTTGGTGCCCAGCGTCCTGGCGAGCGCCTGCCCCAGATAGGACGTCTTCACCAGCAGGTCGGTGCCTTCCTCGGCATCCCGGATCTCGAAGGTCGGCACGCCCAGGCCCACGAACGCGGCCATGTGGAATATCGGCCGCAATGGTTCCGCCGTAATACCGAACGGAATGACCGAAGGCGAATGATTGTGGACCACCGCATTCACCTCCGGCCGGGTCTTGTAGATCTCACCGTGGATGAAGCGCTCCTGAACCGACTCCCGGCCCTGGGGATCGATCGGAGTGCTGTCGAGGTCGTACTCCATGATGTCGTGCTCAGTCATGAGTTCGGGCGCAATCGCCCGTGACAGGAAGTAGCGCTGCGCATCACGATCCGAGCGCACGCTCACGTGGCCATAGCCATCGATAACGCCGTGCTCCGCCAGAATCCGATTCGCCGCAGCGAGATCTTCGATCAGACTCATTGCCATTGCCTCGCGTCTCCTGTGACCGGATTGCCGGCTCAGTCAGCCTTGATCCCGGCCGCCGCGACCACCCGTGACCAGCGCGCGAGTTCGAGCTTCAGCAGATTCCCGAAGCGATCGGGCGGACCGCCCGCCGGAACCATGCCCTGCTTGGTGAGAAGTTCACGCACGTCGGGCTGCCGCAGCAGCGCGTTCATTTCCGCGTTCAGCTTCGCGACAATGGAGACAGGCGAGCCTACCGGGGCGAAAACCCCGTACCACGTCTCGACTTCGAGATTCGGAAGACCCAGCTCTTTGGTCGTCGGAATGTCAGCGAATGCCGGCGAACGCTCCGGGCTCATCACTGCGAGCATGCGCAGCTTGCCGCCATGCACATAAGGCGCCGCGGTCTGCAGCGAGATGATCATTGCCTGCACATGGCCGGCTATCAGATCGGCGATCGCGCCGCCAGAACCCTTGTAGGGCACGTGTACGAGGTCGATGCCGGTCTCCAGCTTGAGCAGCTCCATGGTGAGGTGCTGCGGGCCGCCATTGCCGGGCGAGGAGTAGTAGAGCTTACCGGGCTGGCCCCGGGCGACATCGATGAACTCGCGAAACGTTTTCGCAGGAAGTTGCGGATTGACGATCACCGAGACTGCGCTGGTGGCGATCAGTGCGACCGGCGCGGCCTTCGCGACCAGTTCGGTGCCGATGTTGCCGGTCGCCCCTGCCCGGTTTTCGGTGACCACGCCGACCCTCCAGCGCTCCGCCAGTTTGGGCCCGAGAATGCGCGAAAGGATGTCGGCCCCGGTGCCCGGCGTGTACGGAACCACAAGCTGGACGGTGCGACTCGGGTATGTGCTGGCCTCCTGGGCGCCGGCCATGCCAAACAGGCACACCGTAGCTGCCCCCGCAATCAGCCGCAGCGCGGTGCTGTATCCACTTCTTGCTTTGCGAGGCTTGTTCATCAGCGGCATCTCAGGGAGAAAGTGGGCGGCCCCGAACGGCCGGTGTTACTCATTCCGCTTTTAAGATTAACCACTAATTCCGTTCAAATCCCGCCCGGATCGCGGTCTCGTCCACGGAAGGACGGGCATTAAGAAGAACGCTGCAGGACAGGCGACGCCCTCAAGCGAGGGATAGGTAGTTCCTGTTGCTCTAGGTATTCGTGTCAGCGGGTGCAGCCTTGGGCGGTGTCGGGGGCGTTCCGGCCGCAAAAACGGCGGTGTCCACCTTGACGAACACGATCACGCTGCGCTCGGTGCAGAGATTGCGCACGTCGTGCAGGGTTCCGCTCTTCACCGACAGGACGGACCCGGCCGGCATGACGTACTCGACGCCGCCGACATTCATGTTGGCGCAACCATCGAGAACGAAAAAAGTTTCGTCCTGGCGCGGATGCTGATGCGGGACGGTCGATTGCCCGGGCTCGTAGCAGACCATCTCCGAGATCAATTGCCCAGTCTTGGAAATCACCTTGCGCACGCGCTTGGCGGCGGAGAATTCCTTGAGTGCGTTGAGGTCGATAATTCCGACACCGGGTGTCGGTTGGCTTTGAGGTTGATTCATCCTTTTTCCCCTCCTTAGCTGCGTTTGTTCAATCGAATAAGCGGCGCATGCTTATAACAAATACGATATTACATATAAAATGGCTAAAGATGAACTGAAGGACTTGGGCGGGTGGAAGTCGCGCGTCATGGTCGACCGCTACGCGAAGTGTGCAACGAAGAACTTAGTGGTGGCGGCAGCCCGCATCGAGTGCACTCGATCGGAAGGAGACGTGGTGCAGCTTTCCACGTTTTCCCCACGGTCGGCAAAACAAAGGGCTAGCTCGGAAGCTAACCCTTTGATGTGTTTGGTGGGGCGTGTAGGAGTCGAACCTACGACCTACGGATTAAGAGTTCTATTCGACGGTCAAGCGAATCAGACACTTACGCGCTAACCGGCTGATTCTCCTGCTATCTCTTTTCCGCTTGTAATCCCGTTTGGCCGGGTTTATCCTCCTGTCTGGATACACGGATACACCAGAGGCCCACGGATGAAAGATCATCGGTTCACCAGCAGGGGCATTGCGGCGCTGCCGCTGCCGAAGAGCAACAACCAGATTCTCTACCCCGATCTTGAGCAGCAATTCCTCTATGTCCGCGTCACGACGGGCGGCGCTCGGTCGTTCGTGGTGGACAAAAACACCAAGCGCGGCCGTATCAGGATCACGCTCGGGCCGGCCGGCACCGACACCCTGACGGCAACGCAGGCGCGCGAGCAGGCGCAGATCACGCTCGGGCTGATCGCCGAGGGCTACACGGCGCAGCAGATACGCGACCGCCTGGACCGCACGCAGGACCGCATCCCGAGCGGCGCCATGACGTTGAACAACGTGCTGGAGCAATACCTGCTGGAGCGGCGCCACAAGCTCACGGAGCGCACCCGGAGCGACTACACCAAGCTGGTCGATACCTACCTGGCCGATTGGAAGGACCGCCCGCTGGAAGTCATTGACGAGGCCGCTGTCGTCGCCAAGTTCGCCTCGATCAGTTCGCCATCCCGCGCCAATTACACGTTCCGGCTGGTGCGCTTGATCTTCAACTATGCGCGCAGCATCCGCGATGACGAGGACAAGCCGATCGTCACAAGCAATCCGGTGGACGTGCTCTCGCAGCGTCGCCTCTGGCATGACCAGAAGCCGAAGCGCGAGGTCATCAAGCTGGCCGCGATCAAGCCGTGGTGGAAGGCCGTCAAGCAGCTCGACGAAGGCGAAGCCGAGCGCACCGATGACGGACGCTTTGCCAAGGGAACCCCCTCTCTGCAAAGCAACGCGGACGTGGTTCGCGACTTCCTCGTCTTCCTCCTGCTCACTGGATTGAGGCGCAACGAGGCCGCGACACTCAAATGGGAGAACGTGGACATGCGCTCGAAGATGTTCACGATCCCGGTGACGAAGAACCACGAACCCCACACGCTGCCGTTGTCGGACTTCCTGTATGCGATGCTCAAGCGGCGGCACGCTGCAATTCCAAAGGGCGAGGAAAACGAGCAGCGCGCGAAGTATGTTTTCTCCGGGGATATGGGTCCGCTCGGTGAACCGAAGAAGCACATCGCGAAGGTCGTCGCGCTTTCGGGCGTGTCGTTTTCGTCGCACACGTTGCGGCGGACATTCGCGACCGTTGCGGAGAGTCAGGACATCCCATTCCTCGCGCTGAAACGCCTGCTGAACCACAAGGCCACGGACGTGACCGGGGAGAGCTATACCGTCATCGATGTTGAGCGATTGCGTGCGCCGATGCAGAAGATCACCGACTTCATTCTGAAAACGGCCGGCGAGCGCAAGACCGCCAGCGTGTCGAAGCTGCCGGAGAAGCGGGCGGCAGCATGAAAGCGAAGAAGAAAACCATTCCCCTGATCCCGCAGGTTGTGAGTGAGGCCATTCACTTCCTGCGTAATTCCACTAAGGAGCATCACGAAGCGGCCAAAGCGGCCGGGCGGCCAGTCATGGAGGTGATAGCGGGCAAGCGCTCAAGCGACGGCTTTTATCACTTTGGTGGAATCGTCTTTCAAAATAGCGCCGACACGGGAACCCCGGTGGAGGGGAAGATCCCCGTTTCCTGGGATGACTTCCTTGCTTCCGAAAAGCCCAAACGCGGGAGGCGCGTAGACACCGCAGGTAAGATAGCGAAGGTTCTGACTGCTCTGTATTTTCGTGAAGGGGGCGGGGCGAAGAATGCGCGCATCTTGGCCGCAAAGAAAATTGGTTCACGCGCGCAGGATGATAACGCCGAGCGTGCTTTGCGCAAAGCGGAAAAGCAGATCGCCCTGTCTGGAATTCTCAAGGATTTTGACCGAAGTCTTTTTTGGATTGAGCAGCGGCAAGGATCGAAACCGGGCGTATTCGTTTTGCTGCGGCATCGGACGGCAACGATAGACATTCAACCGGACGCCGTGCAACTTACCGGCAAGTTTTGGGTGCTCAGAATAGGCAATGAGCGCGCCGAGCACGTTGACCTGGATTACACCATTGGTCGCAGCGGATCGAAGCAAATGACGGGGGGGACAGTAATTCCGCTTTAATTTTTGCCCCGATTCGCTTCGGTCACGCCGTGGAAAATGGTGCCACTTCTTATAAGGAGGTGGCACAGTGGCAACGAAAACCGAAAAGCGCTGGCAGCTCGATTACGAGATTGAGCAACACACCGAAGGTCGAATCACAGCATCCCGACTGCGCAAAGATCGGCTCAAGAATCAGCTCTTCCCTTTCCATCGTATAGGCCGCTCGGTCTATTACGACATCACCGAGATCAACGCGGTAATCGAAGGCTCCCGCTTCGGCGGCGATTTCGACAGCACGAAACGGAAGGCGGCCTGATCGTGGCCACGATGAAGCGCCGGCCGTCGCGTGCCGCCGTGGACCGCGCCCTACACCTCTGGAAAGTCATGTGCGATCCACCGGACCGGAAAAAGGAAGCGGCCGATCCCGGATCGCCATCCAGATCAGCCGCGGCAGGGGAAAGCAGAGAGTACGCAAAGAATACTCCAGGGCAGCGCCCGCTGCAACGGGGGCGGCGATGACTGCCGATGCCCTGCTCTCGCGCCTGAATCACGTCAAGCGCACCGGGCCGGGCCGCTGGCTCGCGCGCTGCCCGGCACATGAGGACAAATCCCCGAGTATGAGCATTCGAGAACTCGACGATGGCCGCGTACTCCTGCACGACTTTGCCGGCTGCAGCATCGAGGAAATACTCGGCGCCGTCGGCATGACCTTCGATGCGCTGTTCCCCGAGCGACCGATAGAGCACGGCAAACCCGAACGCCGGCCTTTCCTCCCCGCGGACGTGTTCGACATTGCCCGGCGCGAGATTGGCATAATCGCAATCCTGACCGCCGACTTCCACAAGAACAAGCTGGTGAGCGAGGCTGACTACGAGCGCATTTTCGTCGCCGTCGAGCGGCTGAACGACATTGCAGGGGCGGCATATGGACGCTGAACAAATGAGCCCCGAGGACCGCGCTATTGCACGTTTCGCCGGCCGCACGAAGCAGGGCCCAACGGACAGGAAGAAGAAGACCGGACCACGACCTACCGCGCACATCGACGGCGCCGCACTGCTCGATGAAGTACACGCCTTCATCAAGCGCTTCATCGCCTTTCCGTCGCCGGGGTTCATTGACACGGTGACGCTGTGGGCGGCGCACGCTCATATGGTCGAGTATCTCCACACAACCCCGAGGCTCGCGGCGCTGAGTCCCGAACCGGAGTCTGGAAAGACGCGGGTACTAGAAGTGCTGGAGCTGCTCACTCCGGGCGCTATGTTGATCTTCTCGCCGTCCGTCGCGGCAATCTTCCGCAAGCTGGCGCAGGACCAGGTGACGCTGTTGTTCGACGAGGTGGATACGGTGTTCACCACCAGGGGCAAGGATGACCAGAACGAGGACTTGAGGGCGCTGCTCAATGCAGGGTATCGCCGGGGCGCAGCCATCCCGCGCTGCGTCGGACCTAAGCACGAGGTGCAGGATTTTCAGGTGTTCGCTGCCGTGGCATTGGCTGGAATAGGCGATTTACCCGACACCATCACCACCAGGGCGATTGTGATTCCGATGCGGCGCAGATCGGCCAGCGAACGGATTGAGCAATTCCGACTTCGAATGCACGAGCCCGAGGGACACAAGTTGCGGGACCAGTTGGCAGGGTGGGCGGAATCCGTTGCGGCTGCCGTTGGGGAAGCGTGGCCGGAACTCCCTGAGGGCGTGACGGATCGCCGCGCCGAAGCCTGGGAACCGCTCATTGCCGTCGCCGACGCTGCCGGTGGCACCTGGCCTGATCGGGCTCGCGTAGCGGCTGTAGCGGATGTAGCGGCTACTATGGACCGTGCGCCTACGCTGGGCATCCGCTTGCTCTCTGACCTGCGCCATATCTTCAAAGAGAAGGAAGCAATTTCGACCGATGAGATTCTCAAGACTCTGAACGCGATTGAGGAATCTCCCTGGGGGGATTTAAGGGGGAAACCCCTAGACGCCAGAGGACTCGCAAGACGCCTCAAGAAGTACGGCGTCACCCCCAAGAATGTGAGGATCGGAGTATCTATCTCAAAGGGGTATGGAAGGGAAGACTTGTTCGACGCTTGGACGCGTTACCTACCCTCACACCACATAACATCCGCTACATCCGCTACATCGGTAACAGACTGTCCCCGCTGTGCTGGTGAAGGCTGCCAGTGGTGCACTGCGGAGCGCAACCGATGACAGCACAAGACCTATTGCGCCAGATACAGGCCAGCGGCGCCAGCCTCGAGCTGACTCCAGGAAAGAACGTCGCGCCGGCGCGAAGTTTCAAACTTCCGGCTCACCCATCAACCCAGAACGCACCTACCCACCAACAAAGGAAGGAACCATGACGACTCAATTTGCAGACATCGTATTCGATCAAATCCAACGGAAGATCCAGGCGACAACCAAGCCGCCAACCGGCGACACCGTATTTGTGCTGTCGCAGAACAATTGCACCGTGCGCGAGCCCTGCGGGGTGTGCGGCCAGTCACACAAGGACGCCGAAAACCCGGCGTGGCTCTTTTCTCGATCCGGCACGCTTTGCGGGTCATGTGCTGAAGAACTCGCACCGGCTTTGTATCGCGCCGCGCGCGCCCTGGCAGTGCTGTATTGGCTCGGCGACGACGATGGGCAGGATAGGGAGATCATCAAGCAAGCGTATTCCATGCTGCCCACGCCCGGCAAAACCGACTGGGACAACCCTCCCAGTCCCGCGGAAGTTCTTAGACTTCTCGACGTGGTCCCGGTGCGGGCACGCATCGATGAATTGTGGCGCCTGGAGGCCGAGGGCGTTTCGGACGACTTCGGCGATCACCTTCCCTTCTGATGGCTGACGCTTGAAACCGACAGAATTACTCGAAATGATCGAGCGCGACGGCGCCCGGCTGGTGCTGAGTCCAAGCGGCAAGCTCCGAGTGCTCGGCGACCCGGTGCACGTCGAGCGCTGGATACCCGTGATAGGCCAGTACCAGGCCGAGTTGACTACCGCATTGCAGGTGCAGGCGAGCGCGAACACGGCAGAGGCGGGCGCATGAGCAGGCCCCGCTTGCAACAGCTTCGGCCGCGGGTGCAGGTGCTTGCTGATCGCCTGCCAGCGCAGCCGGCACCGTCAAAGCGATCCGGGCACCGCATCACCGGCCGGGTGCTGCAGGAGGCGCGCGAGCGTATCTGGCTAAGAGATTCTGGGATCTGTGGCGAATGCGGGAAGCTGACGAACCCTCCTGACTTCGACCTCGACCACCGCATACCGCTTGATGCAGGAGGCAGCAACGACGATGGCAACCTGCAGGTGCTACACCGAGAACCATGCCACAAAGCCAAGACAGCGCGCGAGCTGGCGAATCGATATAGACCGCTGCCGGGCACATCGCTTTCTCTGGAAAACGCCAAACGGGAAACCACTATGGCCCTAACGCGCGGATTTTTGATTCCGTATGATTTGTATGATTAAGGAGTGATTATGGCGCGAGGCGGCTATAGAGCTGGTGCGGGACGGCCGAAAGGCTCAGGGAAGCGCGTTATGGCACCTGGGAGCGTGGTTGCACCCAGCATGCCGGCCGACGTTGGCGCTGCTGCTGCTGAGGCCGGCCTGTCTCCGATGGACTACTTGTTGCGGGTGCTGCGCGATCCGAAGGTAGACGCCGTTCGTCGCGACCGTGCTGCGGCGCTGCTGCTGCCATTCGCGCACCCGAAAGCTAGCGAACTCGGCAAGAAACTCACGGCTGCGGAGCGCGCAAAGATTGTGGCAACCGGCAAATACGCGCCGAGCGAGCCGCCGAAGCTGTCCATCATTGGGAAAAAAGCGGCTGCGCAGGCTGCGGCCGTGACAGCGCAGGATGGGACGGATTGGGAAGCGCTGCTAAACCCGAAATGAAAATCATAGGATTTGAGGAAAAACCATGACCACGAACACCGAACGCATCACCGGACTGTTGCACGAATGCCGCGACCCTAACCTGCTCACCGCCGACAAGATCGGCGAGTTGACCGCGGCCCTGGGCGCCTCGACGCCGGAGGAAATCGCTTGCGGGACATTGGCCTACATCGCCGGCTTGCTGGTGGTGGCGCGCGGCGCGCTGCTGGTGGAGATCACCCGGCAGGCTGCCGAAGTCCAAGCCGCGGCGCAGCCGGATGGCCGGGTGATCCAATGAAACCGAACCGCTACCTACCCGTGCGCGCTCGCGATTTTGCGGGGGCTGCGAAGCGCTCCCAAGCTCAGGCCGCCCTGCGGTTCAGGCGCTTCCTCGGCAACGGTAAGTCACCGGCGAATCGAGCCGGGCGGTCGCGCAAAAAGGTAATCTCGGAGCGATACCGCGCCCGTGGCTAAGTGGTCCGACAGCGCGACCGGATGCGTCGCGCACTACATGCCAGCCGGGCCGAAGCGTGACGAACTGCTCGGGCTGGTTCGCATCGGCATCAAGTTTAAACAGCAACAGCATTTTCCGCTTCGACCTGAAGCGCGTACCAGAGGAGCGGCATTGACATGGGGCGCGAAATCTGGCACTCTCGCCTGGTGTGCTGCGAGACGTGGCGCACACCCTTCGAAAGATGTCCGCGACGGACTCCGACAAGGTCAAGACCCGGCAACGGGACGCTGACTTTTGCTCAGGAGTAGTCGCATGGAAACCAGACTTTCCCCCGTTTTTGAAACCAAGTTTGCGGGCTTTGGCGAGGCGGCCGGAATTTTCCAGGGCTACGCGTCCACCTTCGGCGGTGAACCAGACAGTTTTGGGGACGTGATACAAGCCGGCGCCTTCGCCGAGTCGCTTGCGGAACACCGGGCGAATGGCACCAGTCCCGCGATGTTTTGGGCTCACCAGAGCGCAGAGCCAATCGGTAAATGGCTGAGCTTGGCGGAAGATCGCCGCGGGTTGGCCGTCGAAGGCAAGCTCAGTCCGACCCGGCGCGGCAACGAAGCCCATGCGCTGATGAAGGATGATGCGCTTGGACTGAGCATAGGCTATCGCGTGCGTCCCGGCGGCGAATCTTTTGCGCGATCGAATCGCATTCTGAAGGCCGTTGACCTCGTCGAAATTTCTGTTGTTGCGCTGCCGGCGAATCTGGCGGCGAGAATAACCAGCGTCAAGTCGGCCGCATTCCTGCGCCCGGAAAGCATCCGCGAATTCGAATTCACGTTACGAGACGCCTGCGGCTTCAGTGTCCGCGAGGCGAAGCGTATCGCCTCTGCCGGATGGCCCGCCCTGTTGCGTCGAGACGATGCCAGCGACCAGATAGCGGCCCTGCTCGCCAAGGCCGCCGAAGATTTCCAATCTCATTGATAGGACTACTCATCATGGAACATGCAGAAATTCAAGTAGCACTCGACGGGCTGAAAAGCTCTGTGCTCAAACGCGTCGAGGGTGTGGAAACGAAACTTTCCACCTTCGACAAGGCGCTGACCGAAGTCGAGAAGAAAAGTAACAGGCCCATGCCTGGCAAGGATGATCCGTCGCCGGAGCAGAAAGAATATCGCGCCGCGTTCGATGCGTACGTGCGCAAGGGGCGCACCGACGGGCTCGATGAGCTGCAGCGCAAGGCGATGAACACGCAAAGTGATCCGAACGGCGGCTATCTGGTTATGCCGGAAATGGATCAGACCATCGACCGTATCGCGGAGACGATGGGCGGCCTGTACGCTGTCGCGAACGTCAAGACGATCGGCACCGCCAAGTATGAAAAGATGGTGAAGACCGCCGGCATGGCGATGCGGCGCGTTGCCGACGGCGCAACCGGCGGCGAGACGACAGAGCCGACATTCGCGAAGGTCGCGATAGAGGTTTTCACGGGGGAAGTCGAGCCGTGGATCAACAACGAGACGCTCGAAGATGCCTTCAACAACATCGAAACCGATCTCGCCGACGAGGCAGGAATCGCCTTCGCCGAGGGTGGCGGCTCGGAATTCATCACTGGCAACGGTGTCGGAAAATCTCGTGGCATTCTGAGCTATACGCCCATCGCCAACGCCAACTACACCTGGGGAAACTTGGGCTATGTTGTGAGCGGCGCATCGGGCGCCTTCAAGACGACCTCGGCCAGTGTGAACCCCGCGGATGCATTGGTTGACATGGTGCACGCGCTGAAGGCGAAGTATCGTTCCGGCGCGGTATGGTTGATGAACGACGCGACAGCGGGCATCGTGAGAAAGCTGAAAGACAACGATGCTCGTCACGTTTGGACTGACAGTCTCATAAACGGCCAACCGAGTTTGCTGCTCGGCTATCCGGTCGAGATCGACGACAACATGCCCGACATAAGCGCGGGCTCGTACAGCATCGCCTTCGGCAACTTCAAGCGCGGCTATACCATCGTCAACCGCACCGGCACGACGCTGATTCGCGACAACATCACGTCGAAGGGCGTCACGAAATTCAATTTCAGGAGACGTTTTTCCGCAGGCGTAACCCACTTTGAGGCAATTAAGATACTCAAATTTGCGACGAGCTAGGCGTATCTCCCGAGCCGCAGGGCGCGAAAGCGATAGGCGGCACGCGGATAAGTCGGCGAGTGCCGCGATTTCCAGCAAAACCCCGACAGCCGGAGCGCCCTTCGCTCATGTAGGGTGACGCCGGCACCAGCGGATGGATCAACGACAGCAACGGCGCGAGGCGATCCGGGCTCAGTGCGAAGCGCGCGGTATCACGATCGCGCAGCAGGGCGCGTGCTACCTGCTACGCGGTCCCGGCGTTGACTTGATGACGGTGGATCTCGCCGACTTGAGCGAAACCGACTTGCTGCCTTACGGATCGAGCGGGCCGCGCAGGCGGGAGCGGCCGTGATAGACGGCCTGATCGGCGGCAAGCTGTACGGCAAGCTGTTGCAGCGCGTGCGCAACAGCGGTAAGCGCTACATGACGGCCACGGTGACGGCAACCGGTACCAAGTACGCGGAAATCCTGCATTTGGTGTCATCGTTGCTCGACCCGACCGGCCCGACCGGCCTGTTGCGCTATCTAGCATCCGGGCATAGACTTGGTTTCAACCATGCCGATAAAATCTCACGTTCCGCCGCGACCAATTCCGGTTCCTGCGCCGCCAGCGCCACCAGCGAGACCATGATGAAAACCCGCGACCAATACCTTGGCGAGATCCGTTACGCAATTCGGCTGTGCCAGCGCACCGCCCGCCTTTATCGACGGATTCAAGGCGCCGGCATTTTCTTTTCGATCGTCGGCGGTAGTGCCGCGTTCACCGGCATTCAAGGCAACCTGCCCGCCTGGATACCGGCTGCCGGTGGCGTTCTTCTGGCCATAGCTGGTGCTGCCCTGATCTCCATTCGTCCGGCCGACAAAGCATCCCAGAATGAGGCGGATGTGAAGCGCTACCAGGCCTTAATGGCCAAGGCCCATGGCATCGACGACGCCGACCTTGCTGCTGCCATTGAGGAAGCTCACCAGGGCGATGCGCCAGAAGTCGAACCACTGCGCAACGTGGCTTACAACGATGTGGTCATGGAAATCAACCGGGCCGACCAGGAAATCTCCCTGACGGCGACTGAGCGATTGCTCAAAGTGCTCGCGTAAAAGCGCGCTGCCGCACTGCCGACCCGCCCGCGTGGCGGGTTTTTTGTTGGCTGCGCCTATTCCATACCATAGCTTGCGCCCTGTCCCGCTGCTGCACGATCGCCTCGGGGCTGGTACTTCGGGCCCCGGGACGCGGGCGAACGCGGCAGGGGCGATCCTGGGGCGTCTTGAACTGCACCGGATACACAGCGGAGACACGGTAAATCTTTGGAAGCCGCGAACCGCTGTAAGTCATTGTTTTTAAGTGGTGGGGCGTGTAGGAGTCGAACCTACGACCTACGGATTAAGAGTCCGCTGCTCTACCAGCTGAGCTAACACCCCGTCCGAGCATTACCTGAAAACCTGCACGGCCAGCGCACTCGCCACCCGATCATGCAGAACCATGATGCGGATGGCGTCCCCAACCGGATTCGAACCGGTGTTACCGCCGTGAAAGGGCGATGTCCTAGGCCTCTAGACGATGGGGACACAAGGACCATTTGTTGAACATTTGTCGGGTGGCTGGTGGAGGTAAGCGGGATCGAACCGCTGACCTCTTGCATGCCATGCAAGCGCTCTCCCAGCTGAG
>Ga0156282_1256_pt2 | contig 13022 bp, 10 predicted proteins | sample RifCSPlowO2_12_FD_107931 | JGI IMG/M metagenome (GOLD analysis project Ga0156282, IMG submission 107931) | Betaproteobacteria bacterium RIFCSPLOWO2_12_FULL_62_13b
GGCCGTGCCGCGCGCGCGGCGCTCGGCGAGTCCGTTTCAGGCTCGACAATGCGCGGAGCAATCGTCGCGGTCAGCACCGGGACGGCCGACGGGACAGGCGCGCGCACATTGATGTCCGGAAACAGCGCGAGCATCAAGGCATGCAGCGCGAGTGACATGACAACAGCGATCCCCAGCTCACGGTGGCCAGCGGACGGCGTGAAAGGCTTGAAAAACAAAGGGTGGGAAGTTGTCGCAGACATGAAGACCGGGCGCGCGTGTCCGCCGTAACTAACGATACCCCTCGAAGCGCGTTGACTCAACCGCAGTAGGGCCGAAAAACCGGCGACAATTGAGCTCTTTCCATTTCTGCGCCGTTCCCCGCCCATGACTTCGCTGAACAGCCTGTCCGCCGTTGAAGCCGCCCGCCAGCTCTCGGAACGCCGCATCAGCGCCGAAGCACTGGTGGGCGCCTGCCTGGAGCGCATCGAGGAACGCGAGCCGATCGTCGGCGCGTGGACGTTTCTTGATCGGCATCTCGTCTTGTCGCAGGCACGCGATCTCGACCGCGGGCCCATAAGGGGCCTGCTGCATGGGCTGCCCATCGGCGTGAAGGATATATTCGACACGCACGACATGCCCACCGAATACGGTTCGCCGATCTACAAGGGGCATCGCCCCGCCGCCGATGCGGCTATTGTCGGCGTGACGCGCGCCACGGGCGGCATCGTGCTCGGGAAAACGGTGACCACCGAGTTCGCCACCTTTCCCCCGGGCAAGACGCGCAATCCGCACAACCCGGAGCACACGCCCGGGGGATCGTCCAGCGGCTCGGCGGCGGGCGTCGCGGATTTCATGATGCCGCTGGCCTTCGGCACCCAGACCGCGGGCTCGGTCATCCGTCCGGCGTCGTACTGCGGCGTAGTGGGTTACAAGCCCACGTACAACGTGCTCGCACGCGGCGGCATAAAAATGGGATCCGATACCCTGGACACCGTCGGTGTGTTCGGCAGGTCGGTGGCCGATGCTGCATTTTTCGTCGCAGCCCTGACCCGCCGTCCCGAGCTGGTGATCGGCGAGGAGCTGCACTCCACGCCTCGCATCGGTCTTTGCAGGACCTATGAATGGGCCAAGACCCTGCCTGAAATGGCGAGCGCCATGGATCGCGCGGCGTCGCTCCTTTCGAAGGCAGGGGCGCGTGTGAGCGAGATCATGCTGCCACCGCTCTATGCCGGGATGGCGGCCGCACAGACCACCATCATGCGTTACGACGGATCGGTCAATCGCTCCGACGAAATGCTGCGTCACGCGGACAAATTGCATCCCAGGCTGGCGCAGCTGTGCCGTCAGGGGCTTGAAATCGGCGGCGCAGAATACGAGCGGGCACAATCACTGGCCCGTCAGTGCCGCGACCGGCTGCCGGAAGCGTTCGGGGCCTTCGATGTGTTGCTCGTCCCCGCGGCCCCCGGCGAAGCGCCTGCGGGCCTGGAGTCCACCGGCGATCCCATCATGAATTCAGTGTGGACGCTGCTCCACACGCCGTGCGTTAGCCTCACCGCGAGCCGGGGCCCGAACGGGCTTCCGGTTGGTCTGCAGGCGGTGGGAAGAATCGGCGAAGACGCGAGGACGCTCGCGGTGGCCGACTGGATCGAGCGCCGGCTGCGCTAGCGCGGATTACGGCGCAACGCGCGGCGGAGCGTTCCGGGACGCCGTATCACAGCCGCTTTCATCGCGGCCCGCTCAACACACCATGGTCACGGGGCGCGGCCGTGAGCCTTCGTAGAAAGCCTGGGCGAAAGACGGCCGGTTCCTGATGCGCGCGTACCAGTCCGCCACTCCGGGCAGATCGCTCCAGAGATGGGAAAGCGCAAGATCGTCCAGCCGAACCACGGTAGGAACCAGGCTCAGATCCGCGAGCGTAAGAAGATCGCCCAGCAGCCACGGCCCTCGCGCGAGCGAACCTTCCATACGCAGCAGCGCGTCACGCAGCCGCTCCAGCGCCTCATCGACGTCGGACTGGCTGAAACCGGTCCGGCCCATGCGGCGGTAGAAGTGTTTGCGCACCGTGCGCCTCTCGACCGCGAGCCGGTATTCGTCGTCTGTCAGACCTGACCAGCCCTGCAGGATGAAAGCATTGAAGGACGGGATCCGGATGGCGGGCGTGGGCACTTCGTCGATGTACTGTCGCCAGGCCCGCATGCGAGCCCGCCCGTAGGGATCGGCCGGCATGAGTGGCGTCGCGGGAAACACCTCCTCCAGATACTCGTTGATGACCGACGAATCGATGATCGGGCGTCCGTCATGCATGAGGGTCGGCACGACACCGTTGGGATTCAGCGCGAGATACCAGTCCGTCAGGTGCTCGTTGGCGCGGAGATCCACCCGGCAGTCCTGCCAGGGCAGGCTCTTTTCCGCGAGCACCAGCCTCACTTTCTGGCTGCAGGTCGAGCCTGGCGCGTTGTACAGCGCAAGACCCGGGGCGCGGTGGCTGGGACCTGACATCGCCGACCTTATTGCACCTTGGCGCCGGAGGATTTCACAGCAGCCGCCCACTTGGGCACATCGGCTTTGATGATTGCGGCGAATTGCTCCGGCGTGCTGTGCGCAGGCTCGAGCCCGAACTTGACCAGCGTAGCGCTCAGGTCCTTCATGCCGATCGCTTTCACGATTTCGGCATTCAGGCGCTTGACGATGTCGTTAGGCGTTCCTCGCGGCGCCACCACCCCGAACCAGGAAACGGCCGTGAACCCGGGCAAGCCCGCTTCAGGCGCTGACGGCACATCGGGCAGCTGCTTCACCCGCTTTTCGCTCGTGACCACCAGCGCCCTCACCTTGCCGGCGGCGATGAGCGGCAGCGCGGCAGCGAACTGGTCGACCACCACCTGCACGTGGCCCGCCAGCAGCGCAGTGACCGCGGCCGCCGAGGCGTTGTAGTTGATGCCGACGATATCCACGCCCGCCTGGCTCTTGAACATTTCCATCATGAGATGAGGCGGGGTGCCGCTCGTGGACGCTCCGTAATTCAACTGGCCGGGCTTCGACTTCGCCAGCGCGACGAGCTCCTGCAGGCTCTTCGCCGGCAAGGAAGGATGGACGAACATGACGAAGGAGGTGGTGCCCACCAGGCTGATCGGGGCGAAGGAGCTGACCGGGTCGTAAGCCACGTTGGGGTACAGCGCGGGCGATATCCCGAGGGACGCGATGCTTGCGAAGAGCATGGTGTAGCCGTCCGGCGGCGCCTTCGCCACGGCTTGCGAACCGATCGTGCCGCCCGCGCCGACGCGGTTTTCCACGATCACCGGCTGGCCCAGACCTTCGGCCATTTTCTGGGAAATGACGCGCCCCAGGATATCGGGAGGCCCGGCGGGGGCGAAGGGAACGATCATGCGGAGCGGTTTCTGGGGATAAGACTGGCCCAGGACCGGCGGTGCCCACAACGCAGCGACGATGTATATGGCGGCACCCAGCCAGATCCAGAGCGAGTACAGCCGCGAACGAACACCGAAATGTTCCATGCCAGGGCCCCTGCGGTTATTGGAATATTGTTGGCAGGCCATTTTAAGCTGCTCAGGCCCAGTACACGAAGCCGTTCGCGGTGCCGGTGCCCGCCTCCGACCGGTAGCAGGGGAGGTAGTCCACGATTGCGCATGATCACGCACATGTCGGGCTTTGCTTCGGCCATAAAGACGTAAGGCCCCGCAAAGGGGCCTTACGCTCGCGTGGCAGGAAATCTAGTTTCCTCCTTAAGTGTTCTTCCCAGCGGCGCGCCGCGAATAGTTCCTTCGCTGGACAAACGTCAAGACGTGCCAGGTGCGAGTCGCGAACTTCACAAGACTGCCCGTGCCCTTGAACACCCTATCGACAGCGGCTTCCATCTTGCTCATGTAACTCTGTGATAGCGAGCGCTCGACGTCATCAATACAGACGTGGTCGAACCGCGCGACGCTGCTTGAATCGTTCTTCGAAACACTGGGTTGACGCATTGAGGGTTTCTCCACATGGAAACCTCCTTCCTTCCGGCATAGGGCTCTTAGAACGGGGTACTTGCCATTTGTTTCCGACCGATTTGACCAATTACCCTGTCCAAAAAAAAAGCCCCGGCGAGCGGATGCTCAACCGGGGACATGGCCCTACAGGGTGTAGGGCTTCCTGCTCGGGGAGGGCGAGCAGGAAACGGTTTCGCAACCGTCAAATGGAGTGACTGCGCCGCCTGCAGGGAGTTCCCTGTATTTTGCAACGGCCTCCATGAACAAGTGTCACAGATGCATCACTCGAGAGGCCTTGCCATGGCTCTTCAGGAACGCAGCGGCGACTTCAGTGCCGCCGCATCGGCACCCCCTGGGGACCCGCACACCCGATGGGTCGAGCTGGGGCGCGTGGTGTATAGCTGGGCGGATCGGCGAGATCCGGCGGTTGACAGGGCGTGGTGGCGGATGCGAGGAGCCCTCCTTTATGACCCCGAAGTTCTGAAAGTCAGAACAGGCCGTGACCCGTTGTTTCCAGAAGGGACCCGTGCCTGATGCACGCCGAGCGTTAAGGTTTCTTCGCGGATGGTCAGGCCTTAGCCACGGCTGTCGAGGGGGACACGCCAAGCTTTTTGTGGCGCGGCAGGAAGAGAGCCAACGGCAGTCCCAGGTACCCTATCACTGCGGATGCAAGAATTGACCAGGTATAGGCTCCAGACAGATCGAAAAGGATGCCGCCCAGCCAGCCCCCTAACCCCATGCCGATGCTGGCACCCAGCATCTGGAAGGAGTAAATCGAGCTGAGGGGCGCTTTTGCGCCGAACAACTGGCGGTTGATAATGGGGAAGCCCACCATCTCGCCTCCGTAGCACAGGCCAAACACGACAGCAAACAGATAGAACACCCACGCTTCGTTGGCAAAAAACAAGATAAGAACCGGAGTGCTCTGGCCGATCAGCGCGATCGTGAGGATAACCCGGCCACCGAGCCTCTCCGCGAGCACTGAGAAAACGAAACGGCTTATGACCGAGGTGCCGGCGATCGTGCCGAGCACACCCGCCGCCTCCAGCCCGGACACTCCCTTGAAGGTGGCCATGGACACTACATGGGCCAGGATGATGGCATGTGCAGCGCACCCGAGATGATGGATACCCATCAAGAGCCAAACCGGCCGCTGGGTCAGAACCTCGCGTAGACCTGCCGGCACGATACCGGATGCGGCGGGAACACGTGGCTCTTTGGGAAAGCCTTCCGCTCCATAGGCGGACAGCCCCTTTTCATAGGGACTGCTTCTTATCAATGAGGAAAAGGTTATGAGAATGCCGCCCACAACAATTCCTATGAGGGTGAACGACCATTCCCAGCCACGGGTTTCTATGAGCCAGCGGAACAGGGGAGCAAAAATCACGGGCCCCAGCCCCATGGCTGCCCAATAAATGCCCAGCGCCACGCCCATATGTCGATAGAACCATCGGGTCACGATAACCGGCAGCAGCACGGTAAAGGCGGCATTCCCCAGAGAACCGACAAACAACCCGTAAAAGACGTAGAAGTGCCAGAGCTCCTTGATGGTCCCCAGGAGAACCGTGCCCGTGGCTATCAGCACGGACGCCCCGATCAGCAGCTTCCTCGCCCCGTAGCGATCCCCCAACCAACCCATAATCACTACGGCAGGCAGTCCGGCGAGAAAGGCCAGGGCATAGGCAAAAGATATGTCGCCGCGTTTCCATCCAAATTGCGCAACCAGGGGGTCTATGAAAACCCCGAATGATGCTGAATCGGCACGGGCAACTACATTGAGGACGCACGACGCCAACAGGACGACCCAGGCATAATGAAGTCTGTATTTTTTTATGAATGTCATGGATATGGTATTTCCTGTTCCATGCCCGTATGGTAACGGCGAAATTGATTTTTGGACTAACCAGGAATTCCTTGTCCCTCGGGGGCAAGTTTCCACCGGTGCTACGAAGTCGTGATAAAACGCGGGAACAGGCTGAGAATTGGCGCCAATAGGAGAGAGTCGATGACCGGGACACTGATGAAATTCTCGATGTCAGTATTGCTGCTCTTCACCATGGCCCCCTCGCTCTGTGCGCAAGGCTATCCCCAAGGCGCAATTACCATCATTCTCACGGCAGGCCCCGGCGACGGATCGGACATCGCCATGCGCATGATGGCCGAGGACCTGCGAAAGTCGCTCAAAGTGCCCGTGCTTTTGGTCAACAGACCCGGCGCAGGCGGGGTACTGGCCACCGACAGCGTCGTGCGGGCAAACAAGGACGGCTACACGCTGCTGTTTACCAACAACGCACCCTTGACCTTCAGACCGGTGGTGGAACCGGATACGACCCGGTACGACCCCTTGAAGGATCTTGTACCGCTCGGGATGGTGTCACGGACGCCGTTCCTGCTCGCTGTTCGCAGCGACGTTCCCTACAAGGATTTCGGGCAGATGATTGCGTACGCGAAAAAGAATCCTGGCGTGGTTCGCATTGCGACGGTCGGGACCGGATCGGTCGGAGATTTCACGGTCGATGCAATCAATTCGCTCACGGGAGCAGGACTGACGACCGTCCCGTACAAAGGGGCCACACCCGCGGTGGGTGCGGTGGCGGGTGGACACGTCGAGGGAACTGCGATAACGATGAGCGCCCTGATCGGTCACCTGAAAAGCGGAGCGCTGAGGCCGCTGGTGATCTCGAGCAAATATCCCGAGTTTCCGGACATCCCGACATTGACTGAGCTCGGGTATTCGGGAAACCTCATCGGCGTATGGACGGGATTTTTTGCGCCGGCTGGGATACCGGCCGAAGCGAAAAACGTGCTGGTTCCTGCGTTCCGCGCCGCGATAAAAAACCCGGCGATCACCGCGAAGCTTCTTTCGGCGGGCTTGGTCGAAAACTACAACGCTCCGGATGAGGTACTGAAAGAAATGCGCCAGGAATATCAAATGGTCAAGGACTTTGCCAAGAGGGCGGCACCAGTCAAATAATCATCGCCGGCCAAGTCCGGGATGCCTGGAATATCGGTGTCGCCAAAACAAGATCTTTACCGCCGCCTCGCGGGCTATTTATCGGCAACGCGCGACAGGACTCTCAGCGCGCAAGCCCGGGTGCTCGCCGGCGTCAAGGGCGCCACTTCGCTCGCCGCAATCGCGCTCAATTTGCTGATCCTGTACGTGCTCGTCCTGATTCCGTTCACTCCAAGCGTCTCGGACATCCGCAAGGCGAGCGTCGATCAGCCGAGCCTGCTCATCTCCGCGGACGGCAGACAGCTTGCCGCCTACAAGCGCATGAACCGTGAATGGGTGCTGCTGAACCGGGTGTCGCCTCATGTGATCAATGCGCTGATCGCCACGGAAGATCATCGCTTCTATGAGCACGGGGGCCTGGATTTCCGACGCATCGCTTCGGCTGCTCTGAGCACCGTCACCGGCGACACCCAGGGCGGCTCAACCCTCACACAGCAGCTCGCGCGCAACCTCCTTCCGGAAGAGATCGGTCGGCAGCGGACGCCGACGCGCAAGATCAAGGAGATCATCACCGCGCTCAAGATCGAGCACGCCTACGCCAAGGAGGAGATCCTCGAGATCTTTCTGAACACCGTGCCGTTCCTTTATAACGCGTTCGGCATCGAGATGGCCGCGCGCACGTACTTCGACAAGCACGCCTCACGGCTCAACGTGCTGGAAAGCGCCACGCTGATCGGAATGCTGAAGGGCACGAGTTACTACAATCCGGTGCTCAATCCCGAACGCGCCGTGGCACGCCGCAACGTGGTGCTGTCTCAGATGGTGAAGCAGGGACACCTTACGCAGAGCGAATTCACGAGGCTCAAGAACCGGCCGCTGCGCCTGGATTTCGAGCGCCAGCGCGAGATACCGGGGCCGGCGCCGCATTTCGCCGAGTTCATTCGACGATGGCTGGTCGAGTGGGCCGACCGCAACGACCATGATATCCATGCCGACGGCCTGAGGGTTCACACAACTCTTGATTCACGGCTGCAGGCGATGGCGAACCAGGCCGTGGCCCGGCAGATGGAGGCGCTGCAGGCGGTGGCTGACGTGGAATGGTCGCGAAGCGGCAACCGGCTGCTTTCGACCAGCACGATCGACTACCTTGTTTCGCGCCCTCGCGTGGTTCCGTTCGCCCACTTCTGGACCAGCCGGAAAGACCTGGTGAACGCTTTCGTGCGCGAATCGGCTGCTTATCGAACCGCGATCGAGTCCGGAATCGCGCCGGAGACGGCGCTGGCGCAGTTGAAGAAGGATGCCGACTTCATGGCCCGACTCCGGGCCGAGAAGACGCGGCTGCAGACCGGCTTCGTCGCGATCGATCCGCGCACCGGCGGCGTGAAGGCCTGGGTGGGAAGCCGCGATTTCCAGACCGACCAGTACGACCACGTGACGCGCGCGCAGCGGCAACCCGGTTCCGTGTTCAAGCCGTTCGTGTACGGTGCCGCCCTCGAACAGGGCATGTCGCCCAAGCGCGTCTTTCGGGACGATGCTGTGGAGATCCCCTTGCCGGGTGGCGGCGTGTGGAAACCCACGGACCAGTCCGCGCCCACGGGACGGCCGATGACCGTCACCGAAGGCCTGGTGTATTCAAAGAACACGATTACTGCGCAGATCATGCAGGAAGTCGGCGCCTCCAGGGCCGCCGAGTTCGCCCGGCGACTGGGCGTAAAGCAGAGCCGGCTCGAGCCCGTGCCGGCGCTCGCGCTGGGCACCAGCCCCGTGACCCCGCTCGAAATCGTTTCGGCCTACAGCACGCTGGCCGCGCTTGGCGAATATCGCGCCCCGCTCTTCATCACGCACATCACGGACAGGAACGGCAAGGTGCTGGCCGAATTCAGCACTGAAGCGAAGCGCGCGCTGGGACGCGAAACGGCCGAGGAGCTGATCCGGATGATGCGGGGGGTCGTGGACAAAGGCACCGGTCAAGGGGTGCGAGCCATTTTCAATGTGCGCGCCGATGTGGCAGGCAAGACCGGCACTACGCAGAACAATACCGACGGCTGGTTCGTACTCATGCATCCGGGCCTCGTCGCGGGCGCCTGGGTGGGCTTCAACGACCCGCGCGTCGCGCTGCGCAGCGATTACTGGGGACAAGGTGCTCGCAACGCGCTGTACGTGGTGGCGGATTTTTTCAGGCTGGCGCTCAACGCGCGCCTGGTGGACGCGACCATCGAATTCCCGGGCCGGGATCGCTCGATCGTCGGCGAGGCGCTCGAACGCTTCGAGGAGTGGCTCGGCAGGAGAAGGCTCGAGGACGCAGCCCCCGCTTCGCCGCAGAACGGACGCGACGAAGGCTCCGACTCGGGGCTCGATGCCGTCCGGGGCATGATGGAGCAGATGCGCAAATGGCTGCGCAACCTGGAGCGGCTCGGCGAAAACGCAAGTTAAAGCTGGCAGGTTGGCTGGTCACATTTCAAGGCTCAAACGCCGGCCCGCCGGCGCCCCCGGGGCCGCGCCGCCGTCTCCTGCCGCGTCGACGTCCGAAGCATGGATCCTGCGTTGATGCTCGCACGACTTGCTGCATACAGGCGAGCCACTTTATCGGCGTTGCCTCGGACGCGGCTCTTGAAGCCCTTGGAGATGCGCGGATGCGCCAAGACGCGCTCCCAGAATCGCCTGGCCGCGCGAAAAGCCGGCTCCCATGACGCCATCGTCTGCGCTGGCAGCGAGGCGATGACGAATTCACGCTCGAGCACCTGGTCGTTCACCGGCGCGTAGAGCATCGGCAGCATGTCATATACAGGCGTGAGCTCGAGCCTGCCGTTCGCATGCGTGAAAAAGGAGATGTTGCCGAAGTGCATGTCCGAATTCGCGATCAGCATGCCGAACGTGTGGACCAGCCTTATCGTTTCCGCGTCCCCGGCCGAGATCAGGCCAGCCCGTTCCAGGCGCACAGAAGCCGCCGTGTAGTTGTCGCGGCGGCCGAAGTGGTAGTCGTCCAGCGCCCCCAGCGAGACCACGCCGCGTCGGCCGCGCCTGCCCAAACGGTCGAAGCGCGGGACAACCAAGTGCGTGCGCTCCTGGTTCGTCAGGATGCGTGCGCGCGCCGCTGGGATGCCCGCCTCATGCAGAACGTCTGCCGCGATCGCCTCGCACGCCAGGAGGTCGGACCAGCGCTCGCCGACCTCGCTATTAAGGGGCGGCGAGAACTTCACGAGGACGTGGGCCCGCTTTCCTGAGCCGTGCTCGACGTACGCGGCGAACTTGGGGTGCTCGCCGCCGGCGCTCGACCCGGCAGGTTGTCCCTGGACGGCGAGCACCGCGAGATGGTTGAAGGCCAGGGACTGATCGGCGAGCCGGATCGGCGTGAGCGGCCCGGCCGCCGAGAGGAAGCGCTGCAGCGAGCCCTCTCCGATCAGGAGGTTGCCCACCGTGTCCTCACCGCGGGCGGACAGAGCGCGCAGCATGTGATCGTCATTCCAATCGGTCACGCGCTCGGGCAGCTCGAGATCCCTGTTCGCCATGGCGAAGGCACGCCCGAGAAACCCCTGCGGGCACATGTCGTCGAGGAAATACGGCAGCCCCTCATAGAGCTCGCCCGAAGCGCCGCGAGCCACCCAGGTTTCGCCGCCATGGAGCGGGTTGATCATCCCCACGCGGTGAGCGACGCCTTGCTCATCGACCTCGAAAAGCGGTATGTCCCGTTCGACCCCTGAGATAGCGCGCGGCAGGGCATACCGGGTCGCTCGGCCGCGGCCGAGCGTCAGCACCTCGTCGGGGGATTGGCTGACGAGCCTTGAGAAGCTCGCCTGGCTCATTCCCAGCGCCTCGTACAACTCGCGCGCTCCGGCCGCGCGGCGAGCGCGCAGCTCCCGGATCAGGGCCGCCGTGCGGAAATCTGACTTGGCCATGGCGCGTTGTCTTTTTGCGTTTTGGATGAATAGATGATGTATAGATCATTTAACAATAACACATTTTTATTCAGCATGTTACTATCATATATAATTAATGTAGGAATAGAAAAAGAATGGCGAATAGCCCGTGCATCCACCGCTCGCCGAGGCGGCGATGCCTCGGCGAGACCGACTTTAGAGCTCTGATTTTGCGGCGTGTTCAGGACGGCGCATCAGCGGGACGAATGCCAACGGCTTTAAACACGCGACTGCGCCGCGGCTTTTTTGGGTCCGCCTACCTCGCTAAAAATACGGCGCCGTCCATTCGAGGTCATGGCGGGACGCGTTCTGCTCCAGTTCGACACCGTTCACGCGTCGTTCGGAAACATCAAGACGGGCAAGGTCAAGGCGATCGCGATCACCAGCCTGAACCGTTCTTCGGCGACGCCCGGAATCCCCACCGTCTCCGAGACACTTCCGGGATTCAATGTACTGAGCATATCCGGCGTGGTCGTTCCCAGCGCGACGCCGCGCGACGTCGTTCACAAGATGAGCGCCGACATCAACAAGGCGCTGCGATCCCCTGACACGGTGGCAAGGATGGAAAAACTGGGCATGACGCCTTCTGGAACGACCCCGGAGCAGTTTGATGCCTTTATCCGCACGGAAATAGAGAAGTGGGTAAAGGTCGTGCGCAGCGCCGGGATTCGGGCGGAATAACCCCTAGGTGATTGCAGTTTCACGAATATTTCGAAAAAAAGGAGCGTGGGGAAATGGATGATTTGAGGTCGTGGTTGTCGAAAGTGGAGGCAAGGGAGGAGCTGAAACATATCGATGGCGCTGACTGGAACCTGGAGATAGGGACCATTTCGGTGCTTCATTCCCGAAGTGAACCGTGCTGCGCCCTTCTTTTCGACAAGATCAAGGACTACCCCAAGGGGTACAGAGTTCTGACCTGTTCGGTGACCACTCTCCGGCGCCTGGCGCTTGCCCTGAATCTTCCAGAGACGGACTCGGGTCTGGAACTGGTGAAGGTGATGCGCGAAAAGCTCGCCGTCTGGGAAGGGACCATGGACAAGTTTCCCCCGCACGAAGTGAAAAGCGGACCGATACTCGAGAATGTGCGATCCGGCAAGGACGTGAATCTTTTTGAATTCCCGGTACCCAAATGGCACGACGAAGACGGCGGGAGATACATCGGAACGGGAGATGCCATCATCACGCGGGATCCGGAAACCGGAGAGGTCAATCTGGGCACCTACCGTATCATGGTGCACGATGAAAAAACCACGGCGCTGTACATGTCTCCGGGCAAACACGGGCGGATCCACGTCGAAAAATACCATGCATTGGGCAAGCCCTGTCCCGTAGCCATGTCCTTTGGACATCATCCGGTGATCAATCGCGTGGCGGGAATGGAGGTGCCGCCGGGTTGTGAATACAATCTTATCGGAGCGATCCAGGGCGAGCCGGTCAGGGTGATCAAGGAGGAGATCACCGGGCTTCCGATCCCTGCCGATAGTGAAATCGTGGTGGTGGGCTGGTGCCGTCCCGGGAAGACTCGGATCGAGGGACCCTTTGGCGAATGGACCGGTTACTACGCCAGCAAGGAACGCGAAGCGCCGATCGTGGAGGTCGAGCGCATTTATTTCCGAAACAACCCCATCCTGCTTGGGGCGCCACCTACGCGGGCTCCGTCCGACGGGAGCCTCTTCCAGGTAATCAAAAGCAGCGCCATGACATGGAATGCTCTTGTAAAGAGCAACGTTCCCGATGTCAGAGGCGTCTGGTACAGTGAGGTCGGGTCGTGGCAATTCCTCGTGGTTTCGATCAAGCAGCGCTATCCGGGGCACGCCAGGCAGGCCGGATTCCTCGCCTGCCAGAATCGGCCGGCAGCCTATCACGGCAGATATGTCGTTGTGGTCGATGAGGACATCGACCCGTCCAAGATCGAGGACGTCATGTGGGCGCTGTGCACCCGGAGCGATCCGGAAAAGGATATCGATCTGATCAGACGGGCCTGGAGCACCCCCCTGGACACGATGATCCGCAAGCCCACCAATGCTTTCTTCAATTCGCGGGGCGTAATCGACGCGTGCAAGCCTTACGAGTGGATCAACGAATTTCCGATCGCTATCAAGACGAGCGAAGAATCGGCAGCAAGGGTGAAGGACAAATGGGGCTCCGTCATCAACCTGAAGGAGGGCCGGCGGATCTGGTGAGCGG
>Ga0156282_1227_pt4 | contig 13020 bp, 12 predicted proteins | sample RifCSPlowO2_12_FD_107931 | JGI IMG/M metagenome (GOLD analysis project Ga0156282, IMG submission 107931) | Betaproteobacteria bacterium RIFCSPLOWO2_12_FULL_62_13b
ATTACCCACAGCCGCGCCAGCGATTCGAACACCCACTGGAAATGGTTGCTTCCGGCGCCCAGCCACACACAGGGCTCGTCCAGCGCCAGGCAGCGCTCGGGCAAGGCCAGCAGCAGGCGGCCGTCATCGGCACAATGCCGGATCGCGCCGCCCTCGCGCAGCGCGTATTGCTGCGGAAAGCGCACGAAGCCATCCAGGAACAAGTGGCCGTCGGATGAAAGCAGCAGCAGATCCTTCGGCAGCACCCGCACCCGGGCGACCCGCGCGAGAAAGATTTCCAGCGCGAACGGCTTGGGCAGGGCGAAATGCCGCGATTCGTCTTCGGGCAGCGCCTTGGGCTGCGGCAGGCGCAGCCATTGCGGCCGCGCCAGCCGCGTATAACGGTTGCCGCCGGCGGCGCACCACAGGTCGATCTGACCCAGCCGCGCCCGCGCGGCGCGCAGGCCGGTTGCGCCTTCCGGCGAGGGCCGGTTGCGCAGCGCCTCATCCAGGTGCGCCAGAGCCGCGTTTTCGTGGCAGAGCTCGAAACTCGCCTTGGCGGCAAGATAGGCGGCAGGACCGTACTCCGGCTGCAATTTCAACGCCGCGCTAAGGCTTTGCAGCGCGGCGCGGGTGTCCCCCAGGGCAATGAGCGCCCGCGCGAGGAGGTAATGCGCCTCGGCATGCCCGGGTTGCAGGCGCAACGCCGCGCGCAGCTTCTCCGCGGCGAGCGCGGGCTTATCCTCGTCCAGGCGGATCCGGCCAAGATAGAAATTCGCCTTGGGCGAATCCTGGCGCAGCGTCAGCACAATCTCGAAGTGAACCGCCGCCTGTTGCGCCAATCCCTGATCCCACAGCACCAACGCGTAATTGAGGTGCGCGTCGGCAAATTCCGGGTCAAGCGCGATCGCCCAGGCGATATGCCGCGCCGCCTGGTCGAGTTCTCCGAGCGCGCGGTAGGCAACGCCGCAGTTGGTGTGAATCGCGGCGGTCCTGGCGCCGCCGACGAGCGCCATTTCGATCAGGGTCACGGCCTCGCGGTGGCGGCCGCGCTGGTGCGCAATGACGCCGGATAGATGCAGGGCCGCTTGGTTGCGGGGCATATCGCGCAGCACCTCGCGGTACAAGGCCTCGGCAGCGTCCAACCTACCCTCGTTATGCAAGCGGATCGCTCGTTCCAGTTTTTGATCGCTATTTTCCTGATCCATCATTCTTTATCGGCGCAGCAGCTTCGATCGAAACATCAGAGTGGCTATAACCGATGTGCCGATGGCAAGTATCAGATTCATGAAATAAACCGGAAAGGTCCACCATGGCCCAAAATTCATCCAGTATGCCGTCCCCGGTGGATTGCCAATAGGAAGCCAAACCCGAGAAAGAGCCAGCGACAAGGCAAGAAACAAGAGCACAGTCGCGGGCGTAATAGGCCGCGCGTCCAGGACTTTGATCGTCAGCGCCACTACGAACGGAAAAATAAATACAAGGTGTCGCGACTCGCTGTTCAATGCCATGACCAAGGACATTCCCAAGAATATTGGCATTCCTGGTCCCATTGAAGCTGCGAACTCAGACACGGATCGCCACCGCCATAGCGCAAGAGAGGCGATTGGACCAAAATAGATGACGAGACACAGCGCAAAAATGCCGGGCTGTTGGATGGCGCGGGAAAGCAAATCTGGTAGCTGCTCCGCGAAGCTCATCGAATATTCATTTGGGGCGCTGGGCGCTTTATTGAGGATGAGCACAATAAGCGCAACTGTAAACACCGTCGCGCCGCAATTGATCAGAGTGCGATGAAAATCGTGAACGACGCCGCGCAAGGGGAAGGCCTGCACCAGTTCTCTGACGCCTAACGCCAGCCATGTACAGGCAATGAATACACTGATGGCGGTGTAAGGCTGGATCAGTATCGCCGGCGAGGAGCGAATGGCGGGATGCATAAGCAGCACGCCGACGAACAAGATCGCGCTCAGCCCGCCTGCCGCCGCAGCTAAAATGCGGTTTCCCTCACCGCCGGCGGCGCGCTCCCGTCGGCCAAAGATCAGCAATGGCACGCAGTAGATCCACGCCGTTTGCCATGCAAATACCGTTATTATCGTAACGACATGCAGGAGCAACGCCCTGCCACGAAGCCAACTATGGAGGGCCATCAACCCGAGCAGGAATGCGCTGCCGTCCATTAGTACAGGATAGTAGGAGAGCATCTTCAATGAAGCGAAATTTCCGATCAGCGCGATGCCTCCCAGCCACTTTGCTGTTTGACTCATACCAAGATGGTCGGCGATGCGGCTCCATACGAAACTGCCAGCCGCGAGGGCTGTGACGTTCAAAAGGACATATCCGGTGACTATGCTTTGCGCGGTAAACGGGACACCGAACGACCAATAAAGATGGTAAAGGATCGCGGATGGCAGCAATCTTTGCAGCCGGTACTGAGATATCTCGTTTAACGCGCCATAGAAATCCGCCGTCATCGGACCGAAGAAAACGCCGTCAAATCCGAATCCCTGGTTGGCGGCAAGCTTCTCTCCAAGAACAAACAGCGGTAGCGCCGTCACCAACGTAAGCATTGTCAATGCAATCGTGTTGGCATTGGGCGTGGCCATGATGTGGGAATCGTTGCGCGCCATGCTATTGCTGCGACCAACCGACAACTGCGATTCCGATGGCAATGAGCGAGATCCCCAGCCATTGACTGAATCCGATTGGCTCGGACAGCAGCCACGCCGATGCAAGAATGACTGCTATGAACTGGGCTGCGGCAAATGATTGTGCGACGTTTAGCGGAAGCCATTGGAGGACCACAATGTAAAAGCATGCGGCCAATCCGAAGCTGGCCAGGCCGAGGGCCACGCGCCAATTCAGCAGATGGGCAATCTGCTGCCCTGGTCCGCCGGCTACCGCCCCAGTTTTCAGAAGCAAATTTGCGGTCACCGTAAGGCTGATCATGGCGAGGAAAACGAGCAATATTTTCATACTCATATGGGCACCCGATCTTTTCGTTTCGCGATGTCGAAATCCGGCATTGCGCCGCTGCGCATACCCGGATCGTACCTCTCTGGATCCGTGTCTTCCGGCACCCGGTCGGCGTGTCTGGCCACCCCGATTACCTGCAAACCCGCGTGGCGCAGTCCGGGCAGGCTTGTCGTCAAGTGGTCTATCCGGCAAGCGGCCCGTGTGAGAGGCCTGATTCCCGGCAAGTACCGAAACAGCCTGTTGAACACCAGCACGTCGCTATTCATGAACAAACAGAAACCGAAAAACCCTCGGGTTTGCCAGTCCCGCAAAGCCAGTCCCGCCTGCGCAAGGGCCGATTCGGTTTCGCCTAGGCGCAGCGGCCGCTCGGTATTGTGGTCCAAGGCGCTGGAAACGCGATAAACAACCTTGCGGATAGCGCGCCACAGCGCAAAATCGTCGAGCGGTTCACGAAAGTAGAAGCTGCCGCCGGGTTTCAGGATGCGTCCTACCTCACGGAACAACCTTACCCGGTCCGGTACATGATGAACGCCGCCGAGCATGACGACATTGTCAACGATCCGGTCCCTCAGCGGCAGCATTGTCGCGTCGCCCTGCACGAAGAAGAAGCGATCGTCAGGGAGATCGTTGCGGGCGATTTCCAACATGCCTGCCGATACGTCGATACCAACGCACCGGGACATGCGCCTATCGAGAAGGCGGGCAGCCTCGCCGCGCCCGCAGCACAGCTCGGCCACGGTGCCCAGCGATCCCGCCGGCAACACGTCGAACAGTTGCCGGTCCAGATAAGCCATGTACTCCTCGGTGTGCGGATAACCCAGATTCTCCACGTATTTCGCAACCATGCCGTCGTACTGGGATTGCTGCGTACGCCCGGCATCAGACACGAACTCGTTGGTGAATCGCGGAATGCCGGAAGCCGAAATCTCGTAATGCTCTTTGCCGTCAGACGATTCCAGGCGCCGGTCCACGAGACGCAATGCCTGCCGCGTGCGTGGCGAGCACAGCATTGCCACATACTCGCCCGGTACTACTGCCGATCGCGATGCAAAATCCGCGCTCTTCATACCGGCGTGCATTACCCCGGCACTGTCGCGCTGGATGCGGGCTTGGTTCCGATCACCGACCAGGAGACCTCGTTCACCCACTCGGCCTTTACCTGTTCCAGACCGGCTTGTTGCAGCAGGGCGATCGCTTCGTTCTTACGCCAATAAGAGGCAATCCTGGGCAGCATCTGATCAAAGCAGATATGGTGAACATGCCGGAACGAAAATGTTCTAAGCAGCTTCAGGTATGCCAGCGGCGCGAATCCCATCCTCAACATTGCCCAGAGGAGACCGGCCGGGAAATAGGCGAGGAATCGCACCAGTCCCAGCGGCATCCACGAGAACATGAGTTTGCGCAGCGGACCGAGGACGTTTACATAAAACGCCAGATTCTCGTAACCGTAGACCCACACCAGTACTGTCCCGCCCGGTTTGGCGGCTTCGGTCAGTTTTCGAACCGCCAATGCGGGATCGCTCAGATGATGGATAACGCCAATGCTGAAGACGATGTCGAACCTGTCCTTGTAAGGGATGTCATATATGCTGCATTTGCGCACTTCGGCGGACGGAAATTTCGCCAGACTCCTGCGGGCGGCGGCAAGACTGCGTTCGTCCAGATCAATGGATACGCACGACTCGGCGCCATAGGACATCGCCCAATAGCTGTTGCGGCCGGCTCCGCAACCGCCATCCAAAAACACTTTTTCCTTCCAATCCCGCTGCGGAGACAGATGTACGGTCCATAGCTGGAACTGGCGCTCCTGCTCCCGCGTCAGTTCGTTGAACCGCTCCCACGAGTATCCGAAACGGTCGGGGGATCCTTTGAGGTCTTCGCGTTGTTCAAGGTCAGTAAAAGACATCGACTCTCACACCTCATCCATTGCTAGGCGGAGTATACGCGGTTTGGCTAAAAGCCCGCTGCAAAACGCGTCTTGCAACCGACTGACTATCCAGCCATATTTACCATGTGGTGTTGCAGCACGATCCAGCTCCACAGGAATAGGCGATGGTCGGAATGCGCCGCGCGATGTTCCTCCCATTGCCGGCTGATCCAGGCCGCATCGGGTTGGGGGTGGCGGAGCGCAATTTGCGGTTCCGGCCAATCCCTCAACCAGCGGGCCAGCGGCACACCGAAACCCTTCTTCTTCCGGTAGATGATGTCCTGCGGGAGCACCCGTTTCAACGCCTTCTTCAGCAGATACTTGGTCTGTCCGTTGCGGTACTTGTACCGATGCGGAATTCTTCGCGCGAATTCCACGACGGCGTTATCCAGAAATGGGGCGCGGACCTCCAGCGAAACCATCATCGAGGCGCGATCCACCTTGGTCAATATGTCATCTTGCAGATAAAACCGCGTGTAGAACTCCAGCGTTTTATCGGCCAGATTGTCTGCGCGCGAGTTGTTCCAGGCGGAAATGGCTTCTTCGAACAAGTCTTCGTAGCGCACGGGCTGATGGAACAACTGCTCCAATTCCGCGGGTTCAAGCGCTCCCAGCCACACCGGATTCCAAGCTTCTTCAGGATAAGAAACACCGCGCAAACCGCGCTTGATCCTGAATTCGAGGCTCATGTTGCGCGCCGATGCCGGCATTAACTCGGCCAGCGACCGAAGTTTGCCGTGCAGCCAGCAAGGAACGAGCCTGCGGTACCACTTCGCCGGTCCCAGCGCCTTGAACGGATCGTAGCCGGCAAACAATTCGTCTCCGCCATCTCCTCCCAGGGTTACGGTCACCCGCTCCCGCGCATATCGGCATAACAGATAGGTGGGCAAGATGGAACTGTCCCCCATGGGCTCGTCCAGCTTCGAAAGAATTCCAGGAATCAGATCGGTCGCCTTGTCCAGATCCAAGACATCGTGATGGTGATCGCTGCCAAACAGGGTTGCGACGCGCTGGGCATGGGCCGATTCGTCAAAGGATTCCTCGCGAAATCCGATGGAAAATGTTTTTAGTTGCCGCGGCCGAATATGGCGTGTGGCGAATGCGAGTACCGCGCTCGAATCGATCCCGCCGCTCAAGAAAATGCCGAGCGGAACATCGCTGGTCAGCCTTATCTTGACCGCCTTTGACAACAGGGAGCGCAACTCCTCTCCCCACGTTTCCTCTGCATCGACCGGAATCCGGTCCGGCGGCTCAATTTCGAATTGCCAATACTGCCGCCTCGTAATCGCGCCGTTCGCAATGTTGTAACGCATCCAATGCCCACCCGGCAGCTTGGCAACGTTGCGATACAGGGAATTTGGGGCCGGAATAAAGCCGTACGCGAAATATTTTTGCAGGGACTTTTCGTCGATCTCCTTTGCCACATGGGGGTGCCTGAGTAGGGCGCTCAGTTCGGAAGCAAACCCGAAAAATCCTTCGCGGGCCGTATAGTAAAGCGGTTTTTTTCCGAACCGGTCGCGGCCAATGAACAGCCTCTTGCGCGGGCGATCGTAGACCGCGAACGCAAACATCCCGTTCAGCCGCGCGGGAAGATCTTCGCCCCACTCCTCGTAGCCATGCACCAGTACTTCGGTATCGGAATGATCGGATCTGAACACATGCCCCTTCGCCACAAGCTCGTTCCTCAGATCCATGTGGTTATATATCTCGCCGTTGAAGACGACGCCGACCTGCCCGTCCTCGTTCCACATCGGCTGCTCGCCTCCGGCGATGTCGAGTATGGCCAGCCGCCGGTGCGCCAGATACACGCCATTGGGTCTGTCGATAAACGTGCCCGATCCATCCGGTCCCCGGTGAATCATCGCGTCGCTCATCGCCTTCAGATGCTGCTCGTTTCCCGGACCGACAAACCCCGCAATTCCGCACATCTATTTGTCGTCCGACAAATTAATCGTGTCCCTGACAAGGTACACCTGCTTGCCCTGGGATTCGTAATAAGTGCGCATGATGATTTCGGCAATCAGGCCCATCAGGATGCTCATCACGCCGGTAATGAACGACAGGACCACCAGCAACGGAAGCGGAGTGGAAATGAACGACGTGTGCTCAAAGAATTTCAGATAGAGCGCGAGCACGCCCGACGCAAACGACAACGCAATGCCGGCCAAACCAAATCCGCCGAACACGTAGATTGGCTTGTCGGCATAGCTGGCGAGGAATTTCACGACCATCAGATCGAGAATTACCTTGACGACCCGTTCCAGCCCGTATTTCGAGCGACCATGACTGCGGGGAAAGTCGTTGACAGGGATTTCGGTTACTTTGCCCCCCTGCCAGCTTGCGTAGATCGGGATGAACCGGTGCATTTCCCCGTACAGTTTTACGTCTTTGACCACCTCTTTCTTATAGGCCTTGAGAGTGCAGCCATAGTCGTGCAGACGGACCCCGGACATTCTCGAGATCAACCAGTTGGCGATCAGCGATGGCAGCTTGCGCGTCAGCATGCCGGCTTTTCTGTTGATCCGCCAGCCGGAAACGACGTCGTAGCCCTCGGCGAGCTTGTCCAGAAGACGCGGTATGTCCGCGGGATCGTTTTGCAAATCGCCGTCGAGCCCGATGATGATGCTCCCGGAGGCGAAGTCGATCCCGGCCATCATGGCGGCGGTCTGGCCGAAGTTGCGCCGGAAATTTACTATCTTGAATCTCGGATCCCTGCCCGCCACGATCTTGAGGTTGGCTTCGGTCAGATCGGTACTGCCATCGTTGACGACAATGACCTCGTAATCGCTCCCGATGTTCCGCATTGCCGCGCTTACGCGCTGGTGCAGCGGAAACACGCTGTCCTGCTCGTTATGGACCGGAATTACTATCGATAGCATCTTCGTCCCCACATTCGCTTATGGAAAGCATAGGATCCATTGGTGCGTCCTCGCCGTCGATCTTCAATGACCAGCCTCGATCGTACAGAATGGAAAAAACCAATATCCCTGCCTTCCCGGGGTAGATATTGCCTGAGATATGGCTACTTGAGAACTGTTCTATGCGCAGCCGACATCTGAATACCATCCTTGTTGGTCGGCACGGAGAAATACCGCTAGAATCCAGCCATCACTGGATTTTACCGATCATCATGCCTGCTGCTGCCTGCGCCGACAAAACCATCCTAATCGCCGGGGGCGTCGACTCGTTCGGCAACTTCGCCGCGCGCCACCAGTAGCGATGAGCCCGCCGCAAGCTGATATTCCGCTGTTCAAAGTCTTCATGGCGCCGGAGGCCGCGTTGATGCCGCGCCTGCGCGAGGTGCTCTACAGCGGCCAGATCGGCGAAGGGCCGCCGGTAGCCGAATTCGAGCAGCGTTTCGGCGCATTCGTCGGACAGCCCCAGGTGCTGTCCTTTTATTCCGGAACCGCAGCGTTGCATGTCGCGCTGCTGCTTGCCGGGGTCGGGCCCGGCGATGAAGTCATCTCCACGGCGATGACTGCGGAGCCGACCAATCTCGCCATTCTGCATGCCGGCGCGCACGTGGTATGGGCCGATGTCGATCCGCGCAACGGCAACCTCGCGCCTGGAGCGATTGCCGCGAAAATCACGCCGCGCACACGTGCCATCATGGTGGTGCACTACGGCGGAGTTCCGGCCTCGATGGCCGCGATCCGCGCCCTTGCCGTAAGCCACGGCCTGCCGGTGATCGAGGATGCCGCGCATGCGCTGGGCGCGCGCTATGCCGGCCTGCCGATCGGCAGCCAGTCGGAATACACGATGTATTCGCTACAGGCGATCAAGCATCTCACCACGGTGGACGGCGGCATGCTCGCCTGCCGCAACCCGGACGACCTGGTGCACGGCCGGCGCCTGCGCTGGTTCGGCATCGACCGCGCCGCGCCGCGCACCGAGGTCGACGTGGCGGAGGTGGGCTACAAATACCATATGAACAATGTCAATGCCACCATCGGGCTGGTGCAGCTCGAACACATCCGGCCGGTGATCGCGCGCCATATCGCCAACGGCAAGTACTTCGACACCGCGCTGCGCGGCATTGCCGGGATCGAACTGTGCGCCTGGGATGCGGCGGCCGAGCCCTCCTACTGGTTCTATACCGTGCTCGCCGAGCGCCGCGACGAGCTCGCGCGCCGGCTGACCGAACTCGGCATCGGCAATTCGCTCGCCCATAAACGCAATGACCGCCACAGCGTGTTCGCCGCGAGCCGCTGCGAGTTGCCCGGCCTGGACCGGTTCTACGACGCCATGTTGCACATCCCTTGCGGCTGGTGGGTGAGCGACGCCGAGCGCGAGTGCATCGCCGACGCGCTGCGGCAGGGCTGGTAGCGCCGCGTGCATACCCTGATTCCGCTGTTCAAGGTGCACATGCCCGCGAGCGCGGGCGCGGCGCTGGCGACCACGCTCGCGAGCGGCTACCTCGCGCATGGCGCCAAGGTCGAGGAGTTCGAGCGCAAGCTCGCCGCCTACACCGGCAATCCGCGGGTGTGCGCGATGAGCGAGGTATCGGGCGCGCTGACCCTAGCCTTGTTTATGGCCGGCGTGCGCCCGGAAGACGAGGTCATCGTCTCGCCCATGGTCTGCCTCGCAACCAGCATGCCCATCGCCAACCTGTTCGCCCGTCCGCTCTGGTGCGATGTGGACCCGGCCACCGGCATGCTCGATCCGGAGCGCATCGCCGATCTGGTGACGCCGCGCACGCGCGCCATCCTCGCCCTTCACTGGTCCGGCGACGTAGCGGACCTCGAGGCGTTGCAGACAGAGGCGCGCACGCACGGCCTAAAGCTGATCGAAGACGCCTCCGAAGCCTTCGGCGCCGAGTATCGCGGCGAGAAGCTCGGCCACCACGGCGGCGATTTCTGCATCTACTCTTTCTCGGCGGTGCGCCAGATCACCGCCGGCGAAGGGGCTGCGCTATTCTGCGCCAGCCCGGAAGATCACGAACAGGCGCGCCGGCTGCGCCGCTACGGCATAGATCAGGCGAGCTTCCGCCTTGCCTCGGGCGACCTCAATCCCGACAGCGATATTGCGGTTCCCGGCTTCAATTTCTGCATGAACAATATCGCCGCGACCCTGGGCCTGGCGCAGTTTCCCCAGGTGGAGGACATCGTTCGGCGCCAGCGCGCCAACGGCCGCTATTACGACAGCGCGCTCGCCGGCACTGCCGGCCTCACCCTGCTCCGGCGGCGCGAGGATACGGAGTCGGGCTACTGGACCTACTCGCTGCGCGCCGAGCGGCGCGCCGATTTGATGCGCAAGCTGCAGCAGAACGGCATCGGCTGCCAGCGCCTGCATGTCCGCAACGACCGCTATTCCTGCTTTGCCGATGCGCGCCGCGACGACGCGCTGCCCGGCGTGGATCTGTTCGATCGCGAGAACCTGTCCATCCCCTGCGGCTGGTGGCTGTCGCCCGAGGAGCGCGAGCGCATCGTCGCCTGCGTCCGCGCCGGATGGTAACGCCGCTGCTGATCCGGCCGTGCACGCCGGCGGAATTGCCGGCGCTGGTCGGGCTGCTGGACGAGGAATTCATCTTTTCCAAAGGGCGCAGGCTGTCGCTCGCCACGCGCCTGCCGACGGCGCTGCATGCGGGGAACTGCCCCAATATCCTGCTCGCCTGCCGTGGCGACGAGATCGCCGCCTGTATCGTGATCAAGCGCTTCGACTGGATCGCACCCGAGCGCAACTGGCGCGGCGCGATGATAGGCCTGGTGTACACGCGCCCGTCCGAGCGCGGCCAGGGCCTCGCCTCGCGCTTGCTGCGCGCGGCGGAGGAGAAGCTGCGCGCCGACGGCACCGCCTTCGCCGTGCTCTGGACTGCGCAGCCCGAGTTCTATCGCCGGCTGGGCTGGGCCAGTTCGGATCGCGGAGTTTTTGGGACGTACGCCAGTGCAGGCGGCAGCGCGGCGGGCTGCACCCCGGCCGACGTAGGCGCTATCGAGGCCTTGCGCTTGCACGGCCCCGGCGCACACATGCCACGTAGCGCCGCCAGCTATCGAACGCTGCCGCTCCCGGCCGAGCGCCTGGAGCTGCTTGCGCGCCCGGACGGCGCGGCCTATGCGATCTATGGCGTGCAGGCCGATCGCGCCTTTGTCTACGAGTTTGGCGGCGAGCCCTCGGGCTATGCGGCGCTGTGGCGGGACATCTGCGCGGCGCCGCGCACCGTGTATATCAACGCGCGCCACGGCAGCGCGGCACAGCAATGGCTGGCAGCCGTACCCGGCATCGGTTGGCATGATCAGGCCCTCGCAATGTGGCTGCCGCTGGCAGAGCCTGCATGCGCGCGCCACTTTGGCGGCTGGTACGTTCCTTTTCTCGACCGGATTTGACCGGCGGGAATTATCTCCTGGACTTCGCCACCGCTTTTGTACGCCGCGATTGCCTACGTGCACCTCATCGCACAGCCTCATCGCCATACTGAACGATTGACTCCCGCCCCCGCACGCTTACAATCCCCATAACCACCGCCTACCCGGCGGTTCAGACCAACGAGGTTTATCTGACGCCATGCAGCACCGTGTCTTCGCTTCAGCTTCGCCTCGGCGTCAGATAAACGCTATTCGTTATGCGTGATATAGCTGACTGGCCATTGATATGAACTTTGAATGGGATCCGAAGAAGGCGGCGATCAATCTGCGCAAGCATGGGGTATCGTTTGAAGAAGCGGCATCCGTGTTTCTCGATCCCATGGCTGTGTCAGGCTCAGATCCGGACCATTCTTTCGGCGAGTTCCGCTACCTCACGTTCGGGCATTCTCGCTTGGCACGGTTGCTCGCCGTCCACCACACGCATCAACCCGGTATTATTCGAATCTTCAGCGCACGCCGTGTGACACGAAGCGAAAGGAAACTCTATGAAGAAGGCTAGAACCGCAATGCGATCGGAATACAAGCGCTCGGACTTCGTGATATTGGAACGCGGAAAGTTCTATGCCGAAGTAGCAAAGGGAACAACGGTCGTTGTCTTATCGCCATCGAATGCGAAGGCGTTCCCTTCGTCCCAGGCGGTCAACGATGCCCTGTCGGGGCTGCTGGAGCTAACGAAGCAAACATCACGCATAACCCATCGCTCCACGCGGACGCGCGCAAAGGCAGCGCGCGCCGGTTAGCTTTGCATTAGGCTTCAATGAAAGCGATCTACCTGATGATGAGCATTGGTGCGCTGCTGATGAACGGATACGGCCAGGCAACTGAAACCGACTCCTGCCCGGTTCAAGGCGAAGCGATTCAGTGGATTGCCGACTACTGCATGTTCAAGCTTGAAACAGATGACGAGATTGCCGTTAGTGATTGCATCGCTGATGAGATCAAAATCAGCTTCAAGAGCCACTGCATTGCTAAGGCACGCTACAAACGAGCGTTGTGTGAACTCACAATCAGGGCAGAAACCACACAAGGCCCTAGGGTCGCCTCGGCTTCATACGGGATACACGATGTTTTCATTGCCGCTGCCGCTTATAGCGATAGATGACGATTCGACCGTCGTCGCCGGCAAACTGAAATCCCGCGGATTGATGTAGCTTGATTGAAGCGGTATTTGTCAATAAAATCTCCGCGGTGAGATCCGCGCAACACTCCTGTGCGAAGCGGACCAGTCCTGTCGCCACCCCGGCCTTGCGGAAGCGCTCATCGACCGCTTCGGTGATGAAGCAGCTCGTCGATTCCCGGCGTAGCAGCAGATAACCCGCCCGTTTGGCGCTGATCCAGGCTATGTATACTTCAACATTAGGCGGTTTGCTTAGATAAAAACGAAACTGCCACAAGTATCCGACCGACGCGGTGCTGTTGGTCATCTGATGCCGGACCCGATTGCGCAGCCGCCGCAGGAACAGAAAATCGGAGATGGACGTTGCCACGCGAATGTGGAAATTATGATTGTCAGAGGATGTCATGGCCAGGGCCCCGAAAAACGATCTTCCGATGATGTCCACCGAAGATGGCATCGTACTCTTTCACCCTCACATGCCCAAGAAGGCAAAGGAATACGTTTGTGACACCCTTGACAGTCGTTGGATCGGGCAGGGTCCGAAAGTCGATTTGTTCGAGGCCCGCTTTCGGGCACAGTTCCACCAGCCCGGCCCCTGCGTGTCCACCGGTTCCGGTACCGATGCGCTCCATCTGGCCTATCTGCTTGCTGGCATCAAG
>Ga0156282_1027_pt2 | contig 12926 bp, 10 predicted proteins | sample RifCSPlowO2_12_FD_107931 | JGI IMG/M metagenome (GOLD analysis project Ga0156282, IMG submission 107931) | Betaproteobacteria bacterium RIFCSPLOWO2_12_FULL_62_13b
TCCGACCGGAATAGGGGCGCGAGTGGCGCGCACCGCGAGGCGCGCCAAAGTGCCCCACGAATCAATCGTCAGGCGTGGAACGCCGAGCACAGGGAGGCTCGACCCGAAATTTCTTTTGGTGAGATGATGCGTTTTTGGGACGATGGCAGTTCACAAACCGTTCGGCGGCAGCAACGCGCCGACCCAGAACAGGAACTAACGATGCATCCCATATCGCGCGCTGCAACCCTGGCTCTCGCCGTCTGCCTTCAAATCGCTTGCGCAACGGCCGCAGCCCAACCCTTCCCCTCCAAGCCCATCCGCCTGATCGTCCCCAGTCCACCCGGCGGCGGCTCGGACATCTTGAGCCGCCTGGTGGCGCAGCAGACGTCCGCCTCGATCGGCCAGGCCGTGATCGTGGAAAACCGCGCGGGCGCGGACGGAATCATCGGCACCGAATACGTCGCGCGAGCTCCGGCGGACGGCTATACGCTGCTCGTCGGCAACGCCACGGTGCAGGTGGCGAACATGTTCCTCCGCAAGACGCTGCCCTACCACCCGATAAAGGACTTCATCCCCGTCGCCGGCGGCGTCGAAGCGGTCACCGGCATCGTCGTGAACGCCGCCCTTCCGATCCACTCCGTCGCCGAGCTCGTCGACTACGCGAAACGCAATCCCGGGAAGCTCACCTACGGAAGCTCCGGCGCCGGCGGCGCCTATCACATCTCGGGAGAGGCTTTCAAATTCCTCACCGGAACCGACCTCGTGCACGTGCCGTACAAAGGGCTCGTCCCCGCGATGACGGCAGTCATGAGCGGCGAAATCAGCGCCGCGATGACCTCCGTCACCGTCGCGACACCCCAGGTGCGGGCCGGCAAGGTGCGCATCGTGGCCATTCTCGAAGGCAAACGTTATTCCAAGCTGCCGGACGTTCCCACGGTGCGCGAGACGATCCCGCAGTTCCAGGGCGCGACCATCTGGAACGGGTATTTCGCGCCCGCGGGTACGCCTGGGGCCGTGGTGGCAAGGCTCAATACCGAGCTCGCCCGCGCGGTGAGCTCGCCCGAGGTGCTTTCCAAGCTGGATGCATCGGTGGTTATTACCGGCAACCCCGAGCAGTTCGCCGCCTACGTCAATGGCCAGATCGAGGTGTTCGGCCGGATCGTGAAGCTCCTCGGCATCGCTCCTCGATGAGAGGCGTCCCAGGGCGCCCGAACATAAGGTGACATCGGCACGTTTCGGCATAGGCGAGCCGTGTTTGCGCGCCGCCGGTATCACCACCAATACGCACGTATTCCACCTGCGCGCCGCGCAGCCCCGATCATTTCCTCGGCCGCTCCGGCAACAAAAGCCTCGAAGGATGCCCGGCGTCGTGGTGATACGTGTCCGTGCCGACCTTCTGTCCGTACCAGTGGGTCATCGGCATGTCGGCCACCATGGAATCGTGATTGGTGATCTCCAAGCGGATCCTCTCGCCGGCGCGTACCAGGAACGACATCGGCAGCAGTTCGACCCTGACCTTGTAGACCTTCCCCGGTTCCACGGGCTCCAACTTCTGGTGGCTGTGGTAAGGCCGCATTTCCTTGGTGAGCTGCGGATCCTCCGCACGATGCGAGGCGCGCAACCATCCCTGAGTGACCTTCCTCGCCCGAAGCCCGAACTGCCCTTGTGACAGCAGCGACACTTTCACGAACAGGTCGAAATCGCGCTGGTTCGAAGAAGCGAAAAGCTCCAGCGCCCCATGCCCGGTATATTCCCGGTCCCGGTCGAACGCGGCGCTCGTGTAGGTATTGACCCTCGCGGTGTGATCGGGAATGCCGTTGGCGTCGAAGACCGTCACCCCGGCAACGCTCCACAGCGGATCCGGATAGCTCCAGGACGTCGATTCCGACTGCGCCGTGGGCGCCGCTTCGGAAAGCGTCCCGTCATTGAGCGATTTCACCACGCCGCTCTTCGCCCCCGAGAGATACAAAGACCTCGCCGTGACGTCGGCCGGCGGCCAGGCGTCGGCAGACCGGTACTCATTCTCCCCGTTGACGAAAAAGCGCACGTTGGGCCGGCTCATGACGTCGTTGGCAACACCCTTCAGATGGTGCTCATACCAGGGAAGGATCTCGCGCTCGTGGAATTCCGCGTCGGCAAACAGGGCCTGAGCGCCCGGCCAGCTGTCCGGGTGCGTGATCATCAGCTTCTTCGGCCCGCGAACGCGCTCGTAGCCCAGCACGTTCCCGCGCAGATGCAGCGTCGACTTGCCCCACACGCCGATGGAGAACACCGGGATGTCCACCTGGTCCAGTTCCCAGAACGGCGCGCGCCGGCGGTGCCACTCGTCATCCAGCGGGTGCGCGTACATGTCGGGTATGAGCTTGTAGCGCTCTCCGCCGTACACATCGTGGCCTTCGGCCTGGTGCTGCAGCATGACGCTGCCCACCCCCCAGATCGCCGGGAAAAGGATCACCGGGATGCCGCCGTGATACATCCAGTCGCGGTACAAATCGGTCGCGCCGTCGTAGGCGACGATGGTCGTGAGGTGCGGGGGCCGGGTGCGCGCCGCGTTCCATTGGCTCCAGCAAAGATACGACTGGCCGATCATGCCGATCTTGCCGGTGCACCAGTCCTGCTTGGCGACGTGCTCTATGACGTCGTGGATTGCTTCGCCCTCGGCGCGCGAAACGGGATCCCATTTGCCTTCGGACACGCCGCTGCCCGGCACGTCCACGAGGACATAGGCATAGCCGTTGTCCAGGTACATCTGCATGGGGCCGTACTCGATGAAGGCGAAGCACCAGTTGACCGGAAGCCGCCGCAGCGACTTCTGGTAGGGCGAGGCGCACAGCAGCACCGGGACCGGTCCCTGTCGATTCGGGGGCAGATAGACGTCCGCCTTCACCAGCACGCCGTGGCGGGTTCGCACCTCGATTTCAAACGGCTTGACGCTGACATCGACCATTGCGGCTCTCCTTGGGCAATTTCCGTGCGAATGGATCTCCCGTCTCTCAGCTCGGCTGCAGGGCCCCCTGGGCCATTTCTTCCATGCGTATCCTGTACAAGGGGGTAAGCGCGATTGCCGCGATGAGTCCGATCACGAGCAGGCCCCCCGCTGCGTAGAAGAGGGTCTGCACCGGCACATTTTTGGCGAGCATGGCGCCCGCGACCAGGGGTCCGATCACCGAGCCGGCACGCCCGAAAGCGAAACACGAACCCACGCCCCAGGAACGGATGTAGGTCGGAAACACCTGGCTTTCGGTCGCGATATTGCCGAACTGAAGCGCGATGAGGCAGAAGCCCGCCAGGCACACGAGCGCCATGATGGTCGGCTCCGCCAGGCCCGGCACGCCGATCAGGCCGACCGCCGGAATGCCGATCGCGAACAGGATCGGCACGGCGATGAAGCCGAACTTGTCCACCGGACGCATGATCGCGAGCACGCCGACGAAACCGCCGATCTGGAACAGGGTCGTCGCCATCGCCGCGCGCTCGACCGGAATTCCGGCGCTCGCCAGCAGCACGGGCGTCCATTGGTTGACGAAGAAAAACACCATCAGGTTGACGAGATTGGTCGTCCAGAACAACGGAGTGACCCAGGCCAGGCGGCCGGCGAACAGATCCTTGAAAGCGAATTTGGCGCGATTCGACTCGTCGCCCAGCACGAACTGCGCGTCCGCGGGAACGCTCACCCCGGGGGCGAGCTTCGAAAGCACCCTGACGAGCTCAGCGCGCCGTTCGGGCCTGAGCGACAGGAACTTGATCGATTCGGGGAAGAGGAATATCCCCAGCAGGCCGAGCACGATCGGGGCGATCCCGCCGGTCCAGAAAACGACCTGCCATCCGTAGGTCACCATGTACTTGGAGGCCACCAGGCCGGCGAGCGCGCCGCCCAGGGCGATGCCGAGGAAGCTCAGCATGATCATGCTCGCGCGTATCCGGCGCGGGGCGAATTCGGTATTGAGCGCGACCGTGATGGGAAGGACGCCGCCGATGCCGATGCCGGCGATGAAGCGCAGCAGCATCATCGAGCCGAGCGAATTCGCCCACACCTGGGACAGGGTGAACAGGCCGAAGAAAAACGCGCCGCCGATCACCGTGTACTTGCGTCCGTAGCGGTCGGCGAGGTAGCCGAAGATCGGCGGGCCGAAAAGCCCGCCAAGCAGGCCCGCGCCGAACAGCGGTCCCAGCGCCGACTTGTCGATGCCCCATTCCTGAACCAGCAGCGGCGCGATGTAGGCGATCGCGATGATGTCGTAGCCGTCCGCCAGCATCAGCAGGAAGGACACGCCCACCACGGTGATATGAAAGGAACCGACCTTCTGCTCGTCGACGATTCTTGCGATGTCTACCGACGCTGCCATGATGTCCTCCCTTCGTTGGTCCCCCCTGGAGATTCTCGGCCGAGCAGCTTTCCCCGGCACTGCTTTCCTGACGTTCCTTGATTTGCGTCAATAATTGCCCCTGGACAAAGTCCGGAATTTGGGGAAATCCGTAAGCAGCGCGAGAGAAGTGTGCGGCACCGGGTCGCCGGTGGCCGCGTTTGCGCGTGAAGTAAAGCACCGAATACACGGCTGGAAAAATGTGGTCATCTTGATGTCCAGACGTCACAACGTCATAATGTCAAGCATGGACACTCAAAAACGCGCAACCATCTATTTCGAACCGGACGTTCACCGCGCCCTGCGCCTGAAGGCAGCGGCATCGGATCGTTCCATCTCCGATATGGTCAACGACGCAGTGAAAGCGGCCTTGGCCGAGGACGCGGACGATCTTGCGGCGTTCGCCGAAAGGAAGAACGAGAAGAGCCTTTCCTTCGATACGTTTGTCCAGGGCCTGAAACGGCGTGGCCGGATATAGGCTGCTGATCAAGAGCTCGGCTGCGAAGGAGCTCGAGGCCGCAGGGACCAAGGCCGATCGTCGGCGTATCGTTCAACGAATTCAGGCCCTTGCCAGGGACTGTCGACCCCAAGGCTCGGAAAAGCTCGCCGGATACGCTGATCGTTACCGGGTGAGGCAGGGGAATTACCGGATCATCTACCTGGTTGATGACGAGCGCCGCGAGGTAACGATCTTCAAGATCGGGCATCGGAGAGACGTGTACCGATAAGCCATGTAAAGGCTCATCCGCTGGAACTGCTTCTGACCGATCGCGAGATCACGGAAACGCCCAAATCGAGTTATGGCATTATCGCGGGCCAGGCTGAAATAAACCTGGGAAAGGACCCATCTCTTCGACCCGCTCTCGCCGCTCGCGTAACCGCCGGAATTTTCCGCAGTGAGCCTGATGCAGCGCCCTCTTCCGCGCTCTGCCTGCGCTCGTCACCACCAGCGCGCACGTATTCCATCCTCGGCCCGCAGCTCCGTCGCACGAATGGGGATTTTCGGAATTGTCGCTGACAAACCGTCCCACCCTCGCACCTCTACGGGTTGCGATAGAATCTTCTCGTGTTTCGTTGATCGTCAACTGCACTGTGGCGTTGGAACAGCTCTTTTGAGGACAAGTAGAGCGTTGCATGAAACTTGACCGCGAAATCTCGGAAAGCATCAAGAATGGCCTGGTCCCTCTATTCGCGCCATCCAAGATCATAGTGTTCGGGTCATATGCGACTGGCATGGCAACCGAGGGGAGCGATATAGATATCCTTGTGCTGGTTGACGACGAGCGGGACTCATGCAGAGATGCCGTCCTCAAGGGGCGCCTCGCTCTTCGCAATGCGCTTCGCGGCAAGAATTTGCCTTTCGATCTTCTCGTCGAGACGACTCGCGACTTTGATCGTTACCGGCTTGTCAAAGGTTCCATACAGCGCGAAATCGATGCGCAAGGAATGGTCCTTTATGAGCACTGATGCTCAGCGGGACCTTGCTGACTCCTGGCTTCGATTGGCTGATGAGGACCTCTACACTGCCGAAAAATTGTTAAGCCCACCCAATCCTATTTGCACCACGGCCGTGTATCACTGCCAGCAGGCAGCGGAGAAGGCCGCGAAAGCTTTGCTCGCATTGTATGGCGAAGATATACCGCTAAAACACGACATCGGACACATCCTCGAGAACCTGGAAAAACATAATGCGGCTGTCAACCAGTTCCAGGTGGCGGCCGAGCGTCTTACCATATTCGCCACGGAGTATCGATACCCCAAGCCAAATGCAATTCCTCTGACTCAAGACGCCGTGGATATCGCTGTACGTGATGCAAGCTCCATCGTGCAATATGCGCGTTCACTGATTCCTCTTCCATCGAAAACAGGCGATGGTGAGGCCGATGGAGCCGGCGGGGGAGCGGCCGGAGGCCCAGCCGTACAGAGGCGAACACCGTAGCCCTCCAGCGGCGCCCGCTCGCCGCAGCTGCTGAACTGCAGCAGTTGGATGCCAACTGCGATGTAGTTCTTTACTCGAGTAGCGCTGGCGTCGAGGTAGGCGATCACTGGCGGTCTTCCACCAGCAATTGCGCCACGGTCTTGCGCCCGCGCAGCTTCGCGACCGGCTTGCGGCGGCGCAGCTTCTGCCCGCTCCATTGAACCAGACCGGCTTCACGCATCGCCGCCAGGCGCTCGCCCAGGTCCTGGCCGATCGGCACGATGCGCCCGATCGGCACGCCGCGGTCGGTGATGACCACGGATTCGCCCTTGCGGGTCAGGCGCAGGTAATGGCTGAGGCGGCTCTTCAGCTCGCGGATGCTCACTAAGGATTGCGGCACGGGCGTTCCCGGGCATTTTCATTCAAGCGGCTACATTGTAATGCGTTGCAGTTACGACCGTTATGACTGTCCCGCTCCGAACCGCCCAGGGAATACCGGGCGAAGCGTCCGGGAACAATGGCGCCCCGCAAGCACCCGCTGTTCCATCATGCGGCATACGCCGCGACGCCCGTTGGCTCGACGTCTTAACGCGCGTTCCCTTGTACGCTTACTTGATATGAATCAAAGAGGGCTCCCGTATCAGATGACCTAATTGTCGCGCTCGCCTACGGAGGAGGGTCGATGACCCCGATTGTGCAAAGAGGATCGTTGCCTCATGAATGACGCAGGCACGGCCGCAAATCTCGAGTCGACGCGCGACGACGCCTGGATTCCGTCTTCCTGCGCGCTGTGCTACGGTTCCTGTTCGATCCTCGCCCATCGTGTCGACGGCGTCGTGGTAAAGATCGAAGGCAATCCGAGAAGCGCCGTCGGCCAGGGACGCCTCTGCGGCAAGGGCGTTTCCGGGATCATGAGCCACTACGACCCCAACCGGCTCACCAGGCCGCTGCGCCGCACCAATCCCAGGAAAGGGCTCGACGAGGATCCCCGCTGGAAGGAGATCAGCTGGGAAGAAGCGCTCGATGAAATTGCGACGGTGTTGAAGCGGGTGCGCGCGGAGGACCCGCGCAAGCTCGTGCTCCAGCGGACCACGACGTTTCTTGCCGCACCCACGGAATTCGACAGCTTTGCGTCCGCGTTCGGCACGCCCAATATCTGCGTCGCGGGAGGCGGGCTGCATTGCGGAAACGGCGCGCATCGTATCGCGGGGATCATGCATTCCTCGTGGTCCATGGTGCCCGACTTCAAGTACTGCAATTACGCCATCTATTTCGGCGCCTCCAAGGGCCACGGCGCGGGTCATTCCGCCACGCCCAACATGGCCTTTGCCGCCGACGCCCGTGCCCGCGGCATGAAGATGGTGGTCGTCGACCCGATGTGCAACTTCGCCGGCGCAAAGGCGAGCGAATGGGTGCCGCTGAGGGTCGGGACCGACGCGGCGCTCGCCCTGGCGATGTGCAACGTGCTGGTGAACGAGCTGGCGATCTACGACGCGCCCTTCCTGCAGGCCAAGACCAACGCCCCCTACCTGATCGGCCCCGACAAGCTTTACGTGCGCGATCCGCAGACCAGGAAACCTCTGGTCTGGGATGTGGCCGCGAACGCCGCCAGGCCTTACACGGATGCGAGCGCCGCCGACATGGCGCTCGAGGGCAGCTTCGAGGCGAACGGCGTTCGCTGTCAGCCGGCCTTCCAGAAGCTGAAGGAGCACCTCAGGAAATTCACGCCCGAGTGGGGCGAGGGCATCACGACCGTGCCGGCGGCCACCATTCGCCGCATCGCCGGCGAGTTCGGCCGCGAAGCGCGTATCGGCAGCACTATCGTGGTCGAGGGCGTGGCGCTGCCCTACCGCCCGGTGGCGGCCATCGCCTTTCGCGGCCCGAACGGGCACAAGAATTCGCTGTACAACTGCCTCGCCATCGACCTGCTCAACGAGCTCATGGGCGCCTCGGACGTGGTGGGCGGCTGCATCGGTTTCAACCCGGCGTGTACCGGCTTCCCGGAAACGGGCCGGCTGCGATACGTGCCCTCAGCGGGGCAGGACGGGTTGCTCAAGGTCGGCATGTGGGTGGCTCACCACGCGCCCTACCCGTTTCTCGAGCCGAGAATGCCTCAAAGGATCGGTTTGCAGGATCTGTTTGTCGTCGGGCAGTCCTCGCCGTTCCTCGAGTCCGACGACCAAGACGAGTTGTGGGACCGGTTCGAGCTCCCCTATCGTCCGGAAGTGCTGCTCAACGTCGGCGCGAACATGCTCATGAGCATCGCCAACCGCGAATCGGTGGCGCGCGCGGTGGCGAAGTACAAGTTCATCGTCTCCATCGACCTGTTCGAGACCGAGACGACCCGTTTTGCCGACATCGCGCTGCCCGACCTCGGTTATCTGCAGCAGCTCAGCTCGCGCACGAGCTGGCCGTTCTTCTTCTGCAGCATGCCGGGCGGGCTGGGCGACTGGTCCTGGACCATACGCCAGCCGGTACTGCCGCCCGAGGGCGAGCAACGTGCCTTCCAGGACGTGCTTCTGGAGCTTGCAGACCGCATCGGCATGCGCGCCGATCTCAATGCCGCGTTCAACGCCGTGATCGATCTCGCCCCCGAGCACCGATTGCAGGGCGAGCGCCGCTACAGCTGGGAGGAAATCTGCGACGCCGATCTCAAGGGCAATTTCGGCCCGGAGCGCGGCCTGGAGTGGTTCAAGCAGCACGGCGTGGTGAGCTGGCCGAAAAAACCCGAGGAAGTGTACTGGCGGCCGTTCGTGGACGCGCGCGTGCCGATCTACTGGGAGTTTCTCACGGTCACAGGCGAGAAAATCGCTGCCATCGCCGATAAATGCGGGTTCGAGACGCCGCGCGAATACTACGAGCCGCTGCCCGATTTCCTGCCTTGCCCGTCGCATTGCTGCAAAGAGCCCGGCTTCGATCTGTACGGGTTCTACTACCGCGACAGCATTCACACCAACAGCTTCACCATGGAGAACCCCTGGCTCGACGAGGCCGCGCAGCTCGACCCGTTCTCCTACACCGTGGCCATGAACAGCGATACCGGCAGGAAGAAAGGTTTGCGCGACGGTGAGTTGGTCTGGGTGGAGAACGAACACGGCCGCAAGGTGAAGGGCCGGGTGAAGCTGACGCGCGCAATCCACCCCGAGGCACTGGGCTTCGCGGGATGCGCCGGTCACTGGTCACGGGGCATGCCGGTCGCCATGGGCAAGGGAGTGTTCTTCAACGACTTGCTGGAGCTCGACCGCGAACACGCCAGTCCGGCGAATCTGAATCTGGACTTGTGTGTGCGCGTAAAAGTGACACCTGCGGCCAGTACGGCCTGAGCAGCATGGTTTGAAAAGGAGAGAGGATCATGAGAGCGATATTCGGATTGTTTGTGGTGATGTTGTTTGGTGCATGCACGGGGCTCGCCAGCGCGCAAAGCTGGCCCGCAAAACCGGTCACCATCGTCGTGGGTTATCCCGCCGGCGGAGGTTCTGACGTCGTGGCGCGGTTCCTCGCCGAAGGGCTGCGCGAGCGCACCGGCCAGCCGTTCCTGGTGGAAAACAGGCCCGGGATCTTCGGCAACCTCGGCGCGCAGTACGTCTCGCGCGCCAAGCCCGACGGCTACACCCTGCTGTACACGCCCAACTCGACGCACGGCGCCAACGTGCACCTGTTCAAGCAGCTCGGCTTCGATCCGGTCAAGGACTTCACCCCCGTCACCACGGTGCTTTCGGCCGGCTTCGTGCTGCTCATAAACCCGGCCGCGGTCCCGGTCAGCTCGGTGCCCGCGCTCACCCAATACATCAAGGCGCGTCCAGGCGCACTCGCTTACGGGACCAATGCCGCCACGGGGCGCATCGCCAGCGAGCTCTACCTGACGCTCGCCGGCGGGCTCAACATGACGTTTGTGCCGTACAAGGGCGCGGGTGACGCCCTCATGGACCTGCTGCGCGGGCAAATCCATTTCTTCTTCGCTGACGCCATGTTTGCCATGCCGCAGGTGCGCAGCGGCAAGGTGAAGGCGCTTGCCGTCACCAATGAGAAGCGGTTCCTGTTCGCCCAGGACATCCCGACCATGGCCGAGGGCGGCCTGCCGGGCTACGATGTTCCGACCTGGTTCGCGCTTTTCATGCCGGCCAAGGCCCCAAGAGAGATCGCGCAACGGCTGTCCGAAATGACCAACGCCATCATAACCACCGAAAAAGGGCGCGAGTTCCTGAAGAAGCTGGGGGCCGATCCTTACCCCGGCAACCCGGACAGCCTTGCCAAGCTGGTCGAAAGCGAGATACCGAAATGGGGACGGCTGGTGAAAGGCGCCCGCATCGAGCCGCAGTGATTCAGGCAGAGGAGAGATTCATGCGAATGATTCGAAAGACGTTGGTCGCCGCGCTGTGCTGCACGCTGCCCTGGCTGGCAGCAAACGTTCAGGCGCAGGACTATCCGAGCAAGCCGATCCGCTTCATCTTGCCCTACACCACCGGCGGGCTCGGCGATACCGTCGCGCGCGCCATGGCGCAGCATCTGAGCCAACGACTGGGACAGCCCGTGGTGGTCGAAAACCGGCCGGGAGGAAGCCAGGTGATCGCGCTGGACGCGACGGCCAAATCCGCGCCCGACGGGCACACCATCGCCTACGGCACGCAATCGGGAATGATCTTCACGACGGCCACGAAAAAGAGCCTGCCCTACGACCCGCTCAAGGACTTCGCTTCCATCAGCACGCTGTTCACGACCCCGTTCTACCTGATCGTGCATCCATCGGTACCCGCGAAAAGCGTGCAGGAGCTGATCGCGTACGCGAAAGCCAATCCGGGCAAGCTCTCCTTTGCCTCCATCGGACTGGGCAGCGGACAGCACCTGGCGATGGAGCTGTTCCGGGCGAAGACCGGCGTGGAGCTGCTGCACGTGCCCTACAAGGGCAGCGCTCCCGCCTCGGTGGACCTCGCGTCGGGCCGGGTGCAGGTCATGTTCGAAGGGCCGGGCACGGGGCTGCCGGCCATCCGCGCCGGCAGGGTACGGCCGCTCGGCTCCTCGGGCACCGAGCGGACCGCGTCGCTGCCGGATCTGCCCACGGTGCAGGAATCCGGCGTGCCGGGCTACGAAATCACGCCCTGGTTCGGATTGCAGACCGTGGCCGGGGTGCCGCGCCCCATCGTCGATCGCCTCAACCAGGAGGTGCGGCAGTGGCTGGGCATGGCCGAGACGCGGGAAAAGCTGGCAAAGAAGCTGAGCCTGGAGTTGATGCCCAGCACACCCGACGAAATGACCGAGCGCATCCGGCGCGAGATGCCGATCTTCACCAAGCTGATACGCGCGGCGGGGATTGCGCCGGAGTGAGCGTGAATCGACAAAGTTGTGTGGAACTTGATGACTTAGCCAGTGGCACGATCAAATAGGTCTCGCGATTTTGCGCAGTTGCTTGCAACTCCGCAAAATCGCGAGATTCAGTAGACGTCACTACGCAGCAACCAACGCATCAACTAACTGAATAGCTTCCAGGCCAGATGGATTTCGAGAAGTTTCGACTGCGGCCCTTCGTTCAACGGCTGATCGAGATCGGCGAGTGCGAAGTGTGCGAAGAGCCGGTTTCGCTGGCCGATCTCAGCGCGCACATTGAGGCCACGCGACCCGCCAAACTCTTCAAGAAGGTCGGCGCCGGGCACTACGAAGTCGTGGCCGCGGTCTCGGGGAGCCGCCGCAGGCTCGCCGCGGCGTTTGGCGTCGACGAGCGCGACATTGCCCGTGAATACCTGCGCCGCCTGGAGCGCCCACAGCGGATCGTTGAAGTGCCGTCGGCCGATGCTCCGGTCCACCAGGTCATACGCACCGATTCCGACATCGATCTCATGCGGTTGCCGTTCCACCTTCAGCACGAGCTGGACGGAGGCCCGTATATCTCTTCAGCGCTCGACTTCTCGGTGGACCCGGCGAGCGGCAGGAACAACGTGGGTCTGCGCCGGCTGATGCTGCGCGACCGGCGCACCATGCGTTCTCACCTGTATTCCCCCTCGCACATGAAGGAGTTCTACAAGGCCGCCGTCGAACGGCGCAAACCGCTGCCGGTGACCTTCGCCATCGGCTGCCATCCGCTCGGCTTTCTTGCGGCCACCCTGCGGCTTGCCGTGGACGAGTTCGCTCTGCTCGCCACCGTGCGCGGCGAGCCTGCTCCCATGGTGCGCGGCGTGACCAACGGGGTGCTCGCCCCGGCGGATGCGGAAATCACCATCGAGGGCTGCTTCGACGAGCTCGGTTATCGCGAGAAGGAAGGCCCGTACGGCGAATTCAACGGCTTCTACAGCGGCGTGCTGCCCGATCCGGTGTTCCACGTGACCGCGATCACCCAGCGTCGGGACGCGCTGTTCCAGACCGCTTACCACGGCGGAAGATACCTCAGCTGGACCGATGCGGGACACCTGGGCAGCGTGAACGCCGAGCTGCAGATATGGAAAGCGCTGCGGGCAGCAAGCATCGAGCCGACCGCGGTGTATTCGGTCCCTGCCGCCGGCGGCGGGCCGCACGCGCGCATCGCGCTGCGGCGAGGCGCTGCCGACCAGGCGCGGCGGGCGATCACGGCGCTGTTTAGCGTTGCGCGCCTGAAGCACGTGTTCGTGGTCGACGACGACATCGACGTTTTCTCCGACGAGCACGTGGAATGGGCCATGTCGACACGCTTCCGC
>Ga0156282_1218_pt4 | contig 12684 bp, 13 predicted proteins | sample RifCSPlowO2_12_FD_107931 | JGI IMG/M metagenome (GOLD analysis project Ga0156282, IMG submission 107931) | Betaproteobacteria bacterium RIFCSPLOWO2_12_FULL_62_13b
TCCCCCGCAATGCGGGGGAGGGAGCTATTCAATGGGCAGGACCTTCTTGGGGTTTTCAGTCATCACTTTCCAGAACGTGCTTTCGCTGATGCCAACGCGCCGCAGCACGCCGGGCAGGTAGCGCAGCATGTCGGCCATGGTCGTCTTGCCCGTATAGGGGCTGGAGCGCGTCCAGCCCAGGCTGAACAGGTTCACGTCGGAAGAAAGGATCAGGCGGTCGATGTGGCCCGCGTCGATGAAAGCTTTCACCAGATCGGCCTTGCGCTCGTCGTCGCCGGCGTAACTCCCCACGTTCCAGGTGGGCTCGATGGTGAACGTGTCGTAGCTGCAGAAAGCGCCCATTCCAGCCATGGCCTTGTCGCGCTCGATGTCCATGACGTTGGCGCTGCTGCAGTGGCTCACCACGACGCGCGACAGATCGAGACCCTCGCTCGCAAAAATCTCCAGCTCCTGCAGCCCGAACCAGGCGCCGTGCGTGATGATGGCGCAACCGGTGCGCCTCGCGGCACGCGCCGCGGCCCGGTGCTCCCTTTCCTCCAGCTCCGATATGTCGTAATGGCCGTGGCCCACCTTGATGAAGCCGGCCTTTACGCCCGAATCGCCGATCCCGGCGCTCACCTCGTGCTCGAAAAGCGCCGCCATTTCATCGATGCTCTTGTCCTGGAAGTGGGGCGAAATGTTGCGGCCCTCATGGAAACCGGAGGCTGCAATGATGTGCACGCCGCTGTAGCGGGAAAGCATGCGGTAGAGCTCGACATCGCGGCCGAGGCCGATGCCGGAGCAGCACACCACGGTAGTGCCGCCCAGCTCGCGGTATTCCACGAGGTCGGCGAGGCACTTGGCGAATACTTTGGGCGGGTGGAACCACCACTCCGGGTCGTACTCCCATCCGGGCGGTCCCCACAGGATGTGCTCGTGCGTGGCCGTCACGCCGAGCTCGTCGGGATGGATGGGCCCCAGGACGGTATTCACGCAGGCCATGTGCGACCCGCTCACACGTCCCAGCGCTGCTGGCGGGAGGCCGAGCGGAAGCCTTCGGCGAATGCGCGCAGCTGTTCGGCCGCTTCCTCGTCCTGGGAGGCGGCGAGCAAGCGGCGCGGAGTGTCCACCAGCAGTGTTTCGAGCACCGCCTCGCCGATGCCCGCGCGGTCGAGCCGCGGCACGAAATCGGCAAGCAGGCGCTCGTAGCCATGGCTCGAGGCAGGCAATCCCATGGCGGCGCCCACGGCGCTCGAGGACAAGACCACGCGTTAGGCATATCCCGCCTGCACCATCGCCTTCACCAGAGCCACGCGCTCATCATCGGCCATCGCATGAGGCGCGTCTTTTTCCCAGCCGACATGGTCATAGGCGACATAGGCGCCTTTTTCCGCGAAGCTCCTGTCTCGATCCAGATCCACGGCGCGCGCGTCGTCGCAATGTCCGATGACGATGCGCTGCGCTTCCAGCCCCTCGGCGCTGAGGAGCTCGAAGTGTCGGCGGGCCTGGCCTGCGCTCGTAGTGATGACCGACACCCCGGCATGGCGCGCGGCCATGGCGGCGGCGCGGATGGAAAACTCTTCCAGCCGTGACACACCGTCCCAGGCGCTGCCGGTCTGCACGATGCCCGCCTTGATGCCGGTGCGGATCATGCAAGGCGCGGCCATGCCTTCGGTCAGCTCGTTGTAGAAAAGAAACATCAGGTACTCTTTCGACTCGCCGTGCGACGAGTAGAAATGGCCGGGAATTTCGCGCACCCAGTGCTGCCTCGCGTCGGTCGATACGCGGTAGGCGCGGCCCAGAAAATGTCCCGGGATGCTGCTCGACTGCTCGCCGAACCCGGTGGAGGCGACGATGTGCACCCCGGACAGCTCCGAGAGGCGGCGGTAGAAAGGGACGTTGCGTCCCAGCGTGATGCCGGAAGCGTCCACCAGCGTTCCTCCGCCCCGTTTCTTGAACGCTTCCAGCCGGGCGAGCACGGATTCGAAGGCGGCGGCGCGGTCGAAGCGCACCTCCGGCGCCCAGTGCCAGCCGTGCCGCCCGAGGAGCAGATGCTCGCGCATCGCCACGATGCCGAGATCCTGCGGAGCAACCGGGCCGGTGAGCGTTTCGACTTTCAAAGCTGTGCGAACAGCCTGCGCGGGTTTTCCACGAGCAGGGTGTGGAGGGCGGAATCGCCGACCCCCGCCCCGCTCAAGCGCGGAACGAAGTCTTTCAGCAGGTGGCTCATGCCGTGCTTCGAGGCCGGCACGCCCAGCCCGCAGCCCACCGTGCCGCACGAAAGCAGAACCCGCTCGGCGTATCCGGCCGCCACCATGTCCTTCACCTGCTGCACCCGTTGAGCATCCGGCATGGCATGGGGCGAGCCGTCCTGCCAGCCCACGTGGTCGTAGGCGACATAAGCGCCTTGCGAGGCGAGCTCGCGGTCTCGCGCTGAATCGAGGCAACGTGCATCGTCGCAGTGGCCGATGACAACGCGCCCGGCCGCCAGACCTTCGGCCGTGATCAGTGGGAAAAGCCGCGGGGCGTGAGCGCCGCCTTCGAGCCGCAGTGGAACATCATGTCTGCGCGCGGCCATGGCCGCGCCGCGTATGGCCATCTCTTCGATCTCGCTCGCGGGCTGCGCACTGCAGGCGCACAGGACGAACCCGGCGCAGGCGCGCGAGCGGACCATGCCCGCCATGGGCATCCCGTCGCTCATCTCGGCGCCCAGCATGCCGCCGATATAGCCGGCGTCCGGGATCCACAGCGGCGGCTCGCCGTCGCGGCGCTGTTCGCGCAGAGCGCGCTCGGCGAGCGGCAAACCAAAGTAACCGGGGATGAGCTCCTGCGCGCCCAGGCCGCACGAAGCAATGATGTTGATACCCGCTGCAGCGCTCAAGGCCTTCAGGAACTCGGGATCGCGCCCGCACAGCGTCCCGCTCGCGTCCATCAGACTGTTGCCGCCGGCCGCCTTGAATTCCCGCAGCGCGGCCAGCAGGGCATCGAAAACCTTGGGCCGATCGAAAAGAACGGCTGGATCGTCGTGCCAGCCGGGCAGCCCGTACAGCAGGTGCTCATGGGCTGCCACGATGCCGAGCCTGTCATCGGGCACTGGACCGTTGACCGTGATGGCCATTCTGCCTCGAGCCTACTGGATCGGAAGAACGCGCTTGGGATTGTCGGCGAAGATGCGCCGCACGTCGGCCTCGGCCACTCCGGCCGCGGCCAGCCGGGGCACGAAGTAGCGCAGCACGTTGCCGACATTGCTGAGGTGGTCTTCACCCTGCCCCAGCACCCAGCCGCTGCTCCCCGCCGAGACGATCAGCCGGTCGCCCAGCTCCGCGTCGAGCATCGCCTTCACCAACTCCGCGCGGCGCTGGTCCGGCAGCGCGTGCGCCATCCGCGACCAGCTTTCCAGCCCCACGTGGTCGTAAGCGACGTAGCACCCGGCTTTTGCGACCCGCTTGTCGCGCTCCAGGTCCAGCCGCGTGTCGCAGCCGCCCAGGATGATCCTCGCCGGATCCAGTTTTTCCTCCCGGAAAATCGCGAGCTGCTCGTCGAGCGCGTTGATGGCGTGCGTCATGACGGCGGCGCCCGTCTTGCGCGCCGCGCGCGCAGCGCCGCGATGCTGCGCTGCATCGAGCCGGGTCATCGGCTGAGCGCCGCCGCCGGCATTGATCACGCCGGCCTTGACGCGGGTGCGCCCCATGCCGACGGTGAGCTCGTGCACGAACAGTGTTTCGAAATAATCGGCGTCCCGGGCGTGGAAGTGCGGCGCGGTGAAGAGCTCACCGAGAAATCCGGTGCTGGCCACAACGTGCAGCCCCGTGGCCGAAGCGAGCTTGATATGGACATCGAGCTCGCGCCCGCTGCCGATGCCGCTCGCGTCGATGAAGGTTGCACCGCCCTGCAGCTTGAAATCCATCAGGTCGTTGTAGCACTTCTCGAACACCTTGCCCATTTTGAACCAGGCACCCGGGTCGGCTTCCCAGCCCGGCGGTCCGAAGAGGATGTGCTCGTGCACGGCGGTGATGCCCATTTCCTCGGGATGCAGCGTCCCGAGCACGGTATTCAGATGCGCCATGACCCTGCGGGCGTAAGTGACGCGCTGGAGCGTAGCACAACGGTCCGCCGCAGTCCGGGCGGGTCCTCGGTTATGATGCTCCGCTGGGGCGGCGAGGAGGCGGCGCCGTTCAGGACCGACATTGGGGGGAAGACCATGACTCGCGTGACTGGAGGAGCGGCAGCGCTGCTCGCCGCTTCGATCGCAGCGACCGCCATCGTATCACCGGCCTGGGGGCAGCAGAGCTATCCGACCAAGCCGATCCGCGTCGTCCTTCCGATTCCGCCCGGGGCGGGCGTGGACATCATCCTGCGAAAGGCGGGCGAAGCGCTGCTGCCTCGCCTGGGCCAGGGGTTCGTCGTGGAGAACAAGGCGAGCGCCAACATGGTGACCGGCGCCGATGCGTGCTCCAAGGCGATGCCCGATGGCTACACCATCTGCGGCCTGAGCGCTCTTTCGCTCTCGTACAACCCGCACACCATTTCGAAGCTCCCTTACGACGCCGACAAGGACTTCACCCCGGTGGTGAACATGTTCTACCTGCTGGAAGGAATTCTCGCCAAGGCGGCGTTGCCGGCGAATTCAGTGAAGGAGTTGCAGACGTTCGCGCAGAAGAACCCGGGCAAGCTCAACTATGGGACGCTCGGCCCCGGCTCGACCACCGACATCTCGCGCCTGTGGCTGGAGGAGAAGTGGAACACCAGGATCGCCGGCATACCGTACAAGGGTGGGCCGGCTATCGTGCAGGCGCTCGCCGCCGGAGAGGTGGACTTCGCCCGCATCGGCGCCTACAACGCCTTGGGGCTCATCAAGTCCGGCAAGGTGAAGATCCTTGCCGTGGGCGGCAGCAAGCGGCCGAAAGTCATGCCCCAGGTGCCGACGCTCCAGGAAGTCGGGCTCGACGGCATCCCGCCCGACCGCGCCTGGTGGGGCGTATTTGTTCCCGCGGGAACCTCGGAGGCCGTCGTGAAGCGACTCAACAGCGAGTTCGTCCGGCTGTTCCGGCAGCGGGACTTCGCGGACTGGCTGGAGAGCCAGCTGGTGGAGATCGCCGTCGGCACGCCCGACGAGTTCGCCGCCTTCATCAGGAAGGACCGCGAGTACGCCCGGCGGCTGGTGGTGAAGTACAAGGTTCCCGTGCAGTAGGAAGCTTGCGGCGCGCGATTTGATGAGCCGATCAAGCGGCCTGCGTACGCCCGCTTCGAGCAGCCGCGGCGTCCTATCTCGGCCCCGGCCGCCTGAGCCGATTCGCTTGATTCGTCGGACACATTTCTCTCTTTCGCGGACTATCTCCCCTGATATATGGCTGACGGGGATCCGATAGGGCGTCATATGAGTATCTAGAAACGCCAAGCGATTGATCCTGAGGGGCGGATGACGCGCCGTGGCGATCGGGTGTTTAATGACTGCCGTTTAGGAAGGTCACATTACGTTAGAGGTCGCCAGTAACCATAGTGCTAGCCATACGTTGGTATGGCTCATCGTCCAGATTCGTGCTAGTCTTTTGGCATGGCCAAGGCCCGTTTCGAGTGGGACCCCAAGAAGGACGAGGAAAATCAATCGAAACACGGCGTTTCCTTCTCCGAGGCGCAGCTCGCGTTTATTGATCCCCGACGCGTGATTGCCGAGGATTTGGCACACGGTTCGACCGAGAAGCGACATTACTGCATTGGCCAGGTTGGAGAGGGGATCATGACGGTACGCTTCACGTATCGTGAGAGCGTCATCCGCATCATTGGCGCCGGATATTGGCGCAAAGGCAAACGAATCTATGAGCGCGAAAATCAAGTACACGAATGAACCCTTGGGAAAGCTGAAGGTCGTTCCTGACTTTCTACCCAAGCCAGAGGATTTGGCCCTGAACGAAGAGGGCGTAAAGGTCACACTCGCCCTGTCCAAGCGCAGCGTCGAATTCTTCAAGCGTGAGGCTGAAAGGCACGGCACCCAGTACCAGCGCATGATCCGTCGGCTCCTGGATGCCTACGCACAGCATCATTCGCGACCTCTAACTACGCGTTCGAAGGGACGCGCATAAAGCCGCGCGCCCTTCAACGCGGACGGTAAGAAGGCCTTGCCCGGGGGGGCAACCCCGATCCACGAGTCTTTCACGCCTCTCAGGCGGAGGATCGGATCCTTGTCACTTTCGATCTGGGATTTTCCGAGGCGCCTCGCGCGCCCGCGGCATAGGCGCCGGACCCGGCTATCTTGACGCCTCAATCCACTCGCGCACCGCTCGCTTTCACGAGCTTCGCGTACTTCGCCGTTTCGTGCCGTATCTTTTCGGCATACTGCTCGGGAGTGCTGCCCACGGGATGGATTCCGCGTGGCACCAGGTGTCCCGCCATTTCCGGCGTCTGCAGCGTTCTCACCATCTCGCCGCTCAACTTCTGGATCACCGCCTTGGGTGTGGCGGCGGGCGCAACGACGCCGATGCCGCTCTCGATTTCGTAGCCGGGCACACCCGCCTCGGCGATGGTGGGCACATCCGGCAGGGTGGCCGAGCGTTTCGCCTCCGACACCGCAAGAAGGCGCAGCTTCGATGTCTTTACATGCGGCAGCGCCGACGGCAAGGCGACGAGGCTTACCGAAATATCGCCGGACAGGAGGGCCGACACCAGCTGGGCGGCACCCTTGTAAGGCACGTGAGTGACCTTGACGCCCGCCAACAGCCTGAACAACTCCAGCCCGAGATGGTGCAGCGTGCCGTTGCCTGCAGAACCGAACGGCAGGCCGGGGTTCGCCTTGATGTACGCGATAAGCTCCTTGACCGAGTGCACCGGCAAGGCCGCGTTGGTCACCAGAAAAAGCCCGCCGCTCGCCGCGAGCGTCACGGGCGCGAAGTCCTTCACCGGGTCATAGGGCAGCTTTGCGTACAGGCTCGGATTGATCGCCAGCGCGCCGTAATCGGCGATGAACAGGGTGTGGCCGTCGGGCGGCGCCTTGGCGACCAGCTCGGCCGCGAGGATGCCGGCGGCACCGGGGCGATTTTCCACGACGACGTTCCAGTCCAGGCGCTTGCTCAGCATGTTTCCCAGGACCCGCGCAATGGTGTCGGGAACGCCGCCGGGAGGCTGCGGCACCACCAGGCGAATGGGTTTTTCGGGAAAAGCGCGGGCGCCTGGCGCGGCAAACAGAATCGCGAGCGCGAGCGCGCCGCAGATCAGCCGCAAGACATTCCTTTGAAGAGTGCTCATGACGCCTCCGGGCGCTTGTGCGATCGGAAACATCCGAATCGCGGAACACGGTCTTGCGTCGTAGGGCGGATGCGCCGAAGGCGTAATCCGCCGAGTCGGCGGATGCGTTTGCGCGTTGCATCGGCGGATTGCGCCGCTCGCGCGGCTGATCCGCCCTACGGATACTCCTAACATTTGTATACCTTGACCTCCACGCAGTGGTCAAGGGCCGTGGAGATCATGTCGATGTGGTCGAGGTCCGTAGGCAGAAGGCCGTTGAAGTTGACGCCCTTCCCCTGCGCGATGGGCATGCCCGGTGACCAGTGGCCGAAGTGACCTCCCACTCCCACGACCTCGGGATGGATGCACTGAGTCAGCCTGGCCGTCGCCCTTACCTTTCGTACCGGCGATTCCAGCCACACGCTATCGCCGTTGCCGATTCCTTTCGCTTTCGCCACGCCCTCGTTGACCAGAATGCTGTAGGCGTTGGTCTGCTCGCAGATTTCATTGATCCAGGGGTTTTCGTTGCCGTAGCTGCCGTAGGAGTAAGGCAACTTGAAATTGACAGCGATCAGATCGTATTCGCCACACTGGACCGCGTGGTAGGAAGGACAGGGACTGAAGTCCGGAATGGGCTTGTAGTCCGAGAGGTCCCAATCCAGGCCCATCTGCTGGAGCACTCCTTTCAGCTCTTCGCCGCGGTCCAGAAAGTGCTCCAGGTACACGGGCACTCTGGCCTTGAGAAACGGACCGATATAGGCTTCTTCGACGTCCCTGGAGTGGCGCAGGACACCGTGCTCCCCGAACCAGGCCGATCCATGCTCCTCTCCGAACCAAGCGCGCGCCTGCCTGTCCACGATGTCGGCAATGGGGTAGCGACGGCCGGGCTTCAGCGCATGGTCGCCCTCCAGCTTGTAGGTGTGGTTCAAGAGCCTGTACATGTCGCCGAGCACGCCGAGGCGGTCCGCGACTTCCATGAGAATCTCCTGCGTGTGCCTCATGCCCGGCGGAAGGTCGACCGCCGGGCGCCGCACGTGCCAGTGAAAATCGTGCTCGCCGCAGGCGGGGATGGAAGTGGCTGCCATGCCGGCGAAGAAATCGTATCGCTCCAGATAACTCGGGAACGGGATAACGACGTCGTCAAAGAGCGTCGTCTCGTTGATCTCGACTGCGAAGCCGGCGATGAAACGCAGCGACTGGTACAACCTCTCCACCTTCTTGACGTCGCCGAAAGAGCCCAGCATGGAGTTGACGGGGGTGTGCAGCAAGACCTCGAGTCCATGCGTCAAGCCGTAGGCTGCGGGATCCTCGATGGTGATCGGCAGCAGCGTATGGAAGTGCGATGCGAGAGGAAAAAGCTCGCCGATGTCAGCGCGGATCGGAGTCGTTGGAGTGCGGCCCGGGAAGGCCTTGGGATGGGGAGACCGGATGATCTGCCCGCCGTGCTCCAGCATGCCGTCGGTGCCGCCCTCGGGATACCAGTGAACGGGGTATTTGCCGGCGGCGCCGGTGCTCAATATGCCTCCCGGCACGTTCACGGCTCCGACTACGATGTTGAGCAGCTTGAGCACCCAGCAATTGTGGAAACCGTGCTTGTGGCCCTGCGTCCCCCTGGCCCAGTCGACCACGGCCGGCCGGAAAGGAAGCTCCACCCCGCCAATGGTTATCGTCTCACCGATGCGCGCTGCTTCGCCGAGCTCCCGCGCAATGCGCCTGACGGTCGCCGCAGGAATCGTGGTGAACCTCTCCGTCGTCTCCGGGGGGTACTTGGCGACGTGCTCGCGCAGAAGCTCGAAAGCGGGGCGTGCCTGCGTCCCCTGCGCGTCGAAGGAACCGCTGATGGCCGGTTTGCTCAGGCTGGGATCATCGTGGGTCTTGACCTTGCCGTCCGCTGTGTCGTAGACCAACGGTTGTTCAGTCGTGGCATCGCGGACATAGCGCCCATCCGCGCCGACCAGATAAGGCGCATTGGTCTTGTTCTTCAGGAACGGCTCATCGTACATGCCGAGCTCGTTCAACAGCACATGCAGCATGCTGAGAGCCATTGCCCCATCCGTCCCAGGGCGGATCGGCACCCACTCGTCGGCCTTGCTGGCGGCGTATCCGCCCACCGGATCCACGACTACCACCTTCATGCCCCGGGCCCGCGCCTCCGCCATGTCGAGCAGCAGGTGATTGAAAGCACCTCGCGCGGCGAATCCCAGTTGCGTGCCAACCAGAACGCAATAGTTGGCATAGTGCAGATCGGGCTGCTGATGAAAGCCGCCGCCGGAGAAGAACTCCACCGGATGAACGACCTTGCCGCAGGTAGGCGAGGACGCATTATTGACGTAAGGCGTGCCGAAGGCGCTGCCGAACGCCTTCATCCAATAGAGCCCGTCGCCTACCGATTCCCACCCCTGGATCCAGAGCTTCTTCGGATCATCGCGGAGGCGCTCGAGCTCCGCGACGATCGTGTCGAGCGCCTCGTCCCAGGATATCTCCACCCAGCCGGGCTCTTCGCCGAGACCCTTTTTCGGGTTGGTGCGCTTCAGGGGGGCTTTGACCCGCTTCGGGTTGTAGAGATTCATGATGCCCGCCTTGCCCTTGGCGCACATCATCCCGCGGTTCTGAGGGTTGTCCGGGTTGCCCTCGATGTTCACCGCCACGCCGTCTTCCACCTGAACCTTCACGCCGCAGCCGATGTAACACATGCCACACACAGTATTAATTAGCTCCGATTTCGACTGCGTCGTTTCCACTGTCAGCCTCCACAAATGACGGGCAGCATGTACAACTCCACGTCGCCACGACCCAGGCTCGCGGCCAAGGCACCGCGTTCCTCGATGTGCTCGCCATCCACGAATATGAGCATGGTGTGCTGCAGCTTCGCCGGACCGCTGAAAATCCGTTTCCTGAATCCTTCCCCATAGCTCAGCGAAAGCGACTCCACCAGGTCCGCAACGGTGCTTCCCTCCGGCAAAGTGACCACGACACTGCGCTGACCGGTCACAGACGGCAGATCGCCCATGAACCTGACCCGTACCGCCATGGTGCAATCCAGCGCTGCCATCGTCGCCTCACCTCACCAGCATGCCTGCGCCGGCAAGGAGCGCCGCCGACTGAAAGTTCAGGTCAAATAAAAGACGCAAGGATCGCTCCCCAGCTCGGCGCGCGGCCGATAATTGGGCCGCTGCTTGATCAGCTTCGAGATCTCACTGCCCGGGTCGTTCAGGTCGCCAAAGACCAGTGCCCTGGTCGGACAGGTCTGGACGCAGGCCGGCTTGAGCCCCTGGTCGAGGCGATGTGCACAGAAGGTGCATTTCTGCGCCGTCCCCGCCTGCCATCTCTGATAAGTGACGCTTTCGTACGGAGTGGTGTGCGCGGCGTAATATCCCTTGGCGTCTGCGGGAATGAACCGCGCCTGGTAAGGACATGCGACCGCACACGAGTGGCAGCCGATGCACTTGTCCTGATCCACCAGCACCAGGTTGTCCTGCTCGCGCACGTAACTCGCCCCGGTCGGGCATACCTCGACGCACGGCGGATTGCCGCAGTGATTGCAGCGGATCGGCATGAATACCTTGTATGCAAACGGGTAGCTGCCTTCCTCCTTCTCCAGCACCCTGGTCCAGAATACGCCGGGGGGCGTGCCGTTCTCGAGCTTGCACGCCATGGTGCAGCTCTGGCATCCGGTACAGCGCTTCAGATCGACGGCAACACCCCATTTGACGGTGCCGTTCGCAGCAGCTTTCGAATCGCGCGGCATCGTCTACGCCAGCAACGAGGTCTGTTATGGCAAAGCGACAATGCCTGCTTCCTTGATCACCTTTGCCCATTTCGCGACCTCAGCCCTGATATGAGCATCGAATTGCTCTGGAGTGCTGCCTACCGGCTCTAATCCCAGTTTGCTCATGCGTTCCTTCGCATCCGGCAGGTGCAGAATTTTCACAATTTCAACGTTGAGCTTCTTGATGATTTCTCTGGGCGTTGCAGAAGGAGCCACAATCCCGAACCATTGGCCGGTCTCGAACCCGGGAACACCGGCTTGCGTCATGGTCGGCACATCAGGCAAATCGGGCGAACGCTTCTCACCGATCACGCCCAGGACCCGCAGTTTTCCGGCCTTGACGTGGGGAACCGCCGCAAACAGGTCCGTGAAAGCGAGGGATACGCGTCCCGCAACCAGGTCCAAGAGTGCGGGACTGGTTCCTTTGTAGGTCACGTGCACTATGTCGATTCCGGTGGCACTCTTCAGCAGTTCTCCCCGGAGGTGCGGCGAGCTCCCGACACCGCTGGAGGCGTAATTGAGCTGGCCCGGCTTGGACTTTGCAAGTGCTACCAGTTCCTTCACCGAATCGATAGCAAGAGATGGATGAACCGCGAGGACACCTTGCCCCTTGGCCACCCAACTTACTCCCGCGAAATCCCTTACGGTATCGTAGGGCAACTTACCGTACAGACTTTGATTGGATCCAAAGCTGGTAGGAACAACAAGGATGGTATAGCCGTCCGGGAGAGCTTTGGCGACCAGTCCTGTGCCGATGTTCCCTCCTCCACCCGGGCGGTTATCGATTATTACCGGCTGCCGCCACCGTTCGGCAAGCTCCTTCCCGATGAGACGGGCCAGGACATCGTTGGCGCCTCCGGTCGTAAAGGGCACAACCAGACGGATCGCCCTGTTGGGATAGTCTTGCGAGAAGGCATCCGTGCCAGTGACGAGCTGCAACGCAAGTGACGCCAGAACTGCAAAAGACAGCCTCATGCTCGTGTTCATGATCCACCCCCTTTGATGGCGGTTGCAATTCAGGCTAGTCTCGCGGCCTCGAGCCGGTAATTGATCCAAATCAAGGAATAGTCCCTCCGCCGCTGCGGACCGGGAAGTTCGAGCGCGGGGCGTCGCAGGTGCCAGTGAGAATCACGCTCGCCGCCGGCGGGGATAGAAGCGGCCAGCAAGCCGTGAGGGCCGGCGGTTTTTTTGTATTAAGATGACGAAATGACGCCGCTCCGTTACCCGAGCGGCGAAGGCTGCAGGATCTGAGGGAGAACGACACCGCGGCAATGATTTCACGCGGCGCCCGGTCATTCGCCGGCCGAGCACTACATGGACCCGCTCTACGGAACATCGATCGTCGCAGCGTTCGTCGCCGGGATAGCAGCCCTGTTCGCTCCATGCTGCATTTCGGTGCTGCTGCCTTCCTACCTGGGCTCCGTCTTCAAGGAACGCTACAAGGTCGTTCTGATGACCTTTGTGTTCTTACTCGGCATCCTCACGGTATTCCTGCCCATCGGACTTGGCGCCTCGGCAATGGCCCAAGTATTCAACCGCTATCACAATTTGATCTTCACCCTGGGAGGACTGGTGCTCGCGTTCCTGGGGATCGCGCTGATTTTCGGCAAGGACCTGTCGATCCCTGCTCCCGTTCATCGGGAGGTCGCGGGACACGGCGTCGGTTCGGTATATGTGTTGGGCATCTTTTCGGCGATCGCAACGACGTGCTGCGCGCC
>Ga0156282_1289_pt1 | contig 12660 bp, 7 predicted proteins | sample RifCSPlowO2_12_FD_107931 | JGI IMG/M metagenome (GOLD analysis project Ga0156282, IMG submission 107931) | Betaproteobacteria bacterium RIFCSPLOWO2_12_FULL_62_13b
TGAACGTTGTGAAGGGAACAGTCGTGGGGCCGGCCCGGGTAGATTCGCCCTTTGGTGCGATCGACTGCGCCGTGCCGTCCGGGGTCACGGCGGGAAGCCAGGTCACGCTGGCGATTCGCCCGGAGTACGTTCGCGTTTTCTCCCACGCGCCGCAGGAATGCCGAGCGGTTCAGGCGACGATCGTCAGCAAGACCTATCTCGGAGACTCCGCGGTCGTCGAGGTCGAAGCGTGCGGTGTGCTGCTGAAATCCAAGCTCCCGGGCGATTCGGATATTGCCGTCGGCCAGCGAGCCGCTGTGGCCTTCGGAAGCGATCGCTGGCGCGTCTATCCTTGAAGGGCTGTGGATGACGGGAAGTCCCTTTTATTTCGTTAGGGAGCGCAGTCCGCAATGACCGATCCCCTGTTACCGACCAAGATCGTCTCGATCCGGATGCGCGACGGGGTAAGGATTGCCGCGGCAATCTACCTGCCGCGCAAGTCAGGCCGCTTTCCGGTCCTGCTCGCCGCCTCGCCTTACCGGTTCGACAACAACGTGGCCCCGGCGATGCCGGTGTTCCTCTGGCGCGAGACCGGCCCTATCGAGTGGTACCTCGAGCAGGGCTACGCCTTCGTGCACATGGACGTGCGTGGAACCGGGCGCTCGGGCGGCGCGTTCCGCTACCACGATCGCAAGGAACAGCGCGACCTTTGCGAGGTGATCGAATGGATCGCGCGGCAAAAATGGTCCAACGGCAGGATTGGCGGCATCGGGCAGTCGTACTACGCGCGCATGCAATGGTTCATGGCAGTCCAAAACCCGCCGCATTTGGTTTGCGTCGCGCCCTACGACGGCAACGTCGATACCTACCGCTCGTCTGCCTACGCTGGCGGTATACCGGGCGACTTCCCGGGGATGAACTGGTACAACGGTAATGTGCGCGTCGTCAATCAGTATCCGGCGAGCGGTCCATCGCGAGTGGTCGAATGGGATTATGCGAGAGCCGTTCGCGAGCACACCACCTACGACGCCTTCTGGAAGGAGCGCGCGGCAGCGGAGCATCTGGAGAAAATCCGCGTTCCCGTGTTTTCCATCGGCGTGTGGCGCAAGGTCGACTTGCATCTGAATGGGAATATCGTGGGTTTTCAGCGCGCGGGCGGACCGAAGAAGCTGCTGGTGTTCGGTTCCGCTAATCTATATGAGGCGGTACAGGATTTCTCGAGCATCGCATTCCACGAAAAATACCTTCTGCCCTTCTACGACTGCTATTTGAAAGGCAAGAACACGGGCTACGAGGCGGAGCCCACGGTGCGCTACTTCGTGGGCGGCACCACCGAGCTGCGCAGCGCCGACGCGTGGCCGCCCGGCGACATTACCTACCGCAGAATCTATCTGGACGCCGGGCCCACGGGGAGCGTTACCTCGCTTAACGACGGGGCGCTGAGTTGGCAGGCGCTCGAAGAAGATCGGGATGCGACCACCTACGATTATCCTGATCCCGGCTGGCGCATGGGCGTGGTCGGGTTCGGGCCGGACGGACGGCCCGACCCCGCGCGGCGGGTTCTCACCTTCACCAGCGCGCCCCTGGACAAGCCGCTCGAAGTCACCGGGCCGATCAACCTGACGCTTTACGCGAGCTCAACACGCAACGACACCGATTTCATCGTCAAGCTTTCCGAGCAGTATCCCCAGTCGCAGGAAGAGCGTGCACGGGGCATCAACCCGCGCTACCAGATTGTGACCAAGGGGTGGCTGCGCGCGTCGCACCGGAAGACCGATCCGAAGCGAAGCACCGAATATGCGCCGTGGTACACCCACGCCGATCCGGAGCCCATCGTTCCCGGGAAAGCCTACCGCTTCGATATCGCCGTGATGCCCACCGCGTACCGCTTCGGCAGGGGCAGCCGCATCCGCCTGGAAATCGCCAATGGCGACTCGACGGTAACGGAGCAGGTTTTCACCCACATCTACTCACCCAACAAGATTGGCCGGGATACGATCTATCACGACCAGAGCCGTCCCTCGCAATTGCTGCTGCCGGTTGGCCCGGCGACAAGGTAAGGCGCCGGTCAAGCCATGGACGCAAAAATGAAAGCCTGGTGGACGATTCCCCATTCCCATGAGCTCGAGCTCCGCGAGCTGCCGCTCCCCCAGCCGAAGGCGGGCGAGATCCGCATCCGCGTGCGGGCCGCGTCGCTCAACCGCGGCGAGTTCCTGCATTCGCCCTCTCACCGGGGAGCGGACGAAGCGCGCCCGGCCGGATCGGACGCCGCCGGTGAAGTCGACGCCATGGGAGAGGGCGTCACGGGCCGAAGGCCGCATCAGGCCGCTGGTCGACAGGGTATTCGGCCTGGACGACATGCCGAAGGCGCAGGCCTACATGGCGTCCAATGCCCAGGTCGGCAAGATCGTCCTCAGGATCGCTCAGTAAACATCGTCGACCGGCTTGACGGCTGGATAAACCAGACCAACTCGATCGAACTGCGCTGGACGCTGCATCAATCCGGCTTAATACCGAGGGAGCTCAACAGCGGGCCCCACGCCTTGACGTCGCGCTCGACCACCTGCACGGCCTGTTCGGGCGTGCTCGTCATTGGCACGAACGCGACGTCAGAGAAGGCCTTCTTTACGTTCGGCGAGAACACGGCGCGAGCCAGCTCGCGGTTCAGGCGCTCGATGACGTTCCTCGGCGTGCCGGCGGGCGCCGCGACGGCCGTATAGTCCGGAAAACTGAAATCCCGGATGCCCGCTTCGGCGAATGTCGGGACGCCGGGCAGATCCGCAAACCGTTCGCTGGTCGCCATGGCGAGCAGGCGAAGCTTCCCTGCCTTCACTTGGGACAGCAGCTGCTCGACGGGGGGAAAGATGATCAGATCGATGCGCCCGGCGAGCAGCTCGGGCAGGAATTGCGCCGCGCCCTTGTAGGGGATGTGCGTCAGGCGCGTGCCGGTGCGGCGCTGGAACAACTCGGTGGCCAGGTGAAAGCGTTGTCCCACACCCGATGAACCGTAGTTGAGCTTCCCGGGGTTGGCCTTGGCATAGGCCACCAGCTCCTGCAGCGATTTCACCGGGAGCGAGGCATGCACGAACACGCCCATGACGCTGTTGGCGATGAACCCCACGAGCGCGAAATCGCGCTGCGGATCGTAAGGCAGCTTGCTGTAGAGGAATTTCTGGTACACCAGGATGCCCGAAGAGGCAGTGAGCAGCGTATAGCCGTCAGGGGGCGACTTGGCGACGACTTCGGCGCCCACGATGTTGGCCGCGCCCGGGCGGTTCTCGACGATAACCGGCTGGCCGAGGCCGGCGGCAAGCTCGGCGGCGGTGGCGCGCGTCATGATGTCGACCGGACCGCCCGCTGCGAGCGGCACGATCCAGCGCACGGGCTTGGTGGGGTATTGCGCAAACGAGGCGCTGCACAGGGCAAACGCCGCTGCGCCAAGCAGAAGCCGTAGTACTGTGCAGTTCATTCTCGCTCCTCGGATGTGGCGCCGGCACACGCCGGCTCGAAGCCAATATATCCGCTTGGCAGAGGCGTTTCAACGGCGGGCCGTGCCGCAATGCGGGTGTTTCGCATCATGAAAGCGTCTGCCGTGGCCGCTGTTTCCCGGCCATCCGCGATGCTCGGGGCTCGAGCTTCAAGTGTTAGTATCACGCGAGGTTGTCAATTCATGCAAAAGGAGCACAAAGTTGGCTAAAGCGAGCGTTTCAAAGATCGACGTTCCCGAGGCTCATTGGGATCGGCTCGCCTCCCCGGTGGCCACGGTGGTGATGATCACGACCGTGGACGGCCAGGGGCGGGTGAATGCCGCTTCGTTTGCGACTTGCCTTCGGAACAACCACGTTCCGACCTGCTACGAATTCACCGTAAACCTGAACAAGGACACCTGCAACAACGTGCTTGCCACGAACGAGTTCGTCGTCAACATACCTCCTTTCGATCGCGAAGTTCTCGAAAAGGTGAGGGTGTGCGGCCTGCCGTTCGCCCCCGGCGTCAACGAGCTGGAGAAAGCAGGCCTGACCGCGCTGCCATCCACGGTCGTGAAGCCGCCGCGCATCGCCGAATGCAAGAGCCACTTCGAATGCAGGGTGGAATGGACCAAGGAATGGCTGCAGCGCCTGACCGTGGTCGGAAGGGTCGTCGCCGCTTCAGTCGATGAAGACTGTATCGACGAAGAAGGGTTTGTCCTGCTTCACAAGCTGAAGCCGGCTCACTACTGCGGGCACGCCTACTCGAACAAGTTCGTCGCGGCCTACGAGGTGATGGAAGTGGCCATGGTCTATGACGGCCCGGAGGTCGCCACCCAGGATGCGAGCGATGCCAAGCTGGCCGCACTGGCGAGAATTGAACGGTAGAGACCGCGCGCCTGCTCGGGTCACTGGGCCTGGACACCCCCTATTCCTCAGCATCTCTCCCATTTGCAGGCGCGCTGTCCAAACGATTCGCTGTGCGCTATTCGATCTTGATGTTGGCGGTCTTGATGATGCGGGCGTATGTCGCTGCGTCCCCTTTCATGCGCGCGGCGAACCGCTCCGGGGTCATGACGTAAGGCTCCGTCGCCTGGCTCACCATCTTTGCGCTGATTTCGGGCAGGGTAATCACGCGCGCGAGGTCGGTCGAGAGCCGGTTGACGATGTCCTTCGGCGTGCCGCCGTGCGCCTGCACCCCGAACCAGAGCGTTGCCTCGAAGCCCGGCAGGCCGGCCTCGGCGAAGGTCGGCACCTCGGACAGCGCCGGCGTGCGCTTCTCGCCGGAAATGGCGATCGCCCGCAGCTTGCCGGACTTGATGTAGTTCAGGGCCGCGGCCGGGGCGGTGAAGGAGAGCTGCACCTGGCCGCTCATCTGGTCGGTCAATGCCGGCCCGGCTCCCTTGTAGTTCACCTGCTGCGTCTTGATCCCCGCCATCATGTTGAGCAGCTCGGCCGCGAGGTGGGTCGATCCTCCAGTGCTGACCGTGGCGTAGTTGAGCTGCCCCGGCCGGGACTTCGCGAGCGCAATCAGCTCCTTCAGGTTGTTCGCCGGCAGCGAGGGGGTGATCGTCAGGACCTGCTGGCTGTTGTAGAGCGTCGTGACCGGTGCGAAATCCTTGAGGGGGTCGTAGGGAAGGCGAAGGAGCAGCGAGTTGAGCACAAAGGTGCTGCTCGACATCACAATGGCGTGCCCGTCGGGCGGCAATCTGAGCAGCGCGTCGTGGCCGATGACGGTGTTGCCGCCGGGGCGGTTCTCCACGACCACCGGTTGGCCCCAGATCTCGGTGAGCTTCGGGCCGATGAGATGGGCGACCACGGTGGTGCCGCCTCCCGGAGGATAGGGAATAATGAAGCGGATCGGTTTGCTCGGAAAAGCCTGCTGCGCGGCGGACCAGCCTGAGAAAACCGTCAGCACGCAAGCCAGCGCGATTCGAGCCGCGGCGCCGGAAAATCTCATGGTGTACCTCCCTCCTTTAATGACTGCGGTGCGATAAGCGCTCAGATTACCCGAGGCCAAGACGATATTCCAGCCCCGGGGAAGGAAATGCGAGTTGAGAGGATGAACAGGAAGTGTTCCGTTGCTTGTTCGGTACTTGCCAGCAAGACGACGTCGACACCTGGAAGTTGATCTACGTCAAGGAACCTGCTTCCTTTTCTACTCACGCTGTCGGCGAATCCGCTCTTTCTGATAGAGCGCAGCCATAAGCTGCCGGAAAAAGGAGTAAGCGTGGACAGAGGCAGATTCATCGGCATCAGGAGCCTGGGCGACTGGCTGCAGCTCGTGGATTCGATCGGCGAGCTTAAACGCATCGGCGCGGGCGTCGATCCGGACCTGGAAATGGGCACCATCACCTACCTGGCCGGAAAAACGCCCGGTGGTCCGGCGTTGCTGTTCGAGAACATCAAGGGCTACCCGGGGCGGCGGCTGCTTTTCAATCCCTTCGGCAGCAGCCTGAATCGCCTCGCGCTGGCCATTCGCGAGCAACCCGGCACCGATGCCATCACGCTGACGCGCACTCTGAGCGACAAGATGAAGCGGCGCATTCCACCGCAACCGGTGGACGCCCGCGATGCGCCCGTCAACAGGAATGTCGACACCGGCGACAAGGTCGATATCACCCGGTTTCCCGCGCCCAAGATGTGGCCGCTCGACGCCGGCCCATACATCGGCACGGCGGACGCGGTGATCACCGTCGACCCGACCAACGAGCGGGTCAATCTGGGAACGTTCCGCCAGATGGTCGAGGGCCCGAAGCGGGTCGGTTTCTATGCCTCCCCCGGAAAAGATGCGGTCCTGGACCGCGAGCGCTGGTGGGCCCAGGGAAAGCCGGCGCCCGTGGCTGCGGCCTACGGCATCGAGCCTCTGCTGTTCCTGGTGTCGGCGACTTCGTTCCCCAAGGATGTCTCCGAATACGAGTTCGCCGGCGGCATCAACGGCGCACCGATCGAGGTGTTCACGAGCGAGATCACGGGCCTTACGCTCCCGGCGCACGCCGAGCTCATCATCGAGGGCTTCGCCCACCCCAACCAGACGGCGCCCGAAGGACCGTTCGGCGAGTTCACCGGCTATTACGGCCGCCCCGGCGGCCCGACGCCGTACATAGACATCAAGGCGATCCGCTACCGCGACGACCCCATCATCACCAGTGCGCTGATGGCGGACGGCCTCTCGAACGAATGCGGCATGATGTGGGGCATGGCCAAGGCGGCCAAGGTCTGGGCCGATCTCGGTGGCATGGGCGTTCCCGGCATCAAGGGCGTCTGGTCGCCGCCCGAAGCCGCGGGATGGGGCATGACGGTGGTTTCGATCGAGCAGCGTTATGCCGGGCACGCCTCGCAGGTCGGCGCGCTCGCGGCCCAGTGCATGGGAGGCGCCTACTTCACGAAGTACGTGGTGGTGGTCGATGACGACGTGGATCCGACCAACCTCGGTGAGGTGGTCTGGGCGATGGTGACCCGCTCGCGGCCCGCCCAGTCAATCGAGATCCTGCGCGAGACCTGGAGCACCTTTCTCGACCCGAGCCAGAATCCGCCCGAAATCCGGCCGTGGGGCTCCAAATGCATCATCAATGCGTGCAAGGAATTCAAGTACATCAAGTCGTTCTCGCGCCGCAGCCTGCTCAAGAAGGAAGTCTACGAAACGGTGTGCGCTCGCTGGAAGGAGCTCGGATTCGAGGGCGAACCGCCGAAAGTGTCCGCCTTCGAGCGTTTCGAAGGCGACGTCAACCACTAAGGAGCCCCCTTCAAACTGACGGCTGATTGCTGACAGCTGAGAGCTATTTCCCAAGGAGAAAGACATGAACGACGAAGCATTGAACATGAGCATTCGCAAGTTTCTCAAGACTGTTGGCGTCAACTCGCAGCTGGCAATCGAGAAAGCGGTGCACAAGGCGATCGCCGACGGGAAGCTCAAGGGAAACGAAGCCTTTCCCGCCGCGATGACTCTTACCGTCGGAAAGCTCGCCCTCGACGTGAAATTCGACGGCGAAATCAGGCTTGAGTGAGGCGTGACGTGATGTATCGCGACATGGCGGGGCGTGACGCGGTGTCGCGTGACATATAAGGCGTGATCGGTCAAGAAATGTGGGGGCGCTAACGCCCCCTGCCGCGAGTCAATCTTTGCTGTTTGCCACGCTAGAGCTGAGGCACGACCTTCGTCGCGAGCAATTCCAACTGTTTCATGTGGTCGTACGCGGGGTTGAGCAACACGTGCTGCGCACCGGCTTCGCGCAGCCCGCCCACAACCTCCACGGCGCGGTTGGGGGTGGCGGCGAGGCCCATGGTGCTCTGGTCGCCCCCGTATTGATAGCTGAGCGCCGCTGTGAGTTTCTGTCGAGCGAGCGCCTCGTTGTCATCGACGGCGATGTAAAGCCGCTTTGAAAGCATGAAGCGCGATTCTTCCCTGCCGGCTTCCGCGAGGTAGCCGCAGATCTGCTTGAGGCTCGCGATCGATTGCTCGGTGGAGATGGAACCCGCCGCCATCCAGCCGTCGCCCATGCGCACTGCGCGGCGCAATGCCGGCTCGGAGTGGCCGCCGAAAAGGATCGGGATATGCGGCTTTTGCAGCGGCTTGGGCTGCATGCGTGCGTCTTCGAGACGCCAGAAGTCGCCCTGAAGATTCGCGCTCTCCTGGGTCCAGAGCGCTTTCATGACCTGCAGCGCTTCCTCGAAGCGTGCTACGCGTCGCTCCGCGGGTACGCCGAAAGCGGCGTATTTCTGGGTGCCTCCGCCCAGGCCGATGCCCACGGTGAGCCGTCCGTTGCTGAGCTGGTCGACAGTGGCGAGCGCTTTTGCGAGCTGCACCGGATTTCGCGTGTTGAGAATGATGACGGCCACGCCCAGACGGATGCGTTCGGTCACCGCTGCAAGGTGGGAAAGATACGTGACCGGCTCGAGCTGGAAATTCGGACTGAGTATGTTCTCGGTCAGCCAACCGTCGTCGAAGCCCATGGCTTCCGCCTGGCGGATGTAGTTGCGCAGGTAGGCATGATCGACGCGTTGCTCGGGAAAATTTTGCGGCAGGGAAATCCCCAGCCGTATTCCGCCGGTGGTCTTCATTCAGTAGCTCCTTGAGATCGGCCGGCGTTGCCAGAGGTGAAGCCCCGCAGAGTGCGGCGGCCGACGATATACCGGATCCCGCGGTGGAACTGCCTTTCCTTGGCTACTCAATACCGTTTTCCTTGAGCACCGCATCCAACTTGGCCTGCGACGCGTCGTGTGCCGCCGAATAGGCACTGTGCACCAGCGCCAGGAATGGCGCCATGGTCGGGTCCTTGGCGTGGGTATCGTCCAGGATCTTTGACGCGATGAACAACCCCAGCGTCGCCAGCTGCTCGCCGTCGAAGGCCGGATCCGAAATCGAAAAAGCCAAATCCATGTGATACGGCTTGCCGAATGCCGTGAAGTTGAGTCCCAGCAAAACAGGCCGGCCGGCGATGGATTTTTGCAGGCTTCCCTGGATCAGGCCTTCGTTCAGGACAAAAGCATCGCTGCGGGCAAATGCGTCCAGGGCCCCCTGGATCGCACTCTCCGCCTTCAGGGCACCCTGCGCTGTGTCTTGCGCCACCTTGAGCACGGTTTGCGCCGTGTCGCGCGCAACGATCAAGGGTGCGACCCGCGGGTCGAGATCGACGGTGTTGAGGGACTCGCCCTTTCGCAGGGTCTCGAGGGTCGCGTCGGCTGTTACTTTTGCGGCCACCACGCCTGCCTTCGCGGTCGTCTTCGCCGCAACAACTGCACCGTACTTCACATTATCGGCTTCGCAGGATGCAATTCGGCCCAGATCGGGCACCGATTTGTGCGACGTGCACTTCTTCTTGATGATGTCGTACCAGGTGCATACGGACTTTGTATAGTTGCAGCTGCGTATGTTGGATCTGGCATTGGATATGTCATTGTCGAGCTGCCTGATGTTTGCCGCCAGCTCGTTGACGTGGTCCTCGGCCCCTTGGAGGTTCTGCTGGGCCGAGCGTTTCTCGCGGTTCACCAGGGCGCGCGCCGCATCGATCTGGGTATTCAGATCGGAGACTTTCTTTTGCGCCGCGTTCAGGTCATCGGTAAACCGGACCAGCCCTTTCCGGACCGACGCAAAGCTCTGCTCCACGGGCTTGCGGCCCGGACCGCGCAGCCAGGCGGGGATGTCCGAGCGCAGGTGCGTGTTCAGGGACATATCGGATTTCGCCAGTTCGGCGGGATTCAAGCCCTGCACCGGTATTTCCGCCTTTGCCCGGAAATCGAACTTGAGCAGATCTCCGAGGTCGATGTCGGTCGCAAGCTCCATGTCGGTCACCGAGAGCACGAGCTCAACGTCCTGGTCCTTTCCGAAGAGCTTCGCTCCGCCTTTCACCTTGAAATAAGGGGGCGTCGGCGGCATCAGGGTGGCGCGCGCGTCGAGCTTGTTGCCCCGCAATCCGACCGGGCCGATGGTGAAATCGCTGATTGATCCGGACAGGATCATGCCATTTCCGTCCACCTGAGCGAGGAGCTTTCCGAGCGGCTTGTCCTTCAGAATCAACCACAGATCCCCCGCGATGCGCGATCCGCCGCCGGACAGATTCATGCCCTGCACCACGGCCCCCGGCGACGCGAATGCGAGGTCGACATTGGTCAATTTGGCAACCGGGAAGTTCGTCGCGGGTGCTTTTCCTCCCGCGGCTGCAGCCGCGGCGTTGCTCAAGGCAACGATATCCTCCAGTCCGACTTCGCTCAGCTTGCCTTCGAAGGCACCCTTGTCGATGACGCCTTCGGCGACAAGGATTCCGGCGCTGCCGGTGAGGTCGATCTCTTTCTTGCCGATCGTGGATTTCCCGATGAAGGTCAGGTCGATCTCGGAGGTCGCCGAGATCTTGACGCCCAGCGAGGTTCCGGGATTCAGAGTCATGCCCGGTATTCCCATCGGGTTCGGCCATGGAGTATCGGAGGTTCCCGTAAGCTCGATCGCGAGGCCTCCCTGCGCATCGAGCTCGAACGCGATGGCGTTGGTGAAAACAACCGAACCGTGTCGTGTCCTCATTGGAAAATCGCCGCTCACGCTGACGCCGAGGGCGGCATCGGCCTCGGTCAGCTTGGTGAAGAATGCAGTCTGCACGTTCCTGGGCGGGTCGAGAAAACTGAGCGTGCGCGGAAAATTAACGGGGGGAATCGCTACGGAAAGTATGAAACTGGGAGTCCCGCCAAACACCCCCTCGATCCCTCCGTCCAGGACGAACTTCCCGCGCCCCATGCCGAGCTGACCCAGCCCCTTGCCCATCGCGGACGGATCCAGCGCAATCGCCACGTTGAAGCCGTCGCCCAGCTTCAGGCGGCGATTGGGGTCGCCATATACTTCGGTCAGCAGCTGAGCTGCCGCTTTGGGCAGGCTCGAAACCACTCCCTGCACCCCGCCTTCGCTGACGATCAGAAGTCCTTTGTCGAATACGATGCTGCTGAACAAGGCCCTGGCCGGCCCTGGAAGCGGAATAATGTCCTCGAGCGTGAACTTCTCGCGCACCGCTGCCAGCGTCAACTGGTTCCCGGTGCGGAATATGACTGCCCTCAGGTTGTTGAACATCGAGCTCGATGTTCTCAGCGTGCCAGCTACCTCGGTTTCCGAGATCAGCAGGTCGCGAAACCGGATGTCCGGAACCTGCTTGAGAGAGGCAAATCCCGGTATATCGGCCAGCCCGATGTCCGCGCCTGTCAGCGAAACGCCGAAGTCGGTCACCTGACTGCCTTGCGCGTCGATGAAGACCGCCGCGGTCAGATTTTTGACCCTGCCCATGGAGGTCGTTCCCGAGACCGAAATAGACTTCTTCGGTCCGAGCGTCACCGAGAGGCCGACCTTGTCCAATGTCAACCACGGTATGCCGAAGGCGGACTTGATTGCGCTCGGCGTACCTCTGGCCTTGTCACTGGCTGCTGGATAGTTGCCGGTGATGGTGGTCTCGGTTGCGCCGCCCTGACGATCGATGGTGATTGTCGAATCGAACGCATAACGGTGCTTGCCGGCAGTCAATGAAATGGGGGCGCCCAGGCTGACGGTGATGCCGTCCGTGTGGCCCTTGATGGCGAGGGTGCTGCTGCTTGCTGAAAGAAGGGACGATACCCCGGGCAGCGACAGCGCGCCGAGCGGAGTGCTGAAGTCGATGCTCGCGATAATGGCGCTCGCGATGTCCCCGGCGATCGATCCGGCCTTGAGCAGGCGCGGATCGAGGCTGCCTGAGAGAGGCAAGCCCGCGGTAAGAAGTCTGCCCAGCCCGGCGGCGTTGATCAGATCGGCCATTTGCCCGGTGGGCATGGCCAGGCCTTTGAGGTTGAGCCCGCCCTTCACGTCGGTCGAGGGCGAACCGGTGTGGCTTGCCACCGGCGAAGGTAACGCCAGTGCCTTGGCTGAAAAACCCGAGGGCGCAAGGATGAACCCGGGTTTGCTGATCTGCAGCCCATCGAGCGGTGAACCCTTCAACTGCGGAATAAAGTCGGGCAGATGCAGCGAGGGCAGCGTGATTGCCGCCAGCGCAGGCGCGCCGGAACCACTCGGTTTGAACACAAACAGGTTGGCCGGTATCTTGCCGATCTGGATGGTGCCGCCCGTGTAAGCGGGGCCGCCAGCCGAGCCGCTTCCCGCACCGCCTCCTGAGCCTACGGTGATGTTGCTGACCTTGACGTCCTCCAGCCCCGGGATCTGCCAACCGAGCAGATCGGCCAGCGATTGCGTGCCCGCAAGACTGAAGGCATAGTCCGCCCGCCCACCCGTGCCCGAGAGCGTCACCGTGAAGGCCTCGGGCTTGCCCTCGATCTGCGCACCACCGGTGAGCGTGAACGACTTTGTGTTTCCGTCGACCGTACCCACAAACGACAGCGTATCGAGCGAGGCGATATGGGCCGGCAGCGTGAGCGCTCCCGAGGGCGGCTTCACTGGTCCCCCGGAGAGCGTGAGCTTGCCGCTCTTCATATCGCGGGTGAGCTGCGTGTCGGGAAACACCAGCGGCTGCCCCGCGCCCACACTGACCGACACGTTGGCGGCAATGGCTGCAACGATCGCGCCCCTGTCGCCCTTGATGCTCAATTTCGCATCGTTGAAGGCGAGGAACCCGGGCATCCCATCGGGCCTGATGTTCCCCAGCGGAATGTTCAGGTCGATGCTGGCGAGAATGGCGTTTACGATGTCAGCGCCGATCGACCCGGACTTGAGCAGGCGCGGATCGATGCTGCCGGTGAGCGGCAAGCCCGCAGT
>Ga0156282_1043_pt2 | contig 12395 bp, 14 predicted proteins | sample RifCSPlowO2_12_FD_107931 | JGI IMG/M metagenome (GOLD analysis project Ga0156282, IMG submission 107931) | Betaproteobacteria bacterium RIFCSPLOWO2_12_FULL_62_13b
CGGCCACCCGCTCGCCGAACTCGGGATGCGCATTCAGGCCGGTGCCCACGGCCGTGCCGCCGATGGCGAGCTCCACCACGTGCGGTATCGCCGATTCGATGTGGCGCATCGCATGGTCCAGCTGTGCCGCGTAAGCGGAAAACTCCTGGCCCAGGGTGAGGGGCGTGGCGTCCTGCAGGTGCGTGCGGCCGATCTTGAGGATGTCGCCAAATGCTTCGGACTTGGCCCTGAGGGTGTCACGCAGCCTTTCCAGCGCGGGCAGCAGGCGCTTGCAGAGGCCCTGCACCGCCGCGACGCTCATCGCCGTGGGAAAGACGTCGTTCGAGGACTGCCCGCGGTTCACGTCGTCGTTCGGGTGAACCAGGCGTCTTTCCCCCCGTTCTCCCCCCATCAGCTCCGAGGCGCGGTTCGCCAGCACCTCGTTCATGTTCATGTTGGTCTGAGTGCCCGAGCCGGTCTGCCACACCACCAGGGGAAATTCCTCGTCGTGCCGCCCGGCCAGCACTTCGTCGGCGGCGGAGACGATGGCATCCGCCTTTGCGGGCTCCAGCCGTCCGAGGTCCTTGTTGACGCGGGCGCAGCTGCGTTTCACCTGCGCAAGCGCGAGGATCAGCTCGCGTGGCATGCGCTCGCCGGAGATCCGAAAATTCTCGAGCGAGCGCTGTGTCTGCGCGCCCCACAGTCGGCCGGCTGGCACCGCTATGTCGCCAAAGGTATCCCGCTCGAGACGGGTGGCAGCCATGGAGACCTCCTGCGCACAGCAAGGGGGACAAGACCCCGTTTTCGCACGGAAAACGGCGCCTGTCCCCATTATCGGCCTATCGGCCGCTCGACGTCACTCTTTCCTGGACCGGGGGCAATAAACGTGCCGCACGACGAAACGAGTTTCTCTCGCGAAAGCAATAGCCGCGGCAACGGCACCCGGTAGATTTTTCCCTCGAGGTGCAATCTTTTCAAAACGGGGGACAGCGAACCAAGCGTCCCCGGGCGCGTCGAACCAAAGTCAAGCTCTTGAAAAACAACCGAGCATCGTTCTTGAAACGCATCGACACGCCCACCTTTCACAAGAGGCTTTCCATGGCGAGCACCTGGATATTGGCGGCGGACAGCGCGCGCGCGAGGATTTTCGAGATAGCGGCGCGCGACAAGCAGTGCCGGGAGATCGAGGACTTTCTGAATCCGGATGGACGCTCGCAGAATCGGGAAATCAATGCGGATGCCGACGGACGATACTATGGCTATGGCGCGCAATACCGCGCGTTCGCCGCGGGCCAGAAAGTGACGCCCGTAGAGCACAAGACGGAGCTCTTTTCGAAGGTAGTGGGCCGCTACCTGGACAAGGCGCGGGCGCAGCACCGTTACGACAAGCTCTATGTGATCGCGCCGCCCGAGTTCCTGGGACTCATGCGGCAGAACTTGACCAAGGAAGTCCAAAAACTGGTGGCGGACGAAATCAACAAGGACCTGTCCACTTCGGACATGAGCGAGATCGAACGCTGTATCGAGGGGCGGCGCAAACTGCGCTGAAGGTTAAGCCTTTTTATCGCTGCCGGTAGGACTTGCGGCGCGAGCGCAGGCCGCGGCGCAGACGGTTGCCTCGGGAAGGCCGCCGGTTGCTGAAGTCGCGCCCGCCGCTTTCCCCGCCCGCCGGACCCGGCGACGCGGCGCCCCGCTCCGGAGCGATGTCGCGCGGAAGCTCGTCGGGATTTTGCCCGATCGCTGCCCGTTCCGCGGTGCGGCCCGCATCGCTGTCGAGACTGGCGTCCAGGCCGGCATCATCGCTGTCCCGGCCGAGCCGCAGCGGGTCATCGCTCTGCCCGCCGAGGTCCCGCCCGCCACGCACATCGCTGCCGCTATCCGAAGTGTCGCCGGGGCCCAATGCGCCCGTGCCGCGGCTGCGGCCCTCGCGCGGCCTCTGTTCGCCCGTGCGATCCAGCGAGCTTCTTCCCATGCTTCTTCGCTCCTTCGGTGAATGAAGACAGCCTCATGCCGGTGTCATGCCGGTGGCTAGAACAGATTCGACCATGCCTCGCCAGACAGATTCCACGGTGGCCGAACGGCGGGGCGGAAATATTTCTCGCGCTCGCGCGTAAAAACGTCCGTTCGGCGCTTCGATAGAGAGGCGCGCCAGCGCCTCTCTATCCCATTAAGCGTGCTGCGCTACCGGCGCTCGTCGCGACGCCGTCCGAGCTCGTTGCCGATAAGCGCGCCACCCGCGGCGCCGCCCACCGTTCCGAGCGTGCTGCCGCCGGTGGCCGACGATCCCACCACGCCTCCGAGCACGGCGCCACCCACGGTGCCGATTTCCTGGTTGGTCGGGTTGCTTCCGCATCCGGTCACTGTGAGTGCCGCCGCGAGCGCCGTGCCCAATGCTATTTGACGGAACGTGGTCATTTGCGAGCTCCTTTTCAAATGAATCGGTCGCAGCGGCCGCTTCGGTCCCGTGTAAAAAAGTCCGGGACCCGGAAAAATTTCCCGGCCGCTCTTACCCGCGTCTCCGGGATCGTCCCCTGATCGGGGCCGGTAGCGAATGCAGAGCAAGCGCCGTGCCGGGCGGCATTCGTCATGGGGCAGCCGTCTTGGTACAATTACCAAGACCTACCGCGTCCAAAATGAAGCCCTTGCCTGTACGCAGCGATGTTCGAGTCAGAATCCTGGACGGGGCGCTCCAGCTTCTGGCCGACCACGGCGTATCGCATCTGACCCAACCCCGCGTCAGCAAAGCGGCCGGGGTGCGCCAGAGCCATCTCACTTATTACTTCCCCACGCGCGCCGACCTGCTGCTGGCGGTTGCGCGGCATTCCATGGAGCTTCTCGCCAGCCCGCTGCTCGAACAGATTCAGCACGGCCAGTTGCAGCGGGACCAGCTTCCGGCCGTGATCGCGCAGGCGTTGACTGACCGCAGGCGTATGCGCGTCATGCTCGGCGTCATTGCAGCTGCCGACGAAGACGCCCAGGTACGTGAAGCGCTGCGGGAGCTGATCGCCGTCATACGGAGCAGGCTCACGGCGCTGCTCCAGGCGCTCGGCTTGCCGGGCGAGCCGGCGCACGTGGCCCTTCTTCACACTTTCATCGTCGGCGCGGCCGTCCTGCACCACGCTAGAGCTGACGAGCGGGCGCATCGCGAAGCGCAGGATGCCGTGAAATTCGTGTTTTCCCTGCTGCCTCGTTTGCAGGAGTTGCCCTCCCAGCCGCCGGCTTCGGCGCAGAGTGATTGCGAGCGGCCGCAATGAACGCCCGGAGCGTGCTCGTCCTTGGCTTGTTTGCCGCACTCGCCGCCTGTTCGGCCACGGAGAACGGCTCCATCCAGGGCTATGTCGAAGGCGAGTTCGTCATGCTGGCCGCGCCCTCCGGCGGCCTGCTGGATTCGCTCCGTGTGAGCCGTGGCCAGCAGGTGGAGGCGGGCGCGCCGCTGTTCTCGCTGGACCGGGCAGCAGAGTTGGCCGCCCGCATGGAGGCCGCGGAACGGCTGCGCAATACGCAGGCGCGCCTCGCCAACCTGCGTGCCGGCCGGCGCGGCCCGGAAGTGGAAGCATTGGCAGCACAGACCGAACAAGCCAAGGCGGCGCGGGAGCTTTCCTCCATCCAGTTGCGCCAACAGGAAAAACTTTTTGCCGCCGGGTTCATTTCAAGGGCGCAACTGGATGCCGCGCGGGCCAATTTCGAGCGGGACACAGCACGCGTGGAGGAAATCCAGGCCCAGGCTCGGCTGGCAAAACTGAGCATCGGGCGGGACGCCGAAATCCAGGCAAGCACGGCGGAAGTCGAGGCAGCCCGTGCGGCCCTCGCGCAGGCCGAATGGCGCCTGTCGCAGCGCTCCATTGCTGCGCCGGCGGCGGCGCTGGTTCACGATACCTATTTCCAGCCGGGCGAATGGGTGCCGGCCGGCCGGCCGGTGGCGAGCCTGCTGCCGGCGGCGAACGTGAAAGTGCGCTTCTTTGTGCCCCAGGCGCTGCTGGGTTCGATCAAACCGGGCGATGCCGTGCGGGTCGCGTGCGACGGCTGCCCGTCTGTGGTCGAAGCCACCATCCGTTTCATTTCCCGCCAGGCTGAGTTCACGCCGCCGGTGCTGTACAGCAAGGAATCGCGCAACAAGCTGGTGTTCATGGTGGAAGCCCAGCCCGCTCTGGACCAGGCCGGTGTTCTCAAGCCCGGGCAGCCGGTGGACGTCACGATGCCCGACGCTGCCATTGCGCGTTGAGCGACGGAACGATCATGGACGGCAGCGACCTGGTCATCGACGTGCGGAACCTGAACAAGCATTTCGGTCCCCGGCACGTGGTGCGCGATTTCTCCCTTCAAGTGCGGCGCGGCGAGATTCACGGCTTTCTCGGCCCGAACGGCAGCGGCAAGACCACTTCCATCCGCATGTTGTGCGGTTTGCTGAAACCGGATTCGGGCAGCGGCACCTGCCTCGGCCACGACGTCATCCGGGAGACCGCGGCGATCAAGCGCGAAGTCGGCTACATGACCCAGCGGTTTTCGCTATGGGAAGACCTCACCATCCGCCAGAACCTGGATTTCATCGCGCGCATGTACGGCATGCGGGGCCGGCGCGCCGCGGTCGATCGAACGCTCGAGGAGCTCAAACTGGCAGGGCGCGAGGGACAACTCGCCGGGACGCTGTCGGGCGGATGGAAACAGCGTCTGGCGCTCGCCGCCTGCATGCTGCACAACCCGAAGCTGCTGTTGCTCGATGAGCCCACGGCCGGCGTCGATCCGAAGGCCCGGCGGGAGTTCTGGGACGAAATCCACGCCCTCGCCCGGGCTGGCCTGTCGGTGCTCGTTTCGACGCATTACATGGACGAGGCCGAGCGCTGCCACCGCCTCGCCTATCTCTCGTATGGACGCGTTCTGGCGGCCGGCACCGCCGGGGAAGTGGTGCGCGGCCGCGAGCTCGCCACCTATGCCGTTTCGGGCCCGGACCTCGCCGCCCTGTCGCACGCTTTGACGGCCTCCCCGGACATCGAACAGGTGACGCCTTTCGGCAGCGCGCTGCATGTGACCGGGCGCGACGCTGCCCGGCTCGAGGGCGCGCTCGCAGGACTGCGTGCGGATGCGCGATACCGGGTCGAGCGCATCGAAGCGACCCTGGAGGATGTGTTCATCAGCCTCATGCAGGACTCCAACGGCGATCTGCCATGACAGGCTTCGGATTCTCGCTTTCGCGCTGGCTGGGCATTATCGTCAAGGAGTTCATCCAGCTGCGGCGTGATCGCCTGACCTTCGGCATGGTCGTCGGGATACCGGTCATTCAGCTGGTGCTGTTCGGCTACGCCATCAACTCCGACCCCCGTGATCTGCCGGCGGCCGTGCTGTCAGCCGATCCAAGCCCGTACGCGCGCAGCTTCATCCGTTCGCTGGAGAACAGCGGCTATTTCCGCGTGGTGCGGCAGTTGCGCTCCGAAGCGCAAGCCGAAGAGCTGCTCGCGCATGGCGAGGTGCAGTTCGTGGTGAACATTCCGGCAGATTTCTCCCGCCGCATTGCGCGCGGCGAGACCGCGGTGCTGCTGGTCGAAGCGGATGCCACCGATCCGGGCGCGACCGCGAACGCGGTCGCCGCGCTGTCGCAGCTCGCTACGACAGGTTTCGCCCGGGAGCTGCAAGGCGTGCTTGCGCAGCCGGTGGACAACGCCCAACCGGTCGAAGTGCGCGTGCACCGGCGCTACAACCCCGAAGGCATCACCGCGTACAACATCGTGCCGGGCCTGCTCGGAACCATACTGACGTTGACCCTGGTCCTCATGACAGGGCTCGCCATGACCAGGGAACGCGAGCGCGGCACGTTCGAGAACCTGCTCGCCACCCCGGCGCTGCCCATCGAAGTGATGACCGGCAAGGTGATGCCCTACATCCTCATCGGCCTCATCCAGGTGACGCTCATCTACCTTTTCGGCCGCTGGCTGTTCGACGTGCCCATGCAGGGGAATCTCCTGCTCCTGTACAGCGTGCTGCTGCTGTTCATCGCCGCAAACCTGGTGCTGGGGATCACGATTTCGTCGATCGCCCGCAACCAGCTTCAGGCCATGCAGATGACCATCTTCTTTTTCATGCCTTCCATCCTGCTGTCGGGCTTCATGTTCCCCTTCCGCGGCATGCCGGAATGGGCGCAGTGGCTCGGGAACCTGCTGCCGCTCACCCATTTCCTCATCCTGATCCGCGGCATTATGCTCAAAGGCAATTCCCTCGACGAGTTGTGGCCGCAGATCTGGCCGATCGGGGCGTTTGCGCTCGTGGTGATCGCGGTCGGGCTGATTTTCTATCGCCGCACCCTCGACTAGGGATGCCTGCGCACGCGACAGGGTAAAAAAAGGCGCCGGGACGGCGCCTTTTTCTGGACGAAGGATGGACTTACTTGGTGTCGCCCTTTTTGTCAGCGCCCTTCTTGGCGGCCTTCTTCGCGCTCTTGGCCTTGTCGCTCTTCTGCGCCGTCTTGTCAGCCTTCGCGTCCTTTTCGCCCTTCATGTGCGCCGCCGCGAAAGCTCCGGTGGAAACGGCAAACAGGGTGGCGAACACTACGGTCAATAGCTTTCTCATTTCTGCTCCTCCATCATTGGCTTGAAAGAATAATCTTGGAGTACCCGAGGCGCGCCATCCTAGCAGCAACTGAACTGACCCGATATAGGGTGGACGGCGGATTTCCCCAGGGAGAACAAACGATGCCGCCGTTGGTACGGTTGACATCGAGGTGATGCCAAAAATATATTCTCATGTCTATCAATTGTATAAAGCGATATTCTGCTAAATTACTTTATGTGTGGCCGGCGCTGGGCCTTGTCGCGGCCATGTTATTGCACGGCACGGCCCAATCCGCGCCGCGGGTGCCGAAGGCCGACAGCGAAGTGCTGGAACGGCTCCCGCTCAAGGCGAGTGACCCGGTCGGGCGGGAGCTGCGCGCGCTTCGAGCCCGCCTGAACGAAGCCCCCGACGACCCCGAACGGGCGGTGGCCCTCGCTCGCCGTTATTTCGACATTGCGGGCGCCGAGGGCGACCCGCGCTATATCGGCTACGCCGAAGCGGTGTTGCGCCCGTGGGCCGGCAAGCCGGATGCTCCCGTGGAGGTCGTCTTCACTGCGGCCCTGCTGAAGCAATACCGCCATCGGTTTGCCGAGGCCATGGCCGATCTGGACGCCGTGCTCGACCGCGACCCCGGGCATGGCGAGGCGTTGTCCTGGAAATGGGCGCTTCACATGGTGCAGGCCGAGTACGACGAGGCCCGCGCGGTCTGCGAACGGCGCCGGCCGGTGGCGAGCGCGCTCGCCCTGACCGCTTGCTTCGCAACGGTGGACGGCGTGACGGGTAAAGCCCGCCCCTCCTATGCGTCGCTGCAGGCGGCGCTGGCACAGGATCCGAAGCGGGACGCGGAATTCCGCCAGTGGATCCTGACGCGTCTGGGCGAGCTCGCGCTGCGCGGCGGGGAGCCGGCGAGCGCGGAACAGCATTTCCGCGAGGCGATCGCCACCGGTGTCACCGATGGCTTCGTGCTGGCCGCCTACGCCGACCTGCTGATTGACGCGGGGCGACCCGCGGAGGTCGTTTCCCTTCTCAAGGATTGGACACGGTCCGACATCCTGCTGCTGCGGCTCGCGCTGGCCGAGCGCGCCCTGGGGTCCCCGTCGGCCGCCGCCCACGCCGAAGCTCTGGCAAACCGGTTCGCCGATGCCACGTTGCGGGGGGACAGGCTCCACCTGCAGGAGGAAGCGAGATTCGAGCTGCAGCTGCGGCACGATGCCGCGCGCGCCCTGGAGCTTGCCCTGGAAAACTGGCGAGAGCAGCGCGAGCCGCGCGACGCACGGGTCCTCATGGAGGCGGCCCTCGCCGCGCGCCGTCCGGACGCAGCCCAGCCGGCGCTCGAATGGATGCGCCGAACCGGCTACGAGGAAACCCGCTATCGGGCTTTGGTGGAGCAACTGCGAAAGATGCCCAAGTGAGCCCGGGCCAGCTTCTGATCGGGCTCCTCGCCCTAATGCTCCTGCTGTTCGGGACGGCGCACGCCCACAAGCCGAGCGACAGCTACCTGACGCTGCGCGTCTCGGGCGAGCGAATCGAAGGTCAGTGGGACATCGCGCTGCGCGATCTCGAATACGCCATCGGCCTGGACGCCAATGGCGACGGGGACATCACCTGGGGCGAATTGAAAGCGCGCCACGGCGATATTGCCTCTTACGCGCTGGCCCGGCTGTCCATCGGGGTTGCCGGGAAGTCCTGTTCGCTCCAGCCCACGGGCCATCTGGTGGATGAGCACAGCGATGGCGCGTACACGGTGTTGCGCTTCGAGGCCGGCTGCGGCGGCGCGCCCCGCTCACTCGAGGCGAAATACGGCCTGTTCTTCGACTTCGATGCCCAGCACAAGGGGTTGCTCCGCCTGGAATCTCCGGCCGGCACGCGCACGGCCATTTTTTCCAGCGACCGGCCCGAACAGAGCTTCGGGCTGGAAAGCGTCTCGCGCTGGGCTTCGTTTGTCGCCTACCTGAGAGAAGGCATCTGGCATATCTGGATCGGCATCGACCACGTGCTTTTCATCCTGTCGCTGCTGCTGCCTGCGGTGCTCTTTATCCGGCAGGGACGCTGGGAGCCGGCCTCGAAGTTCGGTCCGGCGTTCTGGGACGTGGTGAAGGTGGTCACGTCGTTTACCGTGGCGCACTCCATCACGCTGTCGCTCGCGGCGCTCGGCTGGATAAGTCTGCCCTCGCGCCTGGTGGAATCGACCATCGCCGCCTCGGTGGTGGTCGCGGCGCTCAACAACCTCTACCCGGTCGTCGCGGAACGTCGCTGGCTCGTGGCCTTTGTCTTCGGCCTCGTCCATGGATTCGGCTTCGCGAGCGTCCTGGGCGACCTGGGGCTGCCGTCGAATGCGCTGCTGATTGCCCTGGTGGGCTTCAATCTCGGCGTGGAGGCAGGCCAGCTCGGCATCGTCGCGCTTTTCGTGCCGCTCGCCTTTGCGCTGCGGCAAACCTTCTTCTACCGCTCGGTACTCATGCGTGCGGGCTCGGGGCTGATCGCGCTGATCGCCCTGGTGTGGCTGGTGGAACGAGCGTTCGACGTGCGGATCCTGGGTGCCTAGTGATGCGGTTCGACGCCCTGCTGCGAGCGGTTCGTCGCTGCGGGCGCTCTTTACGCCTACGTGCGTCGCATGCCGCCCGAAGGCAGCATTACCGTTTTTCTTGCGCGGCTCGCGCCAGAGGACCCTGTTTAGCCGCCGATCTTCACGACCGTACGGCCCTTGGCCTTCGATGCGATGAAGGCCTCGAACACCTCGGGCAACTGCTCGAAGGTTACGGTGTGCGTGATGTCCTTCAAATGCCGCGGCCGCATGTCGGCCGCAAGACGGCGCCACACTTCGCGCCGCTCGCCCATCGGCGTGTAGCCCGAATCGATGCCGAGCAGGCTCACGCCCCGCAGAATGAAGGGCGCCACCGTGGTGTTGAGCGACATGCTGGCCGCCAGGCCGATGGAAGCGATGACCCCGTGCTGCTGCATGGTGCTCACCGCCCAGGCGAGCACTTCTCCGCCCAGGCTGTCCACCGCCCCCGCCCACAGCGTCTTGTCGAGCGCACGGGGCTTGGAGAGGTCAAGATGCTGTCGCAGCATGACCGCTGTGGCACCGAGACTCTTCAGGTAGTCCGACTCGGTTGGCTTGCCCGTAAGCGCGGTCACCCGGTATCCCAGGCCGGCGAGGATATCTATGGCGATGGAGCCGACCCCGCCGGTCGCGCCCGTCACGAGCACATTGCCCTGCTCAGGCGAGAGACCGTTGTGCTCCATCCGGATGATGCCGAGCGCTGCCGTGTAGCCGGCCGTCCCCAGCGCCATGGCGTCGAAAAGCGACAGTCCCGGCGGCAGCGGGACTATCCAGTCGGCCGGAATCCGGGCGAGCCCGGCGTAGCCGCCGTCGTGCGACACGCCGATATCGTAGCTCGTTGCGATGACTGCATCTCCTGCCTTGAAACGAGCATCCGACGAATCGACCACCACGCCCGACAGGTCGATCCCGCCCACGCAGGGGAAGCGGCGAATGATCTTGCCCGTGCCGGTGGCGGCGAGCGCATCCTTGTAGTTCACGCTCGAATAGGCGACGCGGATGACCACCTCGCCGGGATCCAGGTCCTCTATGGAAAGCGTCTCGAAACTTGCGGACACCTTGCCATCCGCCTCGCGTATCCGGTAGGCCTTGAACGGTTCCATATTTTTACGCAGCCGACTTAGCGCTTTACTATGGCTTCACGATCTTCAGCTAAGGCTTTGCATGCGCGCTCTCGCTCAGCATTGTCGAGGAAAGGGGTCTGCCGAAACCTGCTTTCGATTATTGGCGCAGAGATGAGGCCAGCCTCAAGACCCGCTCGGATCCATTCCCTATCTCTCACATCACACCGCGCATATTTCGACACAGCAGCATCGTTCGGATCGAGGAAGAAAACAACAATACCTTCTTCCAACTTGACCGGAATAAGGCGGTACTCCCATTGATGCGGCAGCATGGGTAGCTCCGGCGATACGGGGTCCAGATAGTAGCCGTGCTCTTCGTCGAACTTACTGCCTTCTCCAAGCTTCTCCTCGAGTTCGAAGATTCGTCCCGGGTCGGCTCTCGTATAACAGTCAACGTCAATCGACATGAGCATACGTGCAGGGATCTCCGAAGATCTCTGCACGACCCCCAAAACGCATAAGCTCCCTACAACGACGAATTCCTTATGCTTCGTCAGTCTCTTGGCTTCGTTAAACAAAGCCTGCAAATGGCTCAGGTCCATGCCCACGTCCAAGGGGAGTTTTGGAACATCGCGTCCTCCCACTCACCTAGTGAAGACATTTCCTTCGCCATCTTGCGGGGCGGCAGCGCGAGCAGTTGAGACCAGCGATCAATGTAGAACGGGCTGCAAGACTGGTTGCTACGCCAGATTTCCACGCGCTGACGCGCTTTAGCGACCTTGGCAGCGGCGCTCGCTTCGTCGTCGCCAAGATTAATGGCGAGGCGTAGATGTCGCTCTCTGCGCTCGCGACGTCTAAGTTCCTGCTCGAGGCGTGCCATTTTGCGCGGGACCTCGCCGCTCGATTGACCAATCTGCGGGCTTACTTCAAGCGCAGCTAGAAGTCTGTCCAGAGTGTCAGACTGTACGGCCTTCGGCTTACCCTGCTCGAGCCTGGACACCACTGCGCGTGACACTTGCGCTTTTTTCGCAAGATCTTCCTGCTTCATACCCTTTCGGACACGCGCCTCCTTGATCAGCTTTCCGCATTGTTCAGCCAACATCCTGGGATTCCATGTACTCTAAAGAGAACTTGGAATAGTATAATATACAATATAACTTATAGTCAACGCGGTCTCAACCAGGGAGTTTGCTGGGTGAAGACACGGCTTGGTGAGCGAAACATTTACACGACCTACGTAGAATCCCGACTCTGGGTGCTGCGGACCGGAGCCGAGCATGGCATCGACGCTGATATCGGACACGTGGGAACGGGGCGACCCCTATGAGCAGTATGTCGGCCGCTGGAGCCGTCGGGTCGCGCCGCAGTTTCTCTCATGGTTGAACATTCCTGCCCAGCGTCGCTGGCTGGATGTCGGATGTGGCACGGGAGCGCTGAGCGCCGCGATTCTCGCCCAGTGTTCGCCAGTGTCGGTAGTCGGCGTCGAGCCTTCGGAAGGCTTTCTCGAGAAGGCGAAAGAACAGCTCGGTGCTCGGGTGCTGCTTCGGCGCGGCAGTGCTGCAGAGATTCCGCTCGAAGACCGGTCCGTCGATGTCACGGTTTCCGGGTTGGTCCTGAACTTCGTTCCGGATGGGCGCGCAGCCGTGAGCGAGATGGCGCGGGTAACGGCAGCCGGGGGCACGATCGGGGCGTACGTCTGGGACTACGCGGGAAAGATGGAGCTGATGCGCCACTTCTGGGATGCAGCTGTTGAGCTCGACCCGGACGCGGCGAAGCTGGACGAAGGGGCCCGATTTCCAGTGTGCCGTCCGGAGGCGCTCACCGAGCTTTTCGCGAGCGCAGGGCTGCGCGGAACCGAAGTGACGGCGATCGACATCACGACGAGCTTTGCCGGTTTCGAAGACTATTGGCGGCCGTTTCTCGGCGGCCAGGGACCCGCTCCCGCGTATGCCATGGCCCTTGACGAGGCAGCGCGGGCGCGCCTATGCGATCGCATACGAGGACGCATCCCGCTGCAGGCCGACGGTTCCATCTCGTTGACCGCTCGGGCCTGGGCAGTCCGAGCACCCGTTGCGAGCTGATGACCGGCCAGGGAGATAGGTACCAAAGACGTCGGGGGACATGGGTGAACAGGCCCGCCGTCCCGATGCGCTGACCGCCTCACATATTCAGCGCCCTTTTGTCCACCGCGAGCGCCGCCTCGTGCATGACTTCTGAGAGCGACGGATGCGCGTGCACGATGCGTGCAA
>Ga0156282_1259_pt1 | contig 12277 bp, 13 predicted proteins | sample RifCSPlowO2_12_FD_107931 | JGI IMG/M metagenome (GOLD analysis project Ga0156282, IMG submission 107931) | Betaproteobacteria bacterium RIFCSPLOWO2_12_FULL_62_13b
ATTCCAGGGCCGGACCCGAATACGGTCAAGCCGAAATACCGCCCGCCCCCGGGCGCGTGCGACGCTCACTGCCATATTTACGGTCCGGCGAGCCTCGGACATGATCGGACGCATGCCCGTGCCCTTCGTCATCGACCACATGGGGCGCGTGGAAGCGGCGCGCGGCCTGGAACAGCAGCCTATCAAGACGCTGCTGGAGCTCGTGAAGAATCCGCTGGCCTGGGTGAAAGTGAGCGGCGCCGAGCGCGTCTCCAGCGCAGGCAGGCCCTTTCACGATGCTATTCCGTTCGCAAGGGCGCTCATCGAAGCGGCCCCTGACCGGGTGCTCTGGGGCACCGACTGGCCGCATCCGAACGTGAAATGGATGCCGAACGACGGCGAGCTCGTGGACCTGTTTTCGATGTTTACGGACGACGAGCTGCTGCGCCGCAAAGTGCTGGTGGACAACCCGTCGCGGCTTTATTGGGCGTAGCCTGCTCAAATCTCGGTTTGTAAGCGACTGACAAACGCAAGACAAAGGAACACACCATGATCGTCGACTGCCATGGCCACTACACGACGGCCCCCAAGCCGCTGGAGGAGTATCGCAACCGACAGCTCGAAGGCCTCAAGCGCTCTCCCCCGCAGAGGGAGAAGGCCCGGCTCGCCTCGATCTCGGACGACCAGATCCGCGAAAGCCTGGAAACGGCGCAGCTCAAGTTCCAGCGCGAGCGCGGCACCGACCTGACCATCTTCTCGCCGCGCGCCTCGGCCATGGCACACCACATCGGTGATGCCACCACCAGCGAGCACTGGTCCGAGGCGTGCAATGAGCTCATCCACCGGGTGTGCGGCCTGTATCCGGAGAATTTCGTCGGCGTCTGCCAGCTTCCCCAGTCGCCCGGCGTGTCGCCGGAGAACTGCCTTGGCGAGCTGGAGCGCTGCGTCAGGCAATACGGTTTCATCGGCTGCAATCTCAATCCCGATCCCTCGGGCGGCCACTGGTCGGAGCCTCCGCTCACCGACCGCTGGTGGTATCCGCTGTACGAGAAGATGGTGGAGCTCGACGTCCCGGCCATGGTGCACGTCAGCTCTTCCTGCAATCCCTGCTTTCATACCACGGGAGCGCACTACATCAACGCCGACACCACGGCGTTCATGCAGTTCATCACCGGCGACCTGTTCAAAGACTTCCCAGCGCTCAAGTTCATCATCCCGCACGGCGGCGGGGCGGTGCCGTATCACTGGGGCCGCTACCGCGGCCTCGCCCAGGACATGAAGCGGCCGCCGCTGCAGGAATTGCTGCTCAACAACGTCTACTTCGACACCTGCGTGTATCATCTGCCCGGCATGGAGCTGCTGATGAAAGTGGTGCCGGCGGACAACATCCTGTTCGCCTCCGAGATGGTCGGCGCGGTCCGAGGGATCGACCCGGAAACGGGGCACTACTACGACGACACCAAGCGCTATATCGACCAGATCGTCTGGCTCAGCGCGGAGGACAAATACAAGATCTTCGAGGGAAACGCGCGCAAAGTCTTTTCTCGCTTCCGGCGCGGCGCCAAATCCTGAGGCACCCGGGTTCCTGGAAGAAAGCCGCTTTTCCTGAGAGAATCAAGCGGGCCCCAGCCAGGGAGACTTCTTCATGAGCGAAACAGTTCACTACGAACGGCGTTCTTTGTCATTCAGCTTGCGCCAGCGAGCACTGCCGATCGCCTTTGCCCTGCTTGCGCCGCTTGCAAGCTATGCGGCCGGTACGCAGGGCAAGGAACGCAGCGGCGAGGAAGTCGTGAAGGTCCAATGCTCCAAATGCCACCAATCGGGCTCCATGGGTGCACCCAGAATAGGCGACCGCAAAGCCTGGATTCCGCGCATGAAGCTGGGCGTGGATAGCGTCGTTGCCTCGGCCATAAAGGGCCATGGCAAAATGCCGGCGCGCGGCGGAATGGCGGACCTGACCGATACCGAGCTGCGAAATGCGATCCTCTACATGTTCCAGACGGCCGTACCGCCTGCCAGGTGAAGCGCCGTTCCGCGCTGCGACAGCCGCGCAAAAAACGGAGAACCGAGAGATGCTGAAGCGACTCACGTACGCCGCGTTCCTCGCGGCCGGCGCGGCGGCGCTGGCGGGCTGCTCGCCGAAGAACGTCAGCTACAGCCGCGATGTGCAGCCTATCCTCGAGCGCTATTGCTACGAATGCCACGCGCCGGGCCAGCGCGGCTTCGAAGCGAGCGGGTTCGATGTGACCAGCTACGAGGCGCTGATGAAGGGCGGCAAGTTCGGCCCGCTCATCAAGCCCGGCGACGCCTTCACCAGCGCGTTCAACATGCTCATCGAAGGACGTGCGCACTCTTCGATCCGCATGCCCCACGGGCGCGAGAAGCTCACCGAGCACGAGCAGGAAGTGCTCAAGGCCTGGGTGGGCGAAGGCGCCAAGAAGAACTGACCTCGCGGTACCCTCCGCGGCACGCGCCCTTCCGGCGCGGGTTTTTCCTTGTGCTTGTTTTTCTTATTCGCTGAATAAAAAAAACGTACAGCCACGAATAGACGCATATCCTTGTAATTAAAGAAGTTCACGCTGTGCCCGACGCACGAGGTGCATAAAAAATATATACTTCGTGGGCTCGGCCAGACTCCGTCCGGGCTGGCCTTGCGCCCTAGACATCGGCGCATCCTCCTGTAAACAAAAGCTAATTTATAAAACAACCGCCTGTCGCTGTCGCTGGCACGGTGTTTGCCATGGGAGAGGTGCGAGACCCGAGGTGTGAAATGAGCAAGATCAAAATCCTGGTCGTGGACGATGAAGAAGTGGTTCGGCTGAGCCACCTCCGGTCGCTGGCGGGAGCTGAGTGCTACGTGGAGGCCGCCTGGAACGGCGATGATGCGTTACGTGCAATGGAGCGCACGCCTTTCGACGTGGTCCTGCTTGACTTGCGCATGCCGGGCATGGACGGCCTGTCCGTCCTCAAAACCATCAAGGGCCGCTGGCCCGACAGCGAAGTGATCATCGTCACCGGGTATCCCTCTATCGACACTGCAAAAGAAGCCGTGCGGCTGGGTGCCTATGACTACCTCGCGAAGCCCGTGGGCCCGAGCGACGTCCTCAACGCGACCCACGGCGCCATGACGCACAAGAAGTGGGGGCTGCACCGGGAAAAAGCGGCGAGCCCCGCTGGTTGAAAAGCAAAGGAGAAAGCCATGAGTGCGCTACGCAAAAAAGTGCTGGTAGTCGACGACGATCCTGTCGTTGCACGCAGCTTCGACCGGGTCCTCTCGGACAAGGGCTACGCCGTCATCACTGCCAGCGACGGCCCTGAAGCGCTGAAGAAACTCGCCGACGCGGAATACGACGTCGTGTTCACCGACATCAGAATGCCGGGCATGGACGGCATCCAGCTGGCCGAGCGGGTGAAAGCGCGCCGCCCCTGGCTCCCGGTGGTGATCATCACCGGCTACGGTTCGCTGGAAAACGAAGCGCGGGCGGATGCGGCCGGTGTCGCGCAGTTCCTGCACAAGCCGCTCTCTGCGGAAATGATCGAAGCGAGCGCCAGCAAGGCCGTGGCCGGAGCGAAAGCGCAGCCTGCGCCTGCGCCGCAAGCCGAGGTGCCGGCCGCCGCGCCTGCGCTGGAACAGGCCGCCGAAGCGGTTCGGCCGTCCCCGTGGAAGACGGCCGGCATGCTCGTCGCCGCGCCTTTCATCGGCCTGGTCTATGCGATCGCCTTCCCCTTCATCGGCCTTGGCATGCTGGCCTGGATGGGGGGCACCGAGCTCTTCAGGCGCTCCGGGAAGATCGGCCGCTTTGTCAGGAACGTGTTGTTGTTCATCACGGCGCCGTTCGTGGGGCTCGCCTACGTCATCGCCTTCCCGTTCGTCGGGCTGGCGGTGCTTGCGTGGATGGGGGCCAAAGCGCTGGTGAAGCGCTGAAGGCGCGATGCAGGAAACAGCAGCCGGGCGGCGGCACGCCCGCGCCGGGTTTTAGACCACGCGGAGAATGGCGATGGCCAATTCGTTGCAAGCAGGCGCCAGAAATAGCCTCAGAGCGTATCTCGTCTCGCTGGCGGCCTTCATGCTTTCCTGGCTGGGGGGCGTTCCCGCCACCGCTGCCGGCCCGGCGCTGTCCGATCAGGACCGGGCGTGCCTTGCCTGCCATTCGCAGCCTGGCTTCAAGAAGGAACTGGGCACGGGGCAGGCGCTCTCGCTGCATATCGAGGGCGAGGACTTCGCGCAGTCGGTCCATGGCGCGATGGGCTGTGCCGGCTGCCACGGCGAGGTGAGCCTCGACAAGCATCCGGGAACGCGGAAAATCCCCAGTGCTCGCCAATACTCGATTGACGCCGCACAGGTCTGCCGCGGCTGCCACGAGGAGAAATTCAAGCTGTACGAGGGCAGCATCCACGCGACCTTGCTTCGCATGGGCAACCAGGCGGCGCCGGTGTGCAGCGACTGCCACAGCCCGCATCTGGTAAAGCCCAAATCAGTCACCGACACTCTCACCGGCCTGTCGTGCAGGAAGTGTCACGATTCGGTTTTCAACGCCTACGCCGAAAGCATGCACGGCAAGGCGCGCGGAAAGCTCGGCCATGTCTCGGCGCCGATCTGCGCCGACTGCCACCGCGCCCACGACGTGAGCGCAACTTCGGCTGGAACCCGGCTCAAAGAGGCCTGCCTGGGCTGCCATGCGGGCGCGGCCGATGCCCATCGCGTCTGGCTTCCCAATGCCGGCCGCCATCTGGAGGCGGTATCCTGCGCGGCCTGCCATGCGCCGGCGGCGCAGCGCCGGGTGGAACTGCGACTCCACGACGCCGCCACGGGCAAGCGCATCGCACAGCACAACGGCGCCTCCGAATTCGGCGAGCGCGCCCGCTCGGCGGGCAACGGAAACAGCCTGGACGCGCTGTCGCTGTGGAACATTCTGCGTGAGTTCAACCAGGGCGAAAACGAGGGCAAAGCGGCGCTGCAAGGGCGCCTCGAGGTGCGCAACGGCATCGAGGCACACCAGCTGGCGGACAAGAGCAAGGCGATCAGGGACTGCGCGAGCTGCCATCGCGACGGCGCCGATCCTTTCCAGGCGGTGACCGTGTCGATCGTAGGTCCCGACGGCCGGCCGGTGCGCTTCGAGGTGCAGAAGGAAGTGCTGAGCTCGGCCACCTCGGTGGATTCGGTGCGCGGCTTCTACGCCATCGGCGGCACCCGGGTAAAGGTCCTGGACGCCCTGCTCGCGCTCGCCTTCCTCGGCGGGATCTCGGTGCCGCTGGGCCATCAGACGCTGAAATGGCTCATCAAGCGTCGTCTGCGCAAGACCGAAGCCGGCTCAAAGGGCCGGTCCAGCGACGCCACTCACTAGAAACTGGACGGAGATCATCATGCAACGGGTTTTTCTTCATCCCCTGCCGGTACGGCTGTGGCACTGGACCAATGTGCTCGGGTTCCTCGCGCTCATCGCCACCGGGCTGCAGATCCGCTACGTGGGGCTGGTGAACGTGATGTCGTTCGAAACCGCCGTGTCGCTGCACAACATCGTGGGGTTCGTGGTGATCGCCAATTTCTTCGTCTGGCTGCTGTTCTATCTGTTCACGGACAAGAACCGGACTTACCACCCCGAGCTCAACCCGGCGAAGTACTTTCGCGGGGCCTTCGGCCAGGCGCGGTATTACGCCTACGGCATGTTTCTGGGCGAGCCCAATCCGCACCACGCGAGCCTGTACAACAAGTTCAACCCGCTGCAGATCCTGACCTATCAGGTGGTGATGTTCGTCCTGTTGCCGCTGCAGATCGTGACCGGCCTTATGCTGTGGGACATCGAGCGGTTTTCCGCGGCGATCGGGGTGCTGGGCGGCGTGCGCGTGGTCGACACCATCCACGTGCTGATCTTCGCGGCCTTCGTGTTCTACATGATGGCCCACGCCTACCTGGGCGCGCTCGGGCATACGCCGAGCGCACACTATAAGGCGATGGTGACGGGGTACGAGGAGCTGGACGAGGAACACGCTCCCGCGCCTTGACGCGGGCCTTTCTTACGAAGAAACGGGGCCCCGGGTCTTGTTCAGCGTGTCCGGCTGCTCGGCGGCTGAGTTGCCGGCCGCTTCCCGGATGCGGATGTTGTACTTCTTCATGAGCGCCTGGAAGTTGGCGCGCTGCATTCCGGTTTCCTCGGCGGTGCGGGTGACGTTCCAGTCGTTGCGCTTCAGCGCCTCCAGCACGAACATCTTCTCGATTTTCTCGACCGATTTTTCACGCGCGACCTTCTTGATCTGCTTGAGCTCGTCGCCGGTTTTGGGAACTTCCAGGTCCAGCCGGGGCAGCATGTCGATGATGTCCACCAGGTGCGCCTGGCGGATGACCTTGTCGGCCGCCAGTATCACGGCGCGGTGCACCGCGTTCTCCAGCTCCCGCACGTTGCCGGGCCAATTGTAGTTCATCAGCATGTTCATCGCGCCCTCGGACAGCTGGATGTCTTTTTTTCCGAGCTCCTCGCCGAACTGCTTGAGGAAGTGGAAAGCCAGGGCGGGAATGTCGTCGCGACGTTCCCGCAGCGGCGGAATCTCGATCGGGAAGATGTTGATGCGGTAGAAAAGATCGTCGCGGAACGCCCCCTCGGACACCATGGTCCTCAAGTCGCGGTTGGTGGCGGCCACCAGCCGCACGTCGGCAGCCCGCGTGCGCGTGTCGCCCACGGCCTTGAATTCGCGCTCCTGGATGACCCTCAGCAGCTTCGCCTGGATCGAGAGCGAGATGTTCGCCACCTCGTCGAGGAAAAGCGTGCCGCCGTTCGCGATCTCGAACATGCCCTTCTTGTCCGACACGGCGCCGGTGAAGGAGCCCTTCACATGCCCGAACAGCTCGCTTTCCAGAAGGTTTTCGCTGAGCGAGGTGCAGTCCACCGGAACGAACGGCTTGTCCTTCCGCAGGCTGTTGTGGTGGACGGCGCGTGCGATGAGCTCCTTGCCCGTGCCGCTCTCGCCCGTGAGCAGCACGCTCGAATTGGTGGGGGCGCACTTGGCGATCAGCCGGTAGAGCTCCTGCATCCTGGGGCTGGAGCCGATGATGTTCTCCAGCCGGTACTTGGAGCCCACTTCGCTCTTCAGGCTGATGTTCTCCTGCAGCAGCTGCCGCCGCTCGAGCGCCCGCTGCACCACGAGCATGAGCTCGTCCGGATCGAAGGGCTTGGGCAGGTAGTCGAAGGCGCCCAGCTTCATGCAGCGCACCGCGGTGCCCACTTGCGAGAGCCCGGTGACCATGATCACCTCGACGTCGGGATGCGCTTCCTTGATCTTCTGCAGCACCTCGACGCCGTCCATTTTCGGCATCATGATGTCGAGCAGCAGCACGTCGTAATGCGAAGACTCGATCTTGCGCAGCGCTTCGGAGCCGCTCTGCACGGCATCGACCTCGTAGTCGCTGCCCCCGAGGATGCGCACGCAGCTCCGAATGACGATTTCCTCGTCGTCGACGACGAGTATCCTGGCACTCATGCAGTGACTCCTGCCGCGTCGCCCGCGAGCGGCGCCTCGAGAGGCAGATAGATCCTGAAGGTCGACCCCTTTCCCACCGTGCTTTCCGCTTTGATCGTGCCGCCGTGCGCCTTTACGATGCCGTGGCTCACCGACAGGCCGAGCCCCGTGCCTTTGCCGACGTCCTTGGTCGTGAAGAACGGATCGAAAACCCGCTTGAGATTCTGCTCCGGGATGCCGCAGCCGGTGTCGATGATGGCCATTTCGACCATGGGCACGGGGTCCATGCCGGGCTCGGGGCTGACGGGCTCGGGCAGCCGGCGAGTGCGCACGACGATGGTACCCTCGTTTTCGATCGAGTGCTGGGCGTTGACCAGGATGTTCATGACCACCTGCTTGATCAGATCCTCGTCGACCCAGACGGGGGGCAGCGTCCGGTCCAGGTCCAGCGTGATTTCGATGTCGGCGAGGTGCGCCGGGCGCTCGATGATGCGCGCGGTGTCCTGGATGATCATGTTGAGATCGGCGAACTTCTTTTCGGGAGCCTGCTCCCGGGCGAAATCGAGCAGCCTGCGGATGATGGCGGCGCAGCGCTTCGTCTCGCGGAGCACCAGGTCCATATCCTCGGCGTCCTGGCTTCCTTCGGGCATTTTCTTGCGGATGAGATGCGAGAAGGTGAGAATGCCGGTGAGCGGATTGTTCAGCTCGTGCGCTATCCCGGCCGCGAGCAGCCCGACCGAGGCGAGCTTCTCGCCGCGCGCGGCTTCGCGCTCGGCGGCGCGCAGCTCGCGGGTTCTCTTCTGCACCTTCTGCTCCAGCGTCCGGGCCCATTCGCGCAGTTCCAGCTGCGAGCTCTTCAGCGCACCGGTCATGGAGTTGAAAGAGGCGGCGACCTGCCCGAACTCGTCGGCGCTCCGGACGGGGATGGTCTGCTCGAGGTTGCCCGACGATATGCGCTTGGACCCGTTTTCCAGGTCGCGCAGCGGCACATAGACGAAGCGGTGCACGAGCAGGCTCACCCACAACGCGGCGAGAATGACGAAGCCCAGGGAAAAGCCGGCGATAGTGATGGCATTGCGCTGCATGGTGTCGTCCATCTCCTCCAGGGAGTAGACGATGTCCAGGACGCCCAGAACCTGCTGCGCCTTGGTGTGCACGTGGCACGCGGCGTTGTAGCAGGACGGTTCGTTGCGTATCACCTCCATGTTGCCGAGCCGCCGCCGTCCTTCCTGGTCGGTGAAGATGCGTGCCTTTTCGGCGCCCGCCATCTGTTCCAGCGGCTTCGCGCTCTGGTGGCAGAGGATGCAGCCCTCGGTCTTCTGGTCCACCTTCATGCCGATTTCGGGCGGATAGGTGGAGTCGATGATGTTGCCGTCCTTGCTGAAAATGCGCACGCGGTCTATGCCCGCCTGGTTGGCCACGTCCTGGATGATGCGGTGCACGGCGTCGGGCTGGTTCTGCAGCATGGCAAAGCGCGTGCTGCGCTTGATCACCTCGGAGAGCAGGTTCACGCGCGTCACGGCTTCCTGCAGGAACTGTTCGCGCTGGTGAAGCACGAGCACCAGCGTGAACAGCAGCAGCGTTACCGTCAGCGCGACGGCGACGTAGAAGGCGACCTTGAACTTGAGGGTCTTCGGGAGCATGCGGGGCGCAACTATTGCCTCCGTATCACCTCAGCCCACGGAGGCGACCCGGGTGCCTCTCTCGACCACGGCCGGAGGCGTCCCGGAAAACCACATCTGGTACATCGACACGAACCACATGAACGCGAAGCACAGGCCCATCAAGGCGCCGGCGCCCATGGTGATCAGCGCGAACGGGGCGAATACCTTCACCATGTACCAGGACAGGATGTCGGTCGCTATGAACAGGAACGGCAGCCCCATCACCGCGCACTTGAACCATATCGGGCGCAGATACGCATGCCCGAAGATGAGCCCCATGATGAAGAAGATGAAAGTGATGCCGAACAGGTGGATGTGCGAGGCGCGCACGAGGGTGAAAATATCGGTGCCGGTGTCGCGCTCGGTGATCTTCAGCAGGCTCTCGTACCCCGTGAAATTGGGAAGGTGGGGGTTGCTGCCGTCGTGGCAGGACATGCAGCGCTTGTCCAGGATGGGCCGGATCTGCTTTTCGTAGACCCCGCGCTCGGCGCGCTGCTGCACCCACTCCACCACCGTGGCGACCTCGTCGGGCGGCAGCATGGTCGACATCGAGCCGCTCAGTGCCGATTCGAGCCGGGAACCCTTGCCGGTGCCGCTGTAGGCGATCACCAGGTCCTGGTAGGTGAGCGTCGCCGAGTTGCCGTCCTTGCCGGAATAGGTGTTGTACAGGTTGATCAGGGCGAACAGGTACCCCAAGCCCAGTACCAGCAGCGCCGCCGTGTACAGCACGCGGATGCTGTACGGCAGCTCGGAATAATGCAGAAAATGGCGGTGCAGTTGCGGCTCGGTCATTGTCGATCCCCGTAGGTTGCGTCCCTAGTCCTCACTTCGGCGGAATGATCACGTACACCACCGGCCGGGGCGTCTGGCGCGCATAGTGATTGGCGAGTCCGACCACGTCTTCCTCGCTCAGCACGCTGGACATCGCGGCCATCTGGCGGCTCTTGCGTGCCCCGGTGCGGTAGGCGTGCAGCACCTTGTCCAGATAATCGAGACGCTGCCCGGCGATCGCCGGCATGCGCGGGTCGCTCGAGTTGCCGCCCGGGCCGTGGCAGCGGTCGCAGCGCTGCGCCAGTTGGGCAACGCTCATCGGCCTCACGACTTTCGGCGCCTGCGGCGGCTGCGCGGCGAAAAACGCCGCGACGTTCTTGAGCGTCGCTTCATCCAGCGCCGCCGCCGGGGCTTTCATGGACTCGCCGGCTCGCTGTCCGTCCTTGTAGGCGAGCGTGGCGCTCACCAGGTATTGCGCGTCCTGGCCGGCGAGGCTCGGCGTGGCGGGCGTCTTGCTTACGCCGTTGTCGCCGTGGCAGCCGGTGCAGGCCCCGGCCGCCTGCTTGCCGGCCTTCTGGTCGCCGGGCGACGGCGTCTGGGCCCTGGCGGGTTTGAGCGTGGCGTAATAAAGCGCGAGGTTCTTGGCGTCCGCCTCGCTCATCGCCGAGACGAGCGACTTCATGAGCTCGTCCTTGCGCTGGCCGCTCTTGTAGGCGTTCATCGCGGCGACGAAGTATTTCTGATCCAGCCCGACGAGGCTCGGCGTGCCGGGGGTCTTGCTCACGCCGTTGTCGCCGTGGCAGCCCGCGCAACCGGCCGCGGCCGCCTTGCCGGCAGACAACGGGTCCTTGACGCCGGCTGCCTTGACCGGGGGCAGCTTGGCGGGCGGCGCGGGGGGGAGGCTCGCGTAGTAGGCCGACACCTGCATTATCGAGAGATTGCTCAGTACCCGGACCGCGTCTTCCATCGGCTTGTCGCCGCGTTGCCCCGCCCTGTAGGCCCGCAGCTCGAGGCTGAGGTAGGCAGGACGCTGGCCGGCGATATGGGGGATCGCCTTGCCGGTCGAGAAGCCGTCCATGCCGTGGCAGCGGGCACAGGAGACCTCCGCGACGCGCTTGCCTTCGGCGATATCCTGCACGTTCGCGTAGAGCGGGCGAAGGTCCTCCCCGGGGGGCACCTTGAGGGTGGTCGCCTGCGCCCAGGCACCGGGGGCATGAAGCACCATCGCCGCGACGAACGGCCAGAGCACGGCCCGAGCGCCTCGCGGACTTGGAGTGCATGTATCAATCATTGCTCGACCCCTCCTTGGACCGTGAAGTGCGGTCTCGCCGCACCCGACCGTATCACTTCGCCGGCTGGCTCGCATACCACGAGGCAATGCTGTCGATCAGGGCATTGCTGTAGGGAACGCTCATCCTGTGCATCGTGGTGCTTTCCCGCTTGTCGTCGCGGTAAGCCCGCAGCGCCATCACGAGATAGTCCTTGTCCTGCCCGTTCATTTTGGGCGCCACCATCTGGGGATTGCTTTCATCGTCGTGGCAGCGGTTGCACTTGGCGGCCAGCTCCTGCGCGGAGCTGGGCACCGTATCGGCCGCCTGGGGTTTCTGGCTCGCATAGTAGGCGACGATGTTGTCGATGTCGTTCTCACCGAGGCCCCTGACGAACCGCTGCATGCCCCAGTGCTGGCGGCTGGTGCGGTAGGCCTTGATGGAGCGGAACAGGTACTGCGGATCCTGCCCCGCCAGGCTCGGCGTGGCGGCGTCCGCGCTCACGCCGCGCGCGCCGTGGCAGCCGCCGCACACCGCGCTCAGCGGCTCGCCCTTGGCAGCGTCGCCGGCGCGCGCCGGACCGCGCGAAACTGGGGTCTGCGAAGCAAAGAAAAGCGCCAGCTGCTCCAGCTCGAGCTTGGTGGAGCCGCGCATGACGAATTTCATCGTGCCCGTACCGCGCTCACCCTGGTGGTATTCCTGGATGGCCGCGATGAGGTAATGCGGCTGCTGGCCCGCGAGACTCGGGGTTCCGGGGGTCTTGGTGTTGCCGTCGTCGCCGTGGCACTTCGCGCAATACTTGGCGGCCAGCGCCTTGCCCCGCTCGTGGGCGGGCGACGCGTCGATGCCTTTGCCTCCGTTCTTCACGGGCGGAAGGCCCGCGTAGTACGCGGCCACGTTGCGCGTATCGGCGTCGGTCAGGTGCTTGGTCAAGTCCCTCAGCGCGGCGTGAGGACGCTTGTTTTCCTTGTACTCGGCCAGGGCCATGAGCAGGTAGCGCTCGCGCTGCGCCGCCAAATGCGGGATCGCCGGGGCGGCGCCTTTGCCATCCAGGCCGTGGCAGCTTCTGCAGTCGCGCTCGGCGACAGCTTTCCCCGCGGCGACGTCGCCGCGGGAGGGCTTCGCAGCGCCGCTCTGAACCGA
>Ga0156282_1255_pt3 | contig 12208 bp, 9 predicted proteins | sample RifCSPlowO2_12_FD_107931 | JGI IMG/M metagenome (GOLD analysis project Ga0156282, IMG submission 107931) | Betaproteobacteria bacterium RIFCSPLOWO2_12_FULL_62_13b
GCGCCGCATCGAGGCGGCCAACCTGCTCGGCATGGGGCGCAACACCATCACGCGCAAGATTGCCGAACTGGGACTGGATGCCAAGGGCGGAGCCGACGACGCCGCCTGACGCCGCCGCGGCATCGGCACTGCCCCGGTGCAGTAGTGCTAGCCTCGGCGAACGACCTCTGCCGTGACCGGTATTTCCACAATCCGGAATGCGATTCGTATTGCGGAATGTGTCGCAGCGCAATAGAATACCCGCTTTTTTCACGGCAAACTGCAACCTGGAGTTCCAGCAATGAGCGAGAAATTTCCCGGCGGCGTGGAAATCAACGGCCCTATCACCCCAGAATTCGCGCAGATCCTCAGTCCCGAGGCGGTCGCCTTTGTGGCCAAACTGTGCCGCCGGTTCGAACCCCGCCGCCAGGAACTGCTTGCCGCCCGAGCCGCGCGGCAGAAGGAGTTCGACGCCGGCAAGATGCCGGACTTCCTGCCGCAAACGGCGAACATCCGCAGTTCCGAATGGAAGATCGCGGCGCAGCCCGCCGACATGCTCGACCGCCGGGTCGAGATTACCGGCCCTACCGACCGCAAGATGGTGATCAATGCGCTCAACTGCGGCGCTTCCACCTTCATGGCCGATTTCGAGGACGCCAACTGCCCCACCTGGTTCAACATGATCGACGGGCAGATCAACCTGCGCGATGCGGTGCGCCGTACAATTTCCTTCGAACAGAACGCAAAGCAGTACAAGCTGAACGACAAAACTGCGGTGCTGATCCTGCGCCCGCGCGGCTGGCACCTGCCCGAGAAGCACATGCTCATCGACGGCAAGCAAATCTCCGGCAGCCTGTTCGACTTCGGGCTTTACTGCTTCCATAACGCCAAGGAACTGCTCAAGCGCGGCGCCGGCCCGTATTTCTATCTGCCCAAGATGGAATCGCACCTCGAGGCGCGGCTGTGGAACGAGGTCTTCGTGATGGCGCAGAACGAACTGGGCGTGCCGCAGGGTTCGATCAAAGGCACGGTTCTGATCGAAACCGTGGTCGCGGCGTTCGAGATGGACGAGATCCTGTGGGAACTGCGTGAACACTCGGCCGGCCTCAATATCGGCCGCTGGGACTACATCTTCTCCTGCATCAAGAAATTCCGCTCCAACAAGAACTTCTGCCTCGCCGACCGCTCCCAGGTCACCATGACCGCGCCGTTCATGCGCGCCTACGCCTTGACGCTGGTAAAGACCTGCCATCGCCGTGGCGCTCCGGCCATGGGCGGCATGGCGGCGCAGATCCCGATCAAGAACGACGCGGCTGCAAACGACGCCGCCATGGCCAAGGTGCGCGCCGACAAGGAGCGCGAAGCGAGCGACGGCTGCGACGGCACCTGGGTGGCGCATCCGGGCCTGGTACCCATCGCCAAGGAGATATTCGACAAATACATGCCGCAGCCGAACCAGTATGGCAAGCAACTCCCGGACGTGGGCTTCGGCGCGAAGGGCCTGCTCGAATTCCAGCCCGAGCAGCCGATCACCGAGGTCGGGTTGAGGAACAACATTTCCGTCGGCATCCAGTATCTGGGCGCGTGGCTGGCCGGCAACGGCTGCGTGCCGGTATTCAACCTGATGGAGGACGCGGCGACCGCGGAAATTTCGCGTTCGCAGATCTGGCAGTGGATCCGTTCGCCCAAGGGCGTGCTCGACGACGGCCGCAAGGTGACGAAAGAACTGTTCCGCAGCCTGCTTGCCGAGGAACTGCCCAAGGTGAAAACCTATCTGGGCGAAGCGGGCTGGAAGGCGGGCAAATACGAAAAAGCCGCGGAGTTATTCGCCAGGATCACCACCGATGACAATTACGTCGAGTTCCTCACTCTGCCGGCGTACGAGCTGATCGACTGATCGTTCTTGGTTCAGCTTTCGATTTCTGCCACGACCGGCGCGTGGTCGGATGGGCGTTCGTGCCGGCGCGGTTCGAGGTCGATCGAGCAACCGGCGCAGTTCGCCGCGAGGCTGCGGCCGAGCAGGATGTGGTCGATGCGCAGGCCCAGGTTGCGCTTGAAGCCGTTCATGCGGTAGTCCCACCAGGTGTAGGATTTCTCCGGCTGCTCGAACAGGCGGAAGCTGTCCCGCAAACCCAGATCGATCAGGCGCCGGAAGGCGTCACGCTCCCGCGGGCTCACCAAAACGTGGCCCTCCCAGGCTTTGGGATCGTGTACGTCGCGATCCTCCGGAGCGATGTTGTAGTCGCCCAGCACGGCAACGCGGGCATGCGCCGCCAATTCCCCCCCGAGCCAGGTCGCGAACGCTGCTAGCCAGTTCAGTTTGTACCGGTATTTGTCGGAATCGGGGCTCTGGCCGTTGGGCACATAGGCGCAGACCAGGCGCAGGCCACCGACGTCGGCGCTGATGACCCTGCGCTGCGGATCATCGAATCCGGCTATGCCGCACACAATATTTGCGGCCGGCTCCCGGCTGAGAATGGCGACACCGTTATAGGTCTTCTGGCCCGAAAACGCCGCCGAGTAGCCGGCGGCCTGGATCGCGGCTTCGGGGAAATTCGCGTCCTCGAGCTTGAGCTCCTGCAGGCACAGCGCATCCGGCCGATACTTGGCCAACCAGTCCAAAACCTGCGGCAGACGCACCTTGAGCGAGTTGACGTTCCACGTTGCTATACGCATATGCAATGCATCTCTTTGGCATCTCTTTGTATTGTAGATGTATTGTGTTCTTCGCCACAGCCTAGCCAATCGAGGCCGAATTTGTCTGGGCTGGAAAGTGGATGGTAGCCTAAGCGGCGGAGTCCTACTGGTTGTTATACAAAACTGCCGTCGAATGGCGGATGTCTGCTGACGGCTTCGCGCTATCCAAGGTGCGTAGCGGTCGGCGTGAAAGGCGTTTCCTGTCCCTTCGTTTGATGCCGGTCAAACTGGCGCCGCCGCAGAACTGCTAGCCTGACCGTTCCCGGAGTAGCCGGGTTAATTGAGTTTTCGTGAGTTTTCAAACCACCCTCCTGGTCATGGCTTCTCCCAGAAGCGAGAGCGCGTTCCGATCCCTTCCGAACCTTGACAAAGGCTAAGGGAAAGAATGCGCTCGAGAACCCTCAAGTTCAAAGTCGTGTTTTACCTGGCACTCGCGCTGACGCTGGCGATGCTCGTATTCACCCTGCTTGTCGTGCGGCACCAGCGCGATCAACTCCTGCAGGAGGTGGAGAGTCACGTGGCGCAGATTTCGGAGGTGATCAAGAAAAGCACCAGATTCGCCATGCTTACGAATCAACCCAATTATGTGGACCGCATCATCCGCGACGTGGGCAACCAGGGGAGCATTGAAAAGGTCAGGATACTGAGCAAGGACGGGACCATCATTCACTCCACCTACCTGCCCGAAATTGGGCTCAAGGTGGACCGGAAGGCCGAAGCCTGCGTCCTCTGCCACCTCAGCGAAGCGTCCCTGGAGCAGCTTCCCCAGAGCCAGCGCTCGCGGATTTTCGCTACCCCGGCGGGGGAGCGCATGCTGGGCAGCATGGACGTGATCCGCAACGAGCCCTCGTGCCATAGCGCGAACTGCCATGTGCACAGCAAAGCCCAGTCGGTCCTCGGCGTCCTGGATATCGTCTACTCCCTCGGCGAGATCGACCGCACGATGCGCACGAATGCGATCATCATGGCCGCCTATTCCCTGGGGTTCATCGTCATCGCCTCGCTCTGTGTGGGCTTTTTCGTGCACCGCCTGGTCTACGTGCCCCTGCGCGACCTGGAAACCGGGGCGAAGAGGCTCTCCTCGGGGAATCTGGAACAGGTGATCCCGGTGCGCAGCGAGGATGAGTTCGGTCAACTGGCCGCCTCTTTCAACGCCATGACGGCGACACTGCGAAATTCCCAGTTGGAACTGCGCGAATGGGGTCACACGCTGGAGCAAAAAGTGGCAAAGAGAACGCAGGAACTGCGCATTGCGGAGGCCGAGACCGTGCGCACGGAAAAGCTGGCCTCGGTCGGACTGCTCGCCGCCGGCATCGCGCATGAACTGAACAACCCCTTGACCGGCGTGCTCACCTTCACCAGCCTCCTGCGCAAAAAGATGCCCGCCGGAAGCGCGGACGCGGAAGATCTCGATCTGGTGATCCGGGAGACCAAGCGCTGCGCCACGATCATCAGGAGGCTTCTCGATTTCGCGCGCGAGAAGGCTCCGGAAAAGAAATTCACCGACTTGAACCAGGTCATCGAGGATACAGCGCGCATCATCGAACGGCCTGCGTTTTTTCGCGATATCGAGATCGCCATGGATCTCGACCGGAATCTGCCCGTCGTCTGGGTCGACGCCGACTTGATCAAGCAGGTCATGATGAATATGCTCGTCAACGCCCAACATGCAATCGAGCAGGAAGGCAGTATCACCGTGCGCAGCCGCCGGTTTCCACAACCAAAGAGCCCCGAGCCGGGCATGGAGCCGGTGCCCATGGTGGAAATCTCGATCATCGATACCGGCTGCGGGATACCGGAGAAAAACCTCAAGCGGATTTTCGATCCCTTCTTCACCTCGAAGGAAGTGGGCAAAGGGACGGGGCTGGGGCTGTCCGTCAGCCACGGCATCGTCAAAGCCCACGGCGGGGTAATCGAAGTGGAAAGCGCGGTCGGCAAGGGATCCACCTTCCGTATCTATCTTCCGTTGGAACCTTCCGCGGGAGAGGCGCAAGTGAGCAGGAGCAATCAATGAAAGCCAGGATACTGGTGGTCGACGACGAAGAGATCGTCATCCGGAGTTGCCTGCGCATTCTGGGCGACGACGCCGATTGTGAGGTGGAAGCGGTCCAGGACGGCATGGAAGCGCTGAAGAAAATCGACGACAGCCATTTCGACGTGCTCATCCTCGACATCATGATGCCCAAGATGGACGGCCTGGAAGTGCTGCGCAGGGTGAAGGAGACGCACCCGGACATCGACGTGATCATGGTAACCGGGTTGTCCCAGATCGATACCGCGGTGAAATCGATGAAGCTCGGGGCGTTTGACTATCTGCCCAAGCCGTTTGATCCGGACGAACTGAAGCTCGTGGTAAAGCGCGCCCTGGAGCGGCGGCAACTGTTACAGGAGAACCTCGAGCTCAGAAGCGAAGTCAGTTCCAAATACCGCTTCGAGAACATCATCGGCGCGAGCCCGCAGATGCAGAACGTTTATCGCTTGATCGCGAAGTGCGCGCCCACCAACAGCACCATCATGCTCACCGGTGAGAGCGGCACCGGCAAGGAACTGATCGCGCGTGCGATCCACTACAACAGCCTGCGCAAGGACAAGCCCTTTGTCGCGGTCGACTGCAATTCGCTGAGCGAAAACCTTCTGGAAAGCGAGATGTTCGGACACGTCAAGGGGTCGTTCACCGGCGCGGTGGTCAACAAGAAGGGCATGTTCGAGGTCGCGGACGGCGGAACCCTGTTCCTGGACGAAATCGGGAACGTCTCCCTCGCCACCCAGGCCAAGCTCCTTCGCGTCATCCAGGAGAGGGAATTCAAGGCGGTGGGCGATACCCGGACGCAGAGCGCCAACTTCAGGCTCATCACGGCCACCAACAAGGATCTCAAGGCCATGGTGGCCGATGGGGCTTTCCGTGAAGATCTTTTCTATCGCATCAATATCTTCCCGATCCAGATTCCGCCTTTGCGGGAACGCCGGGACGACATACCGCCTCTCGCCTTCCACTTCCTCAAAGTGTTCTGCGAGGAACTGAGTAAAAAGGTAACGGAGTTTTCGGAAGGGGCCATGAGCGCACTCATGCATCATGACTGGCCGGGCAACGTGCGCGAACTCGAAAATACGATTCACCGTGCCGTGATCCTCGCCACCGACAAGGTGGTTCGCCAGGCGCACCTGGCAGGTATCGTGGACGCCACGCCGCGGCTCGATGTCGACGTGCCCAGAACCAGCGACGAGCTCAAGCGCATCAAGAAAGTCGCGCGGGAGCGGTCGGTGGAAAACATCGAGAAACTGTTCGTTCTCGAAGCGCTCAAGCGCAACGCCTGGAACGTTACCAAGAGCGCCGAGGAAACAGGCATGCAGCGCGCCAATTTCCAGGCGCTGATGAAAAAATACGATATCCGGATTCGCGGTACCGAACAGGATCCCGACGCGCCGGAAGCCGGCTGAGGCGGACGCCGGGGCCGCACGGATCCCGCTGAGTGCGCGCGGACACGCCTGACGATGGCCCGCTGGAATTTCCCGACCCCGGCGCCGGTCAGCCGAGGGGGTTCACGCTTCCGGCTACCGCTTCGTTGCCCCGCCGTGGCCCGGCTCTTCCTCGATTTCTTCGTAGCCGGTGACGAACATCGCCTTGTAGTGCGCCGTGGGCGTGTGGCCGAGGCTTCCCATATAAACGTGGAAGAAAATGAAAAAGGCGAAGAAGATGTAGATCAGCACGTGCACCGTGTCGACCACGCGAACCCCGCCGAAGAAATCCACCGCCCCGTAAAAGCCTTGAACGTCCCATAGCAGGACGCCCGTAACGGCCAGAAGGGGAACGAGTAGGAACATGACCACCTGGTACATCATGCTCTGCATCGGGTTGAACTTGTCGTAAGCGCTCACCTGATGCGGATTGGGGCTGCCTTTGAATATGCCGTAGCCGTAATACTGCAACTGGCGGAAACTGGCCTTGAAATGCTTGGTCGGGCTCAATTCCGGATGATAGACCCTGATCTTGTCGGTAAACAGGTAGAACAGCAGCCAGATAAAGTAATTTCCGATCAGCACGAACCCAATCCAGTTGTGCACCGTGACCGCGGTCCTGAAGGACATCAGGTCGATGAGTCCGACGTACCGAATCTGGGTGCCGGTGAGCATCATCGCCACGAAACCGACTGCGTTGATCCAGTGCCAGAGCCTGACCGGAAGCGGATGAACGTAGATTCTTTGCATGGTCTCACTCCTGTTGTTTGTTTCCCGGTGCGTCTTGTGATGTGATGGTCAGGGCTAACGCTGGATTAGGGCTGATCCCGCCCTTTCGCAGCCTTGTCCTGTCGCGCCGCACGCTCCAATTCCCCCTTGACGATTATTTTCAGGACCTGGTGTCCGATCGGTACGGCCAGGCCGGCGAGCACGGCGAGGACCAGAAGAATATACAACAGAACGTTGCGGGTGCCGCCGACGGCGTAAAACTCGCGCAGCGAGTCTACCGAAAGCACCGAACCGAGAACCTCCTTTTGCGCTTTGTAGCGCAGCGGCTTGCCATCGGCGCTGAAAATCGAAATGGCGACGTTCTGGAAGGGCTCGGCTCCCTGCCGGTGGCAGATCGCGCAGTCCTTGATCGCTTTGCTCTTGCCCGAAAGCTGGTGCGCCTCGCCCCCGGTGCGAAGCTCGATCCGGCCGCGCAGGTTCTTCGGCTGCGCCGCCTCGTCGCGGTTGATCTGGCCGATCAGTTTTCGCAGTTCCAGCGCGTCCAGACCATTGCCGTCGGTGTCGACGGCGCGGGCCATCTTCTCGAATTCCGGCTTGCCTTCCTTCTCCGCAACCCATTTCTTTGCCGCGCCGTCGTAGAGCCTGAGGTCAACCATGCGCTGAGCCGCCGGCGCATGGCAGGCGGCGCAGGATACGACCTCCAGGTGCAATCCTGCATTCGGGAGCCATTTCTGGTGGGCATCCATCGCCGCCAGATGGCATCCCACGCAGGTGTCATAGGCGGTCTTGGGAGTGACGGTGTGGGAGCCGTGGCAATCGGTGCATATCGGGGCCGACGGGTTGCCGCTCGCCAGCAGCGTTGCATGAACGCTGGTCTCGTTCTGTTTCAATGCCTCTGCGTGGCAGCCGCCGCAGACCTTGGTCATTGCGACGGAGTATTCGCGGCCGCTGACGATGGTTTTCGGCTTGTGGGAATGGGTTTTGAGGTCCACATCGGCGTGGCAGGAGGCGCAGCCGATCGCGCCATGGACGGATTTGGCAAAGCCGTCGCCCTGAACGTGCAGGGAGAGCACTTTTCCGCCGGGCAGTTCCTTCTTGAGTCCGTCAAACCCGTGGCAGCCCAGACACTGCTTGTCGCCGTCGGACAGTTTATCAGCCGGCGCGGCGTCGGCTGCCATGAGCCTCGCCGGCAACAGCATGAGAAGCGCCGCGAAGGCGGCTTTGACGAGGTTTTGGTGAAGCGTCGCTATGGTCAACGTGTTCATTTCCCGGGAGCCTGCCATATGTTCCCCTTGTTCTTTTTGGTTCATCCTGCAAAAAATCGCCGGGGGGGCGCTTCGCCCCCCCGGCGCTTGCCTGAGCTGGTTGATGCGTGCTGCCGTCTTATTCCATTTCCACTTCAAAAGAGCGTTAATAGCCCTATGTGAAACTCTCTAAAATCCAGTCTATCGTCGTCTGGTCTTGGATTATTGTTGCCTTATTGAATGAGAAATGGAATTACTCTATTTCGGACCTGTCTGCCAATGCCTTGGCGCCGAGCTTGCCCCAGGCCTGAAAGCCGAACCAGAGGAGCAATCCAAGCCCAACTATCGGCCCGGCGACGACGAAAGCAAGTCCGATCAAAGGCGCGGCAATCACCATTGTGATGGTTTTCAGCGCGCTCGGTTTGGCCGGCGCCGCCGGCTGGATTTTGGCGGCTTCTTCGGATTTCTTCTTCTGCGCCTGAATGGCCATCCAGGCAAGCATGCCAAGGCCAACGACGGGGAACGCGAGAATGTAGGCGAGCCCGACGAAAGGCGCCGCGAAAAAGAGGGCGACGTTCTTCAGGAAGCGGCTAGCGTTTCTTGCTCCTCTGTGCGCCGGCGCCGCGGCAGGCTGCGCGATTACGGCGGCTTCGGTCACGCCCCGCGCCGTCGCATCTCTCTCGGAAAAGGCCTTTTGCGCGCTGCCTTCTATCATTTCGGGCGACAAAGGCTTGCGCAGGAAACCGGATACGCCCGCCGCTTCGGCGCGGGCTTGATGGTCAGGCGAGCCGTAGCCCGTGACTATGACCACCGGCAACCATGGGCGTTTTGCTTTGACTTGCTCGGCCATCTCGAGACCGCTCATCCCCGGCATCTTGATGTCGGCGTATACGACATCGTAGTCCTCCGCGTCGAGCTTGTTCAGCGCCTCCTGTGCATTGCTGGCGGTAATCACCGCGTAGCCCTTGCCGGAAAGAACCCGGTCGAAACTCTTGCCGACCACCGGGTCATCGTCAACTACCAGAACTTTGCGTAAGGCACTCATGACATTCTCCTTGTTTCAATAAGCGAAACTGCTGGTTTTCAAACTGGAAGCGGTACTCGAACCGATTCCTTCATCCTGTCCCGTTCGATCTCTATGCAGGGCCCACCTTTTCTGCGTCATGGCGCCGTTCGCCACGTTGATGACCTCATCTGGACCAACCGGCTTGGCCAGGTAGTCGTACGCCCCCAGCCTGACCGCCTCCTTGGCGGTTTCCAGGTTCGGATAGCCGGTGATGATGACGACTTCGGTTTCCGGCCAGTTGTGCTTGATCGTCTTCAGAACCGACATGCCGTCCATCCCTGGCATGCGCAGGTCGAGCAGCACTACATCCACCGGACGCCGCTCCATCACCTGCAGCGCTTCCTTCCCATCCCGGACCACTTCCACGTCGCAGTGGATGCTCGCTAGGGTCCTGATATGGCTGAGACGCACTACCTCTTCATCATCCACGACCAGAATCTTGGTTTTGTCGTCCATTTTCCTCACCTCGCACCTATCCTTTTACCCTTGGCAACGCAATCTCTGTGCCAGGCAGGCTGAATGCGGTTTTTTACGTCTGATTATCAATTGGTTAATCTGACAAATCGGCGCCACGGGCGCGAGCTTGGAGGCCCATCTGTTCTCGCTGAAGTACATTTTCCATGTACATACTTACGCAAGAAAAATATATTGCCGAGAACTTTCAATTAGATATAGGAATTCGCGGCAGGTATTTTGTTTATGCACCCCCGCCGGGGCGGAGCATCGTCGACGAGGATGGACAACCCAGGGCGTCGTCTACCGAGAGCTTGCACCAAGAATCGGGGGCGCTTTAGGTGCTGATCATTCCACTGTGCCGCAGCAGCGCATCGACCGTGGGCTCGCGGCCGCGAAACGCCTTGAACGACTCGAGCGCGGGCCGGCTGCCACCCACCGCCAGGATCTCGTCGCAGAAGCGCCTGCCGTTGCGATCATCGAGCACGCCGTTCTCCTCGAACAGGCCATAGGCGTCGGCCGAAAGCACCTCGGCCCACTTGTAGCTGTAGTAGCCCGCGCCGTAGCCGCCGGCGAAGATGTGCGAGAAATTGTTCGGGAAACGGTTGTACGCCGGCGGCATCGCCACCGCCACCCGGCTGCGGATTTCATCCAACAACTGCTGCGGGGTCTTGCTGCCATGGACGTCGAAATCGTAATGCAGATGCATGTCGAACAGCGAGAATTCCAGTTGCCGCACCATCTGCATTCCGCTCTGGAAATTCTTCGCCGCGAGCATTTTGTCGTACAGCGCGCGCGGCAGGGGCTCGCCGCTATCCACATGCGCAGTCATGTGCGCGAGCACTTCCCATTCCCAGCAGAAATTTTCCATGAACTGGCTGGGCAGCTCGACCGCGTCCCACTCCACCCCATGCAAGCCCGATACGCCGATATGATCGATGCGGGTTAGCAGGTGATGCAGGCCGTGGCCGAATTCGTGGAATAGCGTCAGCACCTCGTCATGGGTGAACAATGCCGGCTTGCCGCCTACGGGGGCGGAAAAATTGCAGGTGAGGTAGGCCACCGGGGTCTGCACGCGTTCGCCCAGCCTGCGGCGGCTGATCGCCTCATCCATCCAGGCGCCGCCGCGCTTGGTGTCGCGCGCGTACGGATCAAGATAAAACTGGCCGACCAGATTTCCGCGCAAGTCACTGATGCGGAAAAAACGCACCGCCGGATCCCAGGTCTCGGCCCGGTCGGGCTGGATGCGCACGCCGAAAATCGTCTCTACCACCCGGAACATCCCTTGCATCACCTTGGTCTCCGGAAAATACTGCTTCACTTCCTGGTCGGAAAAAGCGTGGCGCGCAGCGCGCAATTTTTCCGAGGCATAAGCGAGGTCCCAAGCCTCGAGTTTGTCCAGACCCAGTTCGGCCGCGGCAAATGCGCCCAGTTCGGCATAGTCCGTTCTTGCGAACGGCAATGCTTTGCCGGCGAGGTCGTTCAAGAAATCGAGCACCTGCCGCGGTGTCTGCGCCATCTTTGGCACCAGCGACACTTCGGCGTGGTTGGCGTAGCCGAGCAGTTGCGCCGCTTCATGGTGCAGCCTGAGTATTTGCGTGATCAGCGGCGTATTGTCGAGTTCCGGCTTGCCGAACTCGCTCGCCCGCGTGACGTAGGCCCGGTACATTTGTTCGCGCAATTCGCGCTCGGCGGCGTATTGCATGAAGGGCACGTAGGAAGGCGCTTGCAAGCTGAATTTCCAGCCGGGCTTGCCGTCCTTGTCCGCGGCGGCTCGAGCCGTCTCGAGGACGTCCGCGGGAATCCCGGCGAGCCTCGCCCGGCCCTCGATGTGGAGCGAAAACGCGTTGGTGGCGTCGAGCAGGTTTTCGGAGAATTTGGTGGCGAGGCGCGCCAATTCCTCTGAGATCGCGGCAAATCGCTGTTTCTTGTCCAGCGCCAGCTCCGCGCCGGAGAGGCGGAAATCGCGGATCTCGTTGTCGACGATTTTGCGCTGCGCCGGCGTAAGCGCGGCGTATTCCGCTGAGGTCTTTAGCGCCTTGTATTTTTCGAACAGGACCAGGTTCTGGCCCAGTTCGGTGTAGTACTGCACGATCTTGGGTTGGTTGGCGTTGTAGGCCGAGCGCAGTTCGGGGGAGTCGAGCACGCCGTGCAAATGGCCGACCACGCCCCAGGCGCGCGCCAGTCGCTCGTTCGCGTCCTCCAGAGGCGCGACGAAATCGGCCCAAGTTGCCGCGGTCCCGGGCCGCGCCAGGCCATCGATCCGCGCGCGGTTTTCCGCGAGCAGCAACTCGACCGCGGGTGTGATGTGCTCGGTCTTGATCGACGCAAATCGGGGCAAGCCGGTGAAATCCAGCAAAGGGTTAAGTTCAGTCGTGGCCATCTTTTCCTTGTGCTCGCGCTTGTTCATCTGTTCCGGACTCGCTTGCAGGAAGCGCACCAGCTCGGCCGGCAACGCAGTTTCGGTCAGCGCGCCGTCCCGCCGACCGACGCGCGCTTCCCTCCCTGTATAATATCAGGCCGGAATCATGTAACCCGCGATGAACGCGGCTTGTGCGGGGCGTGCAGCCGATATTCCCCCGCG
>Ga0156282_1046_pt1 | contig 12007 bp, 6 predicted proteins | sample RifCSPlowO2_12_FD_107931 | JGI IMG/M metagenome (GOLD analysis project Ga0156282, IMG submission 107931) | Betaproteobacteria bacterium RIFCSPLOWO2_12_FULL_62_13b
GACGTCCAGCTTCAGTATCTCCATGATTGCCAGCCGCCCGCGATAGCCCTGGTAATCGCAGTGGTCGCAACCCACTGCGCGGTACACGGTGGGCGGCCGGTCGGCCTTGACTCCGAGCAGGCGGCATTCGGCCGACGTCGCGGTATAGGGCTGGCGGCAGTGTTTGCACAGGCGCCGGATCAGGCGCTGGGCGACGATGCCGATCATGTTGCCGGCCATCACTTCGGGCGTGACGCCGGTATCGAGCAGGCGCGGAAACGCGCCAACCGCGGAGTTGGTGTGCAGCGTGGAATAAACCTGGTGGCCCGTCATGGCGGCGCGAAACGCCATTTCGGCAGTTTCCTCGTCGCGGATTTCGCCCACCAGGATCACGTCCGGATCCTGGCGCATGAGCGAACGGATGCCGCTGGCGAAGTCCATTTTCGCGGCCTCGTTCACCGAGGTCTGGCGGATCATGGTCATCGGGTATTCGACCGGGTCCTCCATGGTCATGATGTTGACCGTGTCGGAATTGATGTGGTTCAGCACCGAGTACAGGGTGGTGGTCTTGCCGCTGCCGGTCGGGCCGGTCACCAGGATGATGCCTTCCGGGCGCGAGATCAGGCGCTTGAGCAAGTCGAGCTGGCTCGATTCGAGCCCCAGCCCGTCCAGGGGCACAATGCCCTTTTGCCGGTCGAGAATCCGCAGCACCACGTTTTCGCCGTGGCTGGTGGCCTGCGAGGCGACGCGGAAATCCACCTGTCTGCCGGTGAGCGAGAGGGAAATGCGTCCATCCTGCGGAGCGCGCGTTTCCGCGATGTTCATTTTCGCCAGCACCTTGATGCGCACCGCCATCGCCGGCCAGTAGGTCTTGTGCAGCGAGCGAATCTGCCGCAGCACGCCGTCGATGCGGTAGCGGATGCGCAGGAAATTCTGCTCCGGTTCGAAGTGGATGTCGGACGCATTCTTTCCGACCGCATCCGCAAGCAGTGCCGCAATCAGCCGCACCACCGGCTGGCTGTACTGCTCGCCGGCGCCGGCCAGGCTCTGGTAGTCGACCTCGCCGGTTTCGATTTCGTGCAGGATGCCATCGATGGAAAGCTCGTGGCCGTAGTACTGCTCGATGGCGCGCGAGATCTCGGTATCGCCGGCCAGGCGCGGCTCCAGCTCCAGCTCGCCGCGCAGGCGCGCGCGCAACTGGTCCAGGGCGACGAGGTTGTTGGTGTCCGACAGCGCCACGATGAGCGTGCCGCGCTCGCGATCCAGCGCTATCGGGAATATGTGATGGCGCAGCGCGAAATCGCGCGGCACCAGTTTCATCGCCTGCGAATCGATGATGATCTGGGACAGATCGACGCTTTGCAGCCCCAGCTTCTCCGACAGCGCGTCGCGCAGCGTGGCTTCGGAGACGAAGCCCAGGTTGACCAGGAGCTTCCCCACCGGAAGCTTGGATTTCATCTGCTCCAGCAGCGCGATGCGCAACTGGTCCTCGGTCAGGATCCCTTGCGAGATCAGGATCTGGCCGATGTGGCGCTTGGCGGGGGTGGCGGTGGTCGCGGTGGTGATAGATGCCGGGGAATTCATGGCGAGCGCTCGAGCTGCAATACTCTCTTGCTTACCTGGGTCTGGTCGAAGGACGCCGGGCGGCTTTGCGCCAGCGCCAGCGCGCGCCGGTAATATTCGAGCGCGGGCTTGGTCTGGTGCATCCGGTCCAGGCTGATGGCGAGATTGCATGCAAAATCGGCATTTTCGGTGTCGCCGGCGTAGGCGTTGAAATAGGCTTGCTGTGCCTCGGCCCAGCGCTCCTGTGCCGCGAATTGATTGCCCAGGGTGAAATGCAGGAAGCTCGCTTCGGGCTGGGCGGCGATCATGTTTTTCAGGCGCGATTCCGCTGCCAGCGGGTCGACTTGCCCGCGCAGGCCGATCAGCCCGGCCTGCGCGTGGAAATCGCGCGGATCGAGTTCGAGCAGGCGCGTGTAATAGCGATCGGCTGCGTCATAGCGTTTGGCCTGCGTCTCCACCGCCGCCAGTCCCAGCAGAGCATCGCGGTTGTCCGGATTGGAGCGCAGCACCTGCTGGTAGTCGTCGCGCGCCCTGGCCAGATCGCCGGCGTTGTACGCCTGATATGCGCTTTCCAGCACAGGGTCGGACTGCACGCTGGCAGGCGTGATGGTGATGTCGCGCCCGCGCTGGGTCGGGCCGGATTGCGGCGCGGCAGCGGCGCGGCTCGCCGGTGCGCCCTGGCGCGCAAATACCGGGCCGCGCGGGGCAGCCGGAGCTGCGGCTGCAACCGGTGCGGGCGCCGCGGCCGGCGCTGCGCCTGCGGGGGCCGCGCCTGTTGTCGGCACGGCGGGCTGGCTGCCGACCGGCGGTGTCACCGTGGCCGCTGCAGGCGCATCCGGCGAGGCCGCAGGAGCCGCGGCCACCGGCGGCGGCGCGGGTTGTGCCGAGGGCGGGGGTATCTTGTAATTGTTTTTCGGCTGCATCTCATACCAGAAGTAGCCGACCGTGCCCACGGCGAACAGGGCCAACGCGCCTACGGTGTAGTAGAACGGCTTGCGCGGATTGACATCCAGTTCCTTGGCCTCGAACAACTGCTGCGCTTGTTTGCGTTCCTGCGTTTCGCTGGGAGGTGAATAGTCGGTTTCAACAGGTGCGGGCCGCATGGCGGGCGCCGGCTCCGCCGCGGGCGCTGCGCGCCGCGGCGGTTCCTCCGGCGCAAGTTCGAGAGCCGGTTTCTCGGTGCGTTTCGGTGCGGGTTCGGGTTCGACCAGGCTCAGATCCTCGCTATGGATCTCCATCGGCTGGGAAATGTCCGGCAATTTGTCGCGCGTGAACGGCGGGTTGGCCGTGTCAGGCGGCGGTTCCTTCGCCGCCTGCTTGGCAAGCTCCGCTTTTTTCAGCGCCTCGAGCAGCAGGCTCACCGCGGTGATCCCTGCGGCGCCGGCTTGCCGGGGTTGGGTGCGGCCATATAATTGTTGTCCGGCAACATCGTGCGATAGTTGCGGAAGTCACCGTCGATGCTGGCGTCCCGAATGATAACCGGGCGCATGAACACCACCAGCTCGGTCTTGGTATTGGTCAGATTGCGGTTTTCGAACAGCCGTCCCACTGCGGGCAAACGGTTCGCGCCGGGCACGCTATCCTCAAGATCGTTGACCCGATCCTGGATCAACCCGCCCATTACCGCGATCTGTCCGCTGTTCACCTTGATCAGCGATTCCATTTCGCGCGTCTGGATTACCGGGATGTTGCTGGTGATCGAACCGCAACCGGGCAGGCCGGCGCCGCTCGCACCGCAGGGCGCCGCCAGTGTCGGGTTGGGATCGGCAACATTGCCGACGATGCGCGATATGCTGGGGCGCACGTTGAGCAACACGCTGTCGATGTCGCTGATCTGCGGCGTAACGTTCATGATGAACCCGACCGCCACGATGTTGGGTGTGGTGGTGAACGTGGTGACCGGCGCTACGCCTGCCGAGCCCGCTGTGGTCGTGGCCTGAATGGTGAAGTAGACCTGGTTGTCCACCACCTTCAGAATGGCGGTCTGGTTGTTGAGCACCGTCAGCCGCGGGCTGGAGAGCACGCGCACGGTGCCGAAGGAGTCGAGCAGGCGCACCGTCGCCGCCAGGTTGTTGTTGAACAGGGGCGAGGTGACGCCGAGCGTGAAAATGCTGCCGGTCGGCGACGCCGTCGTGGTGCCGCCGATGGCCTGACTGATGTTGAAGCTCGCCGCGGAGGGATTATTGGGATTGGCAAGGCGTAACAAGGACCAATCTATGCCCTGCTGATACTGATTGTTCAGTTGCACTTCGGCGATGGTCGCTTCGATCAGGACCTGGCGTTTGGCGTTGGAGAGCACCTGGTCGAGAAATTCCTGGATTTTCTCGTGCTGGCGCGAGGTGGCGCGGATGCTGAGCACGCCCGACTCGGGGTTGGAGATGACTGAGGCGGCCTCGCGGAAGCTCGCCCCTTGTTGCGCCGGCGCTGCGGGCGCAGCGCCCGCAGCCGCGCCACCCGCGGGCACGGCCGGCGCCGCAGTCGGCGCTGCGGCCTGCGCGCCCGCCGGTCCTGGCGCGGGAAGGATCTTGTCCGTCTCCTGGAGGATGTCCTTCACGTTCTTGACCAGGGTGTCCCAGAAATGGTTGGCTGCCTTGCTGGTTATCGAGGTGGTCGACTGATTGCCGCCGGCCCCGCCGCCCCCACCCCCGGGTGCGCCCGGCGTCGCCACCTGGGTCGAGGTGCCGACTTTGCTCTCGGTGTCGCGCTGCATGTTGACGTAATCGATCTTGTAGATGCGCAGGTACGGCGTATCGGGCATCACCGTCAGGTTGGGGCCGTCGAGTTCGTAGCGCATGTCTATCTGCTTGGCGATGCGCGCAAGCAGTTGCTGCAGCGTCTGGTCGATGGCGTTCAGCGTGACGTTGCCGATGATGCCGGAATGAACGTCGATGTTGAGCTTGGCGTCGCGCGCCAGCGCAAACAGCAGTTCCTGCGCCTTGACGCTGTTGACGACCACGCTATAGGTTTCGGGCCGCGCGGCGGGCTTGGGCTTGGGCAATATGGGGGAGACCCGCACCGGTTCGGGGATGTCGCCGGCAGGCACCGGCGCGGCGGCCTGCACGTGGCCGGGGGACGGCTTCATGGTCTGCGTGGCGCAGCCGCCGACGAGCAGGCACGCCGCGAACGTTAACCAGACTTTAAGATTTGTCACGTTCGTCATTGATATCTATATAGATTCCCCATCCGGATTATATAGCACAACGGCATTGGCGCAACTTCGATCCAAAAGCGCTTACCTAGTGGAATTTTGATGCCAATCATTGCGTGTTCGTATCGGCGTGAGTTCGGCAAGAGAACTGTTCAAAATTGGAGCACGCTGCCGCGTCGAGAAACACCTGCCACGACGCCCGCGCGCATTGCGCCGCGTCGGACGATGCGCAGGCCAAAACTTCGCCTACCCGCGATTTCGACTATTCGGTGACGCCCACCGAATTGGTGGTGACTACGCCGCTGGGCGAGGTTACGTTTACGGTAAAAATACCGGTGCTCCCGGTCGCGATAGAACAGGTTGCCGGGGTGGTTGTGCCGTCGGCATTGGTAATGCTCGGTGAAAAAACCGCATTGGTAGTCATGGTAACGGAGATATTGCCAAAGCTTGCCGACCCCGCGCCTGCTGGGCAGGCATACGCGACGCCGTCGGGACCGTTACCGATTCGACAGCCGGTCGTGTCCGGCACCGTATAACTGCGTGTCGAGGTGATCGTGCCGGCGGTTGCCAAAAACGTGACCAGCGTCCCGGCAGGCATGGCGTTGCCGTTTTGGTCAACGACCGTGACGGTGAACGTTCTGGAGTCGATCACCCCCGTGGAGGGCGTGCACGTAGGCAACGCGATCGTCGCGCCGCCGTTGATGATGATGTTGGCGGTCGAACTCGAAAAGACGATAACCTGGCTGTTGCGGACGTCGATGGTTTTCTGCGCGCTGCAGACGGCAGGATCGCCGTTGCACAACAGGCCGCGGTACAAGCCGCTGGATGGGTGCGTGATATCCCCCGCAGCGGCGATTTTCGGCGCAGTGTAATAGCCGTTTCCATTGAAATCGAAATACGGTTCATTGGAATCGCGCACGCCGTTCTCGTTGTAATCGACGAATGCATCACCCATGTCGGTCGAGGCGCCGTTGGCATCGATCATTTCGGCAAGTGTATTTACAAACCCGTCACCGTTGAGATCGGTGAACGTCTCCTCGCCGGTCGCGCGGGCCAGCACGGTCACGCGGCCGTTGCTCGGACGCAACGCCTGACTGGTCAGCGTCGAGGTGCATACGCCGCCGACGGTGGTGCAGCTAGGCAAGACCACCCCGCCTTCGCTGGTAAAGGCCACTGCGGTGCCGTCGGGTACGGGGTTGTGAAAGTGGTCGGCCATGCGTACGGTCAGCGTGGTTGTCGTTCCGTCAATGCTCCATCCCTCAATATTGTGTGTAGAAGCGCCGAGGGAAAACGAGTCCTGGGAGGGAATACCTGTCGAGACCACAAGCTGGTCGGACTGTGTGGAGAGGGTGCCATTCGCGGTCGTTATTGCGGCGGTCACGCGTACGGCTGTGCTTACTGTGCCGGCTTGCACGTTGGTTACGACCTGGCCGGTGACCGGATCCGGAGAGGCGGATACGGAAGACAGGGCCAGGCCGCCCTGGGCGGTATTGAGGCTGAAGTTGACCACAGTGCCGGGACCACCGAACGGATTGCCAGCGCTGTCCACTACTTTGAAAGTCACCCGCGCCGATTCGGATCTGCCTGTCCCACCGGTACCTTTCAGCGCGATCGAGCTGGGGGATACCGATACAAACTGAATCGAGCCGACGTTAGGCGTGTTAACCTTCAGGTTTCCGGTCGCGGTTACTCCGTTAAGCAGCGTTGCGGTTATGCTGTCTCCTGGATTTGGATTGTTGCAGCCGTTGTCCAGGTAGGAAGCCGACGCCGTCCCGTTCAGGCTGGTCACGGAAGCAGTCAATGTGGCCTTGCCGCTGGCGGCACAGGTAGAGGTGAACTTGACCGTAGTCGGCGAGGTGTAGAGCACGCCGTTATTTAGCACGTTCACGCTGACGCTCGCGGTGCCGTACGCCGAGAGCAGTCCCACCGGAAGCGTGATTGAACTCAAGGTAATGTTGGACGTGCCGATGGCATAACTCAGCGAGGAAGTGACGGCGGCACCGGAAACACTAGAACTCGCCGTCACCGTGGAGGCGCCTCCAGATGTGCTGGGCGTAGAGAGCGTTACCGACGCCACTCCGCTGGCGTTGGTCAGCGCGGTATTGGATCCGCCGGAAAAGGCGCCAAAAAGCGGATCGGTGGCAAAAGTCACGATGGCGTTCGGCACACCGGCTCCGCTGCCATTGGTGACCGTTGCCGTCAACATTGCGGGATTCGTGCTCGATATGGCGGTTGTTGCCGCGCCCGTCGCCGGATCAGTCAGTTTCAGGCTGAGCGTCGGGCCGGCAGCCGAACTGCTGCCGCCGCTGCTAGTGTAAGTCGTGGCAGCGCCCGTGGCCGGAGTGAGGGTCACGCCCGAGGCGGAGATGACGGTAATCTTTCCTAGTGCATCCAGCGCGGCGTCGTAGGGGTCGTTTCCGCCTGCCTGCGCAATGAATTTGCCGTACATCATGCTGAAGACCGGGTTCACGGCATTCGCCGGGAGCTTGCCACGCACGACCGTCTCTTTCGCCTGCACCGCCCCGGCGGTCAGGGTCACAAATGTCAGGCCGGTATACATCGTCGCCGGGTCTGCGCCGGCGTTCAGTTCGTACATGACCAGCGTGGTCACTGGCGTGATATTGACGTTTTGGCTGTTTGCGACGGCCATGTCCATTGCCGGCAACACCGAATACAGGTTGGATCCTGAAACGGGGATGGCGACCAGCATGAACGGCGGCGTCATGCCGGTGACGGCAATGCTGAACGTGCCGTCGGCGGCGGTGGTGCCCTTAGTGGTCTTGCCGGCGCTATCCTGAATGGTGACCGCTGCGCCGGCGAGCGGTGCTCCGGTTGCGGCAGTCCCGGTTATCGTTTGAGCTATTGTGGTGGTGCCTCCGGTAGATCCGCCGCCGGTTCCTGGGCCGGTAGGGACCGCCGAGCCGGAGCCGCAGCCCGCGAGAACGGCTAGTGTCGCCGCCAGGAAGAGCGATGCTGTACGCCGTGAAATTTCCTGGCCGAGGCAATTCTGACTGAAAGATTTCCGCACGCAAGCCCCCTCTTTACGCAACGAGCGTAACCGATATTGTGATGTTTGTGCAACGGTACAGCAATTGGCGCGGTTTGCGCAATTGAACCCGCGAGAATCTATTGGCGGTTCTGGCTGCGCATGCGCTCTACGCTGCGCTGATACGGAGCGAACTGCCGGTACACCGGAGGCAGAGCCTTGATCCCCTGATTGGCATCGGCGAACGTGGGGTAGAGTCCATAGGCGAGGCGATAGTGCTGCAGGTCGTTGATCTTGACGCCATAGACGTAGAAGTCCGACAGGTCGAGGTTCCTTGCCGTGGCGCGCGCGAGCAGTTCTTCGACGTGCCGCAGGTCGCGCGTGCCGGCGGTGAGCAATTGAATCGAGTAACGATCGCCGGGCGCGCTCTTCAGCCATTCCTGGGTGGCGGCAAAGCGCTCGCGCGTAAGCCTGCCAGCGGCCGGCATCGGTGGCAGGTAATTCATCGAGCCTGGTTTGGCGCCGGTGGGCGCGGCCACAGCAGCAGCTTGCGCGGCGGGCGCCGTCTGGGCCGCCGCAACAGGTGCCACAGTCGATTCGGCCGCAGCGGGTGCCGGGACCTGTTTCGTCGCGGCGATTGGCGCGGGTGTGGCTAGGGCAGACGGGGCAGGCGTCATCGGTGGGTTACCGGCGGGTCGTGCAATCTGTTGCTGCGCTGGCGCCGTCGCGCCAGGTGAAGCCGTTGCCGCGCCGGCTTGCGCTGGCGCCACCGCAGCGCCCGGGGGTTCAGTCACTGGAACTGCCGGCGCAACTGCCGCAGGCTGCGCGGAAGCCGTGCTGATCGCTGCCGCTTGCGGCGGCGGCGCCGACGGTGCCAGCAGGTAATGCAGGCCCAGCCCCAATGCCAGACCCGCCGCCATACCGCCCGCCGCGAGGCCGATCTTGGCTTTACCGATGGAGGCGTGGTAGAACTCCGAATCGCGGATGGCGCGATTGACGTGCCTGGCGGTGATGCCATGTTCGTTGTCGGCGAAGGCGGCAAGCAGCGACTTGTCGGCGAGTATGTTGACGCGCCTGGTCAGGCCCTCCGAGGCCTTGACGATCCTGCGCACCGCGTCAGGCGCGAACACGTTCGGCCCGCGATAGCCGGCCGCGCGCATGCGAAAGTCCAGATAGGCTTCGACGTCGGAGCGCGCGAGCGGCGCCAGGCGAAAGCTGTGGGTGATGCGCTCCTTCAACTGGCGCATGTGCGGCATGGAGAGATGCTCGTCCAGTTCGGGCTGGCCGAACAGCACGATCTGCAGCAGTTTCGAGTGGCTGGATTCGAGATTGGAGAGCAGCCGGACTTGTTCCAGCGTTTCCTGCGGCATGGCGTGAGCTTCGTCGATCAACAGCACGACGCGCCGGTTCTCGCCGTACAGCGTGATCAGATGCTCCTGCAGCTTGAGCAGCAGCACCGACAGGCGCTCGCTCTCTTGCCTGATGTCGAGTTCCTCGGCGATGGCGTAGATCATCTCGTCGCGCGAAAGCGCCGGATTCGCGAGCAGAATGGTTTGCACTTGTTCGGGCAGACGCTCCATCAGCACGCGGCACAGCATGGTCTTGCCGCTGCCCACTTCGCCCGACACTTTGACGATGCCCTCGTCGTGCGTGATGGCGTAGAGCAGCGCCTCCAGCGTCGCGCCGCGGTTGGCGCCGCCGAAGAAGAAATCGGTGTGCGGGGTGATGCGAAAGGGCGGTTCGTCCAGACCGAAGTGATCGAGGTACATGGCGTCGCCTATTTCTTGTCCTGGTGTTCCATGCGCGAGTAAAGGGTGGTGCGGTTGATGCCGAGCATTCTGGCCGCCTGACTGACGTTGCCGTGGGTGAGCCGCATCGCGGCCTCGATATAACAATGTTCCCAGGCCTTGAGCATGTCGTCGAGATTGAACTGGCGCTCGCGCTGCAAGTGGCGCTGCGCCTGCTCGATCAGCGCCTGCGGATCGTCTGGTGGACCGGGTTCGGCGCCAGCCTCGGGCTGCGCTTCCCGGTCGAGCTCGGGCTCGAGTTCTCGCGGCGAGAGCTTCTGCCCGGGGTGCTTGGTGGTGAGGCGGATGACGATATTCTTCAGCTCGCGCACATTGCCGGGGAAGCGGTAGTCGCGCCACAGTTGCATCGCGCCCTCGTCCAGCGTAAACGGCGCGAGCTCCGCCCGCTCGGCATAGAGGCGGCTGAAGTACGCGAGCAGCAGCGTCTTGTCCTCGCCCATTTCGCGCAAGGGGGGGACGTTGATCGAAAATACCGACAGGCGGTGATACAAATCGGCGCGAAAGCGCCCGTTCTTGATTTCCTGGCGCAGGTCGCGGTTGGTGGCGGCGATCACGCGCGCCTGGGAAACGCGCTGCTGGGTCTCGCCGACACGCTGGAACTCGCCGTTCTCCAGCACGCGCAGCAGCTTCGCCTGCAGTTCGAGCGGCAGCTCGCCGATCTCGTCGAGGAAAAGCGTGCCTTCCTCGGCGTCCTCGAAATAGCCCGACTTGTTGGCGTTGGCGCCGGTGAACGCGCCCTTGCAGTAGCCGAACAGCGTCGGTTCGACCAGGGTGGGTGCAATCGCGGCGCAGTTGAGCGCGAACCAGGGCTTGTCGCGGCGCAAGGACAGGCGGTGCAAGCAGGTCGCGACCACTTCCTTGCCGCTGCCCGATTCGCCCTCGATCAGCGCCGGGAAGGGGGAATCGGCATATTGGCTGATCTGGCTTTTCAGCTTTTCCAGCGCCGGGCTCGCGCCGATCAGCGTCTCGCCTTCCGCCTCCGCGCCGCGCGAGATCTCCGCGCGGCGGAACTCCAGCGCGTGCAGCAGGAGTTTCTTCAGGCTTTCGGCATTGCAGGGTTTGGCGACGAAATCGGTCGCGCCGAGGGTGCGCGCGTGACGCGCGTTGGCGGCATCGTTCTGGCCCGAGAGCACCAGGATTTTCATCTCCGGCGAGTGCGCGAGCAGATCGGCTACGAGCTGGAAGCCCTCGTCCGGCCGGTGCGGCAGGGGCGGCAGCCCCAAATCAACCAGCGCAAGTTGCGGCGGGGTATCCAGACGGCGCAGCATGTTGACGGCGTGGACGCGCGAGTCGCTCACCATCACCGTGAAGTCCTTGCCCAGGGCGTAGGCGAGGGAGTCGGTAATGAGCGGGTCGTCGTCGACGATCAGCAGGCTGGGCCTGTCAGCCATGGGCGTCGCTTTGGATGCATTTGAGAAAGGCTTGCTCCATCGAGTCCTGCGCGAATCTCTGCATCAGCGCGTGCGGGCTGCCGCAAAAGCGCAGCCCGCCCTGGTGCAGCACCACCATATATTCGCAAATTTCCTCCACATCGGACAGGGCATGGGAGGTGAAGAACAAGGTGCGGCCCTGGTCGCGCAATTGCCGCAGCAACTGCTTGACGCGGGCGCGCGCCAGGGGATCGAGTCCGCTCATCGGCTCATCCAGAATCAGCAGGTCGGGTTCGGCCAGCAGGCATGCCGCCAAGCCCAGCTTTTGCGTCATGCCTTTCGAATACGAGCGCACCGGCTTGTCCAGCGCCGCGGCTTCCAGATCGAGCGCGGCAAACATGGCGCGCACCTTGTCCTCATCGGCGCCGCGCCGGTCCAGTTTGAGCATATAGCCGAGGAAGTCGCGGCCGGTGAGGAAATAGGGCGGCATGAAGCGCTCCGGCAGGAAAGCCAGCCGGGCGCGGGCGCGGCTATCGGTATGCCGGGTGCCGAATATCTCGATTGCGCCGCCATCGACGTGGCAGAAGTCGAGCAGGCACTTGATCAGCGTGGTCTTGCCGGCGCCGTTGATGCCGACCAGGCCGAAGGTCATGCCCGCGGCGATGTCGAGGTCGATCCCCTGCAGCACCGCCTGGCGGCCAAAGTTTTTCCTGACCCGGTCGAACCGGACAGCCGATTGCGTCATTGGATGAGGCACGTTTTGCAAAGCAAATACTATAACAGGCTAAATGCGGCAATGTGACCGGGGCCGCCGGCGCAGTCCATGGAAACGCGCAGCGGCAGGCGTCTGGTAGAATGCGCGCTCCACGCTTTTTGCCGATGCCGCCCCGTGCCGACGAAACCCGCAACAGACAATCTGGTCGAGGTAGAAGACGTTAATTTCGCCTACGACCGCCGTCATATTCTCAAGGGCATCAACCTCACCATCGAGCGCGGCCAGGTGGTGGCCATCATGGGGCTGTCCGGCTGCGGCAAAACCACGCTGCTGCGCCTGATCGGCGGCGCGCTGCGTCCCACTCGGGGGGAGGTGCGCGTCGGCGGCAGGGCGGTGGCCAGACTCAGTCACGACGAACTGTTCGCGTTGCGCCGCAGG
>Ga0156282_1040_pt2 | contig 11923 bp, 13 predicted proteins | sample RifCSPlowO2_12_FD_107931 | JGI IMG/M metagenome (GOLD analysis project Ga0156282, IMG submission 107931) | Betaproteobacteria bacterium RIFCSPLOWO2_12_FULL_62_13b
CGCATAAACACGCGTTGTCAAGCGGCGAATCAAGTGGGCGTTTGAATGGACACACATCCCAATGCGGGCTCTGTCGCGTCCTGAGTTCACATGTCCGCACTATATACCCTATACGGGTATATGTCAAATACCCGGCAGGGGTATCCTCAGGCCTGGCATTTTTGTTCGCCGGAAGGTCAATCCATTGAGCGTCATTTCGGTTCCATGCCGCGAGCACCCGGCGTGCCGGTCCCATCATTGCGGCGCGCGGGGCACCCATCCCGCGTTCGAGGAATGCGTTCCCGGGCGCGCTCAATTACCCAGCGATGTCTTGTCAAGCAAAGGGAGAAGCTGCTCCAGCGGCATTGCGCCGCTGCGCCGCTCCCCGTCCGGCAGGAACCAGGTCGGGGTCGAGTTCGCGCCCAGGCGCCGGCCGAGCTGCACCAGCTTGTCCACGGGCGTGTCGCAGTCGGGCGAGGCCCGCGGCCGGATGCCGCGAAGCATGAGGTCGTTCCACGCCCTGGCGCGGTCCGGTGAGCACCACACCGATTTCGTCAAAGCCACCGATTCGGGCTTGATCACCGGATACAGGAAGATGTGCACGGTGATGTCTGCGACCTTGTCCAGGGTCGCCTCGAAACGCTGGCAGAACGGGCAGTTCGGGTCGGAGAACACCGCGATTTTGCGCCGGCCGCTTCCGCGGACGGTGGTCACCGCAGATTGTAGCGGCAAGCTGTCCCATTTGATGGCGGACAGCGCGCGCCGCCGCGCATCAGTCAGGTCTTTCCCGGTTCGCGCGTCGATGATGCTGCCTGCGATGATGACGGTGGCACCGCTATCGACGTAGTAGACCAGGGGGCCCTCGGCAGTCCGCATTGCGATCTCGTAGAGATCCCCGTAAGACGTCTTTTGAACGGTCTCGACCGTGTCGCCGGGGCGCAGTTTCGAGCTGATCAGGCGCCGGACCGCCGCTTCATCGGCTGACGACCCGGCCGCAAAGATAATCAGCAAGGCTGCGGCAAGGATGCGTAGCATGACGGATCCAGCAATGTGGAGATGGCCCCGTTTGACTGGACACAAATCCGGGTCGGAGAGGTGATGAAGCAGATGGAACGACCCGAAGCGGGAGTGTGGGCGCCAGCCGAACATGACCTAGAGGAAGTTTCCGGAGAGGTGTATTCACACCAAGTTTACAGAAAGCATGCTGCACTAACTCTTGCCCATCTGCGGTGCCTGGCGCCGCGCCTTGCTTTCATCTGCTTCCATCCCGCGAACTGGATCTTTGTCTTTTTTCGCCTGAATCTCCGGATCGTGCTGATCTCCCTTTCTGTGAATTCCTCTCATGAGTTTCATATCTCCAATCAAACCAATCCCAAAACCTGCGGCTGGCGCAATATATGTCCAAGGTCCCCCCAAAGACTGACCTACGGCCATACCCCCGATCAGACCTACGCAACAAAGCATATCGGTTCCTCTCTCTCTACTGTTTGGTTAACTTTCGAAAAAACTGCCTGGACGCATCCGGTGAAATTGTCGGTTGGAACCTGATTCACATGCCGCGGGGATAACTGCCAACGGCTCCTTTACCGATACCCAATCCCCGGCGCGCTTCATCGGCACAGGAGCCGGCCTCGACCAACGCAGCCGGACGAGCGGAAGATTGCGCCGGATGTCGCTGTCACATCGGGTCGAGGAAATCGGTTCTAGGCTTGCCCGCTGATGCATTCGTGTCCCCGCGAGCGCAGCCGTTCGCGCTGCTCCTGGGTGAGCAGGCTCTCCAGCTTTTCCCGAGTCTGCGACTCGGCAAGCAAGCGCTGCCCGCGCAGCTCCTGCAAAATCTTGTGCGCCTCGGCAATCGCGTTGTCGTCTCGTTGCTGCATGGATGACTGGCGCCGCAACGTTCGCTGCGCTTCGATCGTCTTGCCGGTGATTTCCCATTGTTTGCGGAAAAGCTCGTCATCGAGGGGCTGGAGTGCGGCGCGCTGTTCGTCGGTCAGATCCAGGCCCTCCAGCATCGTTCCAAGTCCCATGCCGCGGGCACCCGGCGCGGCGCCGCCATGTCCTCCTCTCATACCCCGCCCCATCGTTGCGGGACCGCGTCCGCCCATCATCCCCCGGCCCATCGTTTCGGGACCGTTTCCTCCCATCATTCCCCGGCCCATCGTTTCGGGACCGTGTCCGCCCATCATTCCTCGCCCCATCGTTTCAGGACCGTGTCCGCCCATCATTCCTCGCCCCATCGTTTCAGGACCGTGTCCGCCCATCATCCCCGGGCCCATGCCCCGGCCCGAACTGCCTCCGGTAGCGGGCGCCTCATCGGCGTTCGCGGATGCCGCGAGCCCGAACAGCGCCGCTCCGGCGAGCACCACAACGTGTTTTTTCCATTGCTTCATCTTCTCTCCTTCGATGTCAGGGTTTGTATAAAGCCGATTCAGCGCTGCCGTTGCCGGAAGCGGAAACGGCGCGGAAATTGGTTTCGATGCAACCGATTCGACAATCCGCATGCGTTTGTAGTTCCATTCGATCCCGGCGCATACCATGACCATTGCGATCGCCGTCGAGCGCGCGGCTCCAATTCCTGTTGCGGCATGCCTACCGAAGCCGCGACAGCTGGGTGCCCGAAGCCGACAAGTGGCTGCGAATGGCGGAGATCATGTCCGGACTGTCCCATTCGGCCGCTCCGAATTTCCTTGCGACCTCCCTGTTCTGCGGGTCGATGAGCAGAGTGGTCGGGATCGCTATCACGCCCAGTTTCGATGCCGCCCGTTCGGATTCGTCCAGATAAATGCGGAGTCTCTTGATGTCGAACTGAAGATAAAACTCCTTCACTGCCGGCAACCCGTCGCGGTCGACCGACAACGCGACCACCTCGAAATCCGGGCCGCCGAGCCTGGCCTGAAGCCGGTCGAGCGAGGGCATTTCTTCGCGGCACGGCTGGCACCATGTCGCCCAGACGTTCAGCAGCATGACCTTGCCGCGGTAATCGGAAAGTCGCACCGCACGCTCGTCGGCGTCGGCAAATACGATGTCCCGCAGCGCGCGGGGCTCCCCGATCGGCCTGAACGTTGCGCTCGCCGTGGCAGCGGAAAGCGCCGGCGCGCCGCGCGAAAAATAGGCATAGAGGCCAAGCGCCGAGAACGCCGGCAAGACCAGCCAAAATGCCCGGGCCCGGGTGAGCTTCATGGCCGCCGGTCCCGCGTTCGAAGATGCATTGCACGCCGCGGCTTGCCTGCCGGCGCCGGCGCCGGGAATACCCCGGTTTCCCTTGATTTGCGAGGCGCGAGGTCATTACGCGCCGCAGCGGCTAGGTCATGGCGGTAGGCCCATAGCATCATCGCGGCGCCGGCAAGGATCATCGGCGCCGACAGCCATTGCCCCATGCTCATTCCGAATGCGAGCAGGCCGAGGAAGTCATCCGGCTGCCGGGCAAACTCGGCGACGAAGCGGAACACGCCGTAGCCGATCAGGAAAGCGGCGGACACCGCCGCCCGCGGCCGGGGTTTGGAGGAAAACCACCACAGCAACAGGAACAGCGTGACGCCTTCCAACGCGAATTGGTAAAGCTGAGAGGGATGGCGGGGCTGCAGGTCGAAGTTCGGGAAAACCATCGCCCACGGCAGGTCCGTCACCCGGCCCGGCAGTTCTGCGTTGATGAAATTGCCCAGGCGGCCCGCAGCCAGGCCCAGCGGGATCAACGGCGCCACGAAATCGGTCAAATCGAACCAGTTGCGGCGGTTCAAGCGCGCAAAGAACCAGAGGGCAATCAGCACGCCCAGAAAACCGCCGTGGAAGCTCATCCCGCCGTGCCACACCATGAGGATTTCCGCCGGGTGGGTGAAGTAGTAGCCCGGCTTGTAGAAGAGCACGTAACCAAGCCGTCCCCCGAGAACCACGCCAAGAACGCCGTAGAAGAGCAGGTCGTCGACATGTTTAGCGGAGAAAACGCCGCCAAGGCGGCGCGCATGGATGCGGCCGAACCAGGCGAAGAGCGCGAAACCGAGCAGATACATCAGTCCATACCAGCGTACGGCCACCGGTCCCAGGCTGATGGCGATGGGATCGAATTGAGGGTGCACGAACATGGATTTCTGCCGATTGTTTTGTCTAGGACATTTCGAACAGAAGAAGCGCCGATCGGGTTTTTCGATGCAGCTCGCGGTCAACCGTGACCATGATTCCGCGCTCGCCGTTCTTCACCGGAGCGCCGGCGCCTGGGCGTTGCCCGGCGCGCCTGCCGCCTGGCGCATGCGGCCCCCCGCATCCGCCAGGCTCTTCGCCTCGTCGATGCTTGCCCGGATCGAATCGGCGAATTCCGAGCCGGGAGGAATCAATCCCCGCAGCCGCTGCCAATAATTCGCGGCCGTCGCAAAATCGCTGTTCTCGAATGCGATGGTCCCCGCCAGCGCGAGCGCTTTCACATTGTTCGGGTCGGCACGGAGCGCGCGTTCGACGAGCTTTTCCGGGTCGCCCTGCAGGCGCCTTCCCCGGGCCATCGCCAGCGTGTCGGCGTAATCGGCGAGCAATTGCGCGTCATCGGGAAACAGCGCCGCCGACCTGGCGTAGGCGGAGCTTGCCTCGCCGAAACGGCCCAGGGCGGCTTGCGAGCGTGCCAGCATGATCCAGCCGTCGCCGTCTTTCGGATTTTTTTCGAGACGTGCAGCGAGCTGCCCGATCATCGCATCGATCTGCTGCGGGTCGACGCCGTGCGGACCGGCCCCTTGCTGCGGCGAGAGCGAGGCCGGATTGCCGAGCGCAAGATACAAGGGGACCGCCAACAGCGGCACCGCAACACCCGCCGCGACCGCCGCCGCGCGAGGGCGCCGTTGCGCCGGCGTAGCCGCGGGCGCGTCGGCATCGGGCAGGTCTTCAAGGATCCGGCGTTCGAGCTCGCCGCGCGCCTGCTCGTATTGATCGCCGCCCAGCCTTCCGGCGCGCCGATCCTCCTCCAGCTCCGCAAGCTGATCGCGATATACCGAGACGCTCGGTTCGGTGCGCAACCCGCCGAAGCCGGGCCTCGCGTGGCTTTTCAGGAGCGGCATTGCCACGATCAGCAACGCCATGACCGCGAGCGCTCCGGCGATGATCCAGAATGTTGTCACGATCGCTCCGCCCCACCGTCTGCCCCGAGCAATTCCTGCGCGCGCGCGCGCGCGGCTTCGGCGAGCGGCGCTTCCACGGTGTGCACGCGGCGCGTCAGGCTGCGCGTCAGAATTACGATTCCGATAAGGAGCAGGATCGCCGGTCCGGACCACAGCAGCAGCGTGGTCGCTTTCAGCGGCGGCCGGTACAGCACGAAATCGCCGTAGCGCGCGACCAGATAATCGATCACGTCCTGGTCGCTTGCGCCCCGCCGCATCTGCTCGCGAATCTCGTTTCTCAGATCCACCGCCAGTTCCGCCTGCGATTCGGCAAGGGTCTGGTTCTGGCATACCAGGCAACGAAGTTCCCCGGCAAGGACCATCAGGCGTTCTTCCAGCACCGGATCGTCGGCGGCAGGCGGCGCTTCCCTGGCAAATGCAGCGAAAGGAACAACCGCGAGCAGCGTGACCGCCATCAGCATGCGCATCGTCATCCGGACCCTTTTCAACATCATGTGAGGAGCGGCAGGCGTTGTCACCGCGCCGCCGCGGCGCCCGCCTCGCGCAGGAGCGGTTCAGACGCGGGTGCGCGAAGCGGTTTGCCCACGGCAATGCGGTACCTGCGATCGAAAACGGCAAGCAGACCTCCCAGTGCCATCAGCAGCCAGCCCGCCCAGATCCATTCGACGAACGGCTTATGAAAAATGCGCACGACCCAGGTCGTTGCGTCGAGTGGCTCGCCAAATGCCACGTAGAGATCGCGGTAAAAGCCCCAATCGATCGCTGCCTCCGTCATGGGGTTTTTCTGCGTCGGGTAGCTCCGCTTTTCCGGATACATTACCGTCACGGCGCGCCCGTCCCGGGTGACGCTGATCTCGCCGCGCGACGCAATGTAGTTGGGGCCTGACACCTCGGAAAGGCGCTCGAGCCGGAAGCCGTAGCCACCGACTTCAACGCTGTCGCCGACGCCCATGCGCACGTCTTTTTCGGTCTCGTAACCCTTGACCAGGGTGGCGCCCGCGATGAACACGGCAACACCGACATGCGCCAGCAGCATGCCGTAGTAACTGCGCGAGTTGGCGCCGAGCTTCGCGAGAATGCTCCCAGAATCGCGGGAACGGCGCAGGCGTTCCAGCAGTCCGGCCATGCTGCTCGTCACGATCCAGGCGGCCATCAGCAGCCCCAAACTCACCGGCGCGCTCCATCTTCCCATCGCAAACGGCAGCAGCAGCGCGGTCAGCAGGCCGACGACGAACGCCCAGCGCAAGCGCGTCGCGAGATCGGGCAGGCTCGCTTTTTTCCAGTTTGCGATCGGGCCGACTCCCATCAGGAACATCGCCGGCGCCATCAGCGGAACGAAAACCGTGTCAAAATATGGTCGTCCCACCGAAATCTTTCCCAGTTCAAGCGCATCCAGCACCAGCGGATAGAGCGTGCCGAGCAGCACCGAGCCCGCCGCCACCGCCAGCACCACGTTGTTCAACAGCAGCATCGACTCGCGCGAAACCGGATGGAAGGTCCCGCCGAGACCGATGCGTTGGGCGCGCGTCGCGAACAGCAGCAACGCGCTACCGATGACGATACCCAGGAATACGAGCACGAAGATGCCGCGCGCAGGATCGGTGGCGAAAGCATGGACCGAGGTGAGCACACCCGAGCGCACCAGGAACGTTCCGAGGAGACTGAAGGAAAACGTGAAGATCGCAAGGAGCACCGTCCAGCCTTTGAACGCGCCTCGTTTCTCGGTCACCGCCAGCGAATGGAGCAATGCCGTACCCACCAGCCAGGGTATGAACGAGGCGTTCTCGACCGGATCCCAGAACCACCAACCGCCCCAGCCCAGTTCGTAGTAGGCCCAGAGGCTGCCGAGCGCGATGCCGAGAGTGAGAAACATCCACGCGAGCATGGTCCAGGGACGCGACCAGCGCGACCAGGTCGCGTCGAGCCGGCCGCTGAGCAGCGCCGCTATGGCAAACGCAAACGCGACCGAAAAGCCGACGTAACCCATGTAGAGCATCGGCGGATGCAGGACCATGCCGATATCCTGCAGCAGCGGATTCAAGTCGCGCCCGTCCGCGGCGGCCGGAATCAGCCTCTCGAACGGGTTCGAGGTGAACAGCATGAAGGCGAGAAAACCCACGCTTACCAGCCCCATCACTCCTACAGCGCGGGCCACGAATTCCTCGGGCAGATGCCTGCTGAAGCGCGCGACCGCGACGGTCCACCCGGCGAGGATCAGCAGCCAGAGCAGCATCGAGCCCTCGTGCCCGCCCCAGACGCCGGCGATGCGGTATTGCACCGGGAGCGAAGAGTTGGAATTCGATGCGACATAGAGCACCGAAAAATCGTTGCTGATGAACGCGTGCATCAGCGAGCCGAACGCGATCGCGACAAACAGGAACTGCCCCAGCGCGGCGGTGCGCCCCATGCGCATCCACGCGAGGTTGCCGCGTGCGGCGCCCACCAGCGGGAAAATACCCTGCGCCAGAGCGACCAGCAGGGCAAGAATGAGTGCGAAATGGCCGATTTCGGGGATCATCAGTTCGACGCTCCTACGAGACCGGTCTGCTCCAAGACGGCTACCACAGCTTCACCGTGTCGGGAACAGGGGCTTCGCTCGCGCCGAATTTGGGTACGAAAGCGGGTGTGTAAGCGCGGTACGTTGCGTATTCCTCGCCGAACTGGTCCTGCGCTTCGCGCTCCTCGCGCCGAGCCAGGAGCACGTACATGAACACCAAAACCGGAAACATGGCGAGCGTCACGATTGTCGGCCACTGCAGCAGGAAGCCGAACATGATCAGGACGAACGCGACGTACTGGGGGTGCCGGACGTAGGAATAAGGCCCCGCCGTGGCGAGGTGGCGGCGACGTTGCGCGGGATGGAGGATCCGCCACGCGCGGGCCAGCAGCCAGAAGCCGCAGACCATGAATACGGTGCTCAGGAAGTGGAACGGCCCGGCATGCGGGTTGGAACGCCAGCCGAACATGACTTCGAGCAGGTGTCCGGAGTCGTGCTCGAGGAAGTTAACATCCGGAAACCTGCTGATCAGCCATCCGGAAAGGAGGTAGATGGTCAACGGGAAGCCGTACATCTCGACGAACAGCGCGACGATGAAAGCCGAGAACGCCCCAAACGAGCGCCAGTCGTGCTGGGTGCGCGGCCTGGCAAAACTGAACGCAAAGACGATGAACAGCAAGGAGTTGAATGCGACAACCGGCCACAGTCCGTAGGCGGGCGAGTGAGTCATTTCTCAGCGTTTTCCGAAACTCTCAAGCAGACGCCATCGCGCCGGGAATCCCCGTCGGACGGCCGCTAACAGGAGAAACACCCTAGTGCTGGTGTCCCGCGCCGCCGACAACGGCGTTCTTGGATTGAGATCCCTCGCCCTCAGGGCGCTTTTCGCCCCCGCCATGCCCGCCGCCGCCACAGCAGCCTCCATGACCGCCGCGGCGCATCATAAGGACCATGCCTATACCGAGCGCCAACCAAATCCAGTTCTGCGATAGCCATTCCATGATTTTTCCTCAGTTAAGAAAGCGCGAGCCTGCGAGCGACCATCGCTGCCGGGGCCGAAGGCAGGCGAACACAAAGACGGTCCGCTGCGCCCCTCCCTTGGCGAGGATCGCAATTTGCAGACGCCGTTTCATTTGCCCGGACCGCTGTCTCGCGAAGCGATGGATGCCGATTCCGGGACGCGTGAAACCAAACCGGACGCCTACTTTGCCGGCTGCAGCACGGTTGTCGTGAGAAGGCCGTTGACGCGCTCCGCAGCGAACCGAATCTTGTCGCCCGCCCTGAATTGCGTGAGCCGTCCCGATTCCCTGACGCGTACCACCATGGTCATCGGCGGCATGCCCAAGCTATTGTGCTGGCCGTGCATGACAGTCAGCTTGCCCGCCGCCGGATCAACCCACCTGACTTCGCCCTCTACCAGGTCCGACCTTTCGAATCGGCCCTCCACGGCCTGCGCGCCGCGTTCAACCGCGACCGTCGGTTCTCCGCGGTTGCCCGCCGGGACGCTTCCCCCGCCCGCATTGACGGCAAATGCGATAGACGCACCCGCGGGCAGCAATATCGAGGCAAGAACCCGCTTCACGAAAATCTCCTCTTCAAATTGGCTGCTCGATACCGACCAGCCAGACATCGCACGCTGCGACGCCGACTTCCTGCAACGGGCGGCGCCCTGAAACTCCCCAGGCAACGCCTGATCGCCCGTGCCATATCCGACGCAGGCATCATGCGTGCGCATCTCCGACGGGAATCTGACGCGTAGATTACTTTTCCGTAATCAAGCATCGTTCGGGATCATTCGCCCCCTTGGGCACGCCGCCAAGCCGACCGGATGTCTATGCCGGACGGCTTCGCTGTAGTTCAACCGCTCTTATGCGACAAGGTCCGCGACAAGAAAAGTCCCGGCTTTCGTCGGGCTTTAAGGCGCTCCCTTAGTCACTTACGAGTTAACGGTTGACGATTCTGGCGAAGAATTTGGTGTTGTATACGTCTCGTGTTTTCGATCAGTTGCAACTTCGCAACTGATCGAAAACACGAGAATGAAAAAGGCAAAACCAGCCTCTTTGGTTCCGGCTTGTCCGGCTCAGGAGGAGGAGAGACGCCGCGCGGAGACCTTTTTCCAGAATTCAGGCGGCCTTTTTCTTCGCGTCCTTGAGGACCGTGGTCGCGGCGGCGAAGTTCGTTTCCGCGAGTTCGGAGGCCTGCTTGGTCAAGCGGCTGATGCTGTCATAGGTCGAGTTGGCGACGGCGAGCGCCGATTTCACCGCGGCAACCGCGACGTCGGAGCCCGCCGGCGCGTTCTTGGAAACCTTGTCGAGGTAGCCGACGATGTTCTTGTTGAGCTCGCCGGTTTGCGCCACGGCGAACTCGCTCATCTCGGCCTGTGTCCGGGTCGCAATCTCGTAGACACTGCGCGTATAGGCGACCGCTTTTACGAGCGCGGGTTGGGCGGCCGTGGCGCTCAGGGCTGCGAACTCCTGCGCATCCTTGGCGCCGAACAGCTTCCTCGCGTGTTTGACGCTTTCCTCGAAGGCCGCCTTTGCGACGCCGAAGTTCAGGGCGGAAAGCCGCTCCAGCGCGGCAAACTGGATGTTCGCCAGACCGATCAGGGTTTCGACGCCGGCTTTGTTGGTGGCGGCGATTTGTTCAGCGGTTACGTACATGTGCATCTCCTTCGTCAGCATATCGGGTTTGGTTTACGAAACCGCTCTTATGCGACAAGGTCCGCGACAAAGCCTGCAATGCCAGCACCGTGCCCGTCAGAGCCTGCACGTCGGCAGCCACGCCTTCGCGGGCGTGCGGCGAGGTGGTTTCGAAATCGGTTCGCCGCGCTGTGGACGACTGGGGCAGATCCCAGCGGCTGAGTCCAGGCAATGCACGCCATGCGCGTCGTTCGTCCTCCAGCAGCCGCGCCGCGTGCTCCAGGGCTTCTGAAGCGAGTTTGACCGTGCGTGGCGTTGTGTCGCTGGCGTCCAGAATTCGCCGCAGGAACTGAGTACAGTCCGACTCGGTGTGCAAGGCGACCATGAGAGCCTCCCTGGACACGTCCAGCCCGCTCGCAGGGTCGACGATGCCACCAGGGTCTTTGGCAGAAGCAGCGGCCTGGAAATGAGGGCCGGACGCACCCGACTGTTGCCCCGCATCCATCCAATCGAGGTAAGCCGCAGCGAATTCCTCGCTGACGTCCACTCTGGTCTCCCGGATACCGCTGTGCGCAAGCGAACCAAACCCCGGTGCCCAGCTATCTGCATTGGTCCATTCCAGGTATGCCCTGATCCAATTGGCGGTGCTTCTTCTCTGATTCATTGCTCTGACCTCCTCAGGATGTCGGCAAAAGCGTGAGCCGGCGAGCGACCGTCGCTGCAGGGGCCAAAAGCCGGCGTGCACAGAGACGGTTCGATGCGCCCCTCCCCTGGCGAGGATCGCAATTTGCACACGCAGTTTCATTTGCCCGGTCCGCTGTCTCGCGTAGCGATGGATGCCGGTTCCGGGACGCGGGAAGGCAACGCCAGCTCACCCGTGACGCGTCCGATGCAGGCATCATGTGCGCGCGTCTCCGACGGGAATCTGACGCGGGAATTACTTTTCCGCAATCAAACATCGTTCGGGGTCGTTCGCCCCCTTGGGCACGCCGCCAAGCCGACCGGATGTCTATGCCGGCCGGCATCGCCGTAATGGCGCATGCACGTCACCGGCGGGCGCTGTTACCAGCGGGGTGCTTGACCGAAACCTGACGCGGTGATTACATCTCCGTAATCTTTCATGCCGGTCAGGTCGTTCATGCACAATGCAAGCGGGCAAATGGATTGCGGAGCGCGACGATGAAAATCCTGATCGTCGAAGACGAGCAAAAAACCGGGGATTACCTGAAGCAGGGACTCTCGGAGGCCAGCTTTGTGGTGGATCTCGTCCGGGACGGCGTGGACGGCAGGCACTCCGCTTTGAGCGAGGACTACGACCTCATCGTGCTCGACGTGATGCTCCCCGGATTGGACGGATGGGGGGTGCTGCGGGCGATCCGCGATGCCGGCAAGAACATGCCGGTGCTCTTTCTCACCGCGCGCGACCAGGTCGAGGAACGCGTCAAGGGCCTGGAGCTGGGTGCGGATGACTACCTGGTGAAACCGTTCGCGTTTTCCGAGCTGCTCGCGCGGGTACGCACGTTGTTGCGCCGCGGGAAGGCGAAGGAACCGGAAGTGCTCAAGGCAGCCGATCTGGAATTGGATCTGTTGCGCCGCCGCGTGACGCGTGCGGGCAGGCGGATCGAACTTACCGCGAAGGAATTCGCCCTGATGGAGCTCCTGATGCGGCGCCAGGGCGAAGTGCTGCCGCGTTCGCTGATCGCCTCGCAAAT
>Ga0156282_1059_pt1 | contig 11899 bp, 12 predicted proteins | sample RifCSPlowO2_12_FD_107931 | JGI IMG/M metagenome (GOLD analysis project Ga0156282, IMG submission 107931) | Betaproteobacteria bacterium RIFCSPLOWO2_12_FULL_62_13b
CTGGGCGCGCCAGCCGCGACCACGCCATCATCTGCGGCCACTGGTCCACGCTGGGGCTGAAGCTGCGGCCCGACCTGGTTGCCCTGGACAGCGGCTGCGTGTGGGGCGGAAGCCTGAGCGCGTTGCGCCTGGAGGACAGAAAATTGTTCCAAATTCCCTGCGAGCAGTGCCAGGTGCCGGGCGCATAGCGCGGGCGCGCTGCCGGCGACCCGTGGCGCATGCCGGCACAGCTACTGCCATTGTCTGTAAGAACAAGAGGAAAAAACCATGAGCGACTGCGTATTCTGCAAGATCGTCGAAGGACAAATTCCATCGACCAAGGTGCATGAAAACGGGCTAACGCTCGCCTTCATGGACATCGGCCAGGTCAACCCCGGCCACGTATTGGTGGCGGTGAAGCCGCACGTCGAGAATATTTACGGCTTGGATGACAAGCTCGCTGCGGCGGTGTTCCAGACCGCTACGCGTGTGGCGCGGGCAGTGAAAAAGGTGTTCGCGCCCGAGGGCGTGACGCTATACCAAGCCAACGGCCCTGCCGCGGGCCAGACCGTATATCACTTTCACCTGCATATCGTGCCGCGATACGACAAAGACGGCATGCACCTCACCTGGCCGGCGAAGAACCCGCCGCGCGAGCAACTGGAGGCGAATGCCGCCAAGCTACGCGCGGTGCTGGAGTGAATAACCCATTACGGAATTAATGCGTCACCCGCGTCACGCCACCACCGGAGAGCAGACGCACCCGCTCGCCCGGCCGGAAAACTTCGTCGGCTTCCTGGGTGATCGCGCGCAGTTCACCGTTGTCGAGCTTGACCGTAATCTCCTGGCCCGGCTTCTTGGTCGCACCCTGCTCGATCGCATTGCCGGCTACGCCGCCTGCGACCGCGCCGAGGATAGAACCGATGGTGCTGCCCTTGCCGCCGCCGATATTGCTGCCAGCTACGCCGCCCACCACGCCGCCGGCTACTGCGCCGACGCCGCTCCTGGAGCCTTCAATACTGACCTGGCGCAGGCTTTCAACCACGCCCATGCGCACCGTCTGCTCCTGACGCGCCTGGCCGCTTGAATAGACGCTGCCCGAACTGGTGCTGGCGCAACCGCTAACGACGGCGGATGCAACCAGAGCGCCTACAATTGCCAGCCTTGCTGAAATCTTCATATCCGGTCCTTTCACCCTAACTGCGCGTTGAAATGCTGGCGGTAGAGTGCCTCGATCTCGGCGCGCGTGGCACGATGGTTTTGCCCGCCGCGCGCGCCTATCTTGAGTGCGCCCATAAGCGAGGCGAGCTGCCCGGTCGAGCGCCAATCCATGCCTTCGGCAATGCCATACAGCAGACCGGCGCGATAAGCATCCCCGCATCCGGTCGGATCGACGATGTTATCAACCTTAACGCACGGAATCTCCAGTCGTTGACCCGCCGTGTGAATCTCAGACCCCGCGCTGCCATGGGTCACGATCAGCGCTTGCACCCGTTTCGCCAGATTTGCGATCGATTCGCCCGTCCGCTGTTCCAGCATCTTGCCCTCGTACGAATTGACCGCGACATAGCCGGCAAGTTTCACGAAGTCGAGCAACTCCGCGCCGGAGAACATGGGCAGCCCCTGGCCCGGATCGAAAATGAAGGGTATATTCTGCTCTTTCAGTTCGCGCGCGTGCTGCAGCATGCCCTCGCGCCCGTCGGGGGAAACGATGGCGAGCGCGACATCTCCCGCCGCAGAAACACTATTAAGATGCGAATGATCCATCGCCCCCGGATGAAAAGCCGTGATCTGGTTGTCGTCGAGATCCGTAGTGATGAAAGCCTGCGCGGTGTAAGTGCCGGCGACTTCGCGCACGTGCGTGCGCGCAATGCCGAGCGCGTCCAGCCGCCTGTAATAGGATTCCGCGTCCTCGCCCACGGTGGCCATGATGAGCGGCTCGCCACCGAGCATGCGCAGGTTGTAGGCGATATTCGCGGCACAGCCGCCGAATTCGCGCCGCAGGGCCGGTACCAGGAAAGCCACGTTGAGCATGTGAATCTGGTCGGGCAGGATATGCTCGCGGAAGCGCCCCTCGAACACCATGATGTTGTCGTAGGCGATCGATCCTAGTAGCAGGATGCGCATAATTTTTTGATTCCGTGATTATGAGCCCCGTAATGGGCTCCGCGTATGAATTAACAAGCGCCCAAGGATACCCGAAGTCGGCTCAGGGTCGGTTACAAAATGAGGGGATACCTCCCCTTGCTTCCGAGGACTTGCTGCAAAATTCATTTTGCAGCGGGTTCTTAAGGATAGAACAAATACAGGCGATAGCCGGTGGCCTTGACCTGTGATCCCTCGATGAACACCTTGATCGCGACTTCAGTATTGGCGGCGATCCCGGCCTGCGCGTTGACGGCTTTGCCGAGGTAATCCTGCGGCGCGAGCACGCGCCGCACTAGCGGCTGGTCCTGGGAGTCGGTGAGCGTCAATTCGAGCAGCGGATGCTGCTGCGCGAAGATTGCGCGGTTCTTGATTGTCGCTGACAAGACCATTACGTTGGGGTTGGTCGTGTCGGCCTGCAGGTCGGAGGCTTCGATGCTTATCATCTCGATGCGCCGTGGCAGCGGCAGTTCGCAACCAAGGCGTGCGCACAGCGCTGCTACGTAGGGCTTGGTCTCGGGGAAGAGCAAGGCAATGGTGCTGCGGTAGTGATACGCCGCCTGCGCGAGCAATGTCAGCAGCAACAGGAGCGCGCCCAGTAACCAGGGCCACCGGCGCGCAGGCTTGGCCGGCTGCGCAGCCGCGACCGTCCCGAAATCAAAGGCGCCTGCGCCGGAAGCTGCCTCGGTTTCGACCATTACCGGCTGCGGCAATGCGGACTCCAGTATTGCCGCAGCCGGCGCTTTGGCTTCTATCGTTTCCGGCACACGATCTGCGGCGGCAGCATCGACGCGCGGGGCTTCAAACTCCGGTGTCGACCGAGGCGCGCGCGCCGGGGCGATCTCTTCGATCAGATACTCGAGCGCATTGAATACCCGGCTGCAGTTGCCGCAGCGCACCTGCCCGGCGCGCGCAGCGAGCTGCTCCGCGTGCACGCGAAAATGGGTATGACAGGAGGAGCATTGGGTAATCATGGCCGCAAGCCTTCCAACAGCACCCAGCCCTCGTCACTGGCGCTTACGCGCATCGCAAACCATGGCGCGTAAGCGTTCATCACCTCCTCCGCCTGCTCCTCGACTATGCCCGACAGCGCAATGCGCCCTGCCTTGCTCATGTACCCCACAAGCAGCGGCGCGAGCTGTATCAGCGGATTGGCAAGGATATTCGCGGCCACGAGGTTTGCCTGGAAATTAGGCGTCGTCTCCGTGCTGACAAAACGCGCGTCGACCCGGTTGCGCGCGGCATTCGCGCGCGCCGCGACGAGGGCCAGTGGGTCGACGTCCACGCCCAGCGCTTCGCGCGCGCCGAGGCGCAGCGCGGCAATGGCTAATATACCCGAACCGCAGCCGTAATCCAGAATGCGTTCGCCGCCGCGGACTATCCGCTCCAACCACTGCAAACATAGCCGCGTCGTCGGATGACTGCCGGTGCCGAAGGCAAGACCAGGGTCGAGCACAAGATTAATCGCATGAGGATCCGGCGCCACCGCCCAGGAGGGCACGATCCACAGCTTGTCCGAAATGCGGATCGGCTCGAACTGCGACTGACTGAGCCGCACCCAATCCTCGTCCCCCACGAACTCGGCGTGGTAGTGCGGCAACGACTCCAGCCCTACCTGCACGCAAGCGGCGGCGATGATTTGCTCGGGATCCGCCCCTTGCTCGCACAACGCCTTGATCAAACTCTGCGGCCAGGCGCCCTCTGCTGCTTCGCCCGGCTCGCCGTAGAGCGGGGCCTCCGTGGCGGTGCCGGCATTGGCATCCTCCACACTGACCGACTGGGCACCGTGCGCGAGCAGGGCGTCGCTCAACGCATTGGCCACGCGCGCGTCGGTACGCAGTGTGAGCGACACCCAAGCCAGGGGATCACCCTTTTTCGACCTTTTGCTGGGCGAGCTTTTGTTCGAGATAATGGATGCTCGTGCCGCCCTTGATGAAGCGCTCGTCTAGCAGCAGCGCTTGGTGCAGCGGGATGTTGGTCTGGATGCCCTGCACCGCCATTTCTGACAGCGCGATACGCATGCGGCGTAATGCCTGCTCGCGCGTTTCACCGTAGGCGATGACCTTGCCAATCAGGGAATCGTAGTCGGGCGGCACAAAGTAGCCCTGATAGATGTGCGAGTCAACACGGATGCCTGGCCCGCCGGGCGGATGGTAGGAGGTGATGCGCCCGGGCGAAGGCGTAAACTTGAATGGGTCTTCGGCGTTGATGCGGCACTCGATGGCATGCCCGCGCAGCACCACGTTGCGCTGGCGGATGCGCAATTTTTCACCCGCCGCGACGCGGATCTGCTCCTGCACCAGATCCAAGCCAGTGATCATTTCGGTGACCGGGTGCTCGACCTGGATGCGTGTGTTCATTTCGATGAAATAAAACTCTCCACCCTCGTACAGGAATTCGAACGTGCCGACGCCGCGATAGCCGATCTTGCGACAGGCTTCGGCACAGCGCTCGCCGATGCGGATGCGCTGACGCTCAGTTATGCCCGGCGCGGGCGCCTCTTCGATGATTTTCTGGTGCCGCCGCTGCATGGAGCAGTCGCGCTCGCCCAGGTAGACGACGTTCTTGTATTCGTCGGCGAGCACCTGAATCTCGACATGGCGCGGGTTCTCAAGGAACTTTTCCAGGTATACCGCGGGATTGCCGAAAGCGGCCTGCGCCTCCTCGTGCGTCAGGTTTACCGCCGCGAGCAGCGCCGCTTCGGTGTGCACTGCGCGCATGCCGCGTCCGCCGCCGCCGCCCGAGGCCTTGATGATCACCGGATAGCCGACTTTGCGCGCGATCTTGAGGATTTCGTCGTTCTGTTCGGGCAAGGCCCCTTCGGCGCCGCTCACGCAGGGCACGCCCGCCTTGGCCATCGCCGCCTTGGCGCTGATTTTGTCACCCATCAGGCGTATCGTTTCGGGACGCGGACCGATGAAAACGAAGCCGCTTTTTTCGACACGCTCGGCGAAGTCGGCGTTTTCCGAAAGAAAGCCGTAGCCGGGATGAATGGCCTCGGAATCGCTCACCTCCGCCGCGCTGATGATCGCCGGAATATTAAGGTAGCTCGCCGAGGACTGCGCCGGACCGATGCATACCGACTCATCGGCGAGCTTGATGTACTTGGCCTCGCTGTCGGCCTCGGAATGCACCATGACGGTCTTGATACCCAGCTCGCGGCAGGCGCGCTGGATGCGCAGGGCAATCTCGCCGCGGTTGGCGATGAGGACTTTCTTAAACATCGCGAAGAATGAAATCCGCGGGCGTATGGGACGGATCGATGGCAACCAGGCATCGGCGGCCAGCCGAAGCGCGCGCACCGAAGATTAGGGCGATCCCTCCCACGCCTCGCTCCTCGTGCCTCAATCTATGACCACCAGAGGTTCGCCATACTCGACCGGTTGGCCATTCTCGACGAGAATCGCCTTAATGACCCCGTCCTTGTCGCACTCGATCTCATTCAGCAGCTTCATTGCCTCGATGATGCAAATGGTGTCGCCCGACTTGACCGTGTCGCCTACTTCGACAAAAGTCTTGGCCCCAGGAGAGGGCGAGCGGTAGAAAGTACCCACCATGGGTGACTTGACCACGTGACCCTGGGACGCGACAGCGGCAACCGCCGACGCCGGCGTCAATCCAGGTGCTGGCGTTGGCGCTAGAGCCGGCGCGGGTGCCGAATAGGCGACGGCTGGGCTGTTGCTCTTGACGATCTTCACCTTTTCCTCGCCCTCGGTGACCTCCAACTCGGAAATGCCCGATTCCTGCACCAGGTCTATCAGCTTTTTCAGTTTGCGCAAATCCATGGCTGTTGCTCCTTACTGCGCGGTACCAGCCGGACGCGCTGGAATCCGCGAATGCCAGGGCCTAGGTCTGCTGCAGAATGAACTGTAGCGCCAACTCGTAGCCGCGGCTGCCCAGGCCGCAAATCGTTCCAGCCGCCTGGTCGGAAAAATAGGAGCGGCGGCGAAACGGCTCGCGGGCGTGGATGTTGGATAGATGAACTTCGATGAACGGGATCGCCACTCCCGCCAAGGCGTCGCGCAGGGCGACGCTGGTATGGGTGAGGCCGGCGGGATTGATAATCAAATAGGCGACTTGCTCTTTCCTGGATTGTTGCACCCGGTCGATGAGTGCCCCCTCGTTATTGCTTTGAAAGCAGACCACGGTCGCGCCCGCCGCCTTGCCCAGCGCGATCAAGCGCCGATTGATATCGGCCAGAGTTTCGCGACCATAGATCTCCGGCTCGCGGGTACCTAACAGGTTCAAATTCGGCCCGTGCAATACCAGTATTTTCTTCGGGCCTTGCATTGTGCGAGCTGCGGCTTGAGGCGTAACCGCGCCAGATATTTTTTTCGGCATATCTGCATAGTTTGCCGCAAATAGGTATTAATTGTCCAGTTTTTCGAAGGAGTTTGAAGAAATTAATTGAGTTTACAATGGACTATCTAGCAAGTAATGGGACCAGCACCGCGCCCAGCGAGGCCTCGGTCAGTGCCCCTGCGTGGGCGCGCGCCACACTTCCAGCTCGATCGAGCACTACGGTAAAGGGTAGCACCTCAGCGCGATTACCCAAGTCCTTGGCCATGCTGAGGGTTTCCACGCCACCGATGAGCAGAACGTAGTCAATGCGCATCTCTTTTGCGTAATCTCGTATTTTATCGACATTATCAAAGGCGATGCCTACAACTTTAACTCCGTTAGACGCATATTTTACTTGCACCTTCATCAGTGCCGGAATTTCCTCCCGGCAGGGCGCGCACCAGGTCGCCCAGAAATTCACCACCAACACTTTGCCGCGCCATTGCGAAAGCGTCTGTGGCTTGCCGCTTAGGTCGGGCAGCGATGTCGACATCAACCTCTGGGCTGCGCCTTCGGCCGCCGGGGAGATCAGGCCCCCCCGGTTGAAATAGAAGCCGGCAAGGCCGGCCAGTGCCGCCACCACCACGAATACGCCGGCTTGGAGCCGCCTATTCACCGCTGGCGACCAAGGTCCGTACCGCATCCAGGCCGGCACGCTCAATCGGACGACCGGAGGGGGAAGTCTTCACGCTGCGGCGCTCATCGTCGGGCCAGTAGACAGCGACCCGGACCGGTGTGCCCTCCCAGTTCATGGACAGCACGCTTACTGCCCGCTCCTGATTCCCGCTGTAGTGCCGCAATTCCGAGGTTTGGTAGGGGATATTGCGGTTGAGCAGAAAAATCTCCAGATCCTTGCCGCTGTCGGCAAATACCTGAAGGTCGATGTCGGCATAGCGCCCGGCCGTGCCCCTCAATACCGGGCCGGTGAGGTAGGGCTTAAAATCGGCGAGTTGCTCCATCGCCGCCAGCGCTTGGCTGCGCAAAAAACGCACCCGCTCGCGCTGCTCCTCGCCTTGGTACAGCGATTGGTACAGGCGCAGCTCGGTCTCGATCTCGTCGTTAGCGGGCAAGGACTGGGTGTCGCCGGCGCCGAGTTGGCGCGCCGCCTTGCGTTTGGCCATGGCGAAATCCTCGATGCCGTCTTCAGCCATGATGCGAGCCGCAACCGCGGCGATCCGAGTGCGCATGTTTTGTTGCTTGGACTTTTGTTCCTTGGGCATGGCAGCGCTCCGCGCGTAAGCGGAAAGGAATCATAGCGCAGCGGGGCGGCAACCGAAATACGGTAAACTCCCGACGAGCGTCATTTCGTTGCCGCAGGCCGGAAAATCTGCCTGCAACAAAAGCGGATTCCCCGCTTCTACGGGATGACAGATCCGGCACGAAACCAACGACCTTGTCCATGCATATCCACATCCTCGGCATCTGCGGCACCTTCATGGGCGGCATCGCCGCGATCGCGCGCCAAGCGGGCCACAAGGTCACCGGCTGCGATGCCAACGTCTATCCGCCCATGAGCAACCAACTCGAGGACCAGGGCATAGACCTGATTGAAGGTTACGACAGCGAGCAAATCCGGATAAGTCCTGATTTGTGGGTGATCGGCAACGTCGTCACCCGCGGTACCCCTTTGGTAGAAGAAATCCTCGATCGCGGCGAGCCCTATATCTCCGGTCCGCAATGGCTGGCGGATAACGTTTTGCGTGATAAGTGGGTGCTCGCAGTCGCCGGCACCCACGGCAAGACAAGTACGTCCTCGATGCTCGCCTGGATCCTTGAGGCGGTCGGCAAGAGGCCTGGTTTTCTCATAGGTGGCGTGCCGCAAGATTTCGGCACTTCCGCCCGCCTGACCGATTCCCGGTTTTTTGTGATCGAGGCGGACGAGTACGATACGGCCTTTTTCGACAAGCGTTCGAAATTCGTGCATTACCGTCCAAAAACAGCAGTTTTGAATAACATTGAGTTTGATCATGCAGATATCTTTCATGATCTTGCTGCTATCGAACACCAATTTCATCATTTTGTTCGAATTGTTCCAAAGTCGGGCCTGCTTGTCGTCAACGGCGCTGATCAGGCTCTGGCGCGGGTGTTGAAGCTGGGCTACTGGACTCCCGTAGAGTACTTCGGCACCAGCGGCAGTTGGCAAGCCGAGCCGCTGAACGCCGAGGCCTTCCGTGTCAGCCTCGCCGGACAAGAGCAGGGCAGGGTGTGCTGGGAACTGCTGGGTCAGCATAACCGGAGCAATGCGCTTGCGGCGATCGCCGCCGCCCGTCACGTTGGAGTGCCCGCTGGCGCAGCCTGCGAAGCGCTGAGCCGTTTCGGCAGCGTCAAACGCCGTATGGAGCTGCTCGGCACAGTGGGTGGCGTCGCGGTATATGACGACTTCGCGCACCATCCCACGGCGATCGCCACCACGGTGGCCGGCCTGCGGCAAAAAGTAGGCAAAGCGCGCATCCTCGCCGTGCTCGAACCGCGCTCCAACACCATGAAACTCGGGGTTATGAAGGAAGCGCTTCCCGGCAGCCTCGCCGAGGCCGATCTGGTGTACTGCTACCGCGCCAACCTGGGATGGAATCCAGCGGACGCGCTCGCTCCACTGGGCGCCAAGGCGGTCTGCCATGACAATCTCGCCGCCCTGGTTGCCGCGATCGCCGCTGAAGCCAAGCCCGGGGATCAAGTGCTGGTTATGTCCAACGGCGGTTTCGGCGGCATTCATCAGAAACTGCTCGATCGGCTAAATGCGGCTATCGCATTGCCAAAACGTTCGCCGACGGCCCAGTGATCGGGCTAGCATCACTCCGAATTGCTGATCTACCAGCACCGCTTCGATAGTTCGCCGGGCTTGCACAAGGCCCAGGTACTGAAACGCTCTATGGAGGAGCGCGGCGGGGGCGATCAACCTAGGAGCCTGTCGGACTTAGAAATTTGACGCAAAGCAGCATGCAGTAGCGCGCATTTAAAAGCGGTAAACGCTTCCTGGAAAATTTTAAAAGCAATCTAACGCTCTGTGGCGACCGAAATATCGTTAAGTCCGACAGGCTCCTAGAAGCGGAAATTAAGGCTCCCGTTTACGCGCAAGGTACGGAACCCAAAGGTTCTTCAATTGTTCCGCGATTCACCAAAACGGTGAATTCCTGAATGACCTCAACTAGTTGATATATTTTGTAATTACTCGTTTTCGTTTACCTCAACTGCAGTTTCTTGGGTGATAACCCTTGGGTAGACCGGCCTTCGAAATATGGCCATATAGCTCGGCGTCGGGGAAGGCCGCGAACGCCGTCTGGCGCACCTCGATCAGCTTGCCGATGTCGATACCGGTATTCACGCCCATGGACTCGAACATGAACACCAGGTCCTCGGTGACTACGTTGCCGGATGCGCCGGGCGCCCAGGGACAGCCGCCCAGGCCGCCCAGGGTGCTGTCGAAATTGCGCACGCCCGCCTCGTAGGCGGCGAGCGCGTTGGCCAGCCCGAGGCCGCGAGTGTTGTGAAAATGCGCTTCGATGTTGAAGTCCTTGCCGATGACTTTGCGCACTTTCCGGAACAGGCGCTTCACCTGCTCCGGGTTGGCGTAGCCCACGGTGTCGGCGACGCTGATGGCATCCGCTCCGGCCTCCTGCAATGCCGCTGCCACGCGCACTACGTCTTCTTCCGCCACCACGCCCTGCAGCGAGCAGCCAAAGGCGGTCGAGCATCCGCCCACCAGTTGCGCACGTTTGCTCTTTGCTTGCGATCTCACCAGATCGGCCATGCGGGCAAAGTCCTCGATCGCCTGCGCCGTGGTCTTGCGCACGTTGCTCATGCTGTGCGCCTCGGACACGGAGACGGGCACGGTGACCCGACGCGCGCCGGCGGCGAGGGCGCGCTCGCAGCCTTTGAAGTTGGGCACCAGCACCACCGGCGTCAAGCCTGGGATGGCATTGGCGTACGCAAGTACTTCCTCGGCATCGACGAACTGCGGGATGATCTTGGCCGGCACGAAGGAGCAGACCTCGATCGAGCGCACGCCGGCGGCGGCCTCGGCGCTGATCCAGGCCTTCTTCGCCGCGGTCGGCATGAAGCTCTTGGTATTTTGCAGCCCGTCGCGCGGGCCGACCTCGGTAATGGTCACCTCGACTGCGTTCATACGACTCCTTTCCGCTGCAAGGCGCGCGAATTCCGCTACGTTGCAGCCCAGTTTGGCCAAGTTTTACATAGTTTACTCTCTCGGCCGGGGCAGGGACATGACCGGACGCGCCCGGAATATGCGCGACGGTCCGTCGGCGCGGCGAAGCGCGGCTAGCGTATAATTTCAAGCTGCTGCGTTAAATCGGACGCAGCACAAGCGCCAGGCCCCTCAACCTGCCCGTCAAGTGTGGCGCCGGCGCTCGACCAACCCAATTCCTTCGGCCCTGATCCCATGAACGTGTTGTACGAAGAGACCGGCTCATTCAAGGTCGGCACCTTGCTCGCCGAAAGCGATGCGTCGCTGCAGGTGGAGGCGCCGCACGGCAAGAGGAGCAAGATCAAGGCGGCAAGCGTGTTGTTACGCTTCGAAGTACCGCCGCTCGCCCAACTCATGGACAAGGCCGAAGCGCTCGCCGCCGAGATCGATACCGAGTTCCTGTGGCAATGCTGCGGCGAAGCGGAGTTCGGTTTCGCCGACCTGGCGCGCGAGTATTGCGGCCATGCGCCCAATTCGCTGGAGGCCGCGGCCATCCTGATCAAGCTGCAATCGGCGCCAATGTACTTCTACCGCAAAGGCAAGGGCCGCTTTCGCGCCGCGCCCGCCGACACGCTTAAGGCAGCGCTTGCGGGCGTTGAAAGAAAGCGAGCGCAGGAGGCCCAGATCCGGGCGTGGGCGGACGAACTGCAGCGCGGCGTCGTGCCCGAAGCGCTGCACGTCATGCTGCCGCAATTATTGTACCGGCCCGATCGCAATCGCATCGAGACCAAAGCCCTGGAACTGGCCTGCGAAACGAGCGGGCTGTCGGCCGCGAAGCTCTTCGAGCGCGCCGGCGCATTGCCCTCCAGCCACGACTACCATCTGGGGGCGTTTCTATTCGAGTACTTTCCTGGTGAAAGCGGGGGGTTCGAGAGCATCGCCGCGGACGAGCCGCCCAACCTGCCGTTGGCCGACGTCGCGGCGTTCAGCCTGGACGACGCCAGCACCACCGAAATCGACGATGCATTTTCCCTGACACGACTTGCCAACGGCCGTTATCGCGTCGGCATTCATATCGCCGTGCCGGCACTGGGTTTCGCACCCGGATCCGCGCTGGACAAGATCGCGCGCGCGCGTCTGTCCACCGCCTACATTCCGGGCCGGAAGATCACCATGCTGCCGCCGCGGGTGATCGAACGCTACACCCTCGCCGAGGGTCGCGAATGCCCGGCGGTGTCGCTGTACCTGGACATCAACCCCTTGTCGCATATAGTGGAGGGGCAGGAAACCCGC
>Ga0156282_1246_pt3 | contig 11889 bp, 9 predicted proteins | sample RifCSPlowO2_12_FD_107931 | JGI IMG/M metagenome (GOLD analysis project Ga0156282, IMG submission 107931) | Betaproteobacteria bacterium RIFCSPLOWO2_12_FULL_62_13b
CAAGTTCGCGGACCTCAAGGTGGAGTGATGGGAACCACCACAAGAAATGCCTGACGGGGTCCCACTACAGACCTGCAACAAGTAAAGGCGCGCGACCGCAGGAATTGATGGATATAGACACTTGCGTTTTCGACGCTCGCAAGTGCTTGAATTTGGGGTGGCGGACGGGACTCGAACCCGCGACAACCGGAATCACAATCCGGGACTCTACCAACTGAGCTACCGCCACCGTCGAACAGCCAGGGAGCGCTACTGGCGCGCCCGGCGGGACTCGAACCCACAACCCCCAGCTTAGAAGGCTGGTGCTCTATCCGGTTGAGCTACGGGCACGCGGTCCACAAACTGGTCGGGGTGGAGAGATTCGAACTCCCGACCCTCTGCTCCCAAAGCAGATGCGCTACCAGGCTGCGCTACACCCCGAGGGCGGCGTATTGTACTGCGGCGGACCTCCCAATTCAAACCGGGAAAGTGGCCCAAAGTGATTGTGGGAACGCGGCTTTTTTTGGCTTGCTGGCCCCCCGCATTTCTGGTATCAAGTCACTTTACTCACCGGAGCGTGCTTTTGGAGCTTCTGCAAAAAAGCGTCGAGCCCTACGTGCCGAAGAAAGGCGAGCAGTACATGAACGCCGGGCAGCGAGCGCATTTCCGCAAGATCCTCGAGGCGGTGAAGGCAGAGCTGTCCCAGGATATAGTACGCACCGTCCACACCATGCAGGACGAGGCCACGCTGTTTGCGGATCCCAACGACCGGGCCACGCAGGAGTCGGACATGGCCCTGGAGCTCCGGAACCGCGACCGGGAGCGCAAGCTCATCAAGAAGATCGACGAGACCATCGCGAAGATCGATTCGGGCGAATACGGCTATTGCGAGAATTGCGGCGTCGAGATCGGCCTGAAGAGGCTGGAAGCGCGGCCGACCGCCACGCTGTGCATCGACTGCAAGACGCTGGACGAGCTGAGGGAAAAGCAGGTCGCCCGCTGACGCCCGCCGAACATAAGAAAAAAAGGGCCGCTCAGCGGCCCTTTTTGCTTGGGTACAGTGCTCAGTGGGACGGCTGCGTTTCGGCGGGCTGGTCCTGCACGGCCTTCATCGAAAGCCGCACCCGGCCCTTCTCGTCCGCCTCCAGCACCTTCACCTTCACGACCTGTCCTTCCTTCAGATGGTCCGACACGTTGTTGACCCGCTGCTGGCTGATCTGGGAGATATGCAGCAGGCCGTCCTTGCCGGGCAACAGCTGGACGATGGCGCCGAAATCGAGCAGCTTCAGCACCGTGCCTTCGTAGACCCGGCCCACTTCCACGTCGGCCGTGATGTCCTCGATGCGCTTCCTGGCGGCTTCGCCGCCCTCGGCGGAGACGCACGCAATGGAAATGGTGCCATTGTCCTCGATCTCGATGGTGGTACCGGTTTCCTCCTGGATTCCGCGGATGACGACGCCGCCCTTGCCGATCACGTCGCGGATTTTCTCGGGATTGATCTTCATCTTGAAAATGCGCGGCGCATAGTCGGATATTTCCATGCGCGAACCCTCCAGGGCCTGCTTCATCAGGGTGAGGATGTGCATGCGCCCTTCGCGCGCCTGGGTGAGCGCGACCTGCATGATTTCTTTCGTGATGCCTTCGATCTTGATGTCCATCTGGAGCGCCGTGACGCCCTTTTCCGTGCCCGCGACCTTGAAGTCCATGTAGCCGAGGTGATCCTCGTCGCCCAGAATGTCGCTCAGCACGGCGAACCGGTTGCCGTCCTTGATCAGTCCCATGGCAATGCCCGCGACATGGGCCTTCATGGGCACGCCGGCGTCCATCAGCGCGAGGCTTCCGCCGCACACCGACGCCATGGATGAAGAGCCGTTCGATTCGGTGACTTCCGAAACGACCCGCAGCGAGTAGCCGAACTCCTCGGGCGGCGGCAGCATGTTCACCAGAGCGCGTTTCGCGAGGCGCCCGTGGCCGATCTCGCGCCGCTTGGGAGCTCCGACGCGTCCCGTCTCACCGGTGGCATAGGGAGGCATGTTGTAATGCAGCATGAAGCGCTCCTTGTACTCGCCCTGGAGCGCATCGATGATCTGCTCGTCGCGTCCGGTTCCCAGCGTGGCGACCACCAGCGCCTGCGTTTCGCCGCGCGTAAACAACGCCGAGCCGTGCGTCCGGGGCAGCACCCCCACCCGGATGGAAATGGCACGCACGGTGCGCGTGTCCCGGCCGTCGATGCGGGGCTCGCCGTCCAGGATCTGGCTGCGCACGATTTTCGCCTCCAGCGCAAACAGCAGGTCCACCACATGATTGGCGTCGACCGGCGTCTCGGACGCGGCGAGCTTCTCCATGAGGTCCCTCACGATTTCGGCGCGGCGGGCGCTGCGCGCCTGCTTGCTGCGTATCTTGTAGGCCTCGCGCATCGGGCCTTCGGCAATCTCTGCGATTCTCGCCTTCAGCGCTTCGTCGGTCGGCTCGGGCTTCCAGTCCCAGTCGGGCTTCGCGCCCTGGTCGGCGAGCTCGTGGATCGCCTGTATGGCCGCCTGCATCTGTTGATGGCCGAAGACGACGCTGCCCAGCATCACATCCTCGGGCAATTCCTTCGCTTCCGACTCGACCATTAGCACCGCATGCTCGGTGCCCGCGACGACCAGATTGAGTGCGCTCTGCTGGAGCTGAGACGCAGTCGGGTTGAGAACGTATTGTCCGTCTATGTAGCCAACGCGGGCCGCACCGATGGGACCGTTGAACGGGATGCCGGAAAGCCTCAGCGCGGCCGACACACCGATCATGGCAGGAATATCGGGATCGACTTCCGGATTCACCGACACCACGGTCGCGACGACCTGGACTTCGTTATAGAAGCCGTCCGGGAACAGCGGCCGGATGGGGCGGTCGATGAGGCGGCAGGTCAGCGTTTCCTTCTCCGAAGGCCGGCCCTCGCGCTTGAAGAACCCGCCCGGTATCTTGCCGGCGGCGTAGGTCTTTTCGACGTAATCGACGGTGAGCGGAAAGAAATCCTGGCCGGCTTTGGGCTGCTTGGCCGCCACGACGGTGCACAGCACCACCGTGCCGTCCATGTTGACCAGCACCGCGCCGTGCGCCTGGCGCGCTATCTCTCCGGTTTCCAGTGTGACTTGGTGGGCGCCATAGCTGAATGTTTTCGTGATCGGGGTCAATGACATAGGGGTTCCTGTTTTGAGCGACGGCAGCCGGCCCATGGGCGGGCTCCGTTCGGGAAGGGCTACTTGATCACGGCGTGATCAAGCTAAAACGCCCACCGAGGTGGGCGTCATCATCACTTGCGCAGTTCCAGCTTGCCGATCAACTGCTTGTACTGATCGGCGTCGGTGCGCTTCAAGTAGTCGAGCAGCTTGCGGCGCTGGCTCACCATTTTGAGCAGGCCGCGGCGGGAATGGTGGTCTTTGACGTGCGTCTTGAAGTGGTCTGTGAGGCCATTGATCCGGGCCGTCAAAAGAGCCACCTGCACTTCAGGCGAACCGGTGTCGCCTTTGGCGCGCTGGTGCCGGCCGATGATCTCAGCTTTCTGCGCAACGGTAACAGGCATTCTCGCTCTCTCTTCTTTCTTCTGGCTTCAAGGGGCCGGATTTTAGCCTCAAATCAGAGGGTTCTCAAGCCGCATAGATCCTTGAAAGCGGCTCCGGAAAGGCGGCTTCAAGCTTTGCATGGACCGCCGTCTGCACGTCATTCAAGCACGGCCGGATCCGCGCTTTCGCCTTGCGCCGCGCCCGAGGGCAGAGCGCCCAGGCTCACCAGCCGCTTGGGTTGGATCCAGCCGCAGGCCTCCGCCGTGCCGGTGCCGAGGAACCCCATGCCCGTACCATAGACCCGTATGAGGCCCGGTTGCAGGTCCTTCCCCATGAATACGCGCTGGCCCTGAACGAAGCGGCCGGCGTCGGCCGGCGCCAGGCTCACCCGCGGGTGCTGCGAAAGCAAGGCGTCAACCGGCAGGAGGAGCCGGTCCCGTTCGGCCTCCGGCATCGCTTCCACCTGATCCATCGTATGCGCTTGCTGCAGGGAAAAACGCCCTATACGGTCGCGCACGAGACCCGATAGATGGGCACCGCACCCCAGCGCTTCGCCGATATCTTCAGCGAGCACGCGAATGTAGGTTCCCTTGCTGCAAGCCGCGTAGATCTCCAGGCGCGCACCGTGCAGCCCGGCCACATCCAGTGCGTGCACCGTGACGGGCCGCGCAACGCGATCGAGCGTGCGGCCCTCTCGCGCGTAGGCATAAAGCGGTTTGCCTTCGCGCTTCAGCGCCGAATACATGGGCGGGACCTGGAGGATCGAGCCGCGAAAGCGCTCGAGCACCGAGCGCACCTGCTCCTCGCCGGCCGAAACGGGCCGGTTCGAGATGACCTCGCCTTCGGCGTCCCCGGTGGTCGTGCACACGCCCAGCATCAGCTCAGCGCGGTAAGCCTTGTCGGATTCCAGCAGGCCGCCTGCAAACTTGGTCGCTTCTCCAAGGCAGACGGGCAGAAGACCCGAAGCCATGGGGTCGAGCGTGCCGGTGTGGCCGGCTCGCTGCGCGCGATAAAGCCGCTTGATATGCTGCAGGGCGGCGTTGGAGCCGAGGCCCGCCGGCTTGTCGAGCAGAAGAACGCCGTCGATGCGGCGCGAATGTCGTGGATTGCGCATGAGAGGCCCGCGTGCCGCGTGCCCGGGCAGGAGCTACTGCTCGCCCGAATCCCTGCCCGAAACAGCCCGATCGATGAGTTGGCTCAATTGCATGCCGCGTTCCACCGATTCGTCGAACATGAAGTGCAGCTCGGGCGTGTTGTGCACCTGCAGGCGCCGGCCAAGCAGCGAGCGCAGGAAGCCCGCGGCGCGACGCAGTCCCTCGTCCGTCTGGTGGCGCACTTCGGCATCACCGAAGGTCGTGTAGAAGACCTTTGCGTGCGCCAGGTCGGAAGAGACTTCCACGCCCGTGAGAGTGATCAGGCCGACGCGGGGGTCTTTCAGCTCGGTGCGTACGAGGGCCGAAAGCTCGCGCTGGATCTGGTCGGCCACCCGGCGGAGGCGCTGCTTGTTTGCCATCGGTGAAGGTTGGGCGGCGGGAGCAAGCCCGCCGCGGCTGGTCTAAAGGGTGCGTGCCACTTCCTGCACTTCATAGACTTCGAGCTGGTCGCCTTCCTTGATGTCGCTGTAATTCTTGAGCGACAAGCCGCATTCGAAGCCTGCCTTCACTTCCCGCACGTCGTCCTTGAAGCGCTTGAGCGAGTCGAGCTCGCCGTCGTGGATCACCACGTTGTCGCGCAGCAGGCGCACGCGTGCCCCGCGTCGCACGGTGCCCTCCTGCACCATGCAGCCGGCCACCGTGCCCACCTTGGAGATGCGGTAGATCTGCCGGATCTGGACCAGGCCGAGCACGTTCTCCTTCTTCTCCGGCGCGAGCATGCCGGACAACGCCGCCTTCACTTCGTCCACGGCCTCGTAGATGACGTTGTAGTAGCGGATATCCACGCCCGCGGCTTCGGCGAGCTTGCGCGCAGCGCCGTCCGCGCGGGTGTTGAACCCGATGATGACAGCCTTGGACGCCATGGCCAGATTCACGTCCGATTCGCTGATCGCTCCCACCGCGCTGTGGATCACGTTGACCTTGACCTCGTCCGTGGAGAGTCTGGACAACGCGTGAACCATCGCCTCCTGGGACCCCTGCACGTCGGCCTTGAGCAGCAGCGCCAGCACCCTGACGCCGCTCTCCTTCATCTGGTCGAACATGTCCTCGAGTTTGGCGGCCTGCTTCTTGGCGAGCTTCACGTCGCGGAACTTGCCCTGCCGGAACAAGGCGATTTCCCGCGCCTTGCGTTCGTCACCCAGGACCATCACCTCTTCACCCGCGGCTGGCACTTCGGTCAGACCGAGCAGCTCCACGGGAATAGACGGGCCCGCGGATTGCACCGGGCTTCCGTTCTCGTCGTTCATCGCCCGAACGCGTACGAAGGAGCTGCCCGCGAGCACGATATCGCCGCGCTTGAGCGTGCCGGACTGCACCAGCACGGTCGCCACCGGACCGCGTCCGCGGTCAAGGCGGGCTTCGATCACCAGGCCCTTGGCGGGGGCATCCAGCGGAGCGCCCAGCTCCAGAACTTCCGCCTGGAGCAGCACCTGCTCCAGCAGATCGTCCACCCCCTGGCCGGTCCGGGCCGAAACCGGCACGAACGGCGAATCGCCGCCGTATTCCTCGGGCACCACGCCCTGTGCGACCAATTCCTGCTTCACGCGATCCGGGTTGGCCTCGGGCTTGTCGATCTTGTTGAGCGCCACGACGATCGGCACGTTGGCGGCCTTCGCGTGATGGATCGCCTCGATGGTCTGCGGCATCACGCCGTCGTCGGCGGCCACCACCAGGATCACCAGGTCGGTCGCCTTTGCACCGCGCGCGCGCATCGCCGTGAACGCCTCGTGGCCGGGCGTATCCAGGAAAGTAATCATTCCGCGCTGCGTTTCGACGTGGTAGGCGCCGATGTGCTGCGTAATGCCGCCGGCTTCCCCCGCAGCGACCTTGGCGCGGCGGATGTAGTCGAGCAACGAGGTCTTGCCATGGTCGACGTGGCCCATCACGGTGACCACCGGCGCACGGCCCTGCAACTCCGCTTCGTGGCGTTCAGGGCTTTCGGCCAGATAGGCCTCGGGATCGTCCAGCTTGGCGGCGACCGCCTTGTGGCCCAGTTCTTCCACCACGATCATGGCCGTTTCCTGGTCGAGCACCTGGTTGATGGTGACCATGCTGCCCAGCTTCATCAGGGCCTTGATGACCTCGGCAGCTTTCACCGACATCTTGTGCGCAAGATCGGCCACTGTAATAGTCTCGGCTACGTGAATCTCGCGGACCAGGGGCTCCGAGGGCGCGGCAAAAGAGTGCGCGACCTGCTCCCGTACGTCGGTGCGATGGCGCGACCCTTTGGGGGTATGCCAGCCGGAGGCGCCTTGCACGTCGCCGCGCGTCTTGATGGTGCGGCGTTTGACGCTCTCGTCTTTCCAGACCGTGACTTCCTTTTTCTTCGGCTTCTTTTCGCCCTTGGGCGCTTCGCTCGCCTTCGCCTTGTGCAGAGTCGTGTCGGGCGCGGCCGGGGTAGCGGGCGCGGCCGGCTGTTCGGCGGCCTTCTTCGCCTCGGCTTCGCGCTGCTCCGCGAGGCGCCGTTCGCGTTCCTGCTTCTCGGCCTGCTCGGCAGCCTGCCGCGCCGCGAGCTCGTCCTGGCGCTCTCGCTCCTGCTGGCGCAAGGCGGCTTCGCGTTCGTCCACGACAGGTGCCGGCGGCGGCGGGGCAACCGGTTCGGGCGCCGCTGCGACCGCTTCGGGCGTATCGCGCTTCACGAACACGCGCTTCTTCTTGACTTCGACCTGGATGGTGCGCGCCTTGCCGCTCGCGTCCGACTTCTTGATGATCTCGGAAGTCTGCTTGCGCGTCAGCGTGATCTTGGTCTTCGGCTCTGCCGAACCATGCGCCCGGCGCAGGTACTCCAGGAGCCTGGTCTTGTCCTGTTCGGACAGGATGTCCTCGGCCACCCGCTTGTTGACCCCTGCAGCCCGGAGCTGCTCCAGCAGAACCGACGGAGGTACTTTCAGTTCGCCGGCAAATTGGGCGACGCTCGTATGTGCCATGTTGCTTTCTTACTCCTGCCCCTGCGCAAACCAGTGTTCGCGCGCCTTCATGATCAGGGCCTTCGCCCGCTCGACATCCATGCCCGTCATCTCGGTCAGGTCGTCCACCGACAGATCGGCCAGATCGTCCCTGGTCTTCACGCCCGAGTCGGCGAGCTTGCCGGCGAGCTCGCTGTCCATGCCTTCCAGCGTACGCAGGTCCAGCTCGGTTCTTTCCGCCTGCTCCTCGCTTGCAATAGCCTGAACGAGCAGTACGTCGCGGGCGCGGCTTCGCAGCTCGTTCACCGTCGACTCGTCGAGCCCCTCGATGTCCAGCATCTCCTGGATAGGCACGTAGGCGACTTCCTCCAGGCTCGCAAAGCCTTCCTGGATGAGGATGTTGGCCACCTCTTCGTCCACGTCCAGCTTTTCGATGAACAAAGCGCGCACCGCCGCGCTCTCTTCTTCGTTCTTCTTCTGAGCGTCCTGCTCGGTCATGAGGTTGATGGTCCAGCCGGTGAGCTCGCTGGCGAGCCTCACGTTCTGGCCGCTGCGCCCGATCGCAATGGCGAGGTTCTCCTCGTCCACCACCACGTCCATGGCGTGCTTGTCCTCGTCCACCAGGATGCTCGAGACCTCGGCGGGCGCGAGCGCTCCAATCACGAACTGGGCCGGGTCCGCCGACCACAAGACGATGTCCACGCGCTCGCCCGCCAGCTCCTGCGTGACCGCCTGCACGCGCGAACCGCGCATGCCGACGCAGGTGCCGATGGGATCGATGCGCCGGTCATTGCTGTGTACGGCGATTTTTGCCCGCACGCCCGGGTCTCGCGCCGCCGATTTGATCTCGAGCAGCCCCTCCTCGATCTCCGGCACTTCCAGGCGGAACAGCTCCATGATGAATTCGGGCGCCGTCCTGGACAGGATCAGCTGCGGGCCGCGCGCCGCCCGGTCTATCCTCGCGAGGTAGGCGCGGGTACGGTCACCTACGCGCAGATTCTCCTTCGGGACCATCTGGTCGCGCGGCAGCCGGGCTTCCATGCGGCCGACTTCGATGATGCCGTCGCCGCGCTCCATGCGCTTGATGGTGCCCGAGACCAGCTTTTCGTTGCGGCTGAGGAAATCCTGCAGCAGCTGCTCGCGCTCGGCGTCGCGGATCCTTTGCAGGATCACCTGCTTGGCTGTCTGCGCACCTATGCGTCCGAATTCGATGGGCTCCAGCGGCTCCTCGATGAAGTCCTCGAGCTGGATGTCGCCATACTGCTTCTGAGCCTCCGAAAGCGCGATCTGGTGAGGCGGAGACTCCACCTGGTCGTCGGGCACCACCTGCCAGCGCCGGAAAGACTCGTATTCACCCGTGTTGCGGTCCACGGCTACGCGCACTTCGACGTCATCGTTGAAGCGCTTCTTGGTCGCCGAGGCGAGAGCGAGCTCGAGCGCGCCGAACACCACTTCCTTGTGGACGTTCTTCTCCCGCGCCAGCGCGTCAACCAATAGCAATAATTCGCGACTCAATTCTCTTCTCCTGCCCCATTTACATGCCGTGCAGCCTGGGCACCAGCCGCGCCCGCTTCAAGTCGGACAGCTCGAAGCGGAAAGTCGCGCCCTCGGACTCCAGCTCGACGCTGTCGCCCTGAACGCCCCTTACCACGCCCACCACATGGCGCCGGCCATTGACCAGCGTGCGAAGGTGCACGTCCGCTTGCTGTCCGGCAAACCGCTCGAAGTCGGCCGCCGTCTTGAGCCGTCGGTCCAGGCCCGGTGAAGAAACCTCCAGCCGGTCGTAATCGATGCCTTCGACCTCCAGCACGCGCTGCACCTGCCGACTTGCCGTCTCGCAATCGGCGAGGGTAATGCCGCCTTGCGGGTCCACTACTTCATCCTGCTTCTCAATAAAGACGCGTAACATCCTTCCATTATTGGATAATTCCCAATCTGCCAAGCGGTAGCCAACAGCCTTTACCGCGCTCCTGAGCAACTCTTCCACGTCCATCCGGCGGCCGCTCTTCCATAACCTGCGGCACAAACAAAAAATGGGCTTCCGACAGCCCATTTCTCATAGTTCGATAGCCGCGGGATTATAGCAATAATATCTTGGCAAAACAAGAACTATGCACCCATGATTGGCAGCCCGTGGTCGCCCTGGTGCAGAGCAAAATAAATTGCGGGCGGCACGCTCGCGAGCCTGGCCGATCTGCATCATCCGTCGCGGGGCAAAATCGCTTACCGCGCCTTTTTGCGGCCACTATAATGCTGCCGCCATCATGCGGTCCCCGACGCTGCTTTTCATTCTGCGTTCCCCTACCGCACGCGTGGAACGGCTCCATCCAATTCAGAGGGTCTCGGCGGAGATAACCGTTGCGCAGGCGATCGCAATGAAGGTGGTGATTCTCGCCGGGGGACTCGGTACCTCGGGAAGGGCGCCCTGGAAGACATGGGAATAGACCCCGGCCTGTGGAAGGGTCGGCGTGTCCTCATTACCGGCCACACCGGCTTCAAAGGCGGTTGGCTGGCGCTATGGCTCAAGACCATGGAGGCCGACGTTGCGGGCTTGGCACTGCCGCCGTCGACGCAACCGAATCTGTTCGAGCTGGCTTGCGTCGTGGACGGCATGGCCTCCGTCATGGGCGACATACGGCAGTCCGAAACGCTTGCCGGAGCGTTCCTCGCGCATCGACCGGAAATCGTATTCCATCTCGCGGCACAGCCTCTTGTGCGAGCTTCGTACGCGCACCCGGTTGAAACCTACGCGACAAACGTGATGGGCACGCTGCACCTGCTGGAAGCCGCACGGTGCAGCGGGACTGTGCGGGCCATAGTCATCGTTACCAGCGACAAGTGCTATGAGAATCGCGAATGGCCATGGCCCTACAGGGAAGATGACCGGCTGGGAGGGCATGACCCGTACAGCAGCAGCAAGGCGTGCGCCGAATTGGTGACCGCGGCCTATCGCAACTCGTACTTGCGCGAAGCGGGCATTGCCGCGGCCTCGGTCCGCGCCGGAAACGTGATCGGCGGCGGCGATTGGGCTCAGGACCGGCTCATCCCGGACATGATGCGGGCCTTTAGCGCAGGGCAGACCGTTCGTCTGCGTGATCCTGAGGCGGTTCGGCCCTGGCAGCACGTGCTGGACCCCCTTTGCGGCTATCTCCTGCTTGCTCAGAAGCTCTTCCACGAAGGCGGCTCCTATGCCGAGGGCTGGAACTTTGGCCCCGACAGCACGAGCACGAGGACCGTTTCCTGGGTCGCAGAGAACGTGGCCTCACTTTGGGGCAAGGACGCGCGCTGCACGCGCGACATGGCGCTGCATCCCCATGAAGCCCGTACGCTATCTCTCGATTCTTCGAAGGCCCGCAGCAGGCTCGGCTGGCGGCCTCGCTGGTCAATCGAGCAGGCCCTTTCAGAAACGGTGCAGTGGTACCGCGCATACAGCGATGGCGCGAGCATGCGCGGTTTCAGTCTTCACCAACTGCGGCGATACGTGGAGACGCGTCCCGCATGAGCCAGGCTGACGCCCTGAGAAAACAGATCCTCGCGCTGGTCGCGGACTACGGGCGCGAAGCCTCCGCCCGGATCACCTTCGTCCCCGGGAAGACGACCATCCCGCCGGCCGGCAAAATGCTGGGCGCGGCCGAATTCGTCAATCTGGTCGATGCGGCCCTCGACGGCTGGCTCACCACCGGCCGCTTCAATGCTGCGTTTGAGGAGCGCTTGGCCGCTTATGTCGGCGTCCGGTTCGCCCTGACTGCGAATTCGGGTTCGTCCGCAAACCTTCTGGCCTTGAGCGCTCTCACCTCGCCCCAGCTTGGGCCACGTGCCTTGAAGCCCGGCGACGAGGTGATCACCTGCGCGGCCGGGTTTCCCACGACCATCAATCCCATTCTGCAGAACGGCCTGGCGCCCGTGTTCGTCGATGCGGAGTTGCCCTCCTGCAATATCGACGCCGCGCGGATCGAGGAGGCCCTCGGGCCGAAAACCCGCGCAATGATCGTTGCCCACACCCTGGGCAACCCGATCGATCTCGACCGCATGGTCGATATCGCAAGACGCCATGAACTTTGGCTGATCGAGGATTGCTGCGACGCCCTGGGCTCCCGATGGCACGACCGGCGCGTCGGCACCTTCGGGGATATTTCGACCCTGAGCTTCTATCCCGCCCACCATATCACCATGGGTGAAGGCGGCGCGGTCCTCACGAACGACCCGCAGCTCAAGCGCATCCTCGAATCCTTTCGCGACTGGGGACGCGACTGCTATTGCGCTCCCGGCCGCGAGAACACGTGCGGCAAGCGCTTTGCGTGGCAGTTT
>Ga0156282_1125_pt1 | contig 11701 bp, 11 predicted proteins | sample RifCSPlowO2_12_FD_107931 | JGI IMG/M metagenome (GOLD analysis project Ga0156282, IMG submission 107931) | Betaproteobacteria bacterium RIFCSPLOWO2_12_FULL_62_13b
GAAGCCGCCGCCGACTTCGGTCTGGATCACGCGCACCTGGCTTTCCGGAACGCCCAGCGCGATCGCGTAACGGCCGCGCGCGAGAAACGGCGTCTGGGTGTTGCACCACATCGTGACGCGGCCGCCGGTCCAGTGCGCGACGCAGCCGATGGTCTCGAGCGAGGTGTGCCACTGGCGCGCGCTTTCCCAGGTTCCTTCGACGGCGATATCACTCGCCTTGAATCCCGCATCGACATCGCCGCGCTCAAACGCAAAATGATGTGCGACGTTGCCAGGCGTGTCGTCGTGCACCAGCGGTGCTCCCGGCGCGAGCGCTGCATCCATCGACAGCACTGCGGGCAGCACGTCATACTCGACTTTGATCAGATCGACGGCGGCGCGTGCCGTTTCAGGGTCCAGCGCGGCGACTGCTGCCACTTCGTCGCCGGCGTAGCGTACTTTGTCGATCGCGAGCGGATACAGGTCGGGACGGAAGCAACCCCACTTGCGCTGCGCCGTGTCGGCGCCGGTCACCACCGCCTTGACGCCCGGCAGCGTAGCTGCGGCGCTCGTGTCGATGCTGACGATACGTGCGTGCGGGTGCGGGCTGCGCAGTACCGCCGCATGCAGCATTCCCGGCAAGTGCAGATCGGCGACGTATTGCGCCGCGCCGGTGACTTTCGGGATCGCGTCGGTGCGCGGCACGTCCTTGCCGACGACGAGCAAGCCGGCCGTCGCGTTCAGGCGAGGATCGCGCTGGTTCATTTTGCCGCCTTGCGCGCGAGCGCCGCCGCTTCCTTGTAGGCCTTGGTAATGCGGGCGTAACCGGTGCAGCGGCAGTAGACGCTGTCCACGCTGGCGCGGATTTCTGCGTCGGTGGGTTGCGGGTTTTTTTCCAGCAAAGCACACGCTGCCATGATGTGGCCCGGGATGCAGATTCCGCATTGCAGCGCGGATTGGTTTACGAAAGCCTGCTGCACCGGATGCAGAGAGGATGCACTTGCCAGGCCTTCGATCGTGCGGATTTCAGCGCCGTCGACCAGCGCGGCGAGTTGCAGGCACGAGGCGACCGGATACCCGTCCACCAACACGGTGCAGGTGCCGCAGGCGCCGATGCCGCAACCGTGCTTGGTGCCCGTCATTTTCAGGTCTTCACGCAGCACGTCGACCAGCAAACGGTCGCCGCTTTGCAGCCGCACTTCGACCGGGTCGCCGTTGAGCTTGAATCTGACCAGCATGTCCGTCATTCCCTGTTCGTCACGCAGAATGTATTATAACGACAGGAATGCCGAGCAGGCCCGCAACGAGGAGCGCCATTCGACCACTTGGGGTACCAAAACGGTACCTCAAACTTGAGGTCACGAATTGGCACCTCAAGTTGAGGGTGGAAGTACCTGCGTAGGATGGGTTGCGCGCAGCGATACCCATCACGGATGGACACGATGTTGCTGGTTTCTACGGTTCCAAAACTTTCCCCTCTCCCGCGTGCGGGAGAGGGCCAGGGAGAGGGTGAGCTGAAGCACCGCTGAGGCATTGGCGTCGAAGCATTGTTTTTACGACGAGACCTGGTAGTAATCGACGCCGCCGCCGAGCGTCCTAGCGGTGCCGATGCCTGCGACTACTCCGCAGTCTCGAATTCGATCTTGCGGGTTTCGGTCACGCGCTTCGACGCGTCGAGGATTTCGAGCGAAACAAGATTTCCCTGCGCGTCGTAATCCAGAATCACGCCCGGCTTGTCCTCGTCGCTTTCCGTGATCGGCGCTTCATCGCGGAAAACCACGCTCAGCGTATCGGTCTGCTGGTCGTAAGTGACTTTCATGGCGCGTTTCTCCAGTACTTGCGAATCTTAGTCGTCCGGTAGACGGTGACCACGTTCGCGGGCGTGCGGTCGACATCCACAAACACTCGCACAACGAATTCCTTGTCCTCGATAGTCACTCGGGTTTGCAACACGTCCCGTCCCGGCCGGACTGAATCGCGCTGCCCGGGTGCGGCGAGCACGCTTCGCAGCATTGCTTCGTCGATGCCGCGTCGTTTCATCTCGAACGCGGCATGCTCCGTAACCACATATTCGAGAATCGGCTCGGCTGGCATAGTGTGCCATATTGTGGCACTGCGGGGCGGTGGAGGGAATAAGCACGCCGCGACGCCCTCCCGCTTTCCCGCCCCCACGGTTCATCATACTACCCCCAGCCCAATACCCATGCGGTTTCCCGGGCGAACAGCGCCCACCAATTCTCCATCCGTCCCACGATATGTCTTCAGCTGCGTAGGATGGGTTGAGCGCAGCGATACCCATCACGGGTAGATACGTTTGCTGATTTCTACCGTTCTACGGCGCCACCGGTAGCACAGACGCCTCGCTTGCTCCGTCGACGTATTCAGGCGAGGCGCTTGCGCTACAAGAAAAGCGCCGTCAGTGGTCTGGCGCACAGCAAAGTTACACTGATCCGCTTTATTCTCCCATAGCCAGAAACAAAAATGCCCAGCGACTCACCGGGCTTCTTGAACAGCGTATTGAAACGACCCTGCGGGTCGTCTCAATCCTTATGGGTTAGATGCGTTCATTCAAAGTTTGAGCTTCGACAAGCTTTCGGATTTGATGCCGGCCGCGTCACAGGCTCGATACGCAATAGCTCGAACTTCTTTGTGCCCGACATTCGTTGCGACCCAATAGTCTTGAAATTGGACCGCGTGTTTTTCAAGGTGCGGGCTACCAATGTAGAGAAGGTCGCGACGTTCGGCGATAAAACGACGCTGCTGACGTGTGCCCATGAAGTTACCGTCGTCCAGTGACGCGAGTCGGTGTGCGAAGTCATGGCAATCTGCGTTCAACAGTTCAAAGAGGCTAATCATTAGCTCGCGAAGCGTCGATGGGCTATACCGGTCATACCTGACGATGGTAGGTGCTATTTGTCGCTCGACCACAAACCGCCAAGGCCGCACTACCAGCCCAATATGTACTGCGTGTATTTTCCCGTCGTTGGCCATTGGAATCCCCGTCATCGCATCAACGTTCAAGGTAACCGGCGCTGCGCAGCTTTATCGCGCAGCGCCCGGTTGACCGCAGTGTTAAGCTTCTTCAAGATTGAATAACTCCCTCGCTTGCCCAGCAACATGACTTGCCATTGGCCTACATACATCGGCAGGAACTCCGCTGCATTGCAGATTTGGGGAAGACCAATTACAGTCATTTTCGTCGTTGCCCGCCAACCGTAAGACGGAAGTTAAGCGACAATCTTTGCATTCGTCATGCTGTTGCAATTTCGAATTCATCCATTCGATGAGCGCTTCCTCAGATATCTCTGTTCTCGCCATAGGTTGCGCCGTTCCTGTCTATTAGCGTTTCGAGAGCGCCTCGTTAACCAGCTTTTTGCCCTCAGCCAATTGTGCTGGAGATATTTTTGGCAAGAGCAAACTCAGCCCTTGCTTGGCCTGTGGGCTCTCTCGGTCTCCATGATTGGCGGCCATGTAGAGATAGAAATACGCATACGCCAAGTTCTTTGGGATACCAAGACCTTCGAAATAGACTTTTCCCAAGTTTGCGTATGCCTCGGTATCACCTTGCTCAGCGGCTTTTCTGAGCCAATAGGCTGCTTGGCGATAGTCTCTCTTGACCCCTTTCCCTTCAAGGTACAGAGTTCCCAAGTTGCACTGGGCGCTGGCATCTCCATTCTTTGCGCCCTTCCTGTCTATTAGCGTTTCGAGAGCGCCTCGTTAACCAGCTTTTTGCCCTCAGCCAATTGTGCTGGAGATATTTTTGGCAAGAGCAAACTCAGCCCTTGCTTGGCCTGTGGGCTCTCTCGGTCTCCATGATTGGCGGCCATGTAGAGATAGAAATACGCATACGCCAAGTTCTTTGGGATACCAAGACCTTCGAAATAGACTTTTCCCAAGTTTGCGTATGCCTCGGTATCACCTTGCTCAGCGGCTTTTCTGAGCCAATAGGCTGCTTGGCGATAGTCTCTCTTGACCCCTTTCCCTTCAAGGTACAGAGTTACCAAGTTGCACTGGGCGCTGGCATCTCCATTCTTTGCGCCCTTCTGATACCAGTACGCCGCCTTTTCGTTGTCTATCGCAACGCCCAATCCGTTTTCATATGCCACCCCAAGGTTGTGCTGTGCTTTTGCGGCGGCTGGGTCCCCGTCTACCGCGGCAGCCTTCAAAGTCCATTTCATTGCCTCTTTGTAGTCTTTCTGCACGCCGAGGCCGTCTGAGTACATCCACCCGAGCATAACTTGGGCTTGGACATTACCTTTTTCGGCAAGCGGTCGAAATTCTTTGGCAGCAGTCACATAGTCTTTTCGCAAATACGCTGCCTTTCCTTCTTCAAATCCCGCGTAGACCGATTGGGAGCAAATAACCGAGGCCGCCAGAATAGCGAAGAGAAATCCGCAGAGTGTGTAGTTGCAATGTGAACTCATAAGCAAAACCTCCGGCTCATGCAAGAAGCCAAAGTATTGGTGAACGGTGGGCCAGTGCGGTGTTGGAAAACTGGAGGACGCTGGCGGCCGTTCCACCTGTAGTTAGGGCGAGAGTTCAAGTTCGTAAATGATGCGCGATTTAATGCAGTCTTCGTACGTGCCGGGTAATGTCGACTTCCTTTGCCGCTGACCCGACAAATATCGCGTACTCAAGTATTGTCGCCGCAGATGGGAAATCGTCCAGATCGGACTCTGTTATCTGGGCGTTGCCGGCGAGTATATCGTCAACATTTACTCGGCTCGTCCGATCAAGCGCGCGAAATACGAAGTAGGAAAATGCGAATACCTTGCTGCCCACGCCTGGGAACTCATCACCCATCACAGATTTGCACTTCGCATAAGTTATTTGTCGAGAGTTGAATCTCTGCAGGAGAATATCAGCTACAGTTGATTTTATGTTTTTCGGCGTTTCCTGCTCGAGTGATGCAGCAGAATAATCTCGAATTGCTTCCAGCGCCAGGCGGTCAAAGTACAAGTTACGTCTTTCTGGGCGAAGTAAAGCGAACATTGAAACGTCGGTGAGGTGAAGAAGTAGGAAAAGCAGCTCGGCCGCAGCATTTGACGACTTCTGGTCATTGGGCTCATTGAGCGTAGTTCGATATGTCAACGCCGAGATGACTAGGCGACGACGAAGGTCGCGAAGAATATCTTCGGGAAAAGTTTTGCGGAAGAAGCCGAAAAAACTCATGCTCTCGCCCTAATGTTTGACACAAGCGGACCGCAACGGCACCGCCAACCGTGATGGAACGAAAAAACGTGGCCCACCGTAGTGGGTCCGTTCGATGGAAGGCTTAGGAGGCGCCATGGATCGCAATTCGATTTTTGCCTTTGGCTTTGGCCTCGTGTTCAGCGGCATTGGCCTTCGCAATCAGGTCATCGAGTGTGTCTCCGTCCTTCGGCCACAGTGCGATGCCAATGGAAACCGTAGTGTGCAGACGGCTGTCGCCCACAGAGAACTCTTCCGCTGCAAGTTGTTCGCGCAACCGCTCGGCGAACTGCGTAACCTCGTCAGCAGTTTGGTTCGGGAGAAGTACCAAGAACTCTTCACCGCCGTATCGGTAGGCTTCGCCTCGATGGGCGCAGATTGCACCGAGCAATTTCTGAAATGGGACCAGAACCTCCCGATCGACGGTGACTTCTGTGAAGCGCGTATTGAGAGACTTGAAGTTGTCGATATCTAGGAACAGGACGCCTACGGTGACGTCGGCGCGAAGTCCAGAGCAGTACGACGCGAAGTCAATTGCGGCCTGACGGAAACTGCAAAGAAGTCCGAACTTCTGCTCTTTCTCCTTCTCGCTCCGCAGCTGAGTGGCAATTTGACTCTCCAATTGCCCAATCCGTTCCCAGGCAGGTGCGCTTCCTGACTCGTAGTACGCTCGTGCGTGAAATCGATGAGGTCCGGAGTTGATTGTCGAATCGCTACACGGACGCAGAACACCTTTCGGATATGGCGGCGACCGTGGCGCCAGACGCGCATGCCACCGCTTAACCAGTTCCTCATCTACCGGTCGACCTGTAGTACTGGAGATCACCTCTTTCATATCCAACTCACGTGCGCATTTGGGCGCATCCGTTCCAGCGGCATCGTGCTGCTCAACATACCTTCGCAGAATTGCGAGTTCGATTTCCGCATCGGTCATTTGCGCCGCCTACAAGTAGTCGCCCCGCCAAAGGGAGCCGAATAAGGCCCCAAATGCGGGGTCGAGCATAGTCAGGTTACGCTCAAGCCATTGTTTCCTCAACCAGGGTGAACGGGAATACCTGGCTGTACCGTATCGGCATCAATACCGCGAAGAACTATTTGCGTCGATGGCCCGGCGTCGCGCCGATCACAAACAATTACCTGATTAGCGACAAACCTCAGCTTCGTCATTCCGGGCAAGCGAAGCGCGACCCGGAATCCAGGAACTTTTTCAGCGGCAGCTCTGGATTCCGGGTTCAACCCTTCGGGCGGCCCCGGAATGACGGCTTCGGTGGGACGCTCGGCCATGTGCTGAGGTTTGTCACTAATCAAGAACAATTATGACTCGGAAGAGGCGGAATGGTTCGACGACAGCGAGCAGTTGCGCGACCTCAATACACCGGAGAATCTGCTGATGAGCAAGCAGTTCGCGCAGACAGTGAACCAAAGCATGGATCGGCTGCCTCAGGAACTAAAGGCGGCGATCATGTTGCGCGAAATCGAAGGCATGAGCTACGGGAATATCGCCAAGCTAATGGACTGCCCCATCGGCACGGTACGCTCCCGCTTTTTCGGCGCGCGCGAGGCGTTCGCCGAAGAAGTGCGACCGCTCCTGGATATAGCCAAAGACAAAAGATGGTGACGCTATCAAGGAGAAATTGTCAGCCTGGATAGACGGCGAGTTGTGCGACAAGCAGGCCCGCCGGCTTCTGCCGCAACTCAAGCGCAATGCCGAATTGCGCGCTAACTGGGACTATTACCACCTGATCGGCGACGCCCTGCGCGGCGTGCGGGGCCCGGATCTGTGCGCCAAAATCTGCGCTCGGCTCGATGCCGAACCAACGGTATTCGCGCCACTACGCCGGCGAACGTGAAGGGTGGAGCGTGGTGCGGGTGCAAAGCGTAGAGGATGAGGCTGCCAGGCGCTTCGTGAATCCAATGCCATTGCCTTAAACAGCATTTGGTGGATTGCGCTGCGCTCCATCCACCCTACGGTACGCAATTGCATCGACGATCATCGAGCGTTGCCGGGTAGCGACGCTTGGCAATCGCAAATCATTTCAACTCGATATTGCTGCCTTGTCGACCCACCTTTGCGGTCATGGCGGCAATCCGTGCGGTTCGTGCGCGTCCTGCGGTTCGACGTGGATCGTGACCGAGGCCTTTGCCAGGTGGCCGGTAAGCGCTTCCTCGATGCGATCGCATAACGCATGGGATTCACTCACGCTGGTCTCGCCCGGCACCAGCAGGTGGAATTCTATGAATCGTCTGGCGCCTGCTTTGCGCGTGCGCAACGCATGGAAACTTGCTCCCGGGGGCAGTTCCGCCTGAATGAGTTGCTCCGTCTTGCTAATTTCCCGCGGCGACAGTGCCGTGTCCATCAGGCCCTCGACCGAGCGGCGCAACAGCTCGATACCGGTGTAAATGATGTGCAGCCCGACTGCAACCGCAATCAACGGATCGAGTACGTGCCACTGCGGTAAGAACAAGATAACCAGGAGCCCGCCCAATACTCCTCCCGAAGTCCACACATCAGTCAGCAGGTGTCTGGCGTCCGCTTCGATGGTGATACTGTCATGCCTCCGGGCGACCTTGAGCATGAGGCGGGCGGTTGCATAGTTCATCGCCGCCGCCAGCAGCCCGACGATAATTCCCGGTCCGAGGTTGACGAGCGGGGCCGGATGCTGAATGCGGTCCCACGCGGCGTAAATAATGGACACGGCTGCGACCAGTATCAGCGTGCCTTCGACCCCGCTCGAGAAGTACTCGGCCTTGTCGTGGCCGTAAGTGTGGCGGTCGTCCGCAGGCGTTGCGGCGATGGTGAGCGCGGCGAGCGCGATAATGCCGGCGGCAAGATTGACCAACGCTTCCAGCGCGTCTGACAACAGGCTCACCGAGTTCGTCAGGAAATACGCGCCAAACTTGAGCGCCAGCGTTACGAGCGAGGTGGCGATCGACAGCAAGGCCATTTGGCGCGGGGTTTGCATGACCGTTCGAGCCGATGCGAGAGGGAGTTCCTGAGGTTAGTTTAGCGCAGCAGCGCGTTACAATCACGCGACATGAAAGCAATCGTCAAATAACGGCGACGCCGCAATCGGCCTGCGACCATCGCCGGGTATTTTTTCAGGAGGCAGACCGGGATGAGCGGGAACGTGTACTGGGTGCTCGAGCTGGCCGTGCAGCCGGGGCGATTGAATTTCAGTGTAGGGTGCGCTTGCGCACCAATGTGATGGCGTCGCAGGGATCCGGACATCTTTTCTGCATGGTGCGCAAGCGCACCCGGATCGGGCCCGTCTCCTCGCGCTCCCCGTGCCGCTTCAGTTCTTTTTTAGCGTCACACTGACGCCGGCGTCGTGCATGTTGAGAAACACCGTCTCGAACGCAGGACCGGCCGTCACCGCCTCGACATAGCGCGGATCGGGCGGCGGTGAAGCCATGTTGTGAGCGACGATGAGCCCGCCCGGGCGCACCAGCGGCGCGAGCTTCTGCAGGTAATCGTGGTAGCCCTCCTTGTCCGCGTCGATGAAGACGAAGTCGATCGGACCCTGGAGTCTGGTTATTTCGACGTGCGCATCGCCGAGCACGAGCCTCGCCTGTTTCAGCAGTCCCGCGCGCTCATAGTTCTGGCGCGCGGCCTCGTGGCGCCCGCGGTCGATCTCGAAAGTTGTCAGCTGGCCGCCCGTCTTCATCAACCCGAGCAGCATCCACAGCCCCGAATAGCCGGTCGAAGTTCCCACTTCGACGACGCGCTTCGCGCCGATGGCTTCCACCAGCACCCGCAACAGCCGTCCGTCGGACTGCGGCACGCTCAGATAACGTTGATTGCGGTACACGTCGTCGAGCACGCCGAGCGCGCGGGTTTCCTCCGCCGAGTTCCCGAGCGGCGCGCGCTCGAGCGCAGTGCGGCGTTGCGCGGAAGCCGGCGTGGATGAAAGTGCCGCTGCGGCACCGAGGGCAAGCGTGGCGGCAAGCGCCGCGCGGCGTTTGGGGCTGAAACGTTTTTTCATGTGCCCTGGCGTCATGGCAGGTCGCCTTGTATCCCCATCTCCTTGAGAAGCCGGCTCCACTTCTCGAACTCGGCCTTGACGTACGCGGCGAACGCTTCCTGCCCCAGGCTGACGGGCTCCAGTCCCGCGCGCAGGATGCGGTCGTTCGTGGCAAATGAATCGACGATTCGTACCAGCTCGCCGCTCAACTTGCTCACGATCGCGCGCGGCATGCCGGCGGGACCGCATACACCGAACCATTGCACGACTTCGAAGCCAGGCAACACCTCCGCAAACGTCGGCACGTCCGGCAGTTCGCGCAAACGCTTGAGGTTGGTCACGCCGAGCGCGCGCAGCTTGCCCGCCCTGATGTGCGGCAGCGGCGTCGAAACCGCGCCGAACAGCAGCGGAATCTGCCCTCCGATGGCATCCGAGATGGCCGCGCCACCGCCCTTGTAGGGGACGTGGACGAGGTCGATCCCGGCGATGCGCTTGAAGACTTCCGCGGCGATGTGCGTGGTCGTGCCAACCCCGTTGGAACCGTAGGCTAACTGGCCCGGCTTCGCTTTCGCAAGCCGGATCAGTTCAGGCAGCGAGCGCGCCGCAACCGTCGGATGCGCGACGAGCACGATCGGAATAATGGCGGCCTCGGTTATCGGCGTGAAATTCTTGATCGGATGGTAAGGCAGCTTGGTGCCCAGCGCGGGACCGATTGCGAGCGTGCTCGAAGAGCACATGACCAGCGTATAGCCGTCGGGTGTCGCCTTGGCGCCGAGATCGAGGCCGATGATGCCGCCTGCACCCGGACGGTTATCGATGACCACCTGCTGGCGCCAACGCTCCGTCAGCGCGTGGCCGAGTTCTCTCGACAGCAAATCGGTCGCACCGCCGGCCGAAAACGGCACGATCATGCGGATCGGGCGGTTCGGATATTCCTGCGGCCAGGCGGATGCGGATGCGAACGCGGCAGCGAGCAACAGTGCGATGCGGTAAGCGAGCCTTATAGGATATTTCATGGCGTTTCTCCCCGACTTGGTAATCCGATGTCCTGCCTGAATGCTACACCCGACCGTGCAGGCGATGCGCTAAAATCAACGCCGATCCGCCAAAAGTATCGTTGAGCTAGTTTGGTGAGTCATTATTTTGATGCAAATTTCGTTGAGCCACGAGCGTTGAAACGGTAGGTCAGGTTGCCGCAGCGGCGGCTACCTGACGCCTGCCGGATGTCGGGGAACGCTGCGCGTACCCCGACCTACGCCCGGGATTTTGCAGCCAATTTATGACTCAGCACACTGGTGTTTTGCGAGGGATTACCGCAATGACAATTATCATGGTCTATCGATCTTTCCTCGCGCGTTGTCCTGCGCGCGCTGCTGCAGCGCTGCTGCCGAGGGTGGCGCGATGACGCCGTTCGAGATCGCCGAGCCGCATTCGCTGCGCGAGGCGATCGGGTTGCTCGATCCCGACGATACGTCGGTGCGTGCTATCGCCGGCGGAACGGCCGTGATGCTCATGATGAAGTCGGGGTTCTTCCGTCCGCGCCGGCTGGTCAGTCTGCGTGCGGTCGAGGGCAAGTACTCGCGCGTGGAGATCGACGCGGACGGCAGTCTGCGCATCGGCGCGCTCACATCGCTTTCGACCGTCGAGCACTCGCGTGCGGTCCGCGACGCGGCGCCGGTGATTGCACAGACGCTCAAGACACTTTCGAACGTGCGCGTGCGCAACGTCGCTACCATCGGCGGTCACCTCGCGCACGCCGATCCCCACATGGATTTGCCGCCCGTGCTGGTCGCGCTCGGCGCCCGGATCTCGGTTGCCGGTGCGGCGGGCGAGCGCACGATTGCCGTCGCGGATCTTGGCGTGGGCTATTATGAAACGGTGCTCAAGCCCACCGAGCTCATCACTGGACTGATCGTACCGCCGCAGGGACGCAGGCGCACCGCGTATTTCAAGTGCACGACGCGCTCGGCCGACGACTGGCCGGCGCTTGGTGTCGCCGTTGCCGTGGACTTGGACGGAGCGGTTATACACGATGCGAAGATCGTGATCAGCGCGGCGACGGACAAGCCGACCCGGCTGCTTGCGGCGGAGACGGTATTGCGCGGCGCAGGCATCGGCGATGCGCTGTTGCGACGGGCGGGCGAGGCGGCGGCGGACGAGGCCGTCGTCATTGGCGATCAGCACGGGTCCGCGGCCTACAAGCAGCAGCTCGTGCGCGTTTACGTCGAACGCGCGCTGCGCCAGGCGCTCGCCACGACCTCGACCTCCCCATGAAAACCGCTTCCGATAACACCACGCAGGTCGGCCGTTCGGTGCCGCGGCTCGAGGGACGCGAGAAGGTCACCGGACGCGCCGAATACATCCACAACATGCGTTTGCCCGGCATGCTGTACGGAAAAATTTTCCGCAGCACGGTCGCGCACGCCCGCATCCGCTCGATCGATGCGAGCGCCGCCGCGGCAGTCGAGGGCGTGCACCGCGTGATCACGGCCGACGACATCCGCACCATCGTTCCCGACCCGTACTACGGCCCGGTATTTCGCGACCAGCAGGTGCTCGCCATCGATAAG